>Ga0055462_10000002_pt1 | contig 29271 bp, 25 predicted proteins | sample Joice_ThreeSqC_D_2_FD_57689 | JGI IMG/M metagenome (GOLD analysis project Ga0055462, IMG submission 57689) | Wetland microbial communities from San Francisco Bay, California, USA, that impact long-term carbon sequestration - Joice_ThreeSqC_D1 | ecosystem: Environmental > Aquatic > Marine >...
CGCCAGCTTGGCGAGTTTTCTGAAAGTTGCGGTAGATATCGCCTACCAGCTACTGGCAATGCGCCTGGCGTTTTCAGCTACGGCCTTGCGATTCGGCGGGATGTTCATCGACCTGTCTTGGGTCGTGATCGTCATCTTCGCGCTGCAATTGGCCAGCCGCACTCGTCGCGCGGCGCTCCGAAGTACTACACCGGACGATCGCGCCAGGTAAATGCAGGCTTGCTGCGGCCTGGACATGCTGCCAGGGGATCTCTAGGGTGCCGTGGGTGGCGGTGGGGTCGTCTGCTGCGGACGTTCCTTCAGACAGCGCGTGATACCTCGGGCTAGCGCCGGAGACGCCTGCTCGGGCAGACGCGGTCGACCCATCACGTTGGTGAGGAAGCGGTCGAGCGTCGGCCAGCCATCGGGACCGAAGCTCAACCAGACGAAGAGCGCCCGTCCCTTGATGTTCTCGAAGGGAGCGCCAGCCCCCAAATTGTGGTTCCAGGCTCTGGAATCACTGCTGTTATTTCTGTTGTCGCCGAGCACCCAGATCTCGCCGGCCGCCACATGGTACGGGCCCTGATCGCGCGTGGTCATCTCGTCACCGTAGATGCTCTCGTAGACGGTGAGATACGAGTAGTCGCCCAGAAACTCGACGTATAGATCACCGTGCTTGGTAACGCCTTCTCCTTCTTCGAACTCATAGGGGCCGACCTTGCATGAAGGTACCTTCCAGCCATTGAGAATGGGATGACCGCCGATGACCTCCAGGGTATCTCCCGGCAGGGCAATTACCCTCTTGATGTAGTCGGGACGAGGATTTGGCTCCGGATCTGGATATTCGAAGACGATGATGTCCCCACGCTTGGGAGGCAACGAGTGCCAGAGGCGCGTATTCGTAAACGGAATCATCGGGCCGTATGCCAACTTGTTGACGAAGATATGATCCTGCAACTGCAGCGTGGGGAGCATCGAGCCGCTCGGAATCTTGAAGGCTTCGATGACGAAGGCACGAAGCAACAGAGCTACCAGCACTGCAACCAGAATGGACTCGGCATACTCCCGTAGCTCGCCCTTTTGCCAGCGTTCGAGATGCACCGAAACCAGAGTACTGGCGTGCTGGTAGCTTTCTCGGAAATCTTCTGGGGAAAAGGGTTCGGCCGCGATGACATCGCGAAGCTGATCGAGCGCTTTGCTGATCGACTCCCGATCGGACGGAGCGACCTCACGTTCGACAGCGCGACGTTTACCGATCAAGATGCGATGAGCCTCTTCGAGCAGACTGCGAGCCTGTTCGTACTCGGCCCGCAACTCTCGGGAAAGGCCAGGTGGCCCAGCATATCCTGACAGAGCAGCGAGCGGCAGCCGATCGCGAATTGCGTACAGCGCCATCTCGAACAAGGTAAAAAGCACGATGACGGCTGGCACTGGCTGGTCCTTGACCAGCAACCGGACTTGCGAAAACGCTCCCGACTCGTTGGCTTCCGCCGGCACCAACAACCAGACGGCAAGAAGAGCTAGCAGCGCTGGGACCAGAGCAAACCAAAAGGCGAAAAATAGGGAACGGAGCGTCGTCTGTTTCGACACGGGTGACAATTCCAGCAGGGAGCCCCTTCTACCCTCCGCTGCCGCTTCGAGCAACCACAGACCGCTCGGCACTACCAGGTCAGTTTGCCACCTCAGGGAGCATCGCCGAGCTGCACCGCGTAGTCGATTCTTGCTGCCCGATCGTCCCCGGCAGCGGCCGGTGGGGCCGAACGTCCCACCGCTGTGCTTTGATCGAACAACAAATAATAGGTTCCCGGCGCCACGGGAACGGTACGCTGCCAGATTTGGCCGTAGCTTATGGTGTCTTCGAGCATTGCCGGCTCGGAGAGGGGTGAGGCCCCGGGGCGGGTGACGAGCCAGTCGAGGAGCTGCTTTCCGGAGCGGTCCGAGATCAGTGCCAAATCGACGTTGGGAGCCCCGTCGACCAGCGCCGTGATCGTGAGAGCTTGCCCCTCGGAGGTCACCTGAAAACCACCCACGATGTCCTGCTCATTGTTGTGGACTTCGGTCCTGTCGTTGGCCAGCGTTACCTTCTGCGAAACGATCTGAAATGGCACGAAGGGTCGGACACCGACCGGAACGAATCCCAGGGCGTAGGTCATCTCTCCGCGCTCGTCGCTGCGGATCACCGAGAAGCCCCGATTTAGCTCGGCGTCGAAGATCCTGCGGCCCAGTTGATCGGGGTCGACACCCGATAGGGCCATGGCGCCTTTGGCCAGCTGTGATTCGACCAATGTCGTTTGGTACGAGGTGGCCTGGATGTTGCGTGGCCGAAAGTAGACGTACAACGATCGATCTTTGGCCATTTGAAAGTCGGGCGAGTACTCGACCAGGGCCACCACCCGAAATCCCAATCTGGCGGTCAGGTTGGTCCACGCGTATCCGCGTCCCGTGAAGTGAAGCAACAACGACTTTCGAGTTTCCTCGTCCACGACCTCCGACTGACAGCTATCGGCGAAAAATCGACCTAGCACCGGATGCTCATCGCTCAGCTTCAAGGCAATGCCTCGGTCGGTCATCTCGGAACAGAAACGCTCGAGACCGAATTTCAGAATGTCGAAGCGTAGAGATCTATTGGTCGGATCATTGATGACCCCGGGGCCGAGGATAGTGGTGCCCTTTGCACCGAGCGAGGTGGTGCTTGTACAGGCCGTTAGGGCGGCGAGGACCATCGTGCCGGCCAGGGTCGCGAACAGCGGAAACTGACGCATGGCTCGCGAGCATACCGCTTTTTCGCCCCGGACCGCGACCCTATGGTGGCCACCCGGGGGCGGCCGGAGACTCGTGCCCAGTGATTGACAGGCGCCGGTCCAGGCCCCATCGTCGCGCCACTCAGCATGGCACACGTTGCAATAGTTGGCGCTGGCGCTTGGGGTACGGCGCTGGCGCGGCTGGTTTCCGCAAGGGGAGATCCGGCAACTCTGTGGACAGTCGACCCAGCTCATGCACAAAAGATGCTGAGCACTCGGGAAAATGCCGAGTTTTTCCCTGGCTTTCTTCTCGATGACGCCATCCGCCCCACCAGCGACTTGACAGAAGCCCTGTCCAACGCCGATCTGGTCGTGTTTGCCTTGCCCACCCGGGCATTTCGCAGCGTGCTCGAGCAAGCCGGTCCGGCGTTGCCGAGCGGCGTGCCGCTGGTCAGCGCAACCAAGGGTATCGAAAATGACACGCTCCTGCTGATGACCGAGGTCATGAGCGAGGTGCTAGGGGAGCGGCCCGCCGCTACGGCCGCGGCGTTGTCGGGGCCGAGCTTTGCGCGCGAAGTGGGGCTCGGAATGCCCACTAACGTCGTGGTGGCCGCCAAGCACCTGGAAGTTGCGCAGCAGGTGCAACGCCGATTTTCCACCGAACGCTTCCGGGTGTACACGAGCGACGACCTTCTCGGGGTACAGCTGGGCGGCGCCCTCAAGAACGTCATTGCGATCGCCGCGGGGGTCTGCGACGCGCTCGGATTCGGCCATAACTCACGTGCCGCGCTCATCACTCGCGGAATCGCGGAGATGACCCGGCTGGCGGTTCGTCGCGGGGCAAACCCGCTGACGCTGTCAGGACTCGCAGGTGTCGGGGATTTGGTTCTGACCTGCACCGGCGAACTCAGCCGCAATCGCACCGTGGGGTACGAGCTGGGTCGTGGGGCATCGCTGCCGTCGATCCTCGAGGGGTTGGGCCATGTTGCCGAAGGTGTTCCGACCACCCGAAGCGCTTACGACCTGGCGAGGCACCTTGGGGTGGACATGCCCATCACGGTGGAAGTATTCAAGGTGCTGTTCGAAGACAAGGCACCCCTCGACGCGCTGCGGGATTTGGTGGGGCGTCCCCTGCGCGGTGAGCTGGATTGACCCACGCTGCCCAAGGAGACCGCTGCATGTACTTTCGTTCGTTCTCGACTGGCTTGGTGGCTCTCGGGGTTTCGCTGGCCGCCACCTCGGTGCAGGCCCAAACTCCCCCAGCCGCCGGACCCTACTATGGTCCGTCCGGTTATGGCGCGGCGACGCCGCAGCCCTACGCGGCGCCGGGATACACAGCACCGAGCTATACAGTAGCCGGTACTTCCAGTTCGAGCTCGCGGCGCCGGGACCCGTCGGAGATGGTCGCGCTGTACGGGACCTCGGCGGCCTATGGCGTGGGTATGGGCGTTTGGGTCAGCACCGAGATCGGAACCACCGATCCGGGGATCTTCTTGATTGCTCCTGCAGTCCTCGGTATCGCCGCTCCCATTGGGGTCTGGTCGTTGGATCAACCGGCGATGCACCGGGGGACCCCAACCGCCATCACCGCCGGTCTCTTGCTGGGCGCTGGAGAGGGCGTCGGTATCGCCAGCGTCCAAATGGTTCGGACCAACGCGGACAACGCATGGGGTCTTCGTGGATTAGCGCGAGCGACTGCAATCGGCTCGACTGCCGGCGGGATTCTCGGCTGGGCGACAGGCACTTTTCTCGAGCCGCCGCCCACCACCAGCGTACTTTCGATGAGCGGGGCGGTTTGGGGTACCGCGATTGGATCCATGTTTGCCTACGGGTCTACTTCCGCAAGCTCGGACTACGCACAGGCGAACGATACGGTTGCAGCCGTCGGACTCGTTGGTTACAACGTCGGCGCAATCGCCGCCGCGGCCTACGGAATGGCGGCCATTCCCTCCTGGCATCAAATCGGTTGGATGTGGGGCGGGGCTGGCATCGGCGCAGCGGTCTCCCTCCCGGTGTTCCTTTTCTATGCGGGAGACGGGGGCCCGCCGGCGCGACGCGGTTTCGTCTTTATGGGGACGGCGACCACGTTGGGCCTTTTGGCGGGCGGGGTATTCGCCAGCGGCGGCGTTACGGTTGGGCAGCGCCCCGGTGCGCCGAGATACGCCGCTGACGAGGGCCGCCACTTTGCCCGTCTGCTGGGCGTCGCGCCGATGGTGACCGCGAACGGCCTAGGCCTGAGCCTGGCCGGAACCCTGGAGTGACGGCCGCGGGCCGGCGCTTCTGCTAGGCTGCTGGGACGTATGGCGACGCTTCGGTATTTCCCGCCCAATCGCGAGCCCGTTCTGATCGCCATTCACAAGCCGGTGACGACGTTGGGGCGCGAGCTGGGTAACGACGTGGCGCTCGAGGAGGCTGACGTCGCGGAGCACCATGCTCAGATAGTTTTCGACGGCCGCGATTTTCAGGTTCAAGAGCTGGACCCCGAGGGAAAGATCCACGTCAACGGACGTCGCAAGCGTCGCGCGCGTCTGGTCAACGGCGATCGGCTGCAGTTGGGGTCGGCCCAAATTGGCTTCAGCCTGTTCAGCGAAACACCCGCACCCAGCGCCTCCGAACGCGGGGACCTATTGGTCGCGGACGTGTCGTCGCTCAAGCGACTGCTCGTATTTAGCGAACGGCTCATGACCAGCCGATCCGTGGATCATTTGTTGGAGGCATTGCTCGACGACGTCATCGAGATCACGGGGGCGGGCCGCGGATTCGTTCTCTTGGTCGACCCGGGAGAATCCGATACCCCGAGGCCGCGGATCCGTGCCGCACGCAATCTCAAGCGCGAGGCCATTGCGGACACCTCCGGCGCCATGAGCGACAGCATCATCCAGCAGGTCATCGACACCAAGCGCCCCATCATCGTCAGCGATGCCCTGAGCGACACCACCTTCGGCAAGAGCGACAGTGTTATTGCATTGAAGCTTTCGAGCGTGATGTGCGTACCGTTGCTGGCCCAGGGTGATGTCATCGGTGCACTTTACGTCGGCAACGACCAGGTAAAATCACTCTTCAACAAGAGACAGCTGGACTTGCTGATGATCTTTGCTGCGCAGGCATCGCTCATCCTGCAAAATGCCATGCTGGTGACGGCGCTACGCGCCGACAAGGAGAAACTGAGCGCCGAATTGGGACAAAAACGCTTCGGGGAGATCATCGGCAGTTGCCCGTCCATGATGGACGTCTTCCGCAAGCTCCAGCGCGTGGCCAATACCGACATTAGTGTGCTCATCACCGGGGAAACCGGTACGGGCAAAGAAATGATTGCTCGAGAACTGCATCGGCGCAGCCAACGTGACCGGGGGCCATTCATTACCGTCAATTGCGGTGCCATTCCCGAGAATCTCATGGAAAGCGAGATGTTCGGCCATGTGCGAGGAGCGTTTACGGGCGCTGTCGCGAGCCGACCGGGCAAGTTCCAACAGGCCGACGGCGGAACGCTATTTCTCGACGAAGTAGGGGAGCTGACGTTCCAGCTGCAGGTCAAGCTGCTCCGCGCGATTCAGGAGCGCGTCGTGGTGCGAGTGGGCGACGGGCGTCCCGAGAAGTGCGATATCCGCATTTTGGCTGCTACCAATCGCAACCTCGAGGACATGATCAAGACTGGCGAATTCCGGGAGGATCTCTATTACCGGCTGAACGTGGTCAACCTATGGTTGCCACCCTTGCGCGAGCGAGGGGATGACGTCCTCATTATTGCCAAGGTGCTATTGAGCAAATATGCCGAAGAGCTTCGCAGTTCGGTGCGTGGATTTTCGCCGCAGGCACTTGCGGCAATACGAAAGTATCCATGGCCAGGTAATGTTCGTCAGCTCGAGAATCGCATCAAGAAGGCGTTGGTATTGTGCGAGCGATCGCTGCTGACACCCGAAGATCTCGATCTCGGTCCCGACAGCGATGTTCCTTCCATTCTGTCGTTGGAGAAAGCGAAGGAGGAGTTCCAGCGCCGGTACGTGCTTGAAGCGCTCGAACGCAACAACGGCAATCGTACTCAGACCGCGCGAGATCTCGGCGTCGATCCCCGCACCATTTTTCGGTATTTGGAACGTGAAAGCCAGGCGCTGGTTCCCGATCGAGACATTTTGCCGGGCGGTGATGACTGAGGTTCAGCGGAGTTCCGGGCACTTTGGCCGCGCGCCGCGCCCGAGTCCCAGGTATTCGATCAGTGCATGCTGCCGCAAAGCCACGCGTACGCCGGAACCAAGACCTCTTCGGGGCTGGCACCGCCGTGTCGAGCCGGCCTGGTACCGGCCTGCTGGGGCTCCAACACGAAACCATGGTCGCCGAAGACCACGGCTAGTGTCCTGGGCGGAAGCTTCAGCAGTGCGCCCGCCAGTACGTCGGCTACCGAGATCGCAAGATCGTCCAGGCGCTGACTTGACGAAGGACCGTACTCGCCGAGACCGGCCTCCACCAAGTCGAGCTTCAGCACGTCACGCGGACCGGTCCGGACTCGCCGCAACGTAGATGCTCCTCGGCCCCGCGCCAGCAGCACTGGGTTATCCGAATTACCAACCATTTCGCGGAGCCCCTCGGGACCCCGTCCGATCAGTTCCAGTTGTGTCGCAGTCGTGGTCGGCAGGGCGCTCCACAGCAGCAGCCGCTCGGTGAGGGCGGCGTGCTGTCCGAGGAGCGCGCCGAGGCGTGCCTCAACGCGCAAGCCGAGGTCGAAACGCATGCCGTCCACGAGTATCAGCTGGACGCTGCGCGCTCCGTGAAGTCTGGCGATTCTCATCGCCGCGTCCGGAACGTCGAGCACCATCAATGGGCGTCGGCCACGCACCCGCAGGGCCTCGAAAGCTTCCGAGTAGCTGTGCGAGAAGCTGGAGCTCCAGGTATGCAGGGCCTCAAGGGCCGGTGGTCCAGCAATTCCGCGTGCCACTGCTTCGGAGAGTGGCACGTAGGCAGAGACGAACAGTTGCTCGACCACTGCAAGGGGCTTGGGACCGCGTGCCGCCTCGAGTTGTTGTATCCACTCGGGCCAGCGGTCCGCCGCGTCCGAGCACAGAAAATCGGGCACCGTCAAAGAACTCGCGGACTCGGGCGTCTCGGGTCGCGTAGCAGCCGTTGTCGCCAGCGGCTCGGCCTGCTCCGGTAGTTCCGACTCTTCGACCGCGACGGTGGGTTCGGCCGAGAAGTGCGATCGGCTCGTAAGCGAGATATCGGGCGTTTCGGCGTCCAGGTCGATGGTCGACAAGATCTCCACCCCCGAATCCTCGGAGACGGGAGGTACCGCATCTACGGAATTCGTCGGGGTCGATTCGCGCTCGGCGATTTCAGAGCTTGCTTCGTCGGCAATTGGTCCTTGTGACGCCGCTTCGTCCAACTCGACTGTCGATTCGGCCGCGCATGCACGCATGGCCCAACCGCTTTCGACCATACTGTCGGACACCGAGGGGATCGACGCTTGGGACGATTGGTCACCGTCGGGGGATCGAAGCACGCTGAACAGCGGGCGAGGCGATTCGTACACGCCGAGATCCCGATCTCGGACATCAACGTACAGGCGAACTGGTCGTTCGTGTGTAACTCGAATCCACCACCTCAGGGCCGAGCTGTCATCGGCGTCGAGTGCCCCGGCGCGATTGGTGATTCCTTCCAACGTCGACAAGACCAGGACAATGCCGCGCGACCCGAGCAGGCGGGCGCGATAGAGCTGATCACTGAGAGAGGTGTCCAGATTCGATGACGCGGAGATTCCTGGCGGGCAGGCCCCACGCGCGTCGAGGGTGCTCTCGACCGCATCTTCGAGAAGAAGCGCCAACCGTCCCCGAGAACCTGGCCCTGGGGCGGGTAGACGAGCCACGAGGTAGCCATCTTGGCGAGACTGTTCGAGAAGCGATTCGCGCTCCGCATCGCTGACGACTCGCGCCTCTCCCGCCGCCAGGCGCCGCGTCGGCTCGCTGGTCACTGCAAGCGTCATGGTTCGAGAGCTTTGAACCAGACCCGCCCCGCTGGCCCAATTTCCGGTAAATTCGGCCCCTGGTTCCGGGCCGCGTCGGTGCTCGTCGAGGCGCGGCCGATGGCAGAGCCACGAACTGGATCTCCGTTGACGTCGAGCAGGCGCATCCGTAAGTTCGATTTGGTTCCCTCTGAGGATATCGCCGGGAGTGTTCAACGAATCCCTTACAAGCATACGAACCGGGAGGCGGTGGCACGGCGGAGCGCTAGGCTCGGAGAAACTCGCCGAGACAGCCGGAAACCGCGCGAAGCCTCCCACCTAGCGAGGCTAGGGGTTCGGGAACACGCCTAATCCTAGCGACTCCAACGGTCAGGAACCCAGCGAACGGGCCGACGGTAAGACAATCCGCCGGCCCGTTCTCCTTGATGCAGGTTCTGTCCTTAGCAACGATCAGGCGGCCGCAGCCGTCCTGGAAGAAGTTCCATCATGAACCGATGGGCCGTTCTAGCTCGGGGCCCCAGCCATTGGCGGCACGGCGGGCAGAGCTTTCGTCACTGGCCTGTCTCGGTTACCGTTGGAGACCTCCATGCAATCTTTCCCAGTCTCGTTCCCGCGGGTGCGGCCGGTTCCGCTGTTCCGCCTGTTTCGACACAAACGCGCAATGGCTTTGGCCGGTCTCGTGGGTCTACTTGCCCAGACGTTACCTACCACGTCGGTAAGTGCTGCACGGCTGCGTGGCAGGGTCGTGGGATTCAAGCTCCTGAGGAATCCTGTCTGGACCGAGGCAGCCGATCCGAATCGGCATTTGTTTTCTTTCCGCGAAGCCGTCCCCACGGTACCGGCGGATGCGCGGCAGCTCTACCCGAACATTCCGAAGGAGTTGTGTATCGCGGCACTGTCGACTGTTGCGCAGAAGGCCCCACCTCCGGTCCTCATCCGCGTCGGCGGTGGGCGTACCACGCCCGTCACGATCGTCGTGCCACCCATGACGCGGCTGAGCTTTCAGAACACCGACCCGTTTTCGCACCTTCTCTACGGGCCCAAGATTCCAACTTTCAAGCCTTCGGAAACCATGCGAGGTGGATCGCGTGAATGGACGGTTTCCGAACCCGGCGTGTTCGAAATTCGAGATGAGGCGGCTCCAAGCTTGAGAATGTGGGTCGTCGCAGAGCCCCGCGTGGCTGCCATTGCGTATCCATCTCTGGACGGCGATTTTGCGTTGAATATTGCCGAACCTGGAGAGTACGAAATTCAGGCGTATTTCTCGGGCAAGAAGGTGGGCGAAGCGGCCAAATTCACCGTCGGCCAAAACGACATCGACGCATCGAAGGCCCCGCTAGTGGTGGCCAAGCCCGAGAAGAAAGGGTGAGAGGGCCGCAGCGATGCTGCTAACGCGTTTTTGGAGCATCTTGGTTTCGCTGTTGCTTGGTGCAGCGGTGTTCGTTCTGTACCTGGCCGTGAGCATGTACAACCGTGCCGGCACGAGGACCATGGCAGAACGTCTATCCTCGGGCAGCCAGGTCGTTTCCTGGTATCTCAAGGAAGATTCGCGTCAGCGCGCTGCGCAGCTGGTTCAGTTCGCCATCGATTCTGAATTGGCCAAGGGGCTCGCCAAGTCCAATCGTTCGGACAACAAGGTCCCGGAGTCGGTTCAGGAGTCCGTTCGAAAAGCTCTGCGTGCCGTCAATGACAAGATACCCAAGGAGCTTGGCTTCGACGCAGTCTTTGCCGTCGACCAAAATGGACGCGTGGTAGCTCATCTTGGCTACGAGCAAGTCAACGGCTTGGAGGACTTCGAGCTTGGAGGCTACCCCGTGGTCGCCGATGCGCTGCACGGCTACATTCGCGACGACACTCTGGTACTAGATCGGCTGTATCGCGTGGTGGCACGTCCCGTACAACTTGAAGCGGGTCAAGCGCCAGCTGGGGCTGTCATTGGAGCTCGCATTGTCGACGACCGATTTGCGCGCGAGCTTTCCGAACGCACCAATGCGGCTGTCGGCTTTTATGCACGTGGGCAACGACAAGCATCGGGGGCGCCGGAAGGATTCGACAAGAGCCAGCTCGATCAGATCGTCGGGGATCTCGAGCACTTGGACCAAGACCAGGACTATCGCACGCTCGGTCGCAGCAAGGTGCGAACCATTGCCGGTCTCCTCGGTGTGGAATATTCACGTCTGCCCGGGGAGGCCTGGGCTCTCGGTGCTGGCTTCGTGGTAGCGAGTTTGCCCGACAGCGTCAGCAGCCCCCTTGGGTTCTTCAAGAAGTCTGATGACAAGGACAAGGCCCGTGCCAACTGGATCGTAGCTCTCTTGATAGCCCTGGTAGCTGGTGGACTAGCAATCCTTTTCAGTGTGTTTGAGCATTCGATGCCGCTGGCGGCGCTACGCCGAGAGGCCCAGCAATTGGCCAAGGGTGAGACCGACCAGATGCATCCCAGCAAGTTCAGGGGAATCTTGCGCAAGATTGCTGGCGATCTGAACGATGGCATCGATCAAGTCGCGGCCAAGGGGGGCGTGCCTCGTAAGGCAGCCGATCTCAAACAGGTGTTGGGGGACATCCCGGATCAGCCGCAGATGAGCGCCTTCAATTTTCCGGGTGATTCCGGCTCAGCTCCTGCCGCTGCGTCTGGCCCACAGGCCTCCCGTCCGTTGCCCTCGGCGCCACAGCGAAGCCTTCCGAAGCCTCCGGCGTCCCCAACTGGCCCCAAACCACCTTCCGCTCCCGCAAGATCAGCAGCACAGACACCGGCCGGACCCCCGATGGCCAGCCCCGCCGACCCGCCCGGACCGACGAGCGCCGAAGATGCCAAGCTGGCGCAATGGCACCAGATTTACGAGGAGTTCGTGGCAACCAAGAAGCAGTGCGGCGAAAAGGTGGACGGCCTGACTTACGAGAAGTTCGAAGTCACTCTGAAGAAGAACGAGCAGGCCATCGTCTCTCACCACGGGGCCACTCGGGTCAAATTCGCCGTTTACGTCAAGGATGGCAAGGCTGCCCTCAAGGCCAGCCCCATTCGTGACGCTTGATGGTTTCATTGCGCCGGGTCTCTGCTATTCATGCGTCGTCCATGACAGATATCCCGCGTCACAGAGTACTCATCATAGGATCCGGTCCCGCCGGCCTCACCGCGGCCATCTATGCGGCTCGAGCCAATCTGCAGCCCACCTGCATCGAGGGGTTCAACGCGGGGGGGCTCATTCCCGGCGGACAGCTCATGTTTACGACCGACGTCGAGAATTTCCCCGGGTTTCCAACGGGAATTCAGGGTCAGGAGCTGATGACCTTGTTGCGCCAGCAGGCTGAGGCCCAGGGAACCGAGATCATTACGGCGGACGTTCAGCGCGTAGATCTCAATACTCATCCCTTCAAGGTTTGGGTCGGCGAAGGCGAGGACGTATTGCATGAGTGCCAAGCACTCATCATCGCTACCGGTGCTCGTGCCAACTATCTGGGCCTCGAGAGCGAGGAAGCGCTCAAGAACCGCGGGGTGAGTGCTTGCGCCGTCTGCGACGGGGCGCTGTTCCGCAATCGCGATGTGGCGGTGATTGGGGGAGGGGACTCCGCGATGGAGGAAGCTACGTACCTTGCCGGGCTCTGCAAGAGCGTGACGCTCGTGCATCGCCGGGATTCTCTGCGTGCGTCGAGGGTGATGCAACAGCGCGTCATTTCGAATCCGAAGATTCGAGTGATGTACAGCCACGTCGTTGACGAGGTATTCGACGTGGATGCGGGCAAGGTCACCGGGATTCGAGTGCGTCACGTTGCCACCGGTGAGTCCGAGACAGTGCCGGTTGACGCCATGTTCGTGGCTATTGGCCACACCCCAATGACCGACCTGTTCAAGGGCCAGCTTGCCCTTCACGAAAATGGGTACGTCAAGGTCGACCCGGGCAGCTCTCGTACCAGCGTGCCTGGAGTCTTTGCCGCCGGCGATTGCGCCGATTGGGTCTATCGGCAGGCAGTAACGGCTGCGGGCACCGGCTGCATGGCTGCACTGGACGCCGAGCGCTGGTTGGCCCAAAACCATCAATGAGGCCGAAGGCAGATGTCGGCTTCGGACCCCTCGGACTCTCGCGGCGAAGCTTTGGAGCTGTCAGCGGCGCTGGCTGCACATCTGCGTCGGCTGCGGGATTCAGGGGCTACGGGACTGCCGCGCAGCCAAAAGAGCATCGGACCTTCGGTGTCCGAACCACCCGCGTCCATGGCTCCACCGGTGGTCCCTGCGTCGACGCGACCCGAGGTGCACGTAATGGTCCAGGTAGCGTCGGAGACGCAATCGAGGAGCTTGAACTCGGATCCGGAACGCCTGCTCAATTTGGCCACCACGGTGTCAACGTGCCGCCGTTGCCGTCTCCATGAGACGCGCAAGCAGACTGTGTTTGCTCGCGGCACCGGCACGAGCGGGTTGTGCTTCGTGGGTGAGGGCCCCGGCGCCGACGAAGACGAGCAGGGCGAGCCGTTCGTAGGTAAGGCCGGGCAGCTGCTCGATCGCATGATCGCTGCCATGGGAATGAGCCGTGAAGAAGTCTACGTCTGCAACATCGTCAAATGCCGACCTCCCGAAAACCGTAGGCCCGAACCGGACGAGATCGCAGCCTGCAAGCCATACCTCGAGGAGCAGCTTCAGCTCGTCGGGCCGAAAGTCATCGTTGCCCTAGGGGCCACTGCGCTTCGCGGTTTGTTGGGAATCGAGGAGGGGATCACGCGGCTGCGTGGCAAATGGAAGCTGTACCAGGGCAATGTTGCCGTGATGCCGACGTTTCATCCGGCGTACCTGCTCCGCAATCCGAGTGCCAAGCATGCGGTTTGGCAGGACATGCTCGCAGTGCTACGCCAGCTTGGACGGGCCTTGCCCCCGGGCGCGGGCAAGACGTCCTAGAGACATTGTCCTGGGAGGCGCGGATATCGAGCGCTACAGGCCCATCACCAGTCCGATGCTCGGTTCTATGACGATACCGCTCGCAGGAAGCATGTACATGAGGTTCAGGTTGGCCTGAAGCCCGACCCGCCCCCCGAGGGGGTAGACGAGGCCCCCACCCAAGGTGGCAAAGCCCTGCCCCATCTTCTTGTACACGTCGTATTTGCCGACCTGAGTGACGACGTTGCCGTTTGCGTCCAGTTGGTACTGATCGGGATTACTCGGATCGCGCTGTGGCACCCGGAGATCGTTGGTCTTCTTCGCGTCCACCTGGGCCATGCCTCCGCCCACATGTACGTACGGATGCAACCCAGATTCACCCAATGACTTGAACCAATAGGCGCCTCGAAGCTCAGCGTGTATCGGCAAGAACTTGGTGGACAACGCCGGTTGTCCGTTCACGTATTCCACGCTGGGCGGCCCTCCTCCAAAGGCGAAACCCAGGCGGCCACCCATGGTAACGTTGGAAGTGAGCGCGTAGTCGGCCGAGATGAGTACTCGCATCGTGGCCAAAATGAATCCCGAGCCAATTTCACCGGAATCTGGCCCCGGAGCGAGCCCTTCGCTCAGGGGCTGGTTGGTGGAGCCCGCGACATAGCAGGTGTACGCTCCAGAGGTAACGTTGCCCGCCGAGCACACGCTTTTTTCTCCAGTCGAGAAGTAGAGATCAGGAGCGAAATGGATGCCGAACCATACCTTGGGAAAGCTGGCGGTCTCTCCTTCTGTGTCTCCCATGTCGCAAAAGCCGTCCCTGCAGCGCCCGCTGTCGCAGTCGCTGTCCAGGTCACAGCTCGGGGCGCTCTCACAGGTGCCCGCGGCGCAATACAAGCCTTTCTGACAAGGTGCGGCAGGAGTGCAGCTGTCGCCCCAGCCGCCGCCTCCCGACGGCGTGCAGCCCGGCATTCCAGGAGGACATTCCACTTCCTCGGCGCAGCGCGCAGGGGGGGCCGATCCTGGAAACGCTGGGGGTGCCTGGGTAGTGGACTGGACGATGGAGAATTCCATCGGGTTGGTCGGGTCGCCAATGGCGGCCACGGTCGCCCCCGCGGCGTTTTGTAGTGCAACGTAGTAATGAAGCACTCCAGCCGTGTTGGTGGCGCTGCAAGGAATCGGGGCACGCAGGGTCCCCTGCTCGAGCTTCATCGGCAGGTTCGTAAACTCCGTCGCTCCAGGCTCTTTGAAGGCCAGTACGCCCTTGATCGCACCGGGAGGCGCTGCGCAGCTGACCGGGATCGGTCGTCGGGTCTGGATTTCCGACGATTCGGCGGGGGTGCAGGAGCCCTCCTCGCTGACAGCAGGTGTTTCGGCAGGCGATTCGGTGTTTGCTGGTTCCGGCGCGGTACCGCTCCCGGCGACCTCGTCGAATTTTTGCTGGACCTCGGGAGTAGCCAGTGCCGCGTCCAATTGGACATTGGGGTCGAGGTTCTTGGCCGACTGAAACGCCGCCGAAGCACCCTGGAGGTCCTGCTTGCCGCCCCCACGGACGATGCCGATATACATCCAGGCACGGGCTGTCACCGACGGGCTGCACTCGTTGCCGCACGCCTTGATGACGCCCAGCAAGATCCCTTCGGCCTTGTCGAATTCGGTGGCCAGATAGTGGATGTTGATGGCCTCGTCGATCTTCGACATGGCGGCCGCGTCCTTAGGCGCGGCCTGCGCAGCGAACGGGACGAAACAGAAGAAGAGAATGGCAATGATTCGAAGTGTACGTCGCTGATTCACAGCTGAATTCTCCGGCGAGGTAAAACGAACTCGCTCCTTTGGGCGTGCGGGGAGCGGTGGAAAACGATACGCTTTTTCGTCTAGGGTCCCTGCTCTGGGCAACCTTCCTTGGTCCCTTCGGTGCGCATGAACTGAACACGTCGGTTGAGTGCTCGATTCACATCGGAATCATTGGGCACCAGGGGCCGGTCGAATCCGTACCCCTTCGAAGTGAGCCGATCGGCCGCAATGCCGTGTTCGATTAGGTAGGTGACCACGGCTGCCGAGCGACGATCGCTGAGCTTCTTGTTGTATTCGGCGGTGCCTCGGTTGTCGGTATGACCCTGAACCTCCAGCTTGATTGAGGGATTCTTGACTAGCACGTCTACGACCGCGTCGAGCACTGGGAAGCTTTCCCTGCGGACTTTGGCCTTGTTGTACTCGAAGTGGATTTGTTGCGTTATCTTCACTTCGCAATCGGTGACCACTGCCAAAGCCGGCTTGCGCGGGCAGCCCTTAGGTTCGCCGTCTGCTGGCCCGACTTCGTTCGGACATTGGTCTTCCAAGTCGGGCACGGTATCGCCGTCATTGTCGAGGTCAGGACAGCCATCCTGGTCCTGATAGCCGTCGGGGTCCTCCGGTTCCAGCGGACATTTGTCGGCAGAATCCGGAATGCCATCGGCATCGTTATCCAGGTCCGGACAGCCATCTTCGTCCAAATATTGGTCGATATCCTCGGGATCGAGGACGCAGCTGTCCACCGAGTCGGCGCGGCCATCCCCGTCGGTGTCGGGATCGTCCGGGCAGCCATCGCTATCCTGGTACCCGTTGTAATTTTCCGGGTCGTCTGGGCATTTGTCGACGTTGTCGAGCCAGCCGTCCCCGTCCCGATCCCCAAATTCCTTGCAGTAGTCTGGCGGCGACAGCAACAGCGCAGCCCGGGCATTCGGCTCCGCAAGCCACAAGTGGCGTTTGGCCTTGGAAGGAAATCCCTGATCGAGTTCCAGCTTGGCGAACTCGAGCTCGCTCTGCGCAATGGCGAGCTCCCTCGGTGCGCACCGAACGGCTCCATTGGCCTTTGCTTCGGCCGCAACCCGCTCGAGGCCCGCGATGTGTCCGCGCAATTCGACCCCCTGCGAACAGCCCAATAGAGCCAATCCCAGCCAGCAAAGCAGACGGAGACGAGAAGCTACCCCAGCCTTCGTCATGGGGATGACTCCTGGACCGCCGGAATCTGGGTCGTCGGTTTCGCGCTGGACGTGGGAGCTGGCGCAGCCGCTCTTTGTTTGGAAAGCGTGACCGCCCGGTTGGCGTATTCGAGAGCTACCTTGGCAAGGTCATACGCGTCGCCGTAGTCGGCCTCGGAAGCCTCACTCTTCGCCTTGTCGAGATGTTCCTTCGCGAAATAATACTCGTAGGGGGCCCGCTGTTCGGCACCCATTTCTCGCGCTTCTTCCAGCTTCGACCGAGCGTCGTTGGCCCGAAACTCGTAAAGTACATTTCCGCAACCGCTAGTCCCGAGCCCGAGGCAAAGAAGGCAAACGACGGTGCTCATCCGCAGACGATGGCTGCCGTCAGTCTCGAACTTGATGCAAAGAAGATGGACGACGGCACTCATCCGCCAACGACGGCGCTGACTCCGCGAGTTGTGGCAGCGGGCTGGCAATTGCATTTTGGGCCTCGAGGACCACGTCGAGACGACTGGGGACGCTACCAATCAGCCATCCTAGGCGTCAACCGGAGAGCCGGGGAGCCGCTCACAGCGGCCCACGAGCATAACCCAATCTCTGGCCTGCGACCGGCACGATAGTCCGGACGGCCCCCTGGCCGAGTTTGCCAGACAATCAGATGCGTCGGTAGACTCCAACCACCTTGCCGAGCAGCATGGTGGACTTGAAATCGCTGGCACGCACCAGGATCGGAGCCATACGCGCGTTGGCCGGCTGGAATCGTACGTAGTCGCGTTCCGGATAAAAGTACTTCACCGTTGCTTCGTCGCCGATGAGAGCCACGACGATATCGCCCCGATCGGCCACCGGCTGCTTCTTGACGAAGATGTAGTCACCGCTGAAGATGCCTGCCTCGATCATGGAATCGCCGGTTACCCTGAGGCCGAACACGTCCCTTCCACCGCGTACCAACATCCGATCGATGCGGACCGTGTCGATGACATTTTGCTCGGCCAACAACGGAAACCCCGCCGCGACCCTGCCGAGAATCCGAATCTCGATGGAGTCTTCATAGCGGTCGGGGGTCGCGTCGTTGTCAGCGACGGCGCCGCCGAGCGCAGGCGCCTGAATCAGATCCTGGCCGCTATCCTCGACCAGCTTGAGAGCACGACTCTTCATGTCTTCGCGCCGCAGATAGCCTTTGCGCTCCAACGCCCGCAGATGGTCGTTGACACCGTTGGTCGAACGAATTCCCATATGCTCGCCGATTTCACGCAATGTCGGCGGATATCCACGCTCCAGAATGGAGTGGCGAATGAACTCGAGCGTCTGCAGCTGACGCTTGGTCAACCCCTGCATAGCCGCGCGAGAATACTGAACAAGTGTTGGCGCGTCAAATTTGCAGCCAACTGATAGGTGAGGGCGACTGCCTCACATGATCTAACTATTTATAATTGCTTCAGAATTTACCGCTAGCCGAAAGAAAGGTCAGCTTGTCGTTGGTTTCTCTCAGCCGTTCGGCCAACATGCGAACGAAGCTCCAGAGGACTTCGTAGGCCAGGTTCTTGTTGGAGAAGAGCAGATCGTCGAACGCGTCCTTGGCGATGGTCAGTAGGCGGCAGCGCTCGTGAACGATTGCATCGGCCGAGCGCGGCGACTCGTCGAGCAGCGCCATCTCGCCGAATACCTGTCCGGGGCCAAGTACGGCGAGCGCCTCCTGGCCCAGCCCGGGTACTTCACGGCTGATTCTGACGCGTCCCTCTACGATGAGATAGAGCCGATCGCCCACCTCCCCGTGGCGAAAGATGACGGTACCTACGGGATGACTCTCGTCGTGGATCACGCGAGCGATGAGTTCCAGAGCTGCCGGTCTGAGGCCGGCAAAGAGCTTCGCGCGTCCGAGCTGATCGACCAGGGATTCGGCCACCTGCAGACTATACTCGTGAGATTGTATCCGTGACAACGAGCAGGATTCGTGTCGCCGGTGTGGATCGCTTCTGCCCTGGCAAATTCCAGCCCTGAACCGGCCTCAACGCTGGAAGATCACGTCGAAGGGCGGTGTCGTGCGTGTGACCGGATTCCCCTGCTTGTCGAGGCCCACGTTGTACCTCTTGCGGAGCGCGCATTGGCGCGCCAATCGCCCAAATCCGTGTCCGGGGTCGTTTACGACCGTGACGCTGCCGGCACGCCCATCCTTGTCAACCGTAACCACGATCTTCACGCGCATGTAGTCGATTTGCTCGACGTCGGCCTCGGGAGGAAAGCCGCAGTCGTTCCATTGCTTGCTCGCTGGGGTCGGAGCGCGCGAAAGGTCCTCGGCAGGGGGCGCCTCCACCGCCCTGGGTCCCCGACCGGTACCCCCGGGAACCCCTCCCTTGGTCGCGGCCGTGTCTCTGACTGCGGTCTTGGAGGTCCCGGTGGCCGCAGTGACGCCTCCGGCAAAGCGTTCGCCTTCCCCGGTGACGAATCCTTCGTCCGTCAAATCGACTACGTCGTCGTCGGGATTGGCGGTCAAGACTTTTCCCGCCTCCGCCGGAGCGGGGGGTTTGTCCGACGGTTCCTTGGCCTTCGCCGGTGCAGGGGCGCGAGGTTGCGGTTCGGGCTTGGGTGGCTCCGGCTCCGGTTGGGGCGGTGGGGGCTTCTTGTCGACCTCTACTCGATAGGTCGCACGCAAGTCTTCGCGCACCGCCTGCGTGATCTCGGAGGAGAAGGCGCGCATGGCGAGCAAGGATGAGAGGCCGTGCGCTGCGGCGGCGCCGTGAACCAAGAGGGCTGCCGCAAGCCCGAGCTGAAATCCTATGCGGTTTGGGCGCTCACCGAGCCTACGCATGTGCTCGAAGGGATCGACCCGGCTCGCCGAGAAGCCACGTCGGCTCAACTGCCGACCGGAATTACGACGTACCCGCGCCGAACCCGTCGGCGACGCCGACGGGGCCGCCTTTCCCCGAGCATTCGAATGATGGCGCGCCATAATGAACGCTGAGCTCCGGCGTCAGTTCCGCCTATTTCGAAGGGCTCACCGGTACTTGTGGTCCTGTGGCGGAAATGGGGCTGACTGCGAAGGCGATCTTGGAGACGCCGACTCGGTTCAACAGATCGAGAACATGGATCACACGCCCGTGTTCGACCTTCTTGTCCGCTCGAATCACCGCGCGAAGGTCCTTGTCTTTCAATTTTGCGGCCTTGGCCAGCGGGGCAATGGCGTCGTCGTTCGCCAAGGGCCGAGAGTCCACCACCGTCTTGCCGTCGGCAGTGAGCTCCACGGAAAAGACCGTCTGAATGCTGTCCCCACTGGCCGCCTTGGGAAGATCCATGGGCATGCCTTGCGACACGATGATGCGTGCGGTGACCATGAAAATGATGAGCAGCACCAAGGTCACATCGACCAGGGGGGTGACATTGATGACGGAGATGATCTCGTCGTCGTTGTTTGCCGCCGCCATGGTTCAGTCCTCCTTCGCCGTCGTTTCCTCGAGCGAGTCGCCCACCAGGTGTGAGAGAAGGACGTGGGTCAGTGCCTCGGTATTTGCAAGAATCGAGCGCGATTTTCGCATGTAGACGTTGTACATGGCGACTGCCGGAATCGCGACGAGCAAACCAATGGCTGTCGCCACCAAGGCCTCGGCTATTGCCGCCATGACCTGCTGCGGCGCCATGCCGGCCGCGGCGGTGGCTGCAGCGGCCGCCGCATCCTCGCGGCCGAGCGCTTCGAATGCGCGCACCACACCGACTACCGTTCCAAACAGCCCGATGAAGGGAGCGTTATTTCCCAAGGTTCCGAGGTAGGCCAGGCGTCTCTCGAGTCGCATACGCTGGAGCGCCGAGGCCCCTTTCATGGCCTCATCCGCGGCTCGAGCGCCTCGATTCGCCTCCGCTAGACCCGCCGCGACCACGGCAGCTTCGGCGCTGGGGGAAGTGTCCAAAAGCTGTTTGGCAGCCTCGAAATCGTTGTCGCGCAGCGCTCCCCGCAGCTTCTTGGCAAGAAGGCCGATATCGTCCCTGAGACTATAAAAAAACCAAGCCCGCTCGAGCATGATCGCTACCGAGATCACGCTCAGCCCCACCAATAGCCACATCACCCAGCCCGCACCGAGATCGGTTATCACCCTCTGGAGCCACTCGACGAGATTCATGCGTTGTAACCTGACCTGGTAGATGACTTGTTTTGAGCCTGTTCCAGAGCTATCGATTGCCGGAGCCCCTGACCCGCGCCTAACGCACGCTGGCGCCTTGCCGTAGCACATCCAAGTGCCATTGCCCCAACGGAACGGATCTGCCCCGAGCCAGGTAGTTCCAGCGGTGACCGTAGAGTCAGGGCTTCTGGCCAGTCCCTGGCCAAGCATCCAACTTCGGCCCGTGGTTTGAGTCTGCCAGCCTGCCAAATCCGTGGGCCTGCTGAGTCAGGCGACGGTGGCCGGGGCCGAGTCCCGTCTGGCGGCTGCGAACCCCAAGCCGGTGCAGCGAGGCGATTGTGCGTTGTGCGATGTACGGAGAGGGTCAGCACGCGTTTCGATCTCGAAGGTGGCGTCGTTGCCGGGGGTCGTGGCACATGTCCCCGAGTAAGTTGCATTGGACACGCGCGTGAAGGTTTGCTTGGCCTCCGGTTGGCGGCGCCGCCTTCTCGGCGTGCTGCTTCTGGTCGCGGCCTTGTCGGCATTGTTGATGTTCGACGAGCCACTGTGTCCGACGGCAGGCCTCTTCGGCATTCCCTGTCCCGGGTGCGGCCTGACACGCGCTTCTCTTGCGCTCTTGCAGGGTCACTTCGTGCAGGCTTACGCCATCCATCCCCTGGTCTTCCTTCTATTGCCGTTTGTTGGCATCTACAGTGCGTTGTCAGCAGTCGGGTATGTCGCTGGTTGGTCGAGGGCACCCGGCGTTCCGGGACTGCCAAGAGGACATCTTCCTGAGCGGCGAATGGCCATCGGCTATTGTCGAATCTGGACGCCGGTGGCCGCAGTCCTGTTCGTGTTGATGCTCGCACTCTGGGTGGCTCGGTTCTTTGGGGCTTTCGGAGGACCGGCAGTTGTGCATCCGTGGTGGGCGGAGCGAAACATCTTCTCGTCTGCGGCGGATCATGACTGGTTGAGCACATCGCGGAGCCGCGAGGGGGGCACCCCCTTGGATTCGGCGCGCCCCAGGGCCCGAGGCCGCGATGACTGAGTCACTGCTCGCGTGCGTCAGAAACGCCAGCGCTTCCGGGATTTGGTCCCAAGGCGTTCGGCTAGCGAGGGCTTCGGGAACCGTCGTTTTCGAGCGCCACGATTCCGATCAGATTATCGCACGAGTGCGCGCGGCTGGTCACGCCGTGGCTCCGACGGTGACCCTGTACCTCGAAACCGCGGAATGGACCTGCGATTGCTTGAGCGCCGTGGATCCCTGTGTCCACGTGGTTGCTGCCGTCATCGCTGAGGCGCAGCTCGCCCAAGAAGGGCCGAGCTCCGAGGGGTCGCCTGACCGAGCCCCGATATTACCTGTCCCCTCTCGCCGACGACTGGGATATCGGTTGCATCGCGAGCCCGGGGGGCTCGCCATGACCAGGGTACTGGCGACGTCCGGCGGTGAGGAAACGCAGCTTCGGCAATCCCTCGCTGCACCCGCGGCTCGAGTCCTGGTGGACGAGCTCTTGCCTCGCGAGCAGGACCTGCGCCTCGATCGACTGATGGGCGACCGGGCAGCCCACTACCGGCTGGGGCCGACGCAGGGGGCAGTACTGAATCTTCTGGAGGGAGCCGCGGACATACAACTCGACGGCAGTCCGATCTCGGTCCGGTCGCAGCCCGTCTCACCTCTCGCCTCGGTCGTCGATACCGCAGCGCTGGTCGAGCTTCGGATTGTCGCTAATCCCGAGATGACCGAGGTGGTTGCTCCCGGGTTGGCGCGCTGCGGCTCGGAGCTCCGACCTCTTGGTCAGCCGGAGATCGCTGGCTATCGGTGGGAGCGTCTCCCGGTCGTCAAGCGATTTTCCATTGAACAGCTGGGCGAGTTGACTAGCCGCATCTTGCCGGAGCTACAGCGGGACCTGGTGGTCGATATCAGCAGCTCGAGGCTGCCGAACACTACCCGCGCCCTCAAGCCGCGCGTGACGTTCCAGTTGGAGAGAGACGGAGAATCGCTCGTCGTCGTTGCACAGCTCGTCTATGGCGTGCCACCTACTGCGCGAATCGAACGGGGTGAGATGATACAGCTCGGTTCGCTGGCACCGCGGCGAGATCGTGCGGCGGAAGTCAATCTCGAATTGGACCTGCGCGACAGCCTGGATCTGTTGCTCGATCGCCCGCTGCGTTTGGAGGGGCTCGACACGGCGCGATTCATGGCGCGGCTTTCCAGTTGGCAGCAGAGGCAGAACGTCACATCAGCGATCGAGGATGTTGCGGCGGTCGCTCTTCGAGCCAAGGTGGAGGATGGGGACGGGAATCCTCGGATCGAATTTTCGTCAGGTGGCGGGGGGGGCGAGGCGGTAGCCGCCGAAGTGGTACTGGCCGCATACACCGAAGGCCTCGACCGTGTGCCCCTAGGCAACGGAGGGTGGGGCGAGCTTCCAAAGCAGTGGCTCGAGCATCATGCCGAGCTGCTTCGGGATGTGCTCTGCGCGAGGGAATCGAACCAGAAAAAGTCCGGTTCGGCGGCAAAAGTGCTAGTGGGTCAGCTCTGTGCACGCGCCGAGCTGGGACGCCCCCCGAGCCTCGAACCATACATGGCACTGCTTGAGGAGGTGCGTTCGGAGCCCATGCTCACCTCGGATCTTGCCTGCGAGCTGCGCCCCTACCAGTTGACGGGAGTGGCCTTCATTCAAGCGCTCGAGCGGGCGGGAGTCGGCGGTATCTTGGCCGATGATATGGGTCTCGGAAAGACGGTGCAGGTGCTCGCTTCGCTCCGACAGGGACGGACGCTGGTGGTTGCGCCGGTCAGCGTGCTGTTCAACTGGGCCGCCGAAATCGAGCGATTCCGTCCTGCGCTCCGGGTGTCGTTGTACCACGGCCCCGACCGAGCACTCGACTCCGAGGCGGATGTCGTGCTGACCTCCTATGCGGTCTTGCGCCTCGATCAGCAGGTGCTCGAGGCTGTCGAGTGGCACGTAGTGGTACTCGACGAGGCCCAGGCCATCAAGAATCCCGAGAGCCAAGCAGCTCAGGCGGCCTTCGCACTTCGCGCCGACTTGCGAATGGTGCTCAGCGGTACGCCGATAGAGAATCGCCTGGACGAGCTTTGGAGCGCCATGTGTTTCGCCAATCCGGGCCTCTTGGGCTCGCGGGCGTCCTTTCGCGAGCGATTTTCCCGGCCGATCGAGGAAGGAGACCAACGGGCGCTCGACCAGCTTCGTCGCATCATCGCGCCGTTCCTCTTGCGCCGCCTCAAGCGTGACGTTTTGCCGGAGCTGCCGCCGAGAATCGATGACGTGCTTTGGGTGGAGCTGGACGACGAGGACCGCAACGCCTATGCGTCCTTGCTCGGGTCCGTTCGCGACGACGTACTTCGAGATATCGAGACTCCCCGCGGAACCATGGCGGTGCTCGAGGCGCTGCTGCGCCTGCGTCAGGCTGCGTGCCACCGCGGGTTGGTGCCTGGGTTGCAGGCGAGTGACTCGTCGAAGTTGCAGCGGCTGCTAGAGGTTCTGGAACCGGCCGTGGCTGCAGGTCAACGGGCATTGGTTTTCTCGCAGTGGACCAGCCTGCTCGACCTGCTCGAGCCCAAGTTGCGTAGCCTGGGGATCGCGTACCTCAGGCTCGACGGCAAGACGCGTGATCGCGGCGAAGTCGTGGCGGCATTTCAAGATCCCGCTGGCCCACCTTTGCTCATCGCATCGCTGAAGGTGGGCGGGACGGGCCTGAACCTGACCGCGGCCGACCATGTCTTCTTGTTGGATCCGTGGTGGAATCCAGCCGTGGAGGCACAAGCTGCCGATCGAGCGCATCGCATCGGTCGTACCAGCACCGTGTTCGTTCACCGATTGGTGGCAAAAGACACCGTGGACGAACGCATCCTGAGCCTGCAGCAGCAGAAGCGTGCGCTCGGGGCAGTCATCGAAGGCGGAGAGCCGACGCAGGCCCTGAGCCGTGAGGAGCTGCTGAGTCTCATTGGTTAGCCAGCGACACCCGCACGCCGACGGTGTCGGAACGAACCGACCTCTCGACGTTCGAGCTGGAGACGACCTATCTCACGGTGCCGGAGGCAGCGGCAGCCCCTGCTGACGGGATGCCGCTTGCCAAAGCTCGTTCAGATCGGCGGGCAAGAAGAAAATCCCGAAGAACAGATACAGGACAGGATGGGCTGCCTGCGGATTTGCCATCCCGGCCATACGCTTGGCGTCGATGACCTTCTCCGGCAGCTTCAGCATCTCGATGATGCCCAGGATCGGAACGAAGAACAGGATCGGGTTAAGGTCGGTCTTGCCCCGGTACGCCTTGAGCTCGTTCAACATCGACCAGACGGCGATGAGAGCGTAGACGAAGCACACGTAGGACAGGACGAAGACCACGACCGGATTGCGGGTCTTGCCGATGGGTCTGCCAGCGCCGGTGGGGCCCACAGGTGCTGCCGGCTGCATCCCTGCCGGGGATGGAGCTAGCCCAGTCGCCGGTGGCGGTGCCCCCATTGGAGCTCCGTATCCTGGCGGGGAACCAGCCGCAGCAGGACCAGGCTGTGGTTGGGCCCAACCGGGAGCCGGAGCCGCTGCCGGATCCTGAGGCGGAAACCCCGGCTGAGCGCCCGGTGGCGCTACCGCAGGAGCTCCCGCCGCCAATCCCCCGAAGGCGGGAGCCCCGGGAGCTCCCATGGCGGAGGGATCGGCCACCATCGTTCCTCCCAGGGGATTGACTTCAGTTCCAGGCGGACCAGCAGGCGCGGGCATGCCCGGCGCCGGGGCCGGCGCCGGTCCTGGGGCACCTGCCCCCTGTCCGACAGACGCGACCGGAGAGGGATGAACGGCCTGCTGCGCCGCCGGAGGGGGGGTCACCCCGCCTGCCGGCGGAGGAGCTACTCCGAGCATCGTCCCCTTCAAAATTGCCTTGGGTCCCGGGGGCCTGGCGCTTGGCGATCCTGCCGTCGGTCCCGGCCGAGGTATCCCGGAGGGGGCGTTCACCATGAGCATGGTGCCCTTGAACTTGGGGGCTGCCGCGCCCTTGACGTTGAATCCGCACTTTTGGCAGGTAGCCACACTATCGTCGTTCTGCGTCCCGCAGTTCGGGCAAAACACTCTGATTTACCTCCGGTATCTCGTCGCCGGTCAACGAGGCGCCCGAGCGTACAGCCCCGGGGCCTGATGCTCAAGTCGGATGGTGAATTGCGTTGGCCCCTGTCCGTCCCGAGCGCCGACCCGGCGGAGGCGACCAGTCCAGCGACTCGATCGGGGCTTGAGGGTGTCAACCTCGGGAAACCACTGGTAATTGCTCAATAATTGGAAAGATCCCGCAACAGGACCGCTTTGCAGAGCCCGGGCTTGACAGGCTGGATTGCGGCTCACTACGGTTCGCTCGCTCCGGTGCCGCGCGCAGGCGTACGTCGCAGGCTTCGATGGCCGGGGCGGCAGCGCGACACTCGCACGGAAGCATTATGGCATTCAGCCTCGACTCGGAGCAGCAACGGCAGCTCGACGCCCTTTTGTCGCGCTACCCCAACAAGCAGGCAGCCTGCATTCCTGTGCTGCATCTTTGCCAATCGGCCAACGACTCTTGGATATCCGAAGAGGTCATCCAGTTCGTGTCCGAGCGCCTTGGACTGAGTACGGCCCACGTCAAAGGCGTGGCCACGTTCTACTCGCTGTTCAACATTCGGCCCGTCGGCAAGCACCAGGTTTGGGTCTGTCGGACGCTATCCTGCGCGCTTCGCGGTTCGGGGGCTCTCTTGCAGCAGTGTGAAAGCAAGCTCGGAATACGCGCCGGAGAGACCACCCCCGACGGCCGTGTCACCCTTCGTACCGCGGAGTGCCTGGCGTCTTGCGGGACCGCGCCGGTCATGCAAGTCGACGATCAATTCCACGAGAACCTCACCCCCGAGGCCGTCGATCGTATCCTCGACGGCCTGATCAAAGGAGACTGATTTAGGTCTCTGTTTGCCTTTCGGGTGTTGGAATCACGAGATGCTCAAGCGCACCAACTTCATCACTAAGAACTACGGCAAGCCCGATTGCTTCAGGCTGTCCGCCTACGAGGAGCAGGGCGGTTATCAGGCCGTTCGTCGTGCCCTGGCGATGCCGCGCGAATCGCTCGTCGAAGAAGTGAAGCGGGCACACATTCGGGGGCGCGGGGGTGCAGGATTCGACTGCGGCATGAAATGGAGTTTCATGCCGAAGGCGTCCGGCAAGGCGCACTATCTGGTGATCAACGCCGATGAAGGCGAGCCGGGCACTTTCAAGGACCGCACCATCATGGAGCAGAATCCGCATCTGCTCCTCGAGGGTTGTATTATCGGCTGTTGGGGAATCGGCGCCAATGTCGCGTATATCTATGTCCGGGACGAGCTTCATCTGAGCAAGTCTCGCTTGAACGCAGCGATCGAGGAGGCCCGGGCCAAGGGGTACCTGGGGAAGCAACCCTTTGGATTCGATTTCCCAGTGCAGATTTACGTCCACACCGGAGCGGGGGCATACATCTGCGGCGAAGAGACCGCGCTGCTCAATTCCCTCGAAGGGCGGCGTGGCGAACCCAGGCTCAAGCCTCCGTTTCCGGCGCAGGCGGGTCTATTCGGGTGTCCAACCACGGTCAACAACGTGGAGACCATCTCGGACGTCGTATTGGCCCTGCAGATGGGTGGGGAAGCGTTCAGTCGGCTGAGCCACTTGCACGAATTCAACGACGGTGGGGTTCGGCTTTACGGTGTCAGCGGCCATGTCAAGCGACCGGGGATCTACGAGGCGGCGGGGGGACTGACGCTCCGGGAGCTCATCTACGATCTGGGAGGAGGTATCGCCGGGGATCGCGAGCTGCTGGGCGTCATTCCCGGAGGGTCCTCCTGTCCGATCGTCGTCCCCGAAGACCGGGTCAATTTGCCCGGCGATCCTCGATACGCGCCCTACAACGACAAGAGTGTGCTCGACCTGCCGATGGGTGTCGACACTTTCCGCGCGGTGGGGACGATGTTGGGTACCTGCTGCGCCATCGTGCTCAGCGATGCCGCCGACCCAGTGCAGGCATGCCGCAACCTGATGCAGTTCTACAAGCACGAATCGTGCGGCCAGTGCACACCGTGTCGAGAAGGATGTGGATGGCTCGATCGGCTTCTCGACAAGATCGTGGCCGGCAAGGCCACGATCGAGGAGCTGAATCTGGTTTCGGAGGTGGCTTCGAACATCGTGGGCAACACGATTTGTGCGTTTGGCGAGGGTGCTGCGGGGCCGATGTTGGCTTTCGTTCAGAAATATAGGAAGTCGTTCGAAGACTACATCCTGACGGGCGGGCAGGGACAAACTCGCCGCCTCGCAATATGACCATCGGTGACGTCTATTTCGGACTCTGTTCGAGCCTCTGCGTACTGGGCGCGTTAAGCACGGTGATCGCCCGCAATCCCATTCGTGGAGCGATGGGGCTGTTGTTGACTATCGTCGGGATCGCCGGTCTTTTCATCCAGCTGCAGGCGCAGTTCTTGGCGGCGATTCAAGTGATCGTTTACGCCGGGGCGGTGGTGGTGCTCTTCGTGTTCGCTATCATGCTGCTCGGAACCGACGCGGTCGACAGGGGCGGCGAGGTCAAGTCCTCGGTCGCGCGGGCGATCGGGGGGGCGTCCATTGCCTTCGGGGTCATGGCTGCTCTGGTACTGATCGGTCCCAAGGTCGCCGAACACCCCACACGCTTCTCCAAGGTCGCCGCAGACCACGGCAGCGTTTCGGCGATGGGGTCGCTCTTGTTCACGAGGGCGATCGTGCCATTTGAGCTGGCAACCGCCCTGCTCGTCGTGGCCGTGGTTGGAGCGATCGCTTTGGCGCGACCTTCGTGGGCGCGGAAAGTCGCACCGAGCGTCTCACACGCAACGCGCAGGCTCTTCGCGGGCCCCGTTGTCCCCAAAGACGTCGCTAACCATTCGGCGGGAGATCACCGATGATCGGAATAAGCCAGATCGCCGAACACTACGTAGAGCTGGCCGGTCTCTTGTTCGCGATCGGAGCGATCGGGTTTCTGGTGAGGCGCAACGTGCTCATCCAGTTGATGAGCATCGAATTGATGCTCAATGCAGTAAATCTCGTCTTGGTGGCGTTCAATCGCGTTCACGGTGACACCATGGACGGCCAGATGTTTGCCTTTTTCGTGATCGCGGTGGCGGCCGCAGAGGTCGCTGTCGGACTCGCCATCGTGCTCGGATTCTTCCGCCTTCGTAACAGCGTTCACAGCGACGACGCTGACACAATGCGGCATTGACCATGGATGGATTTTCAACGCTATTTCCCCCGAACGACTTCGCGCTTCTCGCGTTGATCCTGGCCATGCCGTTGCTCGGCGCCGTGGTCAACGGCGTCTTTGGCAAACGGTTGGGCAAGTCGGCAGTCAATCTGATGGCGCTCAGTGCGGTCGGAACGTCGTTCTTGGCCAGCGTCGTCACCTACTTCATGCTGCTCGAGGCCCAGTCTGGGGACGAACCCGCTCGATTCGTTTGGAGAGGCTGGGAGTGGTTTCGCCTCTCCCAGCTCGGAGGGGTGACCGATCTGCCTATCACCGTGGCGTTCTCCGTCGATGCGCTGAGCGGCACCATGGCGCTGGTCGTTACCGGCGTGGGATTTCTCATCCACCTGTACTCCACCAAGTACATGGACGGGGACGCGGGTTATCATCGCTTCTTCAGCTATTTGAACCTGTTCATCTTCGCGATGTTGGTTTTGAT
>Ga0055462_10000003_pt1 | contig 25552 bp, 26 predicted proteins | sample Joice_ThreeSqC_D_2_FD_57689 | JGI IMG/M metagenome (GOLD analysis project Ga0055462, IMG submission 57689) | Wetland microbial communities from San Francisco Bay, California, USA, that impact long-term carbon sequestration - Joice_ThreeSqC_D1 | ecosystem: Environmental > Aquatic > Marine >...
ACCGGCCCCTGCGCTTCGGCATGCTCAAGTGATTGACCACCTAATCGCGAACTCTGGCGCGCCGCAGCCAGCTCACCTTGCCTTCGTAGCCAATGGCAATCAGCTCCGGCCGACCGTCTCCGTCCAGGTCGGCGATAGCCACGTCCGTGGGCTCCTTCAGACCATGCTGGACGTCGAAACAGTCTCCAAAGCTTCCGCCGCCCCAGCCCCGACAGACCATCAGCGATCCGCTGCCTCCAGCAGCTACCACCAGGTCTAGGCGTCCGTCCAAGTCCAAGTCTCCAACTGCCATGGCATGAGGTCGGGATGCGGTTGGAATTTTCGCAACCACGGACGGATCTGCGCGGTGGCTGGCCCATCGAACCACGAAGATCGAGCCGTCTTCGACGTCGTCGGCAGCCAGCACCATACCCGGATCCTCTGCGTCCAGGTCCGCGACCGCCACGGCATTGAGCGCGGATCCCAGGGCGCTGGTGCCCAGTGCCTCGAGTCGGCCATCGCGCGTCGGGCGCGCGACGGTCAATGCACCGGCGCCGTCTTTCTGACCCGCGGCAACGATGGCAATCCGTCCATCTCGATAGACGTCGCCTGTGGCCAGTGCCGACGGCGACATGGGAATCGCCAACTGCGACCCCACAGTGGGCGTGCTTCCCGGCCGAGCAATCAAGGGGGTAAGGGACTTGCCGTCGAAGCTGGCGGCCACCCCAACGATCGCGCCCTCGTCCGCGGGGTGTGCCAACGCGACGACACTGTAGGTATTGCTCCCAGTCGGCAACGAACCTCCCGAAATCCAGTCCCCGGATCGAAGGCCCAGTTGCAGGGTCACGATGCCGCCGGATTGCGCATTGCCCAGGTGTGCAACAGCGATGTCCAGGATTCCATCGCCGTCGAAGTCGCTTGCCGTCCCGGACCAGGGCTCTGCTGCGGTCACGTGAACCACCGCCTCGACCAAACCCTCGGGTCCGATGGCAAGCGAGGCCAACGTGGACTCTTGATTCGCGATCAGCATCAGGCGGCTGCCTGCCTGAAATACGTCGGTGAGACCGTAGCCAAAGCCGTCGGTGACGCTTCGCACGAAGCAGAGCGAGTGGGCACGATCGCAATCGGGATCCGATTGGCTCACTACGGCTGCTGGATTGGCCGTGCTCGCATCTTCGGTCCCGTTCGGCGGTGACGCACAGGCAAGCAGGCCCGCTACGACCAACACCGACGATATGCGATAGATCACGGTTGATCCTATTTACGGCCAAACCTCGAGACCCTTTATTCGCAGGCAGGTAGGGGGAGGATTCCACCGACCGCTGAACCCGGGCGCCGACGCCCCACGAGCTCGACGCGACCTCAAAGTCCGGACGCGGGGAGTTTCCAGACCGGCTTGGTTGCGGTGGCATCCGACGTGGAGCTGGGAACCGATGACGCGGAAACGTGCGGGTGGCGGCTCGCGCGCAAACCGGTGTGAACCGCGCTGGGCGCGGCAGCGTCCGCCACGGGAGCCACGGGTGCCGACTCGGGGGTAGCGCTGGATCCCTGCAGACTTGACCGCTGTTCGGGGCTGGTTCGATCATCGACTCGCGGCGGGCCCGCTTGGTTGTCTGTTCCCACACAATCGCGGCCATTCGGAGCCACCGTGCATCCGCGAAAGGCAGCGGAGGCCGAAGAGCCGGGACTCGGGAGCTTCCGAGCGGAGGCCATTTCGGCTTCCGCCGCATCCGAAGTCGCGATGCGTCGAGCCCCGAGAAAGACTGCGGTCGAAAGCCCGGCCGTCAGCAGCAGCCCGACGACCCAGAGATAGCGCCGAGTGAGAAACCAAGAACGAGTCGCCGATACAGATTCGGGCACTTTCGACCAGCGGGTGTCGCCCCCGCCAGAATCCGGCAAAAGCGTCCTGGTCTCGGTGTTTCCGGTGGGTCGGTCCGAGGTCGCGGCATTGGACGACACTCCGGCGTCGTCCGGGTGCAATTGCTCGAGCGACATCGTCCGCTGCTCCGCGTACGAGGTTGACCCTCGGCTCGAGACCTGGGCCTCACCGGGGAGACGGGTACGAACCTCGAATCCCGATGGACCAGCCGCCATCGCGGACGAATCCGGCGGCAGGCCAGGACGCATCTCGGTGCGGTCATCATCGATGGTCTCATCCGCGTCCGTGTCTGAGCTCGCTTCCGGAGGTACCGACAGCGAGGGTTTGGCCTGGACCACCCGCATGCTCGATGTACCTGACCAGTTCCGCGCGGCTACTTCGCCAGAACCGGGATATAGGGTCCGTAGGCGCTCGAGAGTCACTAATGCAGTGTCGGGGCGCTGGTTCGGATCTTTGCAAAGCAGTCTGCCAACCAAGCGATCGAGCGCCTCGGGAATCTCCGGGCATCGTTCAGCGAGGTCCGGTGGCGTCCAAGTGGCGTGCGCAAGCACCATCTCGTTCGAGGTCTTTGCGGACTCGAAGGGATGGTGTCCCGCGATCATCTCGAACAAAAGCAGCCCAACGGCGTACAAATCCGCTCGTGAGTCCACTGGTTCGCCCCGTGCTTGCTCGGGCGCCAGATACCGTGGTGTGCCGAGGGTAACCCCGTGGGCGGTGACGTCCTGAGTGGTTCCGTCGGCCAACTTCGCTACTCCGAAATCGAGCAGCTTGACGGAACCGTTTCGAAGCAAAAATACGTTCGGGGGCTTGATGTCTCGGTGGATGACGCCGATGGTGTGCGCGGCGGCCAGCGCCTCTAGGATCCCGCAGGCAATCGAGACTGCCTCCGGTGGCGGGACGCGGCGATACTTTTTGAGCTGTTCGGCGAGCGTACGCCCATCCAGTCGCTCCATGACGTAAAACGCGACGCCGTCGTCCGTGGTTCCGGCGTCGGTCACGTTCACGATGTTCGGGTGATCCAGGCGACCGAGAGCACGCCATTCCGTCTTCAGACGTGCGGCCAGGTCCCGGCGATCCATGAGCTCGGGTCGGAGGGCCTTGAGGACGAAACGCTTGCCTAGCTCGACGTGCTCGACCTCGTAGACGCTTCCCATTCCTCCAACGCCGATGAGATCCGCAACGCGATAACGGGTACCGCTGATGATCTGGCCTGGTTCGAACGCCCATTGAACGCCAGCCACGGCCCACCTACCTCCTTGCCACGATGCCCTAATACCCGATGGCTGCCGGGCTGCGTAGCCGCGACCGTCCCAGGGGCGGGGGCCGACGGCGGGTTGTCGGCGATGCCCGCGCTTCGACCTCGAATCGAAGTGAGCACAATCGGGCCAAATGGACGGGACGAGCTTGCTCACGGCACGATCTGTCGGACGCGCGGTGGACCGGGTTGCCACTCCGCTCGTGAACCACGCCAGTCTGGCCAGCAGGCCAGTTTTGTCGGGCCGCAGGTCGAAATCCGGGGGCAGGAGGTTGGCTGCACTTCCGTGGTCGGCGCTACTGCGGTCTCGTACTAGTCTCCCGCCGAGCATCGAAAACCATGACTCTCACGCGCGACGCCGTAATGCACCTAGCTCAGCTGGCACGCCTCGACTTGGAGGAACCTGAAGTCGACGGCTACCTTTGCGATTTAGAGCGGATCGTCAGTTACGTCGATCAACTCGCCGAGGTGGACACCAGCGCCGTGGACCCGACGGCTCACTTGGCAGTCAGCGCGGCTCCGTTGCGTCTGGACCAACCGCTGCCCGGTCTGACGCACGAGCAAGCTTTGTCCGAGAGTCCGTCGGTGCGGGACCAAGCTTTCGCCGTTCCCGCGTTCGTGGACGAGGGCTAGCACGATGCTCGATATTCCGATTGCGCAGATCGCGGAACGAGTCGTCCGCGGTGAGGTGAGTGCCGTACAGATGGCAGAGGCGAGCCTCGCGGCCATCGACGAGGGCCGGCGTCTCAACGCGTTCGTGCACGTTGCCGAAGAAACGGCTCTCGAGGCGGCTCGCCAATTGGATGAGCGCAGAAAGCGGGGCGAACCGCTCGGAAAGCTCGCCGGGGTGCCGATCGCCGTCAAAGACGCATTGTGCACCATCGATGCGCCAACCACCTGCGCGTCTCGCATTCTGATTCGAGCCGAGGGCGATCCGTCGTCGGGGTTGGCGAAGCACGGATGGCGCCCCCCCTTCGACGCAACCGTCGTCGAGAGGCTGCGCCGAGAGGGAGCGCTTCTGATCGGTAAGACCAACATGGACGAATTCGCCATGGGGTCGTCCACCGAGAACAGCGCCTTCGGTCCCACGCTCAACCCGTGGGATACCCGCCGGATCGCAGGGGGGTCGAGCGGCGGCAGCGCCGCCGCGGTGGCGGCGCGTCTCGCGCCCGGCTCGATCGGCAGCGATACCGGTGGTTCCATCCGTCAACCCGCCGGGCTGTGTGGAGTCGTTGGCGTCAAGCCGTCCTACGGTCGAGTGTCGCGGTACGGGCTGGTTGCATTCGCATCCAGCCTCGATCAAATTGGGCCACTAGCAACCGATGTCCGAGGTGCCGCGCGGCTGCTGGGCGTGATTGCCGGATACGACCCTCGGGATTCGACCAGCGTCGACCATCCCGTACCCGACTACGAAGCGGCCTGCGACCTGGACGTACGAGGGATCCGGATCGGCATTCCAGAGGAATATTTCGGTCCGGGCCTGGACCCACAGGTGGGTCAACGAGTGCAGGAGTCCCTCGACGCACTAAAACGCCAAGGTTGTCAGCTGACGTCAGTGCGCCTCCCGCACACGCAATTCGGCGTTGCGACGTACTACATCGTGGCGACTGCCGAGGCTTCCAGCAACCTGGCCCGATTCGATGGCGTTCGATTCGGCCTGCGCGCTTCGGGCCGGAACGACGACCTTCGCGACATGTATGCATCCACTCGTGGCGCCGGATTCGGCAAGGAGGTCAAGCGGCGCATCCTGCTCGGAACTTATGTATTGAGTGCTGGATACTACGAAGCCTACTATCTCAAGGCCCAGCGGGTCCGCACCCTGATACGCAGGGATTTCGAGGATGCGTTCAAGTCCGTGGATGCCATCGCTACTCCCGTGAGCCCGACGGTTGCATTCCAATTGGGAGAACGCGTCGAAGACCCCTTGGCCATGTACCTCGGCGATATCTTCACCTTGCCCTGCAGTTTGGCCGGTATCTGCGGAATCAGCGTTCCGGTGCGGCCCGCCACGCTCGGAGAACCAGGTCGAGCCCTGCCGGTGGGTTTGCAGCTCATGGCCCCGGCTTTCCGGGAAGAAACCTTGTTCACGATAGCTGCTGCCTGGGAGCGGCTGCTCGGCGGATTTCCCGCTCCGCCGACGTGGGCTTCACCGAAGCCCTCCGACGCGAGGTAACTCCGAACGTGGCAGTTCCGCTCTATCGACTCCGTTCTACCGCCGTCTTGAGCTTGGCAACGCGTCTGACCGGCTCCCGTGATGGAGGCGTGCTGACCGACGCGTTGGATCACCTCTTTGGCACCACCCAGGCCAAATCGGGCGTTGCCTGCACGGTATCGGCTACCTCGAAGATCGAGATCGTTGCCGAGCACGGCTTGGCTGGCCCTGCCGGGACCTCACGCCTACGCGAGGCCGCGATCGAGATCGTCGGTCGGGCGGTGAAGGAGCGCTCGACCTTTTGTCTGCTCGACGTTCGCTCCGACAGACAAGGCCTGGCATTGGCTGGCGAGATTGCGTCGGTGGGATGTACAGCCGCGCTGGCCACGCCCCTGGATTGCTGCCAACGCACCCTGGGGGCATTGCTGCTGTTATTTCCGCCCTACGTCAACATCGATACGGATACCATCCGCTTCGTGGAGACAGTGGCCAAGGTGCTGGCGCTGGCTCTGCAGAGCGAGTCACAAAAGGAGCCAGCACCCGCTGCCCATTTCGATCCCCTGCCCCGTGGCCATGCCGGCGTAGCGCTGGTCAGCGCCAGTGTGGCCCGGGAAATCGAGGGGCCGGTGGCAGCGCTGGCGCTGCAGCTCGAAGAACAGAAGCGTCTAGTTTCGGAGCTGGAGCTGTTATCCGGCGACGGTGATACTGCCGTCGGCGGCACGACCGCCGAGATAGCCGAGCTCACCGACGAGCTGACCGCCGCCGTCATTCGGCTCCGTCAAACCGCAGATCAGCTCGGTCGTATCGGTGGTGCCGCTCGCGGCCCCGAGACCATCGACCTGAGCGAGCTGGCTCGGGAAGCCTGTTCCTTGCTCCGCCCTCAGCTGGAACAGCGCGGCGTACTTCTCGATTCACAGCTGGTTCCAGCCGCCTACGTGATCGGCCGGCGTGATCTGCTGTCGCAGGTGCTCTGCGAGCTCGTGGTTCTGGCAGGCAACGTTGCCGAGAATTCGCACCGGGCACCCCGCGTCCTGGTGCGCACTCACCTCAATGGATCGCGGGTGCTTCTATCGATCGACGACGTTGGCCCCGATGTGAGCGCGCAGGCACTGAGTGATTTGGCTCGACGCCCGATCGCCGAAGCCCTACCCGAAGACGGTCGGTACCTGGTGCTCAAGCTCGCCGGCGACGTGGCCGCGTCGTGCGGAGGCCATGTCGAGCTCGTGCCGGCTCCCGGGGGCGGGGCCATATGCCAGCTCATCTTGCCCGTCCCTGGTTCGCTCGACACCAGCGATCACGCCCAATTGCCGGATCGGGAACCGACGTCTAGCGACGTAATCAGGCAAGTCTTGGTCGTCGACGACGACCCGGTGTTCACCCGCGCGGTGAGGCGCGCGCTCCGACCGCATTTCGTCAAGGAATCCGCTACTGCCTCCGAGGCGGAGATTCTGCTGCTCGACGGGAGTTACGCACCCGATTTGGTCATTTGCGATCTCATGCTCCCCGGTGCCGATGGCACCGTGTTGCATCGGCGGGTTCGTGATGCTCGTGCCCAGATAGCGCGACGGTTCTTGTTCGTTACCGGCGGCACCTTGGGCAAGGAGGCCGCCGACTACATACGGGATTCCGGCTGCGGCGCGCTACGCAAGCCCATCAATCTCGGCACTATCAGGCGGCATCTCTCCGAACCCCTGAGGGATTCGGTGACCTCCAGCATCGTCAGGACGCTGCGCGGCGATCCGATCACTGGTTAGTCGGCCTCGACCCTCGCCGTGCCCACCGGGTGTGGCTCAGTGCAGTGACCACGCCGGACAGACCAAGATTCCGGCACTGAGGCCCAAAAATACCCCGCGCCTGGCATCCGCCGCACTCATGCCTCGGGCCGTGGCGGCACTGTCGAGGTAGGCGCTGACCGAACGCGCCCCGGCTGCGCGGGTCAATGCCTCGAGCTCCGCCGACTGCAACCCCAACGTCGACGCCGTCAGCGCGGCTGCTGGGTTGTAGGCGACGGGATTTTCACCGAGGCCGTTCAGGATATCCTCGAGCTCCTCAGCTCCAAATCCCCGACGGACCGCGGTTGCGATTAGGCCGGTGGCGCTGGTGGTGGTTTGCAGCCCGCCGCGCACGTGCTCGTCGCCCGCGACAAAGCACAACTCCCCGGAGCGCCACTTTCCAATTTCCACGATCCGTGCCTCGAGCTGCTTGACCAAGACGCGCAACAGGTCCGCGGGCGCTACCCACCGGCGCTCGATGAGCAAGTCTCCCAGTCGTCCCTCTCTCTGGTCCGAACCAGCTTCACCCGAGACCAGCACCTCGAATGCCTCGCTGAGCATCTCGGCGGTGATCAGCCCCTCCTTGACCAATTGCGATCCGAGCAGAAGATCGCGGTCGGAGGAGACCGCCGCACACGGGGCTCCTTCCTTCCAGGTAATTGCCAGTCGCCGCGATCCGTCGGTCAAGATCAACACCCCGGTCTGCCGACGCTGCACCAGCGCGAACAAGAACGCCGGGAGCCGGGCACGCTCGATCTTGACTCGGCAGGCTCCGGCCGAACCGAGCACCGCATCCATCCAGCTCTCCACCTGAACCACGGCGGAAAGTTCGCGAAGCGAATGCGCCGCGCGCCCACGTCCACCGTTGCGAGACACCACCGCGTCGAGCGAGAGCCGGCGAGTCGCGAAGCTCTCCACCAGCTCCGCGGCGTCGAGCGGGCCGAGCACATCGCCGTTGGGCAGCGACACCTGGTAGCTGGTCCTGGGACTGCTACGAACCGGTAAGGTACTGCGGGGTGTCAGGCTGTCGCGCTCGCTCGGTCGGAGCGGCGAGGGCATGGCTACCCGCACCGGCGCCGCCTCACGTACACCGCTCGAGGACGGCAGCAGATCGGAGCTTACCAACCACTGCACCAGCCTGTCGGTACCGAGCTCAATCTTGACGTCTTTGGCAAACTCACTGAGCGCACAGGAAAGGACTCGCGCAGACGACGGGCGCTCGCTCGCCCGCCGACGCAGGGTCCAACGCAAGATATCGTACAACCCCGAGGGTAGGTCGGTGGCGTGCTCATCGAGGACCCGCAAATCCGCCTCGTAGATGCGGGTCAGGATCTCCATCTCGCTGCGGCCCGGAAACAGCGGCCGCGTGAGCAGCATTTCCGCCAACACGATCCCGAGTGCAAACAAGTCGCTGCGCGGATCCACATCCGCGCCCATCACCTGCTCGGGAGACATGTACCCGATCTTGCCTTTCAGCTCTCCGGGGTAGGTACGACGAGTGATGAATTCGCTTCGAACGATGCCGAAATCGGAGAGCTTGACCTCCCCTACTTTGCTGATGAGGATGTTGCCCGGAGAAACGTCTCGATGCACCAGACCAAGCGACCTCCCTCGCTCGTCGGTGGCCTCGTGGGCGTAGGCCAGCCCTTGCAGCACCTCTTGCGCAATGGTCAAGGCCACGTCCACCGGGAAACGGCGACCCCTCGCGGCCACGGCGCGCAGCAGTCGGGCGCACGAGGTCCCCTCCACGTACTCCATCGCCATCAACAGCTCGCCGCCGTGTTCGCCGAAATCCAACACCTTGACGATATTGGGATGATCGAGCGCGGCGCAGATTCTGCCTTCGTCGCAGAACATCGCGACGAACCTCGGATCTTTGGCCAGCTGCGGCAGGATGCGCTTGATGGCACAACGGTGGCCAGCGAGCACCCCGCTGGCCCCTCGCGCGATGTACACTTCGGCCATGCCGCCGGATCCCAGCCGATCTCCCAGTAGGTAGGGACCGACTTGGTTCTCCGAGAAAGCGCGCAAATGTCCCATCTTTGGCTATCATATCCCAGTTTCTGTCCGACCGGTAAAGGGATCTGGTCCATTGCCGGCATTTGGGGTTCTGCTACCCAAGGCCACGGGTAAGGCAGCTTGCCCCTGCGTCATTTGCCACTTTTCCGGGAGTCACGGACTCGCCACGCACCCTGCCCTTACAGTACTGTCGAACGTCTCTCGAAGCTCACCCTTCTGCCATGACGATATCGCGCCTGCACAATACCAACGGAGCGGTCGAAAACGGCCTGGAGCGCAGCCGCGCAATCGGAACCAGAGCCACCACGATCGCGGTTACTGGAATTCGGACCACCATCGGTCGCGGCCTCATGGCGGCGCTGGATGCCGATCCGAGTGTCGAGGCGATTCTTTGCTTCGATATCGTGGGACCCCAGACTCCCTGCCAGAAAGCCAAGGTCGTCGCTGTCGATCTGACGCGGGGTGATTGCGTGGACGTCATGGCTCGACACTTGGCAGAGCACCGCGTACGGGCCTTGGTACACTTGGCGTTCCGAGACAGTCCGACGCTGTCGCCCGGAGCCAGTCACGAACTCGAGAGCGTAGGCACCATGCGCGTGGTCCGAGCGTGCCTCGAGGGAGGGGTCCGCAAGATCGTCAGCTGGAGTCGCAGCTGGCTGTACGGAGCGCGTGCCGATGCACCGGCGCTTCTGGACGAATCTCAGCCTCTGCGGGCCCGGCGTACCGATCGCTTCTTCGCGGACAAGATGGACGCCGAACGCGATGTCCTGTCGTTCGGGGCACCGGGGCGGGCCCGGATAGCGACGCTGCTGCGAACGGCGCCACTGGTCGACCCGCACTCACCCGGAATGATCTTCCACCTGCTCAGGGACACTCGCATCCCCAGCATCGCCGGCTTCAATCCGATGTGGCAGTGCGTTCACGTCGAGGATGCCGTAAGCGCGTTCGTTCAGGCGCTCAGGTTGGACGTGCCCGGGGCCATCAACGTGGTCAGTCCAGGCGTGCTTCCCTTGGGCGAGGCGCGTCGCCTGGCGGGCCATCGGGGCTTGAAGCTCCCGCGAAGCTTGGCCACGGCGTTGGTCGGTGGCCTCTGGCTGTCCGGCTCCTGCCGCGTGCCGCCGTCTCTGCTCGACTACCTCCAATTTCCGTGCGTGGCCGATGGAGGCCGGGCCGAACGGCTGCTCCAGCTCACCTGCAAGCACTCGACATCCTCCACCCTGACCGAGGCAGCGCAATGCCACGGTGCACCCGCCAGCTCCCCAGCACATCCGTGATGTCCAACACTGACAGCCCCCAACATCCCGCAGGCTCGACGGTCGCGGTCGTCGTTACCGGATCCCTTCACGGCGAAAGCCCGCACAGAAAGCGCCATCGTCCGGGCAGCCAACGCGGCACTTCTTTGTTCCTCGGTGTCAAGGCCGGCAATCCTCTGGCTCGAGCCAAGCGCCTCCGATGGCCCGCGCCAATCGTCAAACGTTGGCTCGAGCCGTTGACCATGATTCACGAAAGCTCGCGACCGAGCCTGTTGCCGCTGGGCATCGACGCTACCTCGCCGGCCCTGTATCACGGTTATGCCTCGGCCGTGGCCGCGGCGGCCCAGGTGCCGCGCGCCGTGCCCCGAGCCCCCCAGGTGCTCTCGCAAGAGGTGACGGACTTGGAGGCCAGGCTGGAAGCTCTGACGCACGAGCTGGAAGTTCCCGAGCCCCCCCCTTCGTCGCCGATGGCGTCCAGCTCCAAGGCCTCGCAGGCCCTACCGAACAGCCCGCCCTGTGAGCCATTTCCAGACGAGCCCGACGTCGGAGTCCTCGGTGAGCCGAACCGTCGCTGGGACGCGTTCGGTCGCGACGGACGTACCGTGGCGCAGGCCAGTCGTTGGCTGGAGCTGTTGTGCCGGTACTACTTTCGTCTCACCGTCAGCGGCATCGAACACATTCCATCAGAGGGGCGTTGCCTCGTGGTGGCCAATCATTCCGGTTCGTTGCCCATCGACGGCCTCATCCTGCAGGCCGCGGTGAGGTCCGCTCATCCAGCGCATCGCGAGCTGCGATGGCTCACCGAAGACTTCATTCAGGAGCTTCCCTACCTGGGGACTTGGTTTTCCCGGTTGGGAGCGGTTCGAGCCAGCCACGAAAATGCCGAGCGGTTGCTGCGCGCGGGTTGTCTCGTGGGAGCGTTCCCTGAGGGGGTCAAGGGCTACGCGAAACCGTTTTCCCAGCACTACCGCCTTCAACGCTTCGGACGAGGCGGCATCGTACAGCTGTGCCTCCGCACCCGAACGCCGCTAGTTCCGTGTGCCATTCTCGGCGCCGAGGAGGCGAGTCCTAGCCTGCGCAGACTGGAGGCCGCGGAGCGAATCTTCAAGATGCCGTTCGTGCCGGTAACGTTCACCTTTCCGTGGCTGGGCCCACTCGGGCTAGTCCCGGCACCGACCCGATGGCACATCGAATTCGGCGCCCCGGTGTACCTGGAAGCCGAAGGCCCGAGCATTGCCAATGATCCGCTTCGAGTTGCGAAAATCACCGAACGGGTTCGTGAAACGCTTCAGCTTCGTATCGATCAATTGCTGAAAGAGAAGAAGCGTCGAGCGTGATCGCGCCCGTGGACGGATTGCTGGTCGTAGACAAGCCCCGGGGAATGACGAGCCACGACGTGGTCGCGCTCGCCCGCCGCGTCTATGGCACCCGACAGGTGGGCCATGGGGGGACGCTCGATCCAGAGGCCACGGGCGTGCTTCTGCTCATGCTGGGCCAAGCCACGAAGCTCAACCCGTATCTGACCGCCCAACACAAGCACTACCGAGCTACGGTGAGCTTCGGACGTTCGACCGACACCGACGACGCGGTCGGCCGTACCCTGCACGTCGCTCCACTTCGCCCAAGCTGGCTCGACGCAAGTTGCCTCGAGGAGGCCATCGCAAAGGAGCGCGCCCGTAGTCAGCAGCTGCCGCCGGTGGTCAGTGCTCTCAAGTTCGGCGGCGTCGCGGCCCACCGACTCCATCGGCAGGGGCACTCGGTGCCGCGACAACCTCGCGTCGTGAAGGTCTTCGAGCTGTCCGTGCTTCGGTGGGACGACCACGAGCTAGATCTCGATCTCGTGGTTTCCAAGGGCTATTATGTGCGATCGCTCGCCCGGGACATCGGCGACGCGCTGGGAACGCCAGCCCATCTGAGCCAATTGAGGCGCCTCGGGGTCGGTGATTTTACGCTACAGGACTCGGTTCCGTGGCCGCTCGAACCACAGGCCAAATCAATTGGGCTACCCGAGCTGGTCCGACGCGTATTGCCGACAGTAGTCCTGGACGCACAGGCTTCGCTCAGAGTGGCGCAGGGACGCCGAATCTCGGCCGATCAGGTGGGACCGATTTTGGAGCCCAGGGGTACCGCTTGGGACACCGAGCAGGGGCAGACGGCGGTCGGGGCGCTGGACAAAGAGGGACGCCTTATCGCGCTGCTATCGCTGGATCGCGACGAATTCCGAGTGCTGCGCGGATTCGTACCTAGTCATGACCGCGACCGGACCAACAAAAGCGGCTGACCGCCCGTTTTTGCTTGGCCAGCGCGGCCAAGCCGCTCCTCGCGGGGTGAGCCAGTTGCATTTGCTGCCGTCCGTCCGCTAAAGAACTCAAAGAAGAGGCGCCGCCCGGCCCAGACCCACCAAATTGGACCCACCTCCACCACTGGCCTTGCGCCTGTTTCTCGCTGTCCTGCCAGCGCTGGGCGCATCAATTTTCGCCGCTGCCACCGCCGTCAACGGAGCGCTTTCCGAGGCACGTAAGCGCGCGCTGTCCGACGTGCTGCCCAAAGGCCCTGCCGACGCGCTACGGCGCTATCTGGCTCAGGGTCGCATCATCGAGACCCGGTGGACGGTAGTGCGGGTGGCGGGGGTAACCAGTTCCACGCTCCTCATCTACGAGGTGCTTCCCCACCGACTCGGCGTGTGGTCGATCGTCTTGGCGGTGCTCGGCGCGACCGTGGCATTCGGCTTCCCCGCTGAGATTGCCAAGGCTCTCGCCCTGCAGCGTACCGACCAAGCAGCCCCCTTGCTCATCCGCGTCCTGCGTCCCCTGGAGTGGCTAGCGGCCCCATTCGCTGCCCCGGTGAGTTGGGTCGGACATCTGATCAGGTTCACTCTTCCTCGCGGACCGGAGCCGGAAAGCGACATCACCGACGAGGAAGTGGAAAATATCGTCGAGCAAGGTGAGAAAGCCGGCAGCATCGCTCACGACGAAGCGGAGATGATCAAAAACGTGCTGGATTTCGGGGACCTGACCGCCGGCGAAGTCATGGTCCCCCGAACCCACGTGGCCGCCATCGAGGTCAGCACCAATGCGACGGAGGTGCTCCGGCGAGTGGTGGAGGACGAGCATTCGCGCTACCCGGTGTATGCCGAGCGAATCGACAACGTTGTCGGCATTCTGCACGTCAAGGACCTGCTCGCGCGTGTCACCGCCTCGGCGGACTTGGGCACCCTCGACATCGACGAGATAGTCAATCGCCCGGTCCTGTTTGCGGCAGAAAGCCAGTCGGCGAGCAGCGTACTTCGCGAGATGCGCGCCAAGCGTCAGCACCTGGCCATCATCATCGACGAATTCGGCGGGATGAGCGGTATCGTGACGCTCGAAGATCTGCTGGAGCGTATCGTGGGCGATATCCGCGATGAACACGACGAAGAGGATCCTCCCATCGTCGAGCTCGGAGAAGGACGATTGATGGTCGACGCCGCGGTGCCGATTGTCGATTTGAGCCGCTATCTCGGTACTGATCTACCCGAGCACAACGACTACAACTCGCTCGGAGGCTTGCTCGTGGCTCACTTCGGGCGAGTACCGCCGGTCGGTGCGCGCCTGAGCGAATATGGGCTCGACTTCGTGGTCAGAGCCGCGGACCAGCGCCACGTCTCGCAGGTGGAAATCGTTAGATCGGCCGAGCCCAGCGATTCCCTGGCGCCGAAGTCGCTTCGACCAACGTCCTAGCCTGGGGTCCCAATCTGCTTGAGCTTCTCTTCGAGCGCGCGACCCGACTCGATGAGCCCAGTCTCTTCACGCCCGCTCTCGTCCTTGACGCCGCGCAAGGTCTCTTCGAGATCCTGAAGCTGCCGCGCGACTCGAAACGCCGTGTCCTGAGGACACACGAAGCGCTCTGACGATGGATCGACAGGAATGAACGAGGGATCCGTCCCGATTGGGTCGCCACGCGTATAGCGTTTTATCTCGACGTCCTTGCCTTCGATCTTGAATTTGAGCTTGTCCGGCCAGCCCTTGTCGTTCTTGACCAAAAACGGTTCGCCCGTCGCCATCATCGAGAGCCAGGGTCCGCCAGCGCCGTTGTCGGCCACGGCCACCCACTGAATCTTCGGGTTGGTCGCCTGCGCGAGCATGCCTTCGATGATCTTGCGCGCGCCGCGCAGCAGGCGTTGCGTCGACTCGACCTGATCGTTGGCGGTCTCGGACGCCGAGGCAAAGGCCAGAAGCCTGCTCGATATGTCCTTCTTGAAGCGGCCGATGTTGCGCCCGCCCAGCTTGTCACCACCGAAGGGGATACGTTCCTCGCCCAGCTTGTTCAGCTCTTCCTCGGGGAATTTGTTGTTGGTCAGCTTCTGTCGAGCCGATTGCAGAGTCTCTGCCAGGGTTTCGGCGGACGAATAGGCGGTTTTTACCTCTTTGGCCAGCTCGCTGGCGTCGCGAAGCGCCAAGGAAGCGACATTATTGCGCTCGTTGGCACCTCCGATCATGAAACCAGCTCCCATACCGACGGCAGCAGTAACGGCAGCAAGCACGAGCGCCTTGCGGGACTGCTTCTTCTGCGCGTGCACCACCTCGGCACTCATCTCGACCTTGATGGCCTGAGGCTCGACGCGGGCCGGGGCACTTCCTGCGTCGATCGCCGAATAGGGATCGGAAGTGTCCACGCGCGGAGCACTTCTGGCAAGAGCGGGAGGCGCGGGGATACCGCTGGAACGTTGCAGGCCGACCGGGGGCGGAATCGAGGGGCCGCTCGGGGAGCTGACCGTCTTTTTCCCCAGGCGCGACTTGAGATCGATCTTCGGCTTGTTTGATTCGCTCATCGCAGTCCATCCGTAATGCCGGTCGCGTCAGCCATCCTGGCGACTGGTAGAAGTGGTGGGACGGTACCGAACGGCGAGTTGTCCGGCAAGACTGAAATCGGTCGAGACTACCTAACTTTGCTCCGGAGCCGTCATACGACGGGCCTCGGGCCCAAATCCGCCGCCGTGTCCGGGGCAGATTCCAGATGGGCCTTGAGCCGCCTTCGGTCCCTGGGGCTCATCCGGAGAAACTGAATGGCATGTTGGCGGCCAGAACGCCGCGCCACCCGCCCCCATACCCAGAGGCTCTGTGTCTGGCCCGGAAGTCGGAGCTCAAGGGGAAAGGACGCAGGATCGATCTCCGGCTCGGTGTAGGCGACCGATAGCAGTCCATCCAGGGACAAATCCACGGCACGACCCAGGAACGGAAATCCGTCCAGATATTTGTTGAAGAACAGGTCCATGGGCTGACGCTGGTTTTTGCGGCGCTCGGTCATGGACCCATATTAGCCAGCTGGAACCCAATCCAGGAAATTTCAGGCTTGTGGCGGACCGCGGGCCACATTGACCACGAGGCAACGGTCTGCGAATCTGGCGGCCCGTGCCAAAGCACATCGCGGTTATCGATAACTACGATTCCTTTACCTACAATCTGGTGCAGTACGTCCAGACCCTGGGCGCGAAAACGCAGGTTTACCTCAACGACCAGGTAGCCGTATCCGACCTGGTCAGCTCCCGGCCGGACGCCATTCTGCTCTCCCCCGGCCCTGGGACCCCCGACGACGCTGGCGTGACGCTGGCCGTGATATCCGAGCTCGCCGCCCGGACGCCAATTCTCGGAATCTGCCTGGGACATCAGGCGATCGGACAGGCCTTCGGAGGTCAAATCGTTCGGGCGTCCCGGCTGATGCACGGCAAAACTTCGAGGATTTACCACGACGGTCGGACCCTGTTTCAGGGGATGCCCGAACCCTTCGAGGCCACTCGCTATCACTCGCTGCTGGTCGCCAAGGACTCGCTTCCCGATTGCCTGGAGGTGAGCGCGCGCACGAGTGAGGACGAGATCATGGGGCTTCGGCATCGACACCTGCCGATCGAAGGCGTCCAATTTCACCCCGAATCATTTCTTACCGAACGCGGGATCGAGCTGATACGGAACTGGCTAAAGAGCGTATGACCCAACCAACGTTGCCATTTTCGGCCGTCTACGCCGAAATCGAGGGCGCCGGAGTCCTGTCTGCTGCCACCGCCCGGCGCAGCTTCGACATGATCCTACAGGGCGTTTGGAGCCCAGTTCAGGTTGCGGGATTTCTGGTTGCCCTTCGATCGCGGCCCGATTCCGCCGATGTGATCGCCGCCGCGGTCGAGTCGATGCGCGCAGCCATGATCGTGGTCGATCACGGTCTCGAGGAGGTGCTCGACACCTGCGGAACCGGGGGCGACGGCCAAGGGACGCTCAATCTCTCCACTGCAGCGGCGCTTCTGGTTGCATCCACCGGAGTGGTGGTCGCAAAGCACGGCAATCGGGCAGTCTCAAGCCGCGCTGGAAGCGCCGATGTGCTCGAGCAATTGGGGATCCCGCTCGATACACCGGCGTCTGCATCCGCGGATCTATTGCGCGAAGTGGGGATCGCGTTTTTGATGGCGCCCGTGCACCACCCTGCCATGAAGCATGCCACCCCGGTCCGTCGCGAGTTGGGGATTCGGACGGTCTTCAATGTCCTTGGGCCGCTCGCCAACCCAGCCTGCGCCACCCATCAGCTCGTGGGCTGTTACTCGGAAGCTTTGCGCCCGGTCTTGGCCGAGACGCTGGCGGCCCTGGGTACTCGTCGGGCCTGGGTGGTGCGTGGAGCCGATGGACTCGACGAGATCAGCCCGTTTGTGGCCACCAAGGTGACCGAGCTCTCCCAGGGCAAACGCACCGAGATGGAGATTCATCCCGAAGACTTTGGCATTGCCGCGAGCCCCGAGGGAGCCATTCGGGGTGGCGACGCGAACGCCAACGCTCGTGCGATCGAGGCGGTCTTGGACCAGCGACCTCATCCGGCCACGGATGCCTTCGTCCTGAATGCGGCCGCTGCGCTGGTAGTGGCCAGGGGCGGCGAGCCCAAGGCGGCGACCGATCGGATCCGTCAGGTTATCTCCGATGGAACGGCTCGACGCAAACTGCAGGCGTGGCGTGAGGCCGCGCAGGCAAGACGCGTCGTCAAATCGGAGTAGGGCAATGGGCAATCTCGAGCGTATCCTCGCCCAGAAGCGGCAGGAGCTGGCGGCCCTGCGGGCGATGAAGTTGCCCCCGGCGCCGAGGGCGCGACCCTTTTCCCTCAAACGCGCGCCCGAACAGCCTCTCAGCATCGTGGCGGAAATCAAATTGAGGAGCCCTTCGGCTGGGGCCCTGTCGACTCACCTTTCCGTCGCGCAGCGAGCGGCGGCGTACGCTCGTTCCGGGGCCGCGGCGATCAGCGTCCTGTGCGACTCGAAGTTCTTCGACGGCGGCTACCCGCACTTGCTCGAGGCGCGCAGCGCCTGCGATCTGCCATTGTTGTGCAAGGAATTCGTCATCGACGAGTGCCAGCTGGACGTGGCCCGCGCTCATGGCGCGGATGCGGTGCTGCTGATCGCCAGGTACCTCAAGGATTCTGCCCTGGCGCGCCTGCACGCCGCAGCGCTCGACCGCGGGCTCACTCCATTGGTCGAGGTGGCCACCGAGGCAGATGCTCGTCGCTCCCTGTCGATTGGCGCTCGAACCATAGGCATCAACGCGCGCGATCTGGATACGCTGGTCATGGATGCAGCTCTCGCCGAGGGCATTCTCGCGCTGATTCCGTCGCATCTGGAGCGCATCTACCTCTCGGGCCTGCAGACTGCTGCGGACGTCCGGCGGGTCTCGCATCTCGGTGCGGACGCCGCGTTGGTCGGGGAAACCTTGATGCGCCAGGATGATCCCGAGCCGCTGCTTTCTTCCCTGGTTGCCGCGGCTGGGTGACGCAAATTGTGCCCCTATCCACCCCTGGCCTAAGATACGGGTCGTGGACAACCACACGGCCGTGGACCTGTATCTCGACCATCTGCGAGTCGAGCGAGGTCTGTCGCAAAATACTCTCTTTGCGTACGCGCACGACCTGTCGGGATTGATCGCCTTTGCGGAGCAACGGGGCCTGTCGAGCGTCGAGGCCATCGACTTGGGCGTCATCGGCGCCTGGATGGGGACTCTGTCACGAGCGGGCCTGAGGCCTCGCAGCCTCAGCCGCCATCTCTCCGCGGTTCGCGGTTGGATCCGGTTTTTGCTGCGCGAAGGCGTCTTGGACACCGACCCGACCGAACAGGCCGCTCGTCCCCGATCGGGCCGACGCCTGCCCCGCAGTTTGAGCGAGACCGCTGTAGCGGAACTCCTACAGGCCCCGGACATCTCGACATTCCGTGGCCTGCGGGACCGGACCATGCTCGCCCTTGCCTACGCCTGCGGGCTGAGGGCGAGCGAAGTGGTGCGCCTCCAGGTGGGCGACATCGACCTGTCCCGTGGAATCGTCTCGGCCTTCGGTAAGGGCGACAAGCGCCGATTGGTGCCCATGGGTGAGCAGGCGCTAGAGTGGCTTCGTGCCTACCTCGAAGCGCGAGAAACCCAAGTCGCTGCACGCGCACGGCGGGGACGCTCGTCGACCCCGGACGTCCTGTTCCTCTCGCCGCGAGGCGGACCCCTGACGCGGCAGGGTTTCTGGAAAATCGTGGGCAACTATGCGCGGGTCGCGGGACTACGGGACCATGTTCACCCGCACCAGCTCCGGCACAGCTTCGCCACTCATCTACTGATCGGGGGGGCCGATCTTCGCAGTGTCCAGACAATGCTGGGCCACGCGAGTGTGACCACCACCGAAATCTACACGCACATCACGCGCGAACATCTTCGACAGGCCCACGCACGGTCGCATCCGCGGGGCTAGATCCGAGGATTTCACGCTCAAAACCGTCACTACGTGATATGCATCGAGCTGTGGCATTGCGCGTCGAGGAACCGGTCGGCAAAAGAGCTCCGCTCGTAGTCGAAGTGCCTCACGCCAGTATTGCGGTCGATCCGGAGGCGCTTGCCTGGCTGGTCGCGCCAGCGCGCGCCCTGGGCCGCGACGCCGACCTGTTCGTCGACGAGCTGTACTCCGATGCTCCGTCGCTCGGAGCAACCCTGGTCGTGGGGGAGATCAATCGTTACGTCTGCGACCTCAATCGGGCAGAAGCGGACGTAGACATGCTGAGCGTCGCCGGGGCCAGCGGTCGCGGCTCTCCCCATGGTTTGATTTGGCGGCGCACCACCGAAGGTGAACCAGCGCTCAGCAGCCCGGTGCCCGTAGGCGAGCTGCGTCGGCGCGTCGACCGCTACCATCGGCCGTATCATGCAACGCTCGAGCGGCTGCTGCTCCAGATCCGCGAGCAATTCGGCTACGCGATCCTTCTGTGCGCCCACTCGATGCCGAGCCGCGGTCGACCGGGCAACGCGGATGCCGGACGTCCGAGGGCGGACATAGTCCCTGGCAGCCGGGGTGGAACCACAGCGTCTCCGAGCGTCGTCGCCGTGCCCGAAGAACTGGCCGGTAAGCGCGGCTGGAAGGTCGTCCACGACGATCCCTACCGGGGCGGCTACTCGACGGGCCACTATGGCGAACCTCAGCGGGGCGTCCATGCCCTGCAAGTGGAGATATCTCGGGCGCGCTACATGGACGAGGCCTCCCTTGAGAAGACCGACGGTTTTGCCGAGATTCAGGGGTTTTGCCGCGAACTGGTCGCCCGACTGTGCAAGCTGGTCCCCTGATTGCGCCCCGGGGCGGACCTGCTGGACTTGAACGACAGGCCCGGCTGAGCTAGCTTCCGCCCGCTCAAATGGCACGAAGCGAGATCACCGGTAAGCGCCGTCTGCGCGCGAATAACGTCTCCCACTCCCACGTGAAGACCATCCGTTGGCAGGAAGCGAACGTTCAGCGACGCCGCCTCTGGGTCCCCGAGCTCGGTCGTTACGTTTCCCTCATGGTCACTACCCGGGATTTGCGTTCGATCGACAAGCTCGGTTTCATCGGTTACGCAAAGCGCCACGGCGTCAAGGTTGCCTGAGGTCTTTGCGAGCTTGATGCCGTCTGCCTAGCGCCGGCTGATGGTGACGCGACGCGATTGCGGATCTTGGCGTAGCGACAAGGAAGGTCGCTTCAGATCGTCGAGGGTCGGGTGAACGACTTCGGGGCAGGCAACGATTTCGACGGCTCTGCCTGCCTCCAGGCGTACCGCGACCGGGCATGGACTGAACAGGGGCTGACCCGGTTCGACACGGCGTACCGAGCGGCGCACCGGAACCGCGGCTGCGGGTGCCGTCAGTTGTAGGTCTTCGATAGCCACGCCTCCGACGGGTATCTCGAAAACTGCAGCGGCAAATACGCCCCGGGCGTCGACCGCACAGACTACCTCTGTCGCACCTCGCTCTTCGACTGGTTCGCTTGGCGGCTGGTCAGCCCAGGGAGCCCAGCGCCAATTCGGATCCTCGGGATGAATCGAAGCTGGCAGATCGACCTGCTTGGGAATGGCAGACAGGTCCCGGGCGGTGAGCAGCCCTCCCTCACTGGGCCCGCCGATCGCCAATAGTGGTCCGGCAAACATTGCCTCGGCGGTTGCCCGAGGTCCCATGGCCTCGATCGAGGCGAGCAGGCGGCTGCGCACTGGCGCGCCCCTTTCGCTAGCCAACGAGACGGCATCGCGGAGCGCAGGCCCGAGAGAGGGTCGGCCATCGTAGGTATTGGCAACGACTGCCGCGACCACGGCGGTCGGAGTAGCAATGCGAGCCGACATCGGAATTTCTCGGTCGGGCAGATAGCCTCGCGGCCTCTTGATTCCGATCCCTGGTTGGCGCAGTCGACCGTCGAAGGTGCGCACGCCCGAGCCAATGCCGGCGAGCAGGATAGATAGCGGACCAAGCAGGACTCCAGGGTACTCGGCGCACGCGGAGAAGAACCCGGCAAGGACGGCGGTGACTGCCGAACCCGAAGAATGCAGGGCCTCGCGGGAGGCGTCCTCGACCGTTCGATCGCTCGAGACAGCGGCTGAGCGGCGATCTGGTGCGGTCACCGGCGCTCGCGATCCTTCGCAGCCGTGTCGTGTTGGTCCGTGTTCCCCGTTGCCTCGGACATCGAGCCGTCTTCATCGTCTGGACTCGACTCGAATTCTGGCTCCTCCTCGGTCTCATCGTCGGCCTCGCCGTCGAGGTCTTCGCCGACGAACTCCTCGTCTTCGAAGTCGCCTTGCCCGCCGGCTTGGTCCTCGAACGGTTCGGACAGGACCCTTCGAATGACTTGACCGGCGCCTGCCGCACCAACGCCCTCGATGACGACGAAGGCTGCTTCGAATCCGACCAAATTGTCCGCCACCTTCTCGGCCAGTCCGGCTCCGACCCTTGAAGCCGTTCCCAAGGCTGGAATACGAACGTAGGCGAGCGGTCCGTCCGGCACCGGGTAGCGCGAAGCGTCGCGTGCCCACACTGCTTGCGTCTCTTGCAGGACTGGGAGCGCGTCATCAACATCCCACAGCCCGTGCGGATCCCAGGCAACGTCGCGACCGCTTTCACATAGCCTGCCGAGCAGGCTCCGGACCCGCTCCCTGTTGCGGCGAGTCGGTCCGAGAGTTGCCGGTGTTTCCAGGACGAGCCAGCGCGCCGACAGCAGCTCGGCCGCATCGAGTCCCAATTTGAGGCTGGCTTCGGCGTCGTGATCGAATGCCCCGACGCGCCGGCCCAATCGAACCGAAAATACGAAAGACTCGGGGACGTCTTGCCGCATGCGGGTCAGAAGCCGGGGCCGCGGACATCTCCCCGGCTCGGCAGCAACCTCCAGCAGATTGAAGCGCCCAGCATATCGCGTGATGGGGCCGACTAGCTGTGTCCGTCCAAGGTAGAGCTTCATGCATGTCCCTGACGTGCAAGAGGACACCCGCCCAACGAGTCGGAGCCTTTCGTTGCCGGTGTCACGAAATGGAACCAAGAGGTGGGATGGTCATGTAAAAACGATTGGAGGTCATCTGCAACCCGTTGCCCAGCCTGTTCGATAGCCGGCATAGCAGGCTTTTTCGGCAGGCGCTGAGCAGCACCAATGAACACTTCGTAGTCGAAGTAACCTCGACGCGCGGCAAATATCGGCACCAAGGGAACTCCGGCCATCGCTGCCAGCAAAAATGGCCCCAACGGCATGAAAAAGGCTTGCCCGAACAGTGACGTAGTAACGGTACGGCTGTCGGGACCGGTCCGATCGATCTGAATGGCAACTACTGCGCCGGTGCGCAGCCTCCTGAGCAGCTCGATGCCACACAGTGCGTCGTTGCCGGCATGGACGATGTGCAAGCCCTGACGGCGACGCAACGCGTCTTGAAGGGTACGGGAACGCCGGTTAGCCTCCGGTTCCATAACCAAGGTCAACTCTCGGCCCGAGAGGCGGAAGAGCTGAGCCGCCGCCACGTCCCAGCTGCCGCTATGGGCGGTGGCAATGACCGCACCTCCCGGCTCCCGCAACAATGCCGCAAGGCGTTCTGGATCGTTCGCCTCGCACCTGGCCCGCCGAGCGTCGCTCCGTTCCAGGGCCAGAGCCTCGGCCAGACAATGTGCGTATTGCACGAAGGTCTTGGCGACATTCGCGGTTTCGACCCATCGAGAACGCCTCCCCTGGATGCGTCGCAGATTGTCACGAACGTTGGCGCGCATCCGCGGCAGCGCGGCGGCAAATGCGAGACCGAACAACCCGGGGCTATGCTCCAACCAGAAACGCGGACCGTAGCGGGCGCCCCAATAGGCCCATTGCCGGAGGGCGTATCGACGGTAGTCTTGCCAACCGTCAGCGGTAACCCCAAAAGTCACGTTGCACCGCCGGCATCGCGTGCCCCGAGCAAGCGATCCAAGACGATGGCTACCGCCGCGCGAACGCTGAAATGGTTGAATCCGTCCGCATTTTTGGGCTCAATCGGGGCAATCCTCAGATCGGCACGGTCGTGCACCTCGGCGGACAGGCCCCAGCCGGTTCCAAACGCCATGAGCACCGGTCGACCCTCCCCCATCAGTTGCGCCCGCGCCTCGAGAAAGGGCACCGAGCGTCCCTGGCTCGACGCACTGGTGGTCCATAGCTCGCATGGGCCGGAAGGGTCGCACTGAGCGAGCGCTTCATCCAGAGAGGCAACCGCGTGCAAGCGCCGCAGCGGTTCGATTCGATCGGGGATCCGGCGGCCGCCCGAGCCCTCGACCCAGTGACGTCGCACCCGCTCGACCAACTCTCGCTGCGCACCGATGGGATGCACGACGTAGTACGAGGCAGCTCCGAACGCGCGCGCAGTCCGGGCAATATCATGCAGGTCGAGATTGGTAATGGCGGAAGTCACGGTGTGCCCCTGCCGATCGAGGACCGGATAGTGCAAGAGGGCCACCGCCAGCTTCCTCACTTCTCGTCCCCGATTTCGGTCGAGCTATCACGCAAGTCGGGCCGTCGTTGTTGCGTTCGTACCAGCGATTGCTCCTCCCGCCATCGATCGATGCGGGCGTGGTCCCCGGTCTTGAGAATCGGTGGCACCTCTCGGTCTCGGAAGTCCCAAGGTCGGGTGTACTGAGGGTACTCGAGCCGATTGGAGCCTTGCATGCCGAAGGACTCTTCACGGCCCGACTCGGCATTACCAAGCACGTTGGGCAGCAGGCGAATGCAGGTTTCAATGACGGCCATGGCCGCGACCTCGCCGCCGGTCATTACGAAATCCCCGAGGGAGATCTCCTCGTCCACGAAAGACCGCACTCGCTCATCGTACCCTTCGTAACGCCCGCAAATCACTACCAGCGGTCCAGAGGTGACCAGACGGCGTGCCAGCTTCTGGTCGAAGCGTGCCCCCTGCGGCGTCAACAAGACACGGTGAGCCTTGGGTGTGAACCCACAGCTCTGCTCGGCGTGTTCGATGGCCGACACCAGGCAGTCGACCCGCATCACCATGCCCGGGCCGCCGCCGTAGGGGGTATCGTCGACCCGACGATGCTTGCCAATTCCATGGTTGCGCAGATTCTCCAGATGCACCAAGAGCGCTGATTCAGCGATGGCACGCTGCACCAGGCTGGTTCGCAAGAACGTCGAAAAGAGCTCGGGAAAGAGGCTCACGACCGCCATCCTCAATGCTGCGGGGGAAAGGCTACGCGCCGATGCGGCCAGCCCATTGTCACTGGGGGCCTCCGAACGGGACCGCCGGTGGTTTTTGCCAGACGCAGTCATTCGATCAGACCCTCCAGGCTTCCGAGCACCACTATCCCGTCGCGGGTGTCCACCCGCTCGAGCCACTCATCCAGCAATGGCAGCTCAGCTCGCGATCCGTCTGCCCGCTCTACCACCAGGGCGTCGACGCTTGGGTACACGATTACCTCGACTACCCGACCTACTTCCTTCCCATCTGGACCGACTACGCGCGCGTTCACCAGATCGCTCAGATAGGCCTCTCCCTGCCCCAGGCTGGGCAGTTGTTCACGCTGTACCGATATGCTGGCGCCGCGCAACTGCTCGGCCGCGGTCCGATCCTCGACCTCGGCGAACTTGACCAACCAACCCCGCCCCTTGGGACGCACGGCCTGCACCGTCAGCTGCCGGCGGCCGCCCTCGGCGAGATCGATCTCGAGCACGCTACCGGAACGAAGCAGGGTGCTGGTCGCCTGATGAGGCAACACCCCCACTTCGCCCGCAAGACCGTGCGGCTTGACTATGCGAGCGATCTGAATCGAGGTCACGATCGAAGGGACGCGGGCAGACTCGCTCAGTCAACGATGTCGAGGTGCAATCTGCGTCCCTGCTTCTGGGAAACTGCAGCCAGGAGCGTGCGAATCGACTGCGCGGTCTTGCCATCCTTTCCGATGACCTTTCCGACGTCACCCGGAGCAACACGCAACTCGATAACGGTGTGATTGCCGTCTTCGATTTCCCGAACCTCAATCCCGTCCGGATCGTCGACGAGCGCACGAGTGATGGTCACGACGAGATCCTTCACGTTAGCTCTCCTGAGGCGTCACCTAGTCGCCTTCATATCCGTTGATCAGCGGTTGCTCGCAGCCCCGACACAAACTGATTGAAAGTAGTCAATGTTCAGCCCGTCGCGCTCGGCTGCTTGAGCAACCGCGCGGCGGTCGGAGTTGGGCGGGCGCCGCATCGAATCCAATGGTCGAGCCGGTCACGATCCAACCGCAATGTCGGTTCACTGGTTCGCGGATCGAAAATCCCGATATGCTCGATGAAGCGCCCATCTCGAGCGCTGCGCACGTCGGCAACGACAATGCGATAATAGGGGGACTTCTTGGAACCGTGGCGGGCAAGACGAATATGAACGGCCATTTTATCTCGTAGTTTGGGCAGTTGCGTCGAGCCGCCCTGCCCTCAGGAACGGGGGCGTACGGTAGCATCGGCAAGTCAATGCGCCAGTCGGGC
>Ga0055462_10000006_pt1 | contig 25059 bp, 19 predicted proteins | sample Joice_ThreeSqC_D_2_FD_57689 | JGI IMG/M metagenome (GOLD analysis project Ga0055462, IMG submission 57689) | Wetland microbial communities from San Francisco Bay, California, USA, that impact long-term carbon sequestration - Joice_ThreeSqC_D1 | ecosystem: Environmental > Aquatic > Marine >...
GCTTTTGCAAAATTCCAGTCACGCTTTGCTGTGGAAGGTGAAATATTTAATGCTTCTGCCGTTTCTTCTATTGTAAGTCCCGAGAAAAATCTCATTTCCACAACTTTACCTGATCTTTCATCTAAAGATTCCAGTTTATTTAACGCATTGTCCAGGGCTAATATTTCTTCATCGTTTTCTGAAGAAATTGTAGCGGCTTCCTCCAGTGATAATTTTGTTTCGCCGCTGCCTCTTTTAACTGCTTTTCTTTTTCTTGCATGATCAACAAGAATCTGCCGCATTGACCTGGCGGCTATTCCAAAAAAGTGCGCCCTGTTTTTCCAGGATAAGTTTTCATTACCAATTAATTTAAGATACGCCTCGTGAACAAGTTCGGTTGTCTGAAAAGTATGCTTGCGGCGTTCTTCTCTAAGATATTTTGAGGATATTCGCCGTAGTTCGTTATAAACAAGCGGAAGGATTTCAACCAGCACCATTTTGTCTCCGCTGCTGTAATCGTTCAATAATTGGGTTATATGACTTCTGCGACTGTGCATTTGCCCGGTATTAAATCCTGCTTAAAGTTAACAAACGGAAAGAGGAAAATAAAATATGTTTATTAATATCTGCCCTGGCATTTATTGCAACTGAAATATATTCCCATCTATCCAAATAGTGTAAAATAATGAGATTGCTTTATCAAATGTCAATTAAATCATATTTTCCTAAATTTGCAACTCTTTTAATTAAACTTGGGAAAACTCTTTGCAGGATTTTGTGGAAAATAATAACAGAAACTACCCGGAAGACGTTCACATAATTAATAAAGGCGAACGGGAATATATTCTTATCGGGACGGCACATATATCACGCCAGTCTGCCGACCTTGTTCGAGAAGTTATAGAAAAAGAAAAGCCGGATGTTGTATGCGTTGAACTGGATGAAAAAAGATTTAGGGCGCTCTCGGAAAAAAACCGCTGGGAGAATCTCGATCTTAAACAGATAATTAAAGAAAAGCAGCTAAGCACATTAATAATAAATCTGGTTCTTGCTTCTTACCAGAAGAAGCTCGGCGAGAAGCTGGGCGTTGCGCCGGGAACTGAATTGCTCGAGGCAACCTCTGTTGCCAAAGAGCTGAACATCCCGATAGAGCTTTGTGACAGGGAAGTTAGAATAACCCTCCGAAGAGCCTGGCATTCTATGAGCTTCTGGCAAAAGCTTAAATTTATGTTCGGCGGGGTGGGGAGTTTATTTGAAAAGCAGGAATTAACTGAAGAGAAGCTTGCCGAACTTAGAAGTAAGGATGTTCTTTCTGAAATGATGGAAGGGCTGGGCAAAACCCTGCCCGTTCTTAAAAAAGTATTAATTGATGAACGCGATACCTATATCGCTGAGAAAATGAAAAATGCTGCCGGCAAAAAAATTGTTTCTGTTGTTGGTGCCGGACATGCAAAAGGTATTGTAAATCATATTAACAATGAAAATAAAGCTGCGCTTGAAGAGATAGAAAAAATTCCTCCTTCTTCTCCGCTTGTGAAAATTATCGGCTGGGGAATACCGGCAATTATTCTCGGTTCAATTTTTTATATCGGTTACGCAAAAGGATTTGCCCAGGCTGGTGATAACGCGTTGTTCTGGATACTGGCAAACGGAATCCCCAGCGCAATAGGTGCGGCAATCGCATTCGGGCATCCGTTAACAATACTAACTGCTTTTGTGGCTGCACCGATAACAAGCCTTTCTCCTTTAATCGGGGCAGGATATGTTGCTGCATTTGTCCAGGCATATTTTCGGCCGCCAGTTGTTAAAGAATTCAAAACTGTTACAGCAGATTTTAACAAACCTTTAATGTGGTGGAAGAATAAGCTGCTAAGAGTATTCCTGGTTTTTATTCTTTCCAGCCTTGGAAGTGTTGTTGGTACATATCTGGGATTTTTTAAAATAGTAAGCAATGTTTTTCAATGAGTATTATTGTGATATTTATACTGGCTATAAATAGCCGTTTGTTGTTCTTAAATTCCCTTATTCTAAAATCTTTTTTTTGATAGGCTCACAATCATTATGAAAACAGAAAGAAGCAAACATTTATTTGATGAGGCTAAAAAATATATTCCGGGCGGAGTAAATTCTCCTGTGCGTGCATTTAAATCCGTTGGTGGTGATCCGCTTTTTATAACAAAAGGAGAGGGGTCAAAATTTTGGGATGCAGACGGAAATGAATTTATAGATTACATTGGAAGCTGGGGTCCGCATTTATTCGGACACAATCCCTCCTTTATCAAGGATGCTTTACTAAAAGCTGTTGAGAACGGAACAAGCTTCGGTGCCCCGACAGAGCTTGAGGTTGAAATGGCAAAAATAATAACCGAACTTGTTCCATCTGTTGAAATGGTAAGAATGGTAAACAGCGGAACGGAAGCAACAATGAGCGCTGTTCGTGCTGCAAGAGGATATACGGGCAAAGAAAAATTCATAAAGTTTGAAGGATGCTACCATGGTCATGCTGATTACTTTTTGATAAAGGCCGGGTCGGGCGCATTGACGCTCGGTGTTCCTACTTCGCCCGGAGTAACAAAAGGAAATGCGGCAGATACTTTGCTTGCTGATTATAACGATATTGAATCGGTTAAAAAATTAATCGCTTCTAACAAAAATGAAATTGCTGCAATAATAATAGAGCCGGTTGCCGGAAATATGGGCGTGGTAAAAGTGAAAAATGATTTTATAAACAAGCTGCGTTCAATCTGTAATGAAGAAAAGATTGTTTTAATATTCGATGAGGTGATGACCGGCTTCCGTGTTGCTGCAGGCGGGGCACAGGAAGTGCTTGGGATAAAACCTGATCTTTCTACATTCGGAAAAATTATAGGCGGCGGATTACCTGTGGGCGCCTTCGGCGGAAAGAAAGAAATAATGGAAAAGATTGCGCCTTCGGGTCCTGTTTACCAGGCAGGAACTTTAAGCGGAAATCCTCTTGCAATGGCTGCGGGCTATGCTGCATTAAAACATATAAAAGAAAATCCTGCTATTTATAAAAAGCTTGAAGAAAAATCTTTGTACTTAGAAAATGGATTTAAAGAAAATCTGAAGTCTGTTGGAAAGAACTATGCGTTGAACCGTGTAGGTTCGATGATGTGCATGTTTTTTACTGAGGGAACTGTTGATGATTTTAGAAGTGCTGTAAAATCGGATACTGTTTTATACGGAAAATATTTTCACGAAATGTTAAAGAGAGGAATTTATCTTGCCCCTGCAAAGTTCGAAGCACTGTTTGTTTCGACAGCCCATACAAAAGAAGATCTTGATATAACAATCCAGGCAAATATTGAAGCTATGAAACAGATATAATAATGATATTTTATATCTGCTTACTAATGATTATTTCAGCAAAATCATTTTCTTTCCCTTTATGTATGAACCTGCTTGCAATATATAAAAATAGACTCCGCTGGTCATTCCGGTTGCATCCCAGTTTTTTGTATAAATGCCGCCGGGTAATTTCTCTGAAACGAGATTTATTATTTCTTTGCCCAACGTATTAAATATGCTTAAAGTAACATCCTCTTCTTTTGGAATGCTAAATGTTATACTTGTTATTGGGTTAAATGGATTTGGATAATTCTGTGAGAGATAAAAATTATCCGGGTTAGTATTTTGTTCATCTTCTGCTGATGATACGATGTTTGCCACTGTACGTGACCATATTCCTGTGTTTATGGTACCCGCAAATATTTTCACTCCCATAACTTTTAGAGAGGGAATTTCTAAATTGGTTAAGCCGTCGTTTGCTTCTCTCCAGCTGGCGCCTTTATCGATGGAAAGAAATACTCCGCCCCCGACTGTGCCAGCAAAAAGAATGTGGCCGATGAAGGTAAGTGGTAAAATATTTTTGTTGCTTAAACCATTATTGACAGTCACCCAACTCTCCCCCTGGTTTTCTGTAATAAATATTCCCCCTCCGTATGTCCCCGCAAATAGATTAGTATCAACGATAGCCAATGATCTAACATCTTTATTTGAAAGCCCATTATTTATACTTGCCCAGTTTGTGCCATGATTAGTTGATTTGTAAACACCGCCACCATGTGTGCCTGCATATAAAACTGAGTCAATATTCGCAAAACATATAACATAATTATTGTTAAGACTATTAATGGCTATCCAGCTTGTCCCGTTATTGGTTGAAAGATATGCGCCGTCACCAAAAGTACCCGCATATATATATGAGCCATTAACCAATACAGTTTGAACTAGTTTAAAGTTAAGTCCTTTGTGTGTCCAGTTTGTGCCGTTGTTTGTTGAAAGGAAAATTCCATTGTCTGTTCCGGCAAAAATATTATTTCCACTCACGGCTAATGCAGATACAAAAGTATTTGATAGGCCGTTATTGACGGCTGTCCAGCTTGCCCCGTTGTTAGAAGACAAAAATACTCCGCCACCAAAAGCTCCGGCAAACAGACTTGCTCCTTTCTCTGCAAAACAAAGGATGCTTTCGTTGTAGGGTCCGGTTTGCACCCACTGCGCACTGGCGGTAGTGGTCAGAAGAGAAAGTATTGCTGAGAATAAGATGAATAGAACAGATTTCATTGCGCTCTCCCTGTTTAGTTATATTAAGTATTAACGCTTTTACACTAACCCTTTCCGATATTAATCTGTATAGAATATGCGTATGATTAATTATAATGGGTTATTAATATAATTTTTAATCTCCCCGTTATTCTTGCTTCTATCTATAAGCTTTTTCTATATCTCAACGTATTTAAAAATATTTATTTATAAAACTTCCTTTTGTATACAATATAATCTGTCTTGGCAGGTTCTCCTCCAGATTGTCTAATCAGCTGGGCTATCTGGGCACGGTGATAGGTTGAATGATTAATAACGTGTGTTATAATATCCTTTATTGAGTTGCTGAATGTATCTCCCTTTGTATTTTTATATTCAATAGTTTTTTCAAGATCTCCGTCATTTAAATTGTCAAGGATTTCTGTCCACTCTACATTTATTTGTGAAGACCTTTCTTTACATTCTTTGGGCGAAAAAAATTTCCAGGGGTCGCCTGCGGAGTCAGTTCCTCTTGTCCGGTCTATCCAAACTTCCTGGGCGGCAATGATGTGTGCAAGCAGCTTTTCTGCTCTTTCTGTTTTAATCCCTGAAGCTATTAATGAATCTGCCGTTTCTATTGTTGCCCAATAGTTATACCTGAACATATTTAAAAAGTATGCTTTTAACATTTTCTACTTCGTTAATAATTTATTTACTACCAAATTTTTATAAATTAAAAGGGGAACGCGTCTGGTCCTTTATTAACTTACACTGCTAATTCTTTTTATTCTTCCACTTCGCTGTCATCGGGAACAACCTTGGCAATGTCGGCGATCGAGTCTCCGTCTTTCAGCCTGATTACTCTTACGCCCTGTGTTGCTCTTCCCATTACGCGGATATCTTTAACCGACTGCCTGATAACCATTCCGCGCGTAGAAATGATAACAAGCTCATCATTATCTACAACTTCCATCATTGCTATCATTTTCCCGATTTTATCGCTTGCCCTGACTGTTATTACGCCTTTGCCGCCACGGTGTGTTATCCTGTAATCATTTATGTCTGATCGCTTGCCGTATCCTTTTTGAGTGACGACTAATATTGTACACTGTCTTTTTATGACTAACAAGCTTACAACCTTATCGCCTTTGCCTAATCTTATCCCGCGAACTCCTGTTGCTGTCCTGCCCATATCTCGTACATCTTTTTCATTAAACCTTACTGCAAATCCGTTACGCGTTCCTATTACTATATCATTTGATCCGTCGGTCATCTTAACTTCAATCAACCTATCGCCCTTGTTCAGGTTGATAGCATTAATTCCTCCTTTGCGAACGTTGCCATAAGCTGAAAGAACAGTTTTCTTAACTGTCCCGTTTTCTGTTGCCATAATCAGATACAGGTTATTGCTGAATTCTTTAACGGCAACGAACGCTGTTATCATTTCTTCTTTATCCTTTTGCAGAAGATTTAAGATTGATCTGCCTCTTGCCGCTCTACCTGCTTCGGGAATTTCATGCACTTTCAGCCAGTAGCATTTCCCTTTGTCAGTAAAGAATAAAATGTACTGGTGTGTTGAGGCAATGAACATATGCTCGATAAAGTCGTCATCTTTTGTTCCCGCCCCGGTTACTCCTTTACCGCCCCTGCCTTGCTTACGGTACCCGCTTACGGGAAATCTTTTTATAAATCCTGTATGTGAAATTGTAACGACCACATCTTCTTCTGCTATTATATCTTCAAGAGAGAAGTCCTCGTAATCATATACAATTTCTGTTCTTCTTTCGTCTGCATATTTCTTCTTTATTTCCTGGAGTTCTTCTGTAATGATAAGCTTTCTTTGTTCTTCGCTTTTTAGTATTCCTTTCAGTTTTTCAATAAGCTTAATTGTTTCCTTGTATTCATCTTCTATCTTTTGTCTTTCAAGCCCTGTGAGACGCTGCAGACGCATATCGAGAATTGCTTTTGCCTGTATCTCGCTCAGCTTGAATTTTTTCATCAGGTTGTTTTTTGCTGTCTCAACATCTTTTGATTTCTTGATCGTTTGTATAACCGCATCAATATTATCGAGAGCAATTATGTACCCTTCTAAAATGTGTGCGCGTTTTTCTGCTGCTTCTAATTCGAACTTTGTCCTTTTTATCAGCACGTCCATCCGGTGATCAAGAAAATACTGAAGCATTTCTTTAAGGTTAAGAACCCTGGGCACGCCGTTTACTAACGCAAGGGTAATAACGCCGAATGTTGTCTGCATTTGTGTATGAACATAAAGCTGGTTAAGAATTATTGCCGGCTGTGCGTCTTTCTTTAATTCTATTACTACTCTAAGTCCGTCCCGGTCTGACTCATCTCGAATATTGCTTATGTCGTTCAGTTTTCCGCCACGTACCAGGTCTGCAATTTTTTCGATAAGGTTCGCTTTATTAACCTGGTAAGGGAGCTCGGTAACGATAATGTTTTCTCTGCCGTTCTTAAGCGTTTCTATATTTGCTTTGGCACGAACAATTATTCTTCCTCTTCCTGTAAGAAAAGCATCCTTAACGCCTGCATACCCATAGATAATCCCGCCCGTGGGGAAGTCGGGGGCGGTAATGTTCTTCATTAGTTTTTCAATTGTGGCGTTCGGATTTTTTATAAGCGTAACCAACCCATCTACAACCTCGCCCAGGTTATGCGGCGGAATATTGGTTGCCATGCCTACTGCAATTCCGCTTGAACCGTTAATAAGAAGATTAGGTAAATAAGAAGGAAGAACTGTCGGTTCCTGTAAAGTGTCATCGAAGTTCGGAATAAAATCTACTGTGTTCTTATCCAGGTCACGCAGCATTTCTTCTGATATTCTTGCCAGCCTTGCTTCGGTGTAACGCATTGCTGCGGGTGAGTCTCCGTCAACAGATCCAAAGTTGCCCTGCCCGTCTACCAAAGGATAGCGTAATGAAAAATCCTGAACCATTCTAACCATCGTATCGTAAACCGCCGTATCACCATGAGGATGATATTTACCGAGAACCTCACCGACTATTCTTGCTGATTTTTTATACGGCTTGCTATGCGTCATTCCCAGTTCATGCATACCGAACAAAACTCTGCGGTGCACCGGTTTTAATCCGTCCCGTACATCCGGAAGAGCACGCGCTACAATTACGGACATTGCATAATCTATATAAGAGGATTTCATTTCCTCTTCTAATGTTCTCGGTATTATTTTTTCAAAAATAGTTGCCATAAAGTTTTCTTGTTTCTTTCAATGTTTTTTATATATCAAGATTAGCATACTTAGCATGCTTTTCTATAAATTCTTTTCTTGGCTCTACATCGTCACCCATTAATGTTTCAAATATCTTATCTGCTGTTGCTGCGCTTTCAAGGGAAACCTGTAATATTGTCCTTGTTTCCGGGTTCATCGTTGTGTTCCAAAGCTGTTCAGGATTCATTTCTCCCAAGCCTTTATAACGGGAAATAACAACTCCTTTTATTTCTTTTTCTTCTGTTGGTCCTTCTTCCATCACACCTTCTGCTTTCTCTTCCGCCACCTTCTTCTCTTTACCATTAACCTTTAACCGTTTTAATATTTGGTCTCTTTCTTTTTCATCGTAAGCATAAAACTCTTCTTTGCCTTTTTTAATTTTATATAGCGGCGGTTGAGCAATATATACTTTTCCTGAAGTGATCAGCTCTTTCATATGGCGGTAAAGAAATGTAAGGAGGAGCGTTCTGATATGGCTTCCGTCAACGTCCGCATCGGTCATTAAAATTATTTTGCCATATCTTGATTGTGAATGATCGAATTCTGCTCCGAGTCCGGCACCAATGGCCGATATCATCGCTCTGATTTCATTATTCTCTAATATTTTATTCAGCTTGGCTTTTTCCACGTTAAGAATCTTTCCTCTCAGCGGAAGAATTGCCTGGAACTTCCTGTCTCTTCCCTGTTTTGCCGAACCGCCTGCGGAATCACCCTCAACAATATATATTTCACAATGCTCGGGATCTGTAATAGAACAGTCTGCAAGTTTCCCGGGGAGGTTCATATTATCAAGAGCATTTTTTCTTCTGGCAAGATCACGTGCTTTTCTTGCTGCTTCTCTTACTTCTGCCGCGCGTAAACATTTCTCAATAATTTTTTTCCCTACCGGCGGGTTCACTTCCAAAAACTCTGCGAGGTTTTTACCAACCAAAGTTTCCACTGCAGATTTTGTCTCGCTATTACCAAGCTTGGTTTTTGTTTGCCCCTCAAACTGGGGCTCGGCAACTTTAACCGAGATTACTCCTGTTAAACCTTCTCTGAAGTCGTCTCCGGTTAAAGAAATTTTTCCTTCTTTAATGAGCCCATTTTTATATCCATAACTATTCAGTGTTCTCGTAAGCGCTGTTTTGAATCCGACAAGGTGCGTTCCGCCCTCGTGTGTGTTAATGTTATTAACATAAGAGAAAATGTTTTCTGCATACCCGTCTGTATATTGGAAAGCAATTTCAACCGGGGTGTTGTCTTTTTCTCCTTCTATATAAATTGTTTTATGAAGCGGTTGTCTCGAGGAATCCAGGTATTTAACAAATTCTATCAGTCCGCCTTTAAAATGATATGTGGCTTCTTCGCCGCCGTTTCTTTCATCTTTTATTTTTATCGTAATGTTTTTATTCAGGTATGCAAGCTCCCGCATTCTTTCTGCAAGCGTGTCAAACCTGAATTCTGTCGCTTTAAATATTTCCTCGTCCGGTTTAAAAGTAATTATGGTTCCCGACTCCCCGCGCTTAGCTTTCCCAATTTCTTTAACTGGTTTAACAGGGATACCTCTTTTATATTCCTGGTAATATACTTTCCCTTCGCGCCTAACTTCGGCTTTCAGCCATTCTGATAGGGCATTAACTACCGAAACACCTACGCCATGCAGTCCACCGGAAACCTTATAAGATGTTTTATCAAATTTTCCCCCGGCGTGAAGAACGGTCATAACTATTTCAAGCGCGGATATTTTTTCTACCGGGTGAATATCTACCGGAATTCCTCTTCCATTATCTTCAACAGTTACTGATCCGTCTTTGTTTATTTTAACATCTATCTTATCGCAGTAGCCGACAAGAGCTTCGTCAATACTATTATCAACCACTTCATTTACAAGATGATGAAGTCCGCGTGAGCTGACGTCTCCTATATACATTGCCGGTCTTTTACGAACTGCTTCGAGACCCTTTAATACATTAATATTTTTTGCGCTATAACTTTCGATTGTTTTTCCTTTAGCCATATTTTATCCGATAAACCTTATTTGTGTGATTCTTTCTTCTTTATAAAATTTGTTTATTAAATCAATTATTTCCACTTCCCTGAATTTTAACTCGCTTCTCCATGCGGGGTTTTCTACTTTTAATTTCAAAACTTTCTTATCAACGCTGTGTGCAGTTACTAATTTCTTTAAATCCGGAAATATCTTTGAGAAATCATTTATTATTTCTGCTGCTTTTACTGTTTCGCGAAGTTTACCAAAAGCCTGTTCTTTTCTGAAAACTTCATGCAGACTTTTAAAACCCTCGGGCATATTTTATTCCGCCGCTGTTGTTTACTTCAATTATTTTGTCTTCTTCTCCTGTTTTAAGAAAAGAAAAGTTATTTAAATCCGTAAGCGTAACAAAAGCCTGCCCCACTTCCCCGAGGTACTCGCTTATCTTAATAGCACGATCTGCATCCAGTTCGCTAAAAACATCATCCAGTAAAAATAAGGGTGTTTTGTCTTTAATATCTTTTAAATAAAAAAACTCGGCGAACCTTAATGCTACCTGAAAAGTTTTGTGCTGTCCCTGTGAACCGAAAGTTCTAAGGTTTACATTATTGATTTCAAATATAAAATCGTCTCTGTGCGGTCCCGCCAGGTTAATTGTTCTTCTGAGTTCTTCTTCTTTTTTTTCCTTAAGCAGATTAGAAAACCGTTCTTCTAAGTTTTCTCCGGTGTAACCATCCAGAAAAAAATAGCTGATTTCCGGTATTTCATTGTTTTGCATTATTCTGTTATAAGATCCGGTCATATATTCATTAAAGACATATAAAAATTCTATTCTATGCTTTATTAGCTCCGCCCCGTTATTAACAAGTTTCTGTGTCCATGCTTCCAGCTCGTCGTAATTTTCTTTGTTCCCTCCTTCTTTTATCCTGCTAAGAAGTACGGACCTTTGTCTTAGTGTCCTGTTATATTCTAAAAGTATTTCCAGATATGTACTGCTTGCCTGTGATATCACTGAATCAACAAATCTTCTTCTCTCGCCGGGTGTGCCCATTGTAATTGAATGATCCGTCGGGGAGAGCAACACAACAGGAAATTTTCCAATTACATCTGAATTCCTCGACACAACTTTGCCGTTAAGCATATAGTTTTTTTTTCCTTCTAACGAAGAATATATTATTTGCACCCTGTCTTTAGTACGATCATGAAACTCTCCTAAAATTTCTAATGTGTTTTCTCCGAAAGTTACCACGTCGGAATCTGTTTTTGTACTGCTGCTTTTTGTTGTGCACAGGTAATAAACAGATTCAAGAATTGTTGTTTTACCCTGTCCGTTTCCTCCGACAATGTAATGTAATTTATCAGCAAATTGTATTTGAACATCAGCGTGTTTTCTAACATTTTTCAGGCTGATGGAAGAAAGGGTCATCTCAGGCGTTCAGCCGTACTGGCATTAAAAGCAGCATAAGGTCTTCTCCTTCCTGCATCGTTGCCGGTTCAATTATACATGCCTTTGTTGGAGAGTGAAGTTTAAATACAACATTTTCATCATTAATATGTGTTAATATATCACTGACATATTGTGTGTTGAAACCTATGTCTATCTTGTCTCCGCTGTATTCACATGCAATAGTTTCTACGGCATCAGAGCCCAGGTCTATATCTTCCGCAGAAACTTCAATATTATTTTTGCTGATTGATAGCTTTACCTGTTTTGTATTTGAAGAAGAAAACAACATCATTCTTTTTATTGAAGATAATAACTCTGAACGGTTAGCCTTTAAAATATTTTCATTCTCTAACGGGATAACGCTGTTATAAGCAGGATATTTTTCTCCTATCAACCTTGAAATAAACTCGAGCTCTCCGAAACTGAAAGCTACATTGGATTTGCTCAAATATATTTTTACATCTGTTTCCCCAAGCAGCTTTGACAATACTGTTATCGCTCTTTCCGGAATTATATACTGCTCTTCTTTTCCTGTTATCAGGTTTTTCTTTAACAGGCGAACTAACCTGTGACCATCTGTTGTAACAAACCGCAAACCTTCGGGGGTAAATTCCAGTAATGTTCCTGTCATTGCCGGTCTCATATCTTCTTTGCTCATTGCAAAAGCAGTCTGATCTATTGCCTTTTTCAGGTCTTTACCATTAATATTAATTTCTTTTGTCTTTGATACATTTGGTATTTCCGGAAAGTCTTCAGATGGCAGATAGCTGATATTATATATTCCTTTGTCGGTGGTTAATTTAATTTTTGCATTGCCGTCTATATTGAAATTTATTTGTGTGTCATCCAGCGAACGTACTATATCATAAAGAAGTCTCGCCGGAATTACAAGGCTGGCATTATCATCAGCAGCTACATTTAAAGAAGACTTTAGTGAAATTTCCAGATCTGTAGCGCTAACAGTAAGTAAGCCGCCGTCAATATTAAATAAAAAATTCTCCAAAATAGGCATGGGTGTTCTGGCAGGAACGGCTGGTATTATGTTAGATAAAAGCTTTTCTAGTACCTTGCTGTTTACTTTAAATTCCATGAATTTCTCTCCAATTAAAACGTAGCAAAATACTAAAAAGCGGAAGGAATAACAACGAGTAAGACACCGGTATTACCACATGCTTTTGTAATACCCGGTGGTATTTTCTTCATATTATTTTCGCACTTTTTTTGTACGTGTGTGGACTACGGTCCGACCAGGTTATCTCCTGTTTCTACAGTTTGATCTTCAGATGTAGTAATTGAAACAGATATAGTATATACACCCTCTTCATCTATGTTACTTGTATAAACTACAAGGATTTTTGTTCCGGCATTTAGAATAAATTCTCCCGATAATGGTCCTTCTTCTACCACGCTCGATGTGCCTGTGGGTATTTCATAAATAGTTTCATATCCATAGGTACCTTTTGGAACATCTTTTAATTCTGTAGAGTTTCCGGAATCTACACTTACAAGGGACGCACGGAAATTCATATTAACACTACCTGCAGCCAGGTTTTTTATCGTTATTTTGTTTTCAAGAGTTGTAGAACAGCCTTGAAACAATACAACAAACAGTATTGAGGCAGATAATAATGTTATAAGTCTTTTCATTGTATTTCTCTAATAGTTGTTATTAACTTTGGTTCAGTATAAAACAAAAAACAGACCAAAATATGTCGTTAAACTATTAGTAAAACGGTTATTTCTTTTAGATAAAAAGAGTTATCTACTACATTATTATTATTAAAAATATAGTTTTTACTTATTTAATGTAATTATTACGCTGTTGAAATGTTGAAAATCTTATAAGTTTAAGATATACAGGAAGTTAATGAAAACCGGATATTTATATGGCGGTTGAAAATCTTAGTATAATTAACAGTAATACTACCCTATGTTAACAAACTCAGTTTATTAACATGTTATTCTAATCGAATAAACAAATCATTAACACACATGAGTTAAGCGCTAAACACTTAAGGTAGGTTTAAAAAGAAGAAAGCTCTATCTGGTTTTTAATATTTTCTATTAAACCTTTTACGGATTCGTCTTTGATTTTTAGTTCTTCAATTGAAGTACAGGCATGAATTACTGTGGAATGGTCCCTCCCCCCGAAATGAAGACCAATAGTTTTTAAAGAAGATTTGGTTAATTCTTTTGCAAGGAACATAGCAATTTGTCTTGCCAGGACTATTTCTTTCTTTCTTGTTTTGTCCCTGATTTTATTTTCTGCAACACCGAGAACTTCACAAACATTTTTAGTAATGCTTTCTATTGTTACATTATTAATTTTTTTATCAGTTGCTATTTCTTTTACAGTTTTCTTTGCCAGTTCAAAAGTTATTTCGCGCGAATTTAAAGAAGCATTAGCTAAAAGTTTTATAAGACAACCTTCGAGTTCGCGGATATTAGATGTAATATTTGCTGCAACGTATTCTAATATTTCATTAGAAACAGACATGCCGTAAGTTTCTGCTTTCTTTTTCAGGATTGCAATACGTGTCTCGAGTTCGGGAGGCTGAATATCTGCGGTAAGTCCCCACTGAAATCTTGAAATAAGTCTTTCATCCAATCCTTTTAAATCTTTCGGTGGCTTGTCGCTCGATAATATTATCTGCTTTCTTGATTGGTGCAGAGTATTAAAAATATGAAAAAACAAATCCTGGGTTTTTTCCTTGCCTATTAAAAACTGGATATCATCAATTATCAGCACATCCATACTTCTATAGAAACTGGAAAACTCATTTACTTTATTAGATTGAATTGATTCTACAAATTCTACAGTGAAGATATCGGAAGAAAGATAAATCACCCTTTTATCGGGATGATTATTTACTATCTGGTTTCCAATAGCCTGTATCAAATGTGTTTTTCCTAAACCAACACCGCCGTAAACAAACAAAGGATTAAACGAGGTTCCACCGGGATTATCACTTATTGCACCGGCAGCGGCTCTTGCCAGCTGGTTGCCTTCCCCCTTTATAAAATTATCAAAAGTGTAACGTGGATTTAAATTACTTGCAATAGTTGAACGTGGTTTAGATTTATCATTAGTTGTTGAATGGTGATTGTTGTTTCCTTGTTTATCTGGGGGAATATCAGAAGGAATTTCTTCAGCAACTATATAAGATAATTTTGCGTTTTCACCCAAGACATCCTGAATTGCGCTAGTAATAAGTTTATTAAAATGTTCATCAATCCACTCCCAAAAAAACTGGCTGGGTATCTGAACTTTTAATTGCTCATCTCTCAATTCTACAGGCTTTATAGGGAGAAACCATGTATTGTAGGTCATTAAAGAGACGTTTTTTTTAATCTTAGACAGGCAATTTTTCCATGCTGTAATTGGATCTCTAACAGAAATAGAATTAGAAACTTCAGTATAGCTCATTCAAATTATCCACAAGTTAAAAATCTAAAATAAAGTTAAATGCAAAAAAAAATATCAAATTAATCGCGATAAAATCTTTACTAACCCACAACTTATTAACATTACATGGATCACGGAATCCTGCTGTTTTATAACAAATTAAAGGGTTCCATTTAAAAACAACACACAAAATAAATTCAATAAACAACAGCTCTTATATTTATAATAATGTGAAACGTTTTCACGGCGAGTAATAATTAACAAGTTATCCACACATTAATTTAAGCCCTGCTCTGGGTAAAAGATATAAACTTGAAGTGTATAGTACAAATTATTTTTTAAAAATATTGTAAAGAATTTGTATAAAATTTTAGCCGGAAAAAAAATCATCAGGAATATCAATAAGTTATGGAAAGAAATTAATTATTAGTGTAAATAATATATCGCATACATAACAATTCATTGAACTTAAGCTGTTTCTGTAAGTTGCATGTGCGCATAAGTCTTGCTAATCTAAGTATAAGAGACTATTTTTGTTTTCTTTTTTAACGAAGTTGGAGCAATAATGAAAAGGACATATCAGCCAAGCAACAGGAAAAGAAAAAACAAGCATGGCTTCAGAGAACGAATGAAATCAAAGAACGGGAAAAAAGTACTTGCAAGCAGAAGAAAAAAAGGCAGAAAAAAGCTTACTGTTAGCGATGAATTCTAAACACCTTGAACCTTTACACGTTAAAATCAAAAGAAAAAATTAAAGGCGAAAAAAAGTTTGAAAAAATTTTTTCCGGAGGAGAAAATATTTTTTCAGATGAAAAAACACTTAAGGCAATTTATAAAATAGACAGAGAGACAGAAACAACCGGGGCAATAATATCCGTTGCAGTTTCCAGGAAAGCAGGAAAAGCCGTATGGAGAAACAGGGTTAAACGATTGATAAGGGAAGCATACCGGCTAAATAAGGCGGCAGTAACTGAAGAATGCATGAGGAAAAACATCTTACTCCAAATAATTTATATGGCACACAAACTAAACGAAAATGAACACAGCCGGATCTCATTAAATTATATAATGCCTAAGGTAATTAATATTAATAAAAAAATAGTAGCCAGGATTAAGTGATATTACAAACAGAAGAAAAATTTTTCCCCACCAAAATAAAAAACCCAGTGAGGGCAGCACTTCATTACGGTAAGCCGAAGAGATGTAATGGATAGAAATACAATTATAGCATTTATTCTCATCGGGGGGATTCTGGTATTGTGGCTTTTCCTCAATTCTCCCGAACCAACCAAGCAAACCGGCAAAGGAAACGACACAACAATTGTTATACAAGACACAACCGCATTAAAAAAGAAAGAAAAAGAAACTCCGCCTCCCGAGAAAATTAAGCAGGAAGAAAAACAACAGGAAGAAATCAAAGACCTCGGTGAATTTACAAATTTGGTTACAGAGGAAGGAAACATAGTAACTGTAGAAACGGATAAGGCGATTTATGAGCTTTCTACAAAAGGAGCCAATTTTCATAAAGTATTTTTAAAAGAATTTAAGAACTGGTATTCATCCGGCAAAAACGGGAATGGCTTTTATTACGACCACTCTGTACAATTAATTAATTATGGCGCCGGCGACTCTTACGACATTTCTTTTGTAACCACGGACGGCAAGGCCATAAACACCAAAGAGTTTAACTTTCAAACATCCGCCCGGAACAATAATAAAATTACAGGGAAGGATTCACTAGTTATCAGGTTTACAATAGAACCCAGTGAGGGACAGCAGATTGTAAAAACATTCAAATTCTACGGAAACAAATATCTAATTGATAATACAATAGAGTTTGAAGGGATGCAAAACCTGGTAAGCAACAGCACTTATGATGTTGTTTGGGAAAACGGGATCAGGTTTGTTGAGAAGAACACTGTTAACGAAGCAAACTATTCCAATACAAGCATTTTTTATGGAGATGAAAAAGTTACTATAGATGCGCCCTCTGGAGGCGAAAGCGAAGAGAAGGATTTTAATGGGCGAGTAGACTGGGTTGCAGTTAGAAACAAATATTTTGCAGTAATAATGATTCCCGGCGATCCTTCGGGCATGGAAGGCGCTTACGTTGAAGGTCACAGAATTGCCATGAAGAACCAGGGAATACAGGAAATATATAACACCAGACTTACTGCTATGTTAAATAGTACTGCAAAAGATGTAAAGACTTACCGGTTATATATGGGTCCTGTAGAGTATGAAAGACTAAAAGAAGTTGGATACAAGCTCGACAACCTTGTTGATTTCGGCAGTTTCTTCGGGCTAAAGTTTGTAGTGCGCCCGATCGCAGAATACATATTGCTTCCTCTTTTCAATTTTATACACCGGTTTATTCCGAACTATGGATTTGTAATTATAGTCTTTTCGCTGATAATAAAAATTGTGGTTTACCCGCTGACGAAATCGAGCTACCAGTCAATGAAAAAGATGCAGCTCCTGCAGCCGAAAATACAGGAGATAAAAGAAAAGCATAAAGAAGATCAGCAGAAGATGAATAAGGAAACGATGAAACTTTACCAGACATACGGGATAAATCCCGCCGGCGGATGTCTTCCATTAGTTTTACAGATGCCCATCTTCGTAGCATTGTGGGGGTTGTTTCAGTCTGCAATAGAGCTTAGACAGCAGCCGTTTATTTTGTGGATAAAGGATTTATCGCAGCCCGATGTTGTTTACGATCTCGGATTTAAATTGCCTCTTTTCGGAATACAATACGTTAGCGGACTTGCACTATTAATGGGCATAACCACATTTGCACAGCAGAAAATGTCAGTTAAAGATCCAAAGCAAAAAGCACTCGTTTATTTTATGCCTGTAATGCTTACGGTTTTATTTATGAGTTTTCCATCGGGGCTAAATCTTTATTATTTCATGTTTAATGTGCTTTCAATTGCACAGCAGTATTATATTAATCATAAGCAGGGAAGCGTAGAACTCGTTCCAGTGGATCCTTCAAAGAAAAAGAAAGGATTCATGTCAAGAATGATGGAAGCAGCAGAGCAGCAGGCAAAACAACAGCAAAAGAAAAAGAGATAATTCAAATAGCTTACAAAACCCCCACCCCGAACACATCTTATTTAAAAAGCTTTTCATAAATTTTGGAGGTGCTTTCTATTAAAAAAACATATTTGCTTTTTTATTTTCTTTTTATCCCTGCGGTATTTGCCCAGTCCGTAAAAATTATTTCTATAGAAACACGCGACAGGCTGCTGCCATTTGGGTTAGTGGAGAAAGTTCCGGAAATAGAACCAAGCGTGGGGCTTGCCTTAAGCGGGGGCGGTGCAAGAGGATTAGCCCAGGTCGGGGTACTAAAAGCACTTGATGAAGCAGGCATTTCGATAGAGGCAATTTCCGGTACCAGCGTAGGCAGTATTATAGGCGGGCTGTATGCTGCCGGTTATAATGTAAACGAACTTGATTCGATTATAAAAGCCACTAACTGGGACGACATATTATCTGTCAGTAGCGTCGCGGGAAGAAGAGAGTTATTTATTGATCAGAAAATATCTGAAGACCGGTCTGCATTTACTTTAAGGCTTGACGGATTTAACCCGGTCATTCCCACTTCTTTTAATGAAGGACTAAGGCTCACAAATTATCTAACATTGCTTACTTTAAAAGCGCCGGTTGTTACAGAAAAAAGTTTTGATCGGCTGTTATACAGGTTTCGGGCGGTTTGTACAGATCTGGTAGATGGCAAAATGATTGTGCTTGATCAAGGGTCGCTCAGCCGCGCAATGCGTGCCAGCAGCAGCGTTACCTTTTTCTTAGCCCCGGTGCAAATGGACACACTAACACTGGTAGACGGCGGATTGGTTGCTAATGTACCCGTAGATGTTGCAAAAGACATACCCACCGACTTTGTAATAGCGGTAAATACAACGAGCCCGCTCCACGAAAGAGAAGAACTCGGCTTACCGTGGTATATTGCAGACCAGACAGTAAGCATACCGATGAGATTGCTTGTAGACGAGCAGCTATCGAAAGCGGATTTTGTAATTGAGCCTGGTTTAAAAGAATACACTTCAACAGACTTCGACAATGCCGATACATTGATGCAAATTGGTTACACGTATGCAGCCTCACGAATGGATTTATTGAAAGCAGAAATAGATTCTATATATCAACGAAGACTTAAAAAAGATGAATTCACTATAAAAAAAACAAAGTACAGAAAAGCCGGCGAAGAATTTGAAAACACATTACTTGAGAAATATCATTCACAGGATTCAGTTTTAAGCAGTGAGGTTTTAAATGATATGTATGTTTTATATCAAACCGGCAAGTTCAAATCAATATATGCAGAAATAAAAGAAGAGAAAGATTCTACAAATATAATTTTTCATTATGAGCTAAACCCCGACATTAATTATGTAGAAACAGAAATAAAAGGACTGCCGCCGGACCAACACGAAGAAATAAATTTAAATGAGCTTATCGGGAAACCGTTTAAACCGGGGAGTATTATACAGGCGATCATAAGAGTAATTAAAGAATATAAGAATGATGGATATCTGCTTTTTAATCTAGAGGATTTTAGTTTTGATGAGAAGTCGGGTAAACTAATTTTAATCTTTGATGCCGGCAAAGTTGCAGAGCTAAATATCAGCAGCGAATCCTCCAAAGAAATTATTGAAAGAGAATTTCCTATCAGCGTTGGGGATAATTTTAATTATGAAGAAGTGAAAGAGGGCCTTGATAATTTAAGAAGCACAGGGTTGTTTGATGATATAAGCTTAACCGTGAACAAAACCGATAAAGGAATCATACTAAATCTAAAAGCAGCAGATAAAATATCCAGCCTGTTAAGACTTGGGTTCCTTGTGGACAATGTTTATAATCTTCAGCTTGGTATTGATTTAAGAGATGTTAATTTCCTAGGAACGGGCACAGAGATGGGAATGTTTGTATACGGCGGCGCAAGCAACAGGGCATACATACTGGAACACATAGCACACAGAGTTCTCGACAGCTATCTTACTTATAAGTTTAATGTCTTTTACAGGTTTAATGATATTAAAGTTTATATGAGAGAGCAGTTGCCGCAGAGCAATAATTTTACGAGCACCAGGATAGGAACATACCGGCAGATCTATTACGGGGGGACACTTTCGCTTGGAACACAGCTCGAAAAATTCGGGAGATTAATATTTACAGGTAAGTACCAGATGGACGAAATTAAAAATAGAGAAGGGAACACAGTAAATGCATATAAAACAAAAATAGTCGGGCTGAGAATCAGCGCAACAATAGACAACCAGAACCGCTACCCCTATCCCGACGAAGGGATGTATTTTAACGGATATTATGAAACAGCACAAAGTTTTCTTGGTGGCGACGAAGGTTATATAATGACAGCATTCAACTTCAAGTATTATTTTAAATTTCATGAACATGTTATATCCCCAAGAATACAACTAGGTTTTGGCGACAAGACACTGCCTCTAAGCCAGGAATTCTTTTTGGGGGGTCAGTATTCCTTTTTCGGTGCGCACGAAAACGAATATTTCGGCAGGCAGATTTTTTTAATATCCATGATGTACCAGTATAAGCTTCCGTTTAAAATATTTTTCGATACTTATTTCTGGGTAAGATATGATCTCGGCTCTACGTGGGCGGTGCAGGAGGAAATTCGGTTTAAAGATTTAAAGCATGGAATCGGGGCATCTCTGTCATTCGATACACCAATCGGCCCGGCAGATTTTTCAGTAGGAAAAAGTTTTATTATTAAAAAAGGGTTAAAGCAGGATTCAATCAGCTGGGGAGATTTGCTGTTTTATTTTTCGATAGGACACGCAATAACTTTTTAACATCTCTTCTCAAGAGCCAGCTTATTCAATTCCATATACTGTTCAGCAGAATGTTTCCAGGAATAATCTTTCTGCATCCCGTTCTTTTGAATTTTCTTCCAGATGCTTTTTTCTTTAAAGGTATTCACGGCGCGCTCAACAGATTTAAATAACGCAAAACCGGAATAATCATAAAACGAAAACCCGTTACCATAGTCAAAGCCGAAAGAATTTTCTTCATCCCAGTCTTTCACAGTGTCGGCAAGCCCACCGGTTTTTCTTACAATAGGAACGGTTCCATACTTTAAACTGTAAATCTGGTTTAACCCGCACGGTTCATAATGCGATGGCATTATCATCATATCGGAGCCGGCTTCTACCAGATGTGATAGCTCGTTGTTGTAGCCGATGTAAGTTCCGAATTTTTCAGGCAACTGTCTGGACAGCATCCTGAACATGTTCTCATATTTTTCCTCGCCGGTTCCAAGCACTATCCACTGCACATTCAGGCGAATCAAATCATTAACTGCTTCAGCAAATATATCAAAACCCTTTTGCGTAACCATTCTGGAGATTATTCCTATCAGCGGAACCTTATTGTTATAAGGCATGCTGAAATGTTTGAGCAGGAATTTTTTATTCTTCAGCTTTCCGCCCATATCATTAATTGAATAATGATGAGGAAGATGCTTATCGTTCTGCGGATTCCAGATATCATAATCAACCCCGTTAAGAATTCCGTACAAATCATCTTTCCTTAAAGACAGTGCATGCTGCAGACCAGCACCAAATTCCGTCGTTAATATTTCGTGAGAATAGGTGTTGCTTACCGTGTTTATTATATCTGCAAAGTGAATCCCGGTTTTCATAAAAGAAACGCTACCTTCATGTTCTACCGGACCCCCCGGATAAAACAATTCTCTGCGGATTTCAGCACTAAAAAGCGCAGACCGTGAAAACCGACCCTGGTACCCGATGTTATGTATTGTAAAAAGAGTAGCAGTATTATCGAACAAACGATCCCAGTTGTAATTGTCTTTAATGAAAAGAGGAATTAATCCTGTCTGCCAGTCATTGCAGTGGATTACATCCGGCGCCCATTGCATTCTTTGGAGTGTTTCTATGACAGCTTTTGAGAAAAGTATAAATCTTTCATCCTCATCAAAGTCGTTTGTGTAAATTCTGTGACGATGGAAATAGTGCGGGCAATCAATAAAATAAACATCAACATCGGATCCGGGCAATTTACTTTGGTGAATATGAACAGGTCTTGTTTGTCCGTTTACCCGAACCTGCATTTCACCGATATCCCAGCTGTATTTTAATCCATGTCTTTGTTCGTCTACCAAAAAATATTTTGGAATGAACAGCTTAACTTCACAGCCTAGCTTTTCCAGTGCAACCGGGAGAGCACCGGCAACATCTGCAAGCCCGCCGGTTTTAGCAAAAGGAACGGCTTCTGTAGATACAAAGGCTATTTTCATTTTCATCAAATTAATTATGCGGGCAAAGATAAATATTAAGCACAATTAAAGGAAGGAGGAAACAACAGGAATCTCAACTATAAAAATTTTTATTAATAATCATTCATAAGAAAATCATTTATTGTAGCAGCAGCCTTTCTTCCTGCACCCATAGCAAGAATAACAGTTGCACCCCCGGTTACAATATCCCCGCCGGCGAAGACACCTTGCTTGGATGTTTTCATTGTGTTTTCATCTACTAAAATATTTCCCCATTTATTGTAATCCAGATCCGGGGTGGTTTTTTGTATGATAGGATTCGACCCGTTGCCGATTGCAATAACTGCCATGTCAATCGGAATTTCGTATTCGGAACCGGGAATCGGAACAGGTCTTCTTCTGCCAGAAGCATCTGGTTCACCGAGTTCCATTTTCTGCAGTTTAACAGATTTGAGCCAGCCGTCTTTATCGCCGATGAACTCCAAAGGATTCGAGAGAAACAGAAACTCTATCCCTTCATCTTTTGCATGATGAACCTCTTCTTTTCGTGCCGGCATTTCAGCATCGGATCTTCTGTAGATTATGTAAGCGTTTTTCGCACCAAGCCTTTTCGATGTCCGCACAGCATCCATTGCGGTATTGCCGCCGCCGAAAACGGCAATGTTTTTATCTTTACAATTAAAAACAGGAGTATCGTATTCGGGAAAACGATAAGCCTTCATCAGGTTAACTCTTGTTAAAAACTCATTTGATGAATAAACACCGTTAAGATTTTCTCCCGGGATGTTGAGAAAATATGGAAGTCCCGCACCTACCGCAATAAATACAGCGTCATAGCCGTTTGCGAGTAATTCATCAACAGTATCTGTAAAACCGATTACCGAATTTGTTCTGAAATCAACCCCGAGATTTTTAAGTGATTCAATCTCTGCCTTAACAATAGATTTTGGCAAACGGAATTCAGGAATGCCGTAAATTAAAACGCCACCGAGTTCATGTAATGCTTCGAAAACTGTTACATCATGTCCCATCTGAATTAAATCTCCGGCACAGCTCAAACCAGCAGGACCGCTTCCCACAATTGCAACCTTCTTGCTTGTTTTCGATTTTAATTCAGGAGTTCTTATGCCGATAGTTTCTCTTTCATAATCGGCAACAAATCTTTCCAATCTTCCGATAGCGACAGGCTCACCTTTTTTACCAGTAACACACTTTATTTCACACTGCTCTTCCTGTGGACAAACTCTTCCGCAGATTGCGGGAAGCAGATTATCTTCTTTGATTTTGGCTGCAGCGCCGAGATAATCACCGTCAGCTATCAGCACAATGAACTCGCCAATCTTAACACCAACCGGGCAGCCCGCAACGCATGAAGGCTTCGGGCATTGAATGCATCTTTGTGCTTCCATCTTTGCAAGCTCTTCTGTAAAGCCGATGTTTACTTCGTTAAAGTTGCTTCTGCGTTTTACGTTATCCTGCTCGGGCATTGCCTGCCGGGGGATTTTCATTCTTTCTTTATTAGTAAGCGTGTTTGGCATAATTGTAAACCGTTAATTTGTTTCCTGGAGATTTTGTGAGAAAGCTTTTTCGCTTTCGCATTGAAAGTTTGTAAGAGATTCTTTTTCGTTCATTAAGTAAGTTCTGTTTCTTCTTCCCAGAGTTTCAAAATCAACTTTGTGTGCATCGAACTCGGGACCGTCAACGCATACAAAAACAGTTTTGCCATCAACAGTTGCACGGCATCCGCCGCACATTCCTGTTCCATCAACCATTACGGGATTTAAACTAACTACCGTTGGAATATTTTTTTCTTTTGTTACGTCTGCCACAGCTTTCATCATAGGAATGGGACCTATGGCAAGAACGAAATCTATTTTCCTGTTTTCAATTAATTCTTTTAGCTGGTCCGTAACGAATCCATGTTTGCCATAGCTTCCGTCATCGGTTGTTATAAAAACTTCGTCGCAAACATTTTGCATTTCCGCTTCAAGAATTACAAACTCCTTTGTTCTTCCGCCGATGATAGATATTGTATGATTGCCGGCAATCTTTAGGGCAACAGCAGTCGGGTATGCAATAGCAGTTCCAACACCGCCGCCGATACTAACTGCCGTTCCAAAATTTTCTATGTGTGATGCTTTGCCCAGCGGACCAACAACATCATTAATATAATCGCCGGTTTCAAGTGAGTTTAGTTGCTGCGTGGTTTTTCCAATTCCCTGGACTATTAATGTTATCGTTCCAATTGTAATATTTGAATCTGCAATAGTTAACGGAATACGTTCGCCTTCTTCATTTATCCTGATTATAACAAACTGTCCAGGCTTCCTTTTTTCAGCAATCTTTGGAGCGTGAATCTCAAATCGTTTTATGTTTGGAGCGAGAACCTTTGCAGAGATTATTTTGTGCATATTTTAATCCGGAATTTTATTTGATTCCCGCAATTACCATGAATGATGCCACTGGTATATAATTTATTAAAACAGGAACAGGGGATATTTAAGTATTAAAATCATTGTTTTGAAGATATTTGATTAGAAAAAAGCAGGGCAGCTAAATAAATCTTCTTAAAAATTAAAAACCGTATTTTTATGAATGAGAAAAGAAAAACTTGAGTTAAGTAAACACTTAACAAGCTTAACTGTTTTCTTCGCATGTTTGAAAAGATGAATTTTCAATCATTAACCGGTTACTGTATTTCGTTTATGAATAAAAAATTGCATGTTAATGTGTGTGATGACTTATAATAACCAGGAGTAAACAATGAAAGATTTAGGATTGTTGTTAGTTCGTGTATGTGCAGGAGCGTTCTTGATTTACGGGCATGGATTTTCAAAGCTGCAAACAGTATTCTCCGGTGCGGAAATTAAATTTTCTAACCCGATAGGAATCGGTTCCGGGCTAAGTCTTTATTTGTCTACGTTTGCGGAATTTTTCTGCTCAGTGTTATTAATTCTCGGTCTGTTTCCAAGGTTAAGTCTTATAGTACTTATTATCAACATGTCTGTAGCGGCTTTTTTTCAGCATTCTTCGGACCCCTTCAGCGTAAAAGAAAAGGCACTTCTATATCTTATATTATTTATATTGCTGTTTATAACAGGAGTCGGGAAATATTCATTAAACTATTTATTGCCATCTAAATTTCGGAAATATTAATTATGAATTTAAA
>Ga0055462_10000008_pt1 | contig 22771 bp, 18 predicted proteins | sample Joice_ThreeSqC_D_2_FD_57689 | JGI IMG/M metagenome (GOLD analysis project Ga0055462, IMG submission 57689) | Wetland microbial communities from San Francisco Bay, California, USA, that impact long-term carbon sequestration - Joice_ThreeSqC_D1 | ecosystem: Environmental > Aquatic > Marine >...
CAAACCAGCTAGATTCCGATCGATGTCCAGTCGCGGCAGGCCCCGCTCGATGTTCGATACCACGGTCCCGGCTTCGAGCCCGCTGTCGGTCCGAACCACTCCGGTCCCTCTCGGGATCTTGTGGGTATTTCCGCTGAGCGCCAACCTGACGACGATCTTGGACAAACCCCGTTTGATGATTGGTCGGGGCGAGGGCTGCGACGTGCGACTGGTGGGCTCGGACGTGTCACGGCAGCACGCCCTGTTGGTGAACGATGCACAATCGTGGTCCATACGAGACCTGAGCAGCAAAAATGGCGTCTATGTCAACGCCGAACGCTCGATCCAGGCGACGCTGGCGATTGGTGACGTGCTTCGAATCGGCGACTACGTGGGTATCGTGCGCCCCGTGTCGTGGCAGCTCGGCGAGCAGCAGGGCTCTTGCCGTGTCTTGGCCCACGGCCTGCTGGGAGGCGCGCTGCTCGAGCAAGTACTCGCGCCCGTTCGGCACACCGCGCAGACCGATCTGCCTGTGGTGATCGAAGGTGAAACCGGAACCGGCAAGGAATGCGTGGCACGCGCCATCCACGAGTGGAGCGGACGGTCAGGGCCGTTCGTCGGCGTCAACTGCGCGGCTCTGCCCGAGCCGCTCGCGGAGTCCGAGCTATTTGGGCACAAGCGCGGCGCATTTACCGGTGCGGAGCGCAGTCGCGTCGGCTACCTGCAGAGCGCCCACGGCGGAACGCTGCTGCTCGATGAGGTGACCGACTTGCCGGTTTCGATACAGCCCAAGCTCTTGCGCGCATTGGAGCTGCGCCAAATAGTGCCGTTGGGAGACTCGAACCCGGTGGGTGTGGACGTGCGTTTGGTCGCAGCTTGCCAGGAGCCGCTTCAGCTGGCGGCCCAAGAGAAACGATTTCGTGCAGATCTGTATGCTCGTCTGAGCGGGCTTGTCATTCGGTTGCCTCCGCTGCGCGAACGGGTCGAAGACGTTCCAGGCCTGCTCGTGCATATGCTGAGTCGCGAATCCGCAGGGCCCATACCCGCACTCGACAGCCGCTTCGTCGAAGCCCTGTGCCTACACGATTGGCCGTTCAACGTGCGGGAGCTCCATTTGCTGTCGCGACGGCTTCTGGCGCTGCATGGTCGCGAGCCAACCTTGCGCCGTTCGCATCTCCCGCCCGAGGTTCTGAACGGACAGGGACAGCCCGATTCAGTCGACACCCCGGCGACGAATCGTCAGACCGTCGAAAACGTGCGCCAGGTAAGCCCCCGGGCAGCCGAATTTCGCCAATTGACGGAGCTGCGGCGCCACGAGGAAATCGAGGCGCTGCGCTCGGCACTGCAAGCGCACGGAGGCAACGTGGCGCGGGCGGCCCGACAAGTCGGTATCTCTCGACAAAGGGCCTATCGGCTCATGCAAGGCTGCATCGACCCAAATGAGGTCCGCAAATCGGACCGCCCCGGTGGGACGGGAGGCGAGTCAGATTGAGTCCAGATGTCCCGCTCGACCGTGAATCTGTCCGTCAAAGACCTAGTGGTACGACACGCTTCCGCGCAGCAGGATGCTGACATCCACGGACCAGTCCGTCCTCGGAGATTGCGCGGGATCCCCCCAGATATCGAGCTCGTAGACCAGGGACGGCGCCTGCCACGGGTCCAAGGACTGTTGCGAGGCGAGGACGGGCATGGTCACACAGGAGCCGATGGGATCATCTGCAGGTCGCGAACCAGGATACTCCAGTAGCACCATCGGGTCCTCGGGCTCCTCTCCCAGCCGAGTGACGGTGAGCCGCATCCTGGTCACGAACGACAGGTCGTCGATTCCGTCGTGCACCGAGACAGTGACTTGCTCGGCCCGCATGTCTGGCTCGGTGCCGGGCGGTAGATTCAGCGGCACGGTCGCGTAAGAAAAGCTCACCGGGGGAAAGTGGTATGGTTCGCGCGCCTGTGCGAGCAGGTCGCCGGTATCGGCATCCTCAGGTGCCGCCTCGACCTGCTCCGCGGGAGCCCCGGGAAAACCAAGGTCCTGCTGGGTGAGCTCGAGGCCGGGGATGTCGACCTCGGCTGAGATGCAGCCCGAAGTGAGCATGAACGTCGCCAGCACGGTCCATGGCCACGGCGACGGCCTTGGCGAAGAGCGCGGCGGTGTGTTTTGGATGGATGAGGGTCTGGTGAAGTGGTTCATGGTTACGTGAGGTACAGGATGAATCCGACTTTGAACGACGGCAGCCACGCGGTGATTCGCGGTTCGCCGTAGAAGGCAAAGGAGGTATCGTCGGAGGCTTCCCCGAGCGCCTCATTGACCTGATGCAGCTTGGCGTGAAGGTAGCTGACTCCCCCGCGTACGTAGAAGGCCAAGGGTTCGCTTCCGAGCTCGAGGCCCAAATGAGCGTTGGCAAAATCATAGCCCAACCTCTCGGCCATGGCGTTTCGCTGATAATCCGAGCCAGCCAGCGCTGAAGCCGTGCGGTTGGCGTCGCCGTCGAAGTAATGACCGGCTTCCAGTGATATGGATGGCCCCACGCCGAACGGCACCACGACCACGCCCGCGCGAACCCCGAGGCTCACCGAGTTGGTTCCAGCGGCCACATGCAAGCGCAAGCGTTGCCACGGTCGATAGCTGATCCCCGCCATGGCGCCGTCCGGAACTCCCAGATCGAAGAGCGCTCCGATCCGACGTGGCTCGGACGTCTCCGACGCGTCCGCTACCTTGTCGCGCCGGGGGTCGGTTGGACCGGCACTCGGTGAACCATGGGAGAGACTTCGGGGCTGCGGGGGCTTGCTGTCACTCGTGGGAGGCATCGAAGGTTCGGTCTGCTCGCCCGGCGGCGCCCGGAGCTCGCCAAAATCATGTGCTTCGGCAAGAGCGAGCTCCGGAGCTTGTGCCCAGGCCCGAAACGATGGGAGCAGTCCGCCGCTGAGACCAGCGGCCAGCAGAGCGGCGTGGGTGATTTGGCGTACCGGTTGGGTTCCAGGATGATGCACGATTGTAGACCTTGGTTGCTGCTACTTGCCGCAGGGTCTCGGTCCTTAGCGTGCGGCTTGCTGCTTCACCGACGGTCTCAGCAACGACCGTACCAACCCAACCAGGGGTGTTGGTCGGCGCATCGTGGTGACGTCGGGACCGCGTTCACGGCAAGGACGACCCGCGGCAACGCCCGAAGGACGCGGATCTTTGGCTGATGCAGTGTCCGGACGCTTTTCACGTCCGGACACTGCACGAAATACTCATTAGTGCCGAAGGGAGTGACCAAGCGGGCTCGAGCTTCGGACCAAATCCGCGCTCTCGCACGCTCGGAAGCCTTCCGGCTGAAATCTAAGCAACTTCAAGTGGTAGTCTTCATGGGATACAGGCTTGGGTTTCAGCGCACGTGGTCGCAGCACGCAGACAGTTCATGGCCGCGTCGATCTGGGCCTGCGTCGCCCCCTGGCTGTCGGCGGCGCATTGACTCTCGCAATCGGAACCGGAACTGCCGCACATGTCCGCAACGATATTGCAGGCCTCCTGGCAGTGAGAAGCACCGGAAGAATCGTCGCCTCCGCCGCAACCGAACATCTGAATTGAGGCCAGCAATACCATTCCCAGGACCCACCATTTCTTGTTCATGACTTGTTCTCTCCCTTGGCACGCAAGCAAGAGATGCGTGCTCATCGCGCTTCGAGAGCAAGACGCGGGCCAGCGCTTGCCCGCGGCCGCGTGGGCGATGTCGGATCTCTCGTGGGTTGCCGGAATCTCTCACTGCGTGCTGGATTTTCTCCTGGACTGCGTTCGGCAATGTCGACTGTCGCAGGGCGCCCGGACGCAAGTCACGTCCAGAGTGTTCGGGATTGTCCTGGCTCGGACGTCCACGGTCGGACACATGAAGGCTCCAGAGCTGCAGCTTTTCTAAGTCCGCTCGAAGCAGAAAAGCTGCGCAATGACCAGCTAGGTGAACGATAACAACCAGCAAGTGGGTGCGGCTGCAGGCGTTGGGCAGCGGAAACCGCGACAGCGGGTAGGTCCGGGGACACCGGCAGCTCAAGCGAGAGCGGCTCGTCAGGTGGTACACGTGGTAGCAACGCCGGGACGGCTGGAAACGACCACCGCAAGGCCAGAAAGAATGGGCCGGACGCGGTTCCCCTCTTGCGCTGCTGTTCGCGCCCCCGGCTCCGATTCTGCAGCATTGGCCGAGGGTAATTCGGTAGCTGGGTCTCGGCCAATGCCACGACCTATTGTTCGAGGCAACGTTGGCGTAAGATGGACCAATGCTGGCTGAATCTCGTCATTGTCACGACAAGCGCTCCCACTTGTTCGCTCTTGCGATCGACGCCATCGACAAGGCCATGGCCCCAACCAGATTGGTCATTTTGGGACTGTTGCTCGCCCTTTGTGCCTGCGGCTCGAGCGAGCGCGGCAGCGGCTCCGATTCCGGCGGCACTGTGAGCAACCTCGGCGGGACCTCCGGCACGGCCGGCAACTTGGCCAGCGGCGGCTCTTTCGCCGGCGGAGCTCCGGTGGGCGCTTGCCCCGGGAGCTGCTCCACTGCCCCGGAGGGCAGCTGCTCTTCGCCCCAAGTGCGCATCACCCCGGTGGATATTGGCTCGGCCCTCAGCTACTCCACGGACGAGACCTACGCGCTGCCTCTGGCCCTGGCGGCCATGCCAGGCGGTGGCTCGCGCCTGATCTGGATGACCGGCTACTCCCACTACGGCAGCAGCAACGACAGCCTGGCGCACGTGGCCGAGCTCGATTGCGACGACCACATGGTCGGCACTCCATTTACCTTGCCAGCTCACGATTTCCAGGACATCGCGGCGGACGCCGACGGCATCGTCATCGTCCTGACCCGCGATGGGCAAGGGGGCCCCGACGATCAACATTGCGGCGACGTGAACAACCTCTGCATACTGCCCACGGATCGTCCTGGCTGCTACGATACCTACATGGTTCGCTACGATTGCTCGGGTGCCGAGCAATGGGCGACCAAACTGACAACCACCAGCGCGAACGCGCCATTGTACGATGCCGGCAGCGGCCAAAATTACGGCGTGTGGTGGTACCAGCACCACGGAAGGATCGCCTACGACGGTTCCAACTACGCGGCCTACTTCTGTGACTCAATCACCGTTACCAACAACTCGTGCGACAACCACGTCGACATCCACGAGGGTGACCGCATGCAGGTGGTCGATCCGACCGGAACCGTACTCTCCGGACACGACAGCTTCAACCTGGGCTGCAGCCACTCCTGGACCACCCGCATGCTCTGGGATCCGAGGGTCGGTCACTTCGTGATGGTCTGTGCCACGGACAACAATTGCCGCATCGCACGCCCGAGCCCGTACCGAACCCTGGCCAGCGCGGAGTGCGACGGCACCCTGTTCGGCGGCGACGTGGTCAACTCCAGCACCGATGGTTACTGGACGGTGTGGTCATATCAGGAAACGATCCGGCTGATTCACTTCACCTACGACGGCGGTCCGGACGCGACCATCGACAATGTGGCCAACGGCAGCCACCCGCACCTGGTCTCTTATGGATCGGGGCAGATGCTGGTGGCCTGGGAATCCGGTTCGGCCATGGCAGCCAAGGTGCTCGACGCCGGCACTGGAGCGGAGGTAAGCACGGAGTTTCCTATCGCGTTGCCGGATCACCCCTGGCAGTCGTTCAAAGCCTACCCCGACGCAAGCGTGGCTTTCGCCTCGGTGGATTCGGCGTCGAGCACGGTGCAGGTGGCGCGCGTACTGCCCTGCTCAGACTAACAGCGGGTGCGGCACGTTTGTGTACCCGCGCCGCACCATCCAAGAAAGAACGGATATCTCAAACCGCCGCGGTTGCCAGATCCGGTTGGTGGCTTGCTGGTTCAGGAACGGAACGCTGGTAGCTCCAGCCGGTCTTGAGTCCGACGAGGAACCATACCAGGCTGCCCACGCCGAACAGGAATACCGAGTCACCCACGATCCGAAGCCAGCGCAGATGCTGCAAAATGGGTTGTTGGAGAAATTGGCTCGAGCGCGCGTACCACAGACCCACGTCCACGCTGGCATAGCCCTGGGCGATACCGATGGGCAACAGGCTCAAAGCCACCATCAGGACCAAACCGAGGTTCATGCCCCAGAACGCCAACCAGAGCGGTCGTTCCTTCCAGCGGCGTTCCCCGGTCAGGACGCGGGCCAGCGTGAGCATCAAGCCCAACGCCAACAGGCCATAGACTCCGAACAGAGCGGTGTGAGCATGCACCGGCGTGGTATTGAGCCCCTGCAGATAGTACAGGGCGATAGGCGGGTTGATGAGAAATCCGAAGAGACCGGCCCCCACCAGGTTCCAGAACGCCACGCCCAGGAAGAAGGCCAAGGGCCAGCGGTAACGGCTCATGAACGGAGCGCTGTTGCGTAGGCGGTAGGTTCGCCACGCCTCCCACCCAACGACGACCAAGGGTACTACCTCGAGCGCGCTGAAGCTGGCCCCGACCGCCATGATGGGAGTGGGAGTGCCGCTGAAATACAGGTGATGGAAGGTGCCTGGGATGCCGGCAGCGAGAAAGAGACTCGAAGAAGCGAGCACCGCCGTGCCGGCCAAGCGCGCCCGGATCAGGCCTAGATGCACGAACAGATAGGCCAAAGCCGCGGTGGCAAACACTTCGAAGAAGCCCTCGACCCACAGATGCACCACCCACCAGCGCCAATATTCCATTACCGTCAGGTGGGTGCGCGCGGTAAAGAAAAAGCCCGCGCCGTACATCAATCCAATGGCCACGGTGCTGGCCACGAAGAGCCGAATCACGTTGCGCCGTTCGTCGTTGCGTCGAAAGGCTGGCCAGAGCGCTCGAAGCATGAGCGTGAGCCAAAGCAACAGGCCGCCGAACAGGGCGATCTGAAAGGCCCGGCCGAGATCCAGGTACTCGTAGCCCTGCTGTCCGAACCAGAATCCGGCATCGAGGCCTAGACGCTGCTGCACGCTCAGCCATTCGCCGGCGAGGCTTCCCACCACCACCACGACCAGCGCGCCGAGCAAGACCAACACGCCTGTTCGCTGATAGCGGGGCTCGGTGCCTCCCACGATTGGAGCAAGAAATAGCCCTGCACCCAGAAACGCAGTAGCGATCCAAAATAGCCCGAGCTGCACGTGCCAGGTTCGGGTTACGGCATAGGGCAAGACGTCGGCGAGCGGGATGCCAAAGACCGACTGACCTTCGACCGTATAATGCGCCGTCAGGGCGCCCATCAGGACCTGCAGCGAGAACAAGAGGGCCACCGCTGCCACGTACCAGCCACAGGCGCGCATGGAGGGCGTCAGGGTCAGGCGAGCCAATGGATCGGAAGCAGGTGGCTCCTTGCGCTCGTCGGGCTCGGGCCGAAATGCACGCCACCAGATCAGGGCGCCAATGCCGCCGAGGAGCAAAACCACACTGACAATGGACCAGAGCAGGTTGGCGGCTGTCGGGTGATTGCCGACCAAGGGCTCGTGAGGCCAATTGTTGGTATACGTAATTGAGCTATGCGGGCGATTGGTGCTGGCAGCCCAGGCAGTCCAGAAGAAGAAGGCGTTCAACTTGCTGCGGCGCTCGGCGTCGGGCAAAGGAGTCGTCGATAGAGCATAGGCTTGCCGCAGAGGGGCGAGATCCGGCGCACCACCAAAGAGCTGGTCGTAATGCCGAGCCACAGTAGCAATGGCGGCAGCGCGCTCGGGTGATACCGTGACCGTGCCGGTGGATGGGTCGTAGGTGTTACGCCGAAGTTCGCGCTTGGTTTGCTCGGTGGATACGATGGCCGCACTTTCCTCGGGCAGCGGCGAAGAGGCGATCCGTTGCTGCTCGAGGGCCAACGCCTCGCGGTGCAGCCAATCCGCGGACCAGTCCGGCGCCTGATAGGCGCCGTGGCCCCAGATGGAACCCACCTGCTGGCCACCCATGGATTGCCATACCTGCTGGCCGTCGAGGATGTCGTTTTGGGTGAACAGCACCCGTCCCTCGGTGGTGACCACGCTTTTGGGGATGGGCGGGGCCTGCCGATAGACTTCGACGCCGAAGCCACCGAGTAGCAGGAACGCGCCTGCCACGCAGGCGCACAAGATCCACCAAAGCCTCCTGCTATTTGGCATGGCTACACTCCTAGGTTCAGGGCTCGGGGAAAGAGCACGTGATTTTCGAGATGAATGTGCGCCATCAAATCCGCCTCCAGCTGCTCGCAGCGGAGGTACAGGGCGCGCCAGCTGGTGCAGGCCTCTTCAGGAGCCACGAAGTCGCGACAGATCCGGCGCAGCTGACGCAGCTTCTCGCCGTGTTCGTCGTGCTCGAGCTCCATCTGCCGAACCGGTGCCTGGACTCGGCTCCCCATGCCTCGAATGATCATGGGAAATAGGACTTGCTCCTCCTTCTGCATGTGGAGTTCCATGGCCTGGTGCATCTCGAGCAGATGTGCGGCAAGCCCCACGGGCACGGTGGCCTTGCCAGCGTGTACACGCTCTACCTTGCGCGCCAGCTCGACCAACGCAGGCAGTTCCCGGCGATGGGCCTCGTGAAAGTTGGTCACGATATGGTCGATCAGCGCGCTGATCGGCAGCTGGCGAAAATCGGTCTGGACGTCGGTAGCTGGAGCCGCTGCGATTTCCCCGAGCACTGTATCGGCATCGAGGCCGCGCTCCTGGCAGGCTTCGGCCAGGCTCCGGCCTCCATGGCAGCAAAAATCCAGCCGGTGCCTGCGCAGCACCCGACTAGCGATCGGCGACGAGAGGGCGAGATTGGCGAGGGATTGAGATGTAGACAGCATGCCCTTCGGACAGCAATCCTCGGGCCAAGTAGCTAACTATCTGAAATAGAAGTATTTCCATCTCCTTGGTTATATTTTTGATAACTTCTATTGGTTGTGGAAAGTACTACTAAGTTATAATTTAGATAACGTGATTGAGGCATCTTCTTCCCTTGTGGCGCTGGCGGACGTGGCCAGCGATCTGAGCGCCAGCCTGGCGGCGCCGGATCGTTATGCGCGACTGCTGAGTGCGGTGCGCGGTGTAGTGCCCTGCGATGCCGCCTGCCTGATGACGCTGGAGGGGGATGAGCTGGTTCCCTTGGCTGCACACGGCCTTCTGCCCGAGGCTCTCGGGATCCGGTTCCGCCGCCAACGGCATCCGCGCCTCAATGCCATCCTTTCGCAGACCGATCCGGTGCAGTTCGCCGCTGACAGCCAGCTGCCCGATCCCTTCGATGGGCTGCTCGAGGCCGATCCCGGTGCCGAGCATCGCATCCACGCGTGCCTGGGTTGCGCGTTGCATGACGGCGACCGGGTGGTGGGGGCCTTGACCGCGGATGCCCTCTCACCCCACGCGTTCGATCGACTCGATCCCCAATTATTGCGCCTGCTCGCCGGATTGGCGGGAGCCGCGCTGCGCACCGCTCTTCTGATCGATTCCCTCGAAACTACGGTCAACCGACAAGCTCAGGATCTGCGAGATCGCGCCCGAGATGCGGTTCAAATGGGCTTCCTCGGCGTGAGTCCGGCGGCCCGGCGGGTGATCGAAGAGTCTGGCCTGGTGGCAGCCACCGATCTGCCAGTCTTGATCACTGGTGAAACTGGCGTGGGCAAGGAGCTCGTCGCTGCCATCATCCACGCAGCCAGCTCCCGGCGGGATCGTCCGCTCATCACCGTCAACTGCGCAGCTCTGGCCGAGTCTTTGGCGGAAAGTGAGCTCTTCGGCCATCGAGCAGGCTCGTTCACCGGCGCCACCCATGACCGCGCCGGCAAGTTCGAGCTAGCGGACAAGGCAACGCTGTTTCTCGACGAAATCGGGGAGCTGCCGGACCGGCTGCAACCCAAGCTATTGAGGGCCCTGCAACAAGGCGAGGTACAACGGGTCGGCTCGGACCGCCCGTACCGAGTCGATGTACGGGTCATCGCTGCCACCAACCGGAACCTACAGGAGCAGATCCGCACGGGGCGGTTTCGACTCGATCTCTATCATCGCCTTGCTACCTATCCCATCGAGGTTCCCAGTCTGCGTGCGCGGATCGATGACCTTCCGATCTTGGCCGATCATCTGCTAACGCGACATAGTCGACGGCTGGGCTGCAAGGTGCCGGTCTTGGGCCCCAAGGCCCTTGAGCACCTTGGGCACTTTGCCTGGCCTGGCAACGTGCGCGAGCTGGACAACGTATTGGCACGCTCGCTTTTGCGCGCCATTAGAGAGCAGGGCAAAGACAGACAGCTCGAGATTTCGGTACGGCACTTGTCTCCGGATCTCCCCGCGTCCCCGACCGAGCCCGAGGTGCCGGAGCCGGGGGGAAACGATCACCGCGATGGGCGATCGATGGGCGATCGAGTACGGGATTTTCAGCGGCAGCTCATCGCCGATATGGTACGAGCCAAGGACGGCAATTGGGCTGCGGCGGCCCGTGAGCTTGGCCTTCACCGAGCCAATCTCCACGCCATTGCCAAGCGTCTAGGCCTCAAGTAGCCAAGCGGATGGCGGTCCTTCGCCGATCGAAGCTTAGGAGTGGAACGCGGCAGCCCCCTAGTTCAGGCCCAGATCCTCGCGAATAGCCGTGACCATGAAGCAGTGATTGATGAGATCTGCGGTCGAGGAGACTTCACTGGTGTAGTTGAGACCATAGGGCCAAAAATGCTGGGTATCGGCGTGCAGCTGGTCGTCGGCGATACCTGTGATGGCCCGGAGTTCGGCCGTGGCATGGGCGCCGGTGAAGATACCCCCAGAAACCATCGAGCTCCAGTTGCTGGCAGTGCCAACACCCACGGTGTGGCTGATCTCGTGCATGGCCGTGATGTAGTTCATCGACGCAGTGGAGCCGAATCGGATGGAGCCGTTGATATTGCCGTCTGCGGTCGCCACACTCGGCTCATACGAGATGTTGAGCGCCTTGGTAATTTCGGCATAACAGTTGTAATAGGCGACCGCCTCGTCCATGGCGTCGGTGATGAGGCCATAGGCGCTGGATTGATCTTCGGTAGGCGACGCGGCTCGAGTAAGCTGGTAGCTGATATGGCCGTCGAAGGGGCAGTCGCTTTCGCCGCCGGCCGCTCCCGCATTGCCGGACTCCCCCGCACTGCCCCCCGAGACCGCGCCTCCGACCGTGGCCCCTCCAGAGGTCGCTCCCCCGGAGGTCGCGCCCCCGGACATCGTACCTCCAACCGTGACTCCACCCGACGTTGCTCCCCCGGAGGTCGCGCCCCCGGACATCGCGCCTCCAACCGTGGCTCCACCCAATCCCGTGAGACCGCCAGCGTCTCCCCCACCTGACAGGTTGCCGCCCGCGCCTCCAATCCCCGATTCGTTGAACGAATCCGGATCCGAGCTGCAAGCCAACAGGAGCAGCACGAGAACCGGGAATGTTGCGTGAGTTCGGGCGAGCATGGTTTCTTTCTCGATCCTGAGGCCTCTCAGTCTACGGCTCGAGCAGAACCACGACCCGGGTCTGATACGAGCTATCGTCGGAGCCTGTGACCTCGAAGTCGAAGGCCGCCAGCCCGTACAGTCCGGCGCCAGGAGTGAACTCCGCGGTATGTCCGTCCGAGAGCAGCTGTACCGAGCCATTTGCGGCGGCACTCACGCTGAAGGTCGGTGAGACCTCGGAAAATCCAAGGCTGTAGCTGGATAGGTCCACATCCACAGGGGTATCGACGGTGGTTCTGGCGTGGGGCACCGCGAGCCAGTTGATGTAGTGCTCGATCAGCGCGTAGCCGTCATTCGCCATCTGCATGGCATCATCCGAGGAAGGATCCGAACCGGTTGCCTGCTCCCAATAATCCGGCATCCCGTCGTCGTCGCTGTCCGGAGCCCGAGTTCCGCCTTGGATGGTGCCGTAGCCGTTATTGGAAAGGCCGGTCTGAGTCTGACTGGTGTACAGGTTTCCGTCGGGGCCGGTGGTGTTGGCTCCGGTCCCGATCGTCCCCTGGCCCAAGGTCTTGATTTGGCTGATGATCAGGGTGTCGAGCTCGTCCCTGGGCAAGGTACCCGCCATGGATACCGAAATCCGGTAGCCGGATTGGGTATTGTGGATGCTCAAGGTGCTGGTCAAATCCGACCAGGGCGCGCTGAGGACGGTTCCTTCACCCTGGTACCAGTAGGGCGTGGTACCCGCGCCGTCCAGTGTTCCGTTGAGGTTGTTGTCCTTGAGGTTGCCCGAATAGTAGATGCTCTGGTTCTGATCGACCTGGAACCAGGTGTTGTCGGTACCCGTGGAAGCTGGACCGAAAATGAAATAATTGTTGATGATGTCGTGCGAAAACGCGGTGCTGGTATGGGTCGTGTACCCCGCCGAGTAGTTGTAAAGCACGTTGTTGACGAAGATGTCGTTGACCTTGGCCAACGGATTGCGGTTGTGCGAGTTGGCAAAGATATTCCGGAACCAGGACCAGTCGCTGGCAACCGACTCCGCGTGGGCCCCGAATTGTTGATAGGTCGGATCGGCGATCAGATTGTCCTGGAACGTGATGTCCGTGACCGGGTAGTTCTGCCAATCGTCGCTGACGCCGTCGATGTTGTTCCAAGGCCCGAATTCCATCGAACTATGATCGACGATGACATTTTTGGCACGATACAGGCTCAGGGCGTCATCGGTGTCGCTCTCGGTCTCGTCTCCCGGGCGAATGCGGATGTAGCGGCAGATGATGCTCGAGGAGTTGGCAAATGAGATCTCCCCGCCCTGAAAGCCGATGCCTTCACCGGGAGCAGTCTGCCCAGCAATGGTGATGTCACTCTTCACCGACACCGCAGTCTGCAAACGAATGTATCCGCCCACGTCGAAGACCACGATTCGATTGGACGAGCTGACCGCATCTCGGAACGAACCCGCGCCCGAGTCGTCGAGGTTGGTGACGTGAACCACGGTTCCGTCGCGGCCTCCCCGCGCATGGCGGCCGAATCCCTCGGCCTCGGGAAAGGCCAGATCGGCCTCGGTGCCAGGCCCACCGCCGATCGAAGTCGGCTCGCCAGTGGCGCCGCCTTGCGCTGCACCGCCGGCGCCCGGGCTGCCACCAGCGAGCTCGGGGCCCCCTGCGGCTCCGCCTTGGAGCGCGCCTCCATCGCTGGTACCCGCTCTTCCACCTCGCGGGCTGTTGCCGCCAACCTCGGCCGATCCGCCGCCGCTAGCCGGGTTGCCACCTGTAGCAGGATTGCCGCCTTGACCAGCCACACCTCCCATCGTCGACGCTTCGCCGCCGTTCGAGCTTCCGCCAAGGTCCGTGCCTGCGCCGCCCAGACCAAACAGACCGCCGCTGCCAAACGCACCGGCAACGCCCGCCGCCCCTCCCGATCCCAGCCGGCCTCCGCTCCCACCTCCACCGGCACCCGATGCCCCAGCAATGTTGCCGTCGCCGCCGGCAATGGCGTCCACGCCCGTATCCGGCTGATCCGATCCGCATCCGCTGAGTAAAATCAACAGCGGCAGGCCCAAGTAAGCCTTGGCCGATCTCGAACTGTGTCTCATGGCGGGTTTTCTCTCGCGAAAGCGCCGAGGCGACGTCGCCCGGGCCATCGGCAATTTTGGACCTCCTGATCGATAAGGCAAGAGACGCAGTAATGCACGTCTGGCGGACGATTCTGACGTCAGCTGAAATCGGATCCACTTCGGGCTCGCCGGACGTCTCGACCGAGCGCGTGATCCAGCTGCACTACGGCGATGCGCGCTTCGACCAGAGCGTCGATGTAGTCGATACGTGCGCGGGTCAATTCCGTTTCCGCGTCGGTGAGCTCCACGTTGGTGGCGCGCCCAGCCAAGTACAGATCCTTGCGCACCTGGTAGGCGGATTCAGCGGCTCGGACGCCGCGCTCGGCAGCCTTGATGGTGGATTGCGCCTGACTCACGCCGCGCGACGCCGAAACGATCTCGTTACGCAGTGCTTCCCTCAGAGCATCGCGCTGGGCGGCCACGGCGCTCGCCCGTGCCTCGAGGCCGCGCGTGGTCGCGGCGTTCGAGGGCCAGTCATTGACGGTCCAGGTCGCCTGAACGCCTACCGCCCAGGTGGTCTTGAAATCGTTGACCGGCGGCTGGTAGCGGGGATTGGGATTCGCACTGAGGACCTCCCCAAGGGCATCCAGGCGAGGCAGCTCGCCCGCAGACGTGGCGTCCGCCTGGCGCCGCAGCTGGTGCTCGGTATGCACCAATGCCAACAGCTCCGGGCGCGCCTGCTCGGCCTCTGCCCAGGCACGCTCGATCGGTGGAACCGCAGGCAGCGGCGGAACCGCCACGATCTGCTCGCCGATTGAAAGTGCGCTGTTCGGCGGCAATCTCAACTGAACCCTGAGCTGCTCGGCCCTGAGAGCTGCCGCGTTGGAAGCACGCGTCTCGAGCAGTTCGGCCTGAGCCTCCTGTGCCTGCACCGCGCGCACGTCGGCTGGAGTAGCCAGTCCGGCAGAAAGCAGCCGCTTGGTGTCCTCGAGGTGGTGCGTGGCACGCTCGTGCGCCTGACGCGCAGTAACCTGCTGCAGCACCGCGCCCGCCCATAGATAATAGGTCATCTTGGCCTGGGTCGCGGTGCGTGCCCGCTCGGCCAAAACGTCGTAGTGGGCCGCGTCTTTGCCGCCCGCTGCCGCGTCCAACAGCTGCGGAAACCGCAAGAAATAGTCGGTCAGCGGCACCACCACCGACGCGCGAAACATGGTTTGATTGAGCAACACTGGAAATGAGAACGGCGCAGCCACGACGGGGTTGGGATTGACTTCGTAGGGTGTGGCGTCCGGAGCAACCACGACGTTTCCGAGCGACGGAGCGTCGATGGGCGAGAGACGGTTGTAGCTGGCTGCCAACGTCAAACGCGGGGCGTAGCGGATACGCGCGGCGTCGATTTCGCTGTCCGCGGCCTGCTCTTGGTGCCGCCGCGCCGTGATGGACAGGCTCACTTCCACGGCCCGCTTGGCTGCCGCTACGGCCGTCAACCCATGGGGACGCGCCTGCAGCTCCTGCAGTTCGCGTTCGATTTCCGCGTTGGCATCGAGAGGTGAGGGCTCCGACGCCACTGTCTCGGTGGGCGCAGCTGCCGCATCGTCAACCACCGCGGCGGGCCCCTCCGGTCCAGTCTGGGCCTGGATCGCCGCAGCGACGGTCAAAACCAGAATCGGCCCTCGAAAGCGGCCGCGGGCGTGCCCGCTGCCCATCCAAAAAGAAATTCGATTCTCGATCGATCCGCGTGAACGACACCGGTCCATCATGTCCTCCAATCTCATGCGAGGCTGCGCTTGAAGCGCCATGCGGCAAAGAGCAACACCAGCCCGCCTATCGCGAACAGTGTGACGATTTGAGACGAGAGATCGTAAATATCCGATCCGCGCAGCAGCACCCCACGAACGATCTCCACGTAGTACTTGACCGGGTTGATCTTGGTCAGCGGCAACATCCAATTGGGGATCCCCCAGAGCGGCGTCATCACCCCCGAGAGCAACAGAGCCGGCATCATGAACAAGAGTCCTCCGATGAAGGCTTGCTGCTGGGTACGACTCACGGTCGAGATGAGTAAGCCGACGCCCAAGGTACAGGTAACGTACGCGGCAGTTCCGAGGAGGGCAACGCTCAGCGGCCCGTGAATGGGCACGTCGAACATCCAGGTTGCGACCACCATCGCCAACAAAAAGTCGAAGAGGCCAATGGCCACGTAGGGCAGCAGCTTGCCTACCAGAAGGACGATGGAAGACATGGGGGTGACCATGACTTGCTCGAGGGTCCCCGTCTCACGCTCTCGCGCCAGACCCATGGCCGTGATGATGACGGTGACCACGAGCAAGAGCAGCGCGGTAATTCCCGGCACCATGTAAACGGCGGTCTTCAGCCGCGGGTTGTGCAACACCCGCGGCAACAAGGTCACATCTGGAAATGCCGGCATGGCGGTCGGGCGCGTGGAAGGATCGAGGGCCGCGCCTACCCGGGCCGCCGTGCGCCGGTTTGCCAGCTCTCGTTTGACCGTGGACCGAGTCTGCTCGCGGGCGTACCGGGACACGGTCGCGACTGCGATGGAACCGCGATTCGGATCGGTGCCGTCCACCATGATCTGCAGATGCGCCAAGTGACCGTGCTCGAGTTCACGCTCGAAGCCCGCCGGTACGATGAGCGCGGCGGCTACGTCCCCAGAGTCGATGGCACGTTCGGCAGCGGCGTCGTTGGCCGTCTCGCCGACGCGCGTCAGGGTGCCGTCGGCCAAGATTTGGCGCAGATGCTGGCGGCTAGCCACGGTCTGGTCGTGGTCGACCACGATGGTAGGGACGTCGTCCACGTCGAAATCGACCGCGAAACCGAAGAGCCCCAGCTGGACGGCGGGCGCAATGAGCGAGATGGCCATCATGCGCTTGTCGCGCACGGTATGCCTGATCTCCTTGAGAGCCACACCATAGAGTTGAACGAACCAGCGAGGTAACACGAGCTTGCTCCTTGGAGTCGAGGGTCAGTCCAGGCGGCGGCGAAATTTGGCCGCGCTCGCTAACACCATCACCAGGGCGAAGGCCAATAGGGCAACCAGATGCAGGCTTTGCTCGGCGAACCCATTGCCGCGCAGCAAGATGCCGCGCAACGCCGCAATGAAGTGCGTGGCCGGCATGATTTGTGCGACGACCTGGAGCGGCTTCGGCATGTTCGCAATTGGAAACACGAAGCCCGACAGGATCTGAATGGGCAGCAAAGATGTCATGGTTCCAACCAGCGTGGCCACCATTTGATTCTTGCTCACCACCGACACGAACAACCCTTGCCCCAACATCCCGATCAAGAACAACAACGCTGCGACGCTCAGCGCGAGCAGCGACCCGCGAATCGGTACCTCGAAGACCCAGGCACCGACCGCCAACACCAACAATACCCCCAACGCCCCGAGCGCGACATAGGGCAGCAATTTTCCGACGATCAGCTCGCCGCGCCGAATCGGCGTCGTAAACAGCTGCTCCATGGAGCCGCGCTCCCACTCGCGCGCCACGGTCAGCGCTGTCAAAAGCACGCAGACCATCGCCAGAATCAGCGCCATGAGCCCGGGCACCACCAGCAAGGCCGAGCGCCCCGCCGGATTGTAGAGGGTCCAGGTATCCGCCACCAGCCGAGGGATCCCCGCCGTCGGCATGTTGACCGGCAAAGGGATGGCGCTGCTGGCAATGGCGTCGGCCTTGTTGATGGTCTGAGTTGCCGTAAACGAGTCGGCTCCGTCCACGATCAACTGCAGCTCGGCGCGCTCGCCGCGGGCCAGCTTTCGGCTGAACCCCTCGGGGATGATCACGACAGCCACGGTTTGCCCCTCACGCATCAAGGCTTCGCCTTGGGCGACAGTGCGGAGCTCGTCGACCACTATCAGGTCTTGCGAAGCATTGAAGCTCCGGACCACGCTGCGAGCCACGCTGGTGTGATCCTGATCGACGGTTGCCACCGGCAGGTGATCGAGATCGAAGGTAACCCCGTAGCCGAAGAGCAGCAGCAACCCGACCGGCATGGCCAGGGACATGGCCAAGGTCTGCGGATCGCGGCGGATGTGCGCGGTCTCTTTGCCCGCCATGGCGGCGATGCGCTGCAAGGTATTGAAGATCCTGGTCCAAAGGCCCGGTTTCACGCCTGCACCGATCCTTTCCTGGTAACGCCCCTGGAGACCACCGCCAAAAAGACGTCTTCCAGCGAAACGTCAGCGGGTTCGATCTCCACTCGGCCCTGCGAGAAAGAGGCCAGGGCTTGCTCGATGTCGGTCTGGCTCAGTCGTGAGGGATCGAAGCGCACGTGCACCGTAGACCCGAAGGGCTCTATGGCTGCAACTCCACTTCGCGTTTCGAGCGCGGCGCGAATGCCCTCGATGTCTTGGCTGTGAATGGCCACCACTTGCCCCGGAACCCAGGTAGATTTCAGAGCTCTCGGCGAATCCAAGGCCACCAATTTTCCCTCGACCATGAGCCCAATGCGAGCGCAGTATTCCGCTTCATCCATGTAATGGGTGGTGACGAATACAGTCGTCCCTTCGCTGGCCAGTTGACGAATGAGCGTCCAGAACACTCGGCGCGACGCGGGATCGACTCCCGCCGTCGGCTCGTCCAGAAATACGATCTCGGGTTGGTGCAAGAGCGCGGTACCGAGGGCCAACCTCTGACGGATGCCCCCGGGCAGATCCGCGGTCTTGGTAGCGCGGTACTCCCCGAGGCCGGTGCGCTCGAGAATTTCGTCGCGACGCCGACTTAGCCTCTTGCCATATAGACCGTAAGCGCCGCCGAAGAACTCGATATTCGCCTCGACCGGCAAGTCGAGATAGAGCGAGAACTTCTGCGACATGTAACCGATGCGTGATCGAAGCTCCGTGCTCTCCTTGCCTACCCGGCACCCGGCCACCGTCGCTGTTCCGCCACTCGGACCGAGCAGGCCACACAGCATGCGAATGGTGGTGGACTTTCCGGCGCCGTTGGCTCCAAGGTAGCCGAAAATTTCCCCACGCTCGACCTCGAAGCTGACGTCGTTGACAGCGATGAACGAGCCGAAAGTGCGCCGCAGCCGGTCGACCTCGATGGCCAGATCGGTCATGACTCTTGCCCCTGGACCCCGGGATCCACCCGGGTTTCGGCGCCGGAGGCGTACGCGAGAAATAGGTCCTCGAAATCGGCGGCCATCGGCGCGAGCCGGGCGCCCAACTGCTCCGCTATCTGGGTAACGGCCGCCACCGCCGACGGTTCGAGCACGACGCGCAACCGCTCGCCAGCGGGAGAAGCGGCAATGACACCGGCAGTTTCGCCGAATGTGTCGTGCAAGGCCGCGCGATCGCCACCGAGCACTTCGAATACGGGCTTGTCGAGTTCGCGAACCAGACGGGCCGGATCACCGTAAGCTACCACGTCGCCGGCGTGGAGCAGGCAAACGCGATGACAGCGTGCCGCCTCGTCCATGTAGGCGGTCGAAATGAGCACGGCCATTCCGGCGTGCACGAACTCATGCAGTAGCTCCCAGAGCTCGCGACGGCTGACCGGGTCGACGCCATTGGTGGGCTCGTCGAGCAACAGCACCGAGGGCTGGTGCAGGAGTGCGCAAGCCAGCGCGAGCTTTTTGTACATGCCGCCGGACAGCGCGTCTGCACGACGATCGGTGAAGGGAGCGAGGCGCGTCAGATCGAGCAGACGCTCGGCACGCTGCTGATACTGTTGGCGCGATAGATTGTACAGGCGGGCGAAAAAGCGCATATTTTCCCCCACCGAAAGATCGCCATACAGGCTGTAGTGCTGCGGCATGACGCCCATCTGGTCGCGCAGCGCCGGCTGGGTCAGCGGATCCTCGCCGAGCACGCGAATCGTGCCGCTCTGGACCCCGAGTAGCCCTGCCAGCGCGCGAATCAGTGTGGTCTTGCCAGCACCGTCCGGCCCAACCAACCCAAAGAGCTCGCCCTGATGGACGTCGAGGGTCACCTGGTTCAACGCTCGCCGGGAGCCGAACATGCGGCTTACCCGGTCAGCTTTCAGAACGATCTTGTCGGCATCGACTTGCATGGCCTGAGATCCGCGGGGGTGGGTTAGCGGCCATCCAGCCTCACTTCAGCGGGCATTCCTGGACGGAGGCGATGATCGGGGTTCGGGACTGTCACTTCGACCGGGTACACGAGACGATCACGGTCGGTGCGGGTCTGGATATTGCGCGGAGTGAACGCCGCTTCCATGGCAATCGAAGTCACCTTGCCCTGAAACGATATCCCAGGATACGCATCGGCCGTCACGGAGGCTGCGGCCTTTTTGGACACCGCACTCAGCTCGGCGTTGGGCAGGTAGAAGGTAATCTTCAACTCGTCGAGATCGACGATGCGCAGCAGAGGAGCACCTCGCGCTGCTACCTCGCCGGCTTCCAGATAGACCTCCTCGACCACGCCGTCGCGGGGTGCGCGGATATCGCATTCACGTCGCAGGAGAAGTGTGCGCTGCAGGTTGGCCTTGGCGCTTTCGACAGCGGCCTCGGCGGCACGCTCACCTGCTTTGGCCGCGTTGCCCTGCGCTGCGGCGACACCGGCCTGAGCGGCGCTGGCACGGGCGGTATCGACAGCCGCCTTCTGTTCGAGCGCCAGCGAATCGGCTTCCGCTTGGTTCTGATCGAGGGCGGCCGCCGTAATTCCTTCGCCGGCCTTGACCAGTCGGGCGACGTTGCGCTCGGCCACGGATTGTCGAGTCTCTAGCGCCTTACCTCGCGACTTGGCCGCCTGCGCCTGAACCCACGCAACTCCGGTGGCCCGCGCGGCGGCGTGCGCGGATGCCGAGGCCGCAGCCACGTTCGCCTGCGCTGCTGCCACGCGCGCCTGCGCGTCTGCAACAGAGGCATTGACGTCCGCGCAATCGAGCACGACCAAGGGCTGTCCGCGCTTTACCGCTTGACCTTTCTTGACCTCCACTCGTTCGACGCGAGCAGATATCTCGGCGGCGACGTCGACATCCGTCCCCTCGAAGACACCTGAACCTCCCGACGGACCAGCGAGCGCGGCAGTTTGTGCTCGTAGCTTCAGGACGATGGCCGTGACGAGAGCGGTCGTGAGTAGTACGGCGATGATGATCAGGCGTTTCATGGGAGACAACCTTGGAAGGCAAATGCGCGTGGAGGACCTCGAATCGCGACCAGACCGTGAGCAATGGTCGTGCCAGGGCGCCGGGACAGGTATGGCACGTCCAGACCCGACAAAGGCATCGACGTATCCAGATCTCGCGGCTCGCCAGGTCCGAAATTTCGGACATCGGGTTCGAGAAATCGGACGGGTCCCGCCGCAGTCCCAGAAATGCCCCTGAATTTGTCGCGGTTTGGACTGGCATTGCACTTGCTGGAGGGGCTGGGTGACCACGAGCCTGCCCCCCCAAGTCCGATGCGCTGAACGCCGGACGAGCGGAGCATATCTCGGTTATCATCGGCTCCGTGGCGCAAACCGACCGGTGGTTGCCCGCGAGAGGACCGTGGAATCTTCCCTGAGCTTCGATGAGCTGCAGCGCGAGCTGCATCACCGAATCTTTCGCTTCGTGATGCGCCTGCGCCTGGTGATCGCACCCTTCCCCATAATGGTCGGCGTCATCGTGGTGGTCCTCGACCACGCCCTGTGGCGACGCGTGGCCATGGGAACGGCGCTTCCGCTCGTGGCGATTTTGAGCGTCATGGAAGATGCTCGGGTCAAACGCGAGGGAGTGCCCCGCATGACGCGTGTGGCTCTGGTGGCGGGTGCCGCATTTCAGCCGGTCGTGCTGTTGGCAAGTGGCGGCGTATTGAGCCCCATCATCCTGGCAATGCTTCTAGTTGCCTTCGTTGCCAGCGTGTTGCTCGAAAAGAGGGCTAGTCAGCTGCTCCTCTTTGTGCAGATCGCGATCCTCGTGGGTGCAACGGTACTGGAGTACACGCAGTGGTTCGGTACCTTGATCCCCGAGCCGTTTCGCGGCGCGAACGGCTGGACGCCGTCTCACATGTTCTTGTTGGTGTGGGTTACGATAGCCACCGTGGTATTCGTGGTGGCACACGAAATGGGCACGCGTATCCAGGGCGCATTCGCAGACTTGCTGCGCCATGCCATGTGGGCACGCGACGAATCCTTACGCCTGTACAAGGACCAGTTTGCGGAGCTCAGTACGCTCTCGGGCGAGATTGCGCACGAGTTAAAAAATCCTTTGGCTAGCGTCAAAGGCCTGGCCGCGCTCCTGTCGCGACGTCACTTCGAACAGGAGCCGGAGCCGCTCACGGTGCTGCGTCGCGAGATCGATCGCATGCAGGGAATCCTGGACGAATTTCTCAATTATTCGCGTCCTTTGGTACCGCTCAATCTGAAGCTGGTCGATCTGTCCGCGATTGCCGGCGAGGTCTGTGCCATGCACGAGGGCATTAGCGAGACACGCGAGATTCACCTACGATTCGAGGCTCCGGGCCCCATCGAAGTCCGCTGCGATCCGCGCAAGGTGCAGCAGATTTTGGTGAACCTGTTCCAGAATGCGTTGGAGGCCTCGACGGCAGGCAGCAGTGTTTGGGTGCGGGTCTTCGACCAGGGAAAACTGGCCGAGATCTGTGTGGACGACCAGGGTCCGGGGCTCGACCCGGCACTCTGTCAGCGAGTTTTCGAAGCGGGGGTCACCAACAAGCCGGGCGGCTCTGGGCTGGGGCTCAACTTGGCCCGCGGCCTGGCTCGCCAGCACGGGGGAGAGGTGTTGCTGCGCGACCGCGCCGAGGGCGGCTGTCGTGCGTGCTTGACGCTTCCGCGGGAACCCGAGGTTGGACAGGAAGCGGGGACTCCCCAATGACGTTTCGCGCCCTGGTGGTCGACGATGACGCGGGGGTGCGTTACACGCTCTCGGAAATCCTGTCGGATGCGGGACTTTCAGTCGAGCTCGCGGAAAATGGCCGCGATGCCCTGGCAATTGCCCGCACTTCGGCGTTCGATCTGGTCATCACCGATCTTCGCATGGCACCGATGGACGGGCTGGAGCTGCTGCGCACGCTCCACCAGGAACTGCCCAAGCTAAAGGTGATCTTGGTGACGGCGCACGGATCGGAACGTCACGCCGTGGAGGCCATGAAGCTCGGTGCTTTCGATTACTTCAAGAAGCCTTTCGACCTTGACGAGCTGATGGCCGTGGTCGGACGTGCCCTCGAGTCCCTGCGATTATCCGAGGAAAATGCACGCCTGATCAGCGAGAGCAACTTCGCCCAGTCGCTGGTCTTTCGATCGCCGGCCATGAGCCAGTTGGCGCTACTGGTCAGCCGCGTGGCTCCCAGGGACGTCACGGTGCTCATAATCGGCGAGAGCGGCACCGGCAAGGAACGCGTGGCCGAGGCCATCGTGCGCGCCAGCACGCGCGCCAGAGTTCGCGATTGACCGGGGGCGGGGTGCTGGAAGGGCGGAAATGGTGCGGAGGCGG
>Ga0055462_10000009_pt1 | contig 22434 bp, 16 predicted proteins | sample Joice_ThreeSqC_D_2_FD_57689 | JGI IMG/M metagenome (GOLD analysis project Ga0055462, IMG submission 57689) | Wetland microbial communities from San Francisco Bay, California, USA, that impact long-term carbon sequestration - Joice_ThreeSqC_D1 | ecosystem: Environmental > Aquatic > Marine >...
GCAGAAGTGTATCTGGCTCGTCCCCGTACGGGTCAGCACCCAGCTCCGCGATTCATCGTCAAGCGGCTGCTGAGCCGCGCGGATCGCGATGATGCCTTCCGCATGCTCGCTCGCGAAGCAGAGCTCAATCAAGCAGTCCGACATCCCAACGTTGTCGAGGTCTATGGAGCCGGACAGGTCGAGGGCGAACCATACCTCGCCATGGAGTACGTGGAGGGAGTCGATCTGTTCCGGCTGCTGCGACGTGCGGAAGGGGAACAGCGACGATTGCCTCCCGAACTAGCGGCCTACTTAGCAGCACGTATTGCCAACGCGCTGCAAGCGGTTCACGGCGCGGTCGATTTCGAAGGCCACCCGCTCGACATCGTGCATCGAGACGTCACGCCCTCGAACGTTTATCTATCGAACGATGGGGGCGTCAAGCTGGGCGACTTCGGGATTGCTCGCGTGAGCCAACCTCGCGCTCGCGGGCCACAGCCAGCTGCGGGGCTCAAGGGAAAATTTGGCTATTTGGCACCAGAGCAGATCGCGGGTGAAGCTTTCGATCACCGCGCGGACTTGTTCGCTGCAGCGGTGATCTTGGGTGAGATGTTGATTGGCACCCGTGTCTTTCCTGGAAGCGGACAGCTGGCGGTCTTGTTAGCGATTCGCGACGGTAATTTCGAGCCGCTGAGGCGCCGCGAGCAAGAAATCCCTGCCGGGCTATACCAAATTTGCCTGAAGGGTCTGACTCGCGATCCGGCGGCCCGTTTTCAGAGTGCCGACGAACTGGCCGCTGCGTTGGCGCCACACGAGAAACCCTCCCAGGACGAGCTGCGCACGATCCTGAGCAGCTGGGTTCGCTGGGCCGGGGACTCCGTGCAGCTGGCCAAGCGCCTCAAGGGCCAGATACGGGACTCGGTGGATCGGATGCGCGCCGTCCGTTCCCAAAGCCGCGCTTCTCAACCGGGGGTGACGGTCAGCGGTTCGTCGAAGATACGGTTGCCCTCGGCGGACAGCGTGCCGCCCTCCGAGCGACAGCCTGCGCGAGTCCGATACGCCAACGGGCGAATCGTGAGCGACCTCACCTTTCCGAGGCTGGTCGAAATGGTGGTAACCGGCGAGGTGTGCGGAGACGACGAGGTCGAGCTCATGGGCGGTGCTTTTCGGCGAATCCGCGAGATCGAGTCCTTGGCGCGACATCTCATGCCGTCAACGACCGCCACGACCTCTCGGCTATTCGCGGTGGGCGTTCCAGATTACCAGATGGTTCTGCGCGAAGAACCGATGCTCGAAATCCTCGGTCGGTTGCGGTCCAATGCCGAATCTGGGGCGCTGTTCGTCGAGCGCCGCGATCGCACCGGGCTGCCGCGGCGCAAGGAGATCTACCTCCAGCAAGGTCGCCTGCTGCATGTGGCTTCGACGGAACGTGATGAGCTGCTCGGGGAGTACCTGGTTCGCCGCGGGGCTCTGTCGCGAGGTGATCTCGACGCGGCGCTCGAGCAGCTCAGTACCGAAGGCGGTAGCCTTGGGGACACTCTGGTAGCCATGGGAATCGTCGACGGTGTCGATGTCTTCCGAGCCATCCGTGATCAGGGGCGGGATCGAGTGGCGGCGCTGTGCACCTGGACCAAAGGAGTGGCCACGTTCTACCGCGACACGACCCCCAATCACGTTGCATTTCCCCTCGATCTCGACTTGGCGAGCCCCATGATGGCCGGCGTGCTGATGACGTCGAAAGGTGCTCCGCGCAGCATGCTGCCCAAGCCGGAATCGCTGGTCATTCCGGGGCCCCGCGCTCCGACCATGGCGAGCCGCCGCGAAAGAGGCACAGCCCCGGTCTCGCTGGTGGCGCTACAGCGCCTGGTGACGCAGGGCCTCGACATCGAAAGCTGCATCAGGGAGATTACCGTGGCTCGATCGGGCCCAGGAACCAGGGCCATTTCCGAAAACGAAGTCTGCGCCGCCCTGGTGGTGGGGCGGGTTCTCGGGTGGGTATCCTTTCAGGAGACTTCGACATCCAGATAACGTCTGCGTTGATAGGTGAAAACGTAGACGATTGCCGAGGATGCGTAGCCCACCGCGACGACTTTCCAAAGCTGTTCTAGCCGACCGTGGGAGAGCACGACGCCGAAGGCCAGCGGCAATAGGACGCCGAAAAGCACGACGACGTCGATCAACAGCGTCGTTTTGGTCGCGCCGGCGCCCTGCATGGCCGAGCCAAGCACGATACCAAGGCCCAGGCCAACGTAGCTAATGCCGACAATCCGGATGTAGTCCAGGGCAAGGACGACCACCTGAGGGTCTCGATCGAAGAATTGGACGATCTCCCGATCGTACCCCAAATAGACTGCTACCAGCGCGACCATCATGATCGCATTCATCGCCGCAGCCAGCCAGCCGCTCCTGTGGGCCCGTTCGCGCTTTCCCGCGCCCAGGTGTTGCGCCACGAAGGTGTGAGCGGCGCTTCCCCACCCGAGACTGATGAACAAGGCCATCGTCTCCAAGCGAAACACTACGCCCAGTGCGGTGGTCGCCGCCTGATCGGTGTTGGTAGTATAGGCGCGCGCGACCAGCGACTGGACCATGAGCATCGAAACGATGCGCACGACCAGCTGCGTGCTGGTGGGCCAACCCAAGGAGAAGAGCCGACGCAATAGTGGACCATCGAAGGGGCCTCGCACTTCGCGACGAAACAGGCCGAAACGGCGAACCACCAAGATTACGAGCGGGATCAATACCAACGAGCGCGCCAAGACTGTCGCCCACGCCGCCCCAACCAAACCCAGCCTCGGGATTCCCAGATGAGCGCTCAACTCCGGGCCCCAGGCAAATAGGGCAGGAGCAGGGCCCTGGCCGTAGACGAGCAGGACCGCGAACAGAAGGTTGAACACGTTGGCCGCTACCAGCAGCGATGCCGGCGTCTTGCTGCTGCCCATGGCACGCTGCATGGTCGTCAAGTGCAGCAACGCGAATATCGTGACGTTGCCCGTCAGGATGACTTGGAGATATTCGACCCCGAGCTCCGCTACGCGACCCCGGGCGCGAACCACGTCGAAGATGAGAAAGTGCGATCCGAATATTCCAAGCAATCCGAAGATCGCGCCCAACGCGAGAACCATCAGAGAAGATTGCCAGGCCACCCGCCGTGCACCGATAATATCGCCTCGTCCTGCCCTCCTGCTCATTACGGCAGCGGTGGCGGTGGACAGGCCGTAGCTGATGATGCTGCCAATTGCAGCCAGCTGATCGCAGATGCCGAGAGCACCGAGCGCCGATCCGGCAACCTCGTGGCTTAGGCGAGAAATCAGATAGGCATCAACGAGATTGAACGTGACCTGCAACCCCATGCCGAACGCCAGTGGAGCGCCGAACTTGGCGACTGCAGGCAGCAGCGGACCACTCAATATCCGTAAGGTCGGGGGCTCATCGTTCACGGGTGCGGCTCCGCTCGAAGCAACTGTCGGGTATCTTCGCCTTGGATCGAGCCAGCCTCGTCGCTGCGACGAATCGCTCCGTCACCGGGTCGTGATAGCCACTCGGAGTTCGCCCCGGTTGAAGTTCGGACGCATAGAAACGAGCAACACGGGCCATCAGCAATTCACGTACGTATTTGCCGACGAGAGACGCCACCATCACCAGAGGATCGGTGTCATCTGCATCGCGAACGAACGCCACCCGCCCAATGCCAGGAAAATCGTAAACGCTGGACGCATCATTGCAGGCCACGACGCTGTGCAGTCGTTCGCCTAGTGGTCCGAAATATCGAGGATACTCGCGGATACCGCCCACTCGGCCGCACACTGCATCGACCGGGCCATTGGCGCACGCGCGCAACGCCAAGACCAGTCCTTCCATCGCGTGCAAGTCGACCAAGAAGCGGTGCTGCCCCTGGCTTTTGGCCAGATTGAGGCGGTGCGGGCACGTAACCTGGACCAGCGCCTTGTTGAGCACCATTCCGGCGTCTCTCAGCTGCTTCTGGCAGTCAATGACCCGGCCTACCAATTCGGCATGCGCCACAAATCGTTCCAGTTCGGTGGACCAGCATTGGGAAGAAGCGTGCTCAGGGCACAGCTCCTCGAGCCAATGTCGGGGTTTCAGGCTCAATTGCATGAAGACCTGATCGGGAGTCTTGGCCGTCGGGGCCATGACTCGCGCCCAAGCCTCGCCGAGGCGCACCTCACCGTGACGGACCACGCGCTTGGAGTCGGCCAACAACTCTGACGGAATCTGCCTGAGCGCGCTGGCGACGCGTCGATCGTGGCCCGGTTCGACGGCCGCCATCACGCCGGTGACGACGAGCGGTCCAAGGCGTGCACCGAGGCCGTTTTCATCCACACCGATACGGGTTTGGGGCATCACCGGTACTGGTTCCACCCGGTGGTACGCAGGCAGCACGACACGGAGTTATGCCAGCAGTTCGGTGCGGGCCATCGGAAAGCCATCCGGGCGCTCCACGGCATAGGAGAGCACTAGGATTTCCAGTAGGATTACCCGATACACCTCGTGGATGTCGTCGACGTCCACGTCCTGGGGGTGACTCTCGAGAGTAGCGTCGAGGTGCTGCTGGACGAACTCGAGCAGTTCGGGCTGCTCCATCGCGATGACGTCGTCGGTCTCGAGCACGTCGGTCGGATCATTTCTACGCAGCTGCTCGTCGAGGGCGAGCAGCTCTCGGGTCGCCTTGATTTCTTGCTCGCCGACCTGCCGAAGATGATCGGCGTGAACCTGCTCGAAGCTGAGCCAAATGGCGAGTGTCAGAAAATACCCGAGGCCGAGAGCGGTCTCGTCCATGGGTCGTCCGAGTGCGTCCGCGACGTGAGCGGCCAATATTGGTTGGCGGCGTTCGAAGCGCTCGAACGCGTCGTCGAGCTGAGTTCGGGTTTCGCCATCCTCCTCGGAAAGACCCGCACGTAGCACGTCGAGCGCGTGAGTCGGAATGCGCGCGTAGCTAGGAACTGGGCGAATGGCCGAACGTCTAACCCACATTGCGTTGGGCTTAGCACGGCACTTCATTCTCGCCCATCTCCCATAGTTATCGGTGTTTATCGTTTGGGCAGTAGCTGCAGCTCGGTCATTGGCAAGTAAGCGGTCACCTGTCCCCATTCGACCCGATAGAGACCTTGGACTTGACCGAGGACCGCCAGACGTGAGCCTTCCGGAATCGAAGAATCAGCACCCTGGAGAGGCTTGCCCGACAACGCGGCTCCGGAAGCATCGAGCAGCCTGGCCGCCGGAACGACCACGATGGCGTCGCGTGTCCTGGTGCGTTGCCGCGCCGAAAGGGCGGTCATGCCCGCAAACGTGATGCCAAGACCCAAACCGAGCCAGGCCAGCGTGGCGCCCACGAATCGTCGCCGCGCCGAGGAGGCCAGCAATCTCAGAAGCAGGCCGGCAGTCGTCGATAGCGAAAAGAACAGAGCTAGCCCTGCCCAGATATTTTCTGGCAAGAGCCCCACGATGGCTCGCTGCAACGAGGGGCGCGCCAACAGGCTGGTCGTGCCGCTGCGACTTCGGGCCCGCGATAGCTCGGAACGGACGCGTCCAAGCAGGATCTTTGCGGGTTCATCGCCGGGTCGCAACGCCAAATCCTCCGAGAGCGCGGCCACCGCCCGTCCGAGATCGCCAGGTTGGGCGTGGGGGGAGCGAGCTCTTTCGATGTAGGCAAGCGCGCGATCGTAGCTGATGTCCGGATGCACCACGCCGTGATCGGCCAATAGCTCGAATTGGTCTATAGCTTTACTGGGAGCGCCGCGAGCCAGGGTGGAAACTGCAGCTTGGAAAAGCTTCTGATCCCGGGGTTGAAGGAGCCCCTCGGCGTGAGCAGAAAAGCTCGAGCAAACGACGAGCAGCATCGCCACGAACCAAGGTCTCAGGCTCATGACGCGCGCGTCCCCTTGACCTTGTGCGAGCCGATTTGGTCGACCAAACGACGAGCCCGTTCAATCAAGCTGTCGACGGACTGCCCTTCGGTCCGTTCGAATCTGACGCGATCGCACGCGTCCAAGATCTCGATCAGATCCTCGGCAACGTTGGCAGCGATGCCGGTGTCGCGAAGCGCGCTGGCAAGATCGGCCCGCAACAGTCCGCGACTGCGAACACCAGTGGACGATTTTACGCTGAGGTGAAGCGCCCGCTCGACGCTGCTCGCGGTGCTTGCCCAATCGCCATGGTTCAGTGCTTCGGTAGCTTCGCGTAACGCCGCGTTGACCTGCGCCCGAGGGGATTGACGTCGCCGAGACGCGGCGCGTCCCAGGCGCCGCACGCCGACGATCGAGACATAGCCTGCGAGCACTGCCACTGGTCCGATCAGGAGCCAAAGGAAGAACCGGGGTCGGTCAGCGAGGTATCGAGCCCGAGGCGGCACGGAACCCAGGCTGGTGCGAGGTGTGCTGCCCTCCAGCAGCGAGTCCGCCTTGCCAGCTCGATCGGGGGGCGGTTGCTTACCCGGCCGGACTACCACGACGCCGAGTCTCGCGGAGGCGACGCTATAGCGCTCTCGGTCAGCGTCGAAAAAGGGCAATTGTACGGTACCGAGATCGATCGACCCGGGACGATTGAGATGGACCACATAGGAGAAAACCCGCTTTCCTCCCACACGGTCATGATCGATGCTCACCTCTTGCGTGACGCTCGGATCTAGCCAATCGACGCCAGTTTGCTCCGGCACGGCAAGATGCTGCGGCAGCTGCCCGGTGCCCGAAAGCTCTACCACCACGCTTACCGCGTCTCCGGCGTTGATGGCGCGAGGTTCCACTTCGGCCGAGAGGCGAAACGAGCCGACATCTCCAATTTGATATCCAGGCGGACGCCCCGTGAGGGGAGGTTCCACCACTACGATGTCGATCGTTTGGCTCCGCCTGCGAACGTTCATGTAGGCCTGACGCTGAAATGGACTGCGGCTGACGAAGTCCATTTGCATGGGGCCGATCTGCAACGTGCCGGACTTCAATGGGAAGAGCGCGAAGTGACGAACTTGCAGTGCGTACCAAGTATCGTCACCTATCATGATGCGATGCTCGTCGGGAGGATTCGAGTCATCCATCAGATCGTAGCTCAAGAAATCCTTCCGATTGGGTTCTACCGATTCGCCCTCCTGGAATGGGGCTGGTCTCCCATAGGCGTTGATTTGCAGCGTCACTTGTTGCCCGACATACGCGCGCTTCGGCTGAGCACGCGCATCGAGAAAGGCCGTAGGATCGCGGGCCCGATCGATGTTGAGCTCTTGGGGCCACTGTGCCGGTGGCTCGGGGGCCGTAGGTGTGGTTCCGAGACCTTGCAGAGGTCCGAAGAGACGTCCCGAGAGGTCGTCGTCTCCGAACATGTCGAAAGGATCGATGGGAAAGGGACTGTTTCGGCGCAATCGCGGTGGGGACGGGAGCGACCCCGGAGCGACGACCTCGACCTGCACGGGTCGATCGCTCATGAGCTGCCCTCCGCAGAGCACACTGGCTGGACCCAGGCGAAGTCTTCCCAAGACCGTCGAGCTCACGTACCAGGTTGCGCTGAGTCCCTGACGGCGATCGATCCGGCCGTTGACGATGGACACCTGCTGTTGGTTCGATACGCTCGGGCCCTGTACCACGACGCCCCGCGGCACTGACAATCGGGGGCGGCTGGGGGTACAGGTCGAGCTGCTGGCAAGGGCGGTTAGTTGTACCGTGAAACGTTGTCCGACCTCGACGCGCGGTGGAAATGCTTTCGTCGAGAGCTGTACCTGCGCCTGAACGACACCTGAAATGGTAAGGACGGCCGCGCTCAACCTTGCGACGAGCGCAGGACGATTCACTTGTCCTCCATTCCCGGTTGAGCCCCTCTTTGCGACTGTTCCTTGGCGACGTGCTCCTGAAGGGTCGGGGTTTCTTCGAGCATGTCCAGAACCCGCTCGCCCTGATCGTCGGAAGGTGGCTTCTGCGGCGGTTGACCGGCGTCCTTGCCCTGAGGATACGGCGCTCCGGCGTCCCGGCCTCCGTCCGGTTCAGCGTCGTTGCCACCATTGTTGCCAGCGTCTTTGCCCGCATCGGGCGGCTGCGATCCGGCATCATCGCCGGCGTCCTTGCCCGCATCGGGCGGCTGCGATCCGGCATCATCGCTGGCGTCCTTGCCCGCATCGTTGCCGGCGTCGTTGCCGGCATCGGGGGGGCCCGCGTCCGGCGGTTCCTGCTGCTCGCGAGCCAGAGCAAGGGCCCGGTTCCAAGCCGCGTCACTGCCTACCCGCTCCCCAGCGTCCGGTGCCAGACCCGGTACCAATTGAAGTGAACGGTCATAGGCGGCCACGGCCTCCTTCCACTCCTGGCGCAGAAAGTGGAGATTGCCAGTCAGGTATTCCGCGCGAGCCCGTAGCTCCGTGGCAAGATCGCTTTTTTGTGCAATCGTGGCCACGACCCGCAATGCACAGTCGATTTGTTCACTGCGTTGGGCAAGCTGTTGCTGATCTGCTCCAGGGGCAGCCTGGTTTGCCTGCGGTTCCTCGCCGAATCGTCCCCCATAGCTCTCGGCCACGCGAAATAGCGCCAAACCGAGATCGAAAGTGGCCTGAGGTCGCGCGCTCAGCGAATCCGGAGTGCCGATGTTGCCGCCCGAACAACGACCCGTCGACAGGTAGGTTTCGAGCATCGATGTCGCGGCACCCGCGTCACCGGCATCGAGGACGCCCAGTGCTTCGTCCACCGTGGGTGCATGGCGCATGAATGGATCGGCCGGTTTGCGATCGCAGCTCGAAAGCAATCCGCACAGCGCTGAGAGTGACAAGCCCAAGAGCGCGGCAGTGCCGAGACGTTTTCGGTCACGGCGGTCATTTTTAGACGGTCGCCGCGGGATTCGGGGCGGCGTTGCCGGCAAGGGTTGCTTGCGGGATTCTCCAAGGAGGCCCTCGACGAGCAACAATAGGATTGCGGCTCCCAAGGGGTACATGTAGACGTCGGCAAAAACCGATACGACCTTCTCCGAGAGTTCCTCGGTCATCCAGTGCGAGAGTCGACGGGCGATCTCGTCGATCCCGGTGGTACCAGTGGCGCTGCGCACCACGGTTCCGTCGGCGCTCTTGGCAATATCGGCCAATTGCGCCTCGCCCTTGGCGGAAAGCGACGTCATCAAGGGTTTGCCATCCCGGCCTTCACGCACGCCGACCACTTTGCCGGAATCGTCCACGTCCGGAACCGGCTCTGGTGTCCGGCCGCCTATCTGCACGACGTCGATGATGATGCCGTCCTGGTGCGCCTCCTTGGCGACCTCGACCGGGTCGCCCCCGAGATCTTCTCCATCCGTCACCAGTACGATGACTCTCGCGTGCCGCTTCGATATCGGATCGCGGTCCAAGAGGGATCGAGCAGCTTCCAGTGCCTTGGCCAGCGACGTGCCGCCCACCGGCATGTCATTGGGCGTCAGCTGGCGGAAGAATTGTGCAATCGCCGCGCCGTCGCTGGTGAGCGGGAAGGTCATGGGCTCGCCCGCGAATGCCACGGCAGCAAAGCGCGCTCCTGGCAAATCCGAGATCAGGCGCGCGACCTCGGTTTTGGCCCGCATCGAACGGGAAGGCGCAATGTCGCGAGCGTACATGCTCTTCGAGTAGTCGAGCGCAATTACCACGTCGAGATTGGTCGCTGGGACCACGCGGGTTCCTCGCCCGTACTGTGGCTGAGACGCAGCGACGAAGGCAAGCGCCACCCCGAAGACCAGCAACAACCCCTTGACGGTTCTGCGGACCCGAGTCGACCCAGTGACCAGCGCGCCGACGCGCTCTTCGTCTCCAAAGCGGCGCATGGTCCGCAACAGCAAGAATGCACCCGCCACCAGCGCGATCCCGACTGCCAGCGCGGCCAGCATGCCGAAGAGCCAAATCGGAGCAGCGAATCTCACGGGAACCTCCGAAGCACGAACGCGCGCAGCAAGGCCTCCAAGAACAGGAGGATCACCCCCGGCACGATGAGCACCGGGAAGAGCTCTTCGAACCGCGCGACACTGGCCTCCAGACGGCTCTTCTCCAACTTGTCCAGGACATCGTGGAAGCTTGCGCGCAGTGCCTGGCCGTCAGTCGCCACATACGCCGCACCGCCGCTTTGTGCTGCCAGACTTTTGAGCAGCTTCGGATTGACGGGAAATTCCGTGGTCACGAACGTGGGTTGTCCGAGCAGCGATCGCCCATTGTACACACGCGCTTTGCGACCATCGCCGATCTGAATCGTGAACACCTTGACACCGTGCTTGATGGCCAATTCAACCGCATATTGCGGCGAGATTTTCCCCGAATTGTTGTCTCCGTCCGTCAGCAGGATGATGCCTTTGCTCTTGGCCGAGCTCTTGCGCAGTCGGGCAACTGCGGCACCAATCGCATCGCCAATGGCGGTCCCATTTCCGTCGATGACTTTGAGGTTCATCTTCGAAACCAGCAGATCCAGCAGCTGGTAGTCGAGCGTTGGCGGAGACAGGACGTAGGCGTTCCTTCCGAATACGATGACTCCGATACGGTCAGTCTTGCGGCGGGAGATGAAATCACGGATGACGGCCTTGGCGGCGTCCACCCGGGCGGGAGGAATGTCGGGGCCGGCAGTCGTCACCAGTGGCGCCAAATCTGGGGGCAAGTTCTCCATGACCGCCTGCATGGACCCCGACAGGTCGAGCAGCACCATCAGGTCGATCCCCTGCTCATCGGTCGACTCCGGTCGCAGCGTGTCGACCGGGCGAGCGAGTGCCAAGACCAGGAGCGTAAAGGAGAGCGCGCGCAATACCCCTGGCAGATCGCGTAGCCAGACGCGCGCCCCGGTCGGACCGTGAAGAAAGGCGGCGACCGTACCGAGGCGTAATCGCGCCACTCTCCTGTCCTGCCCCCAGGTGCCACGCCAAAAGAGCAATGGGACGAAGAGCAGCAGCACCAGTGCCCAAGGGTAGGTCCAGCGCGCGTGCAGAAGTTCCTGTCCACGCGTCCACCACAGACCGGCGGCGCACAGCGACGCAGTGACGACCAGCGCAACGAAGATCGTGAGCAGTCGGGCCTTCCAGGGCGCCTTGATTGCTGGCCGACCTGGGGTGGCGGAAACGGGAGCCAAGGAGCGGGGCTTGCGGGTCATGTCTCTCCGCTCGGGCGTGGCCCAGGGCTGACGTCGGGATTCGATGGACCTTGAATGGGTAGGGTGGATTGAACGATCTTCGCGCCCTCCTCGAGCGCGGCGGAGCATTGCTCCTCGGATGGTGTCAACCTCGCGAACTTGACCAGATCGGCCTGGAGCAGGAAATCCTCGATTCCGTGGAGAAGCTCGGAATACGGCAGCGAGCGTCGCAGAGCTACGAGCGCTTCACGAGTGGTTGACTCGAGACCGTCGAACGCGTAACGGGCCCCTAGATACTTGCGGATCGTATCCGAGACGCGATCGTAATGTTCGGAATAGCGCTGTTGGCTGACCAGGTCATCGGCTCGAATGCTGGAGAGCTCCTCGAGAGCCACCTCCCAGGGAGGACGGGGAGGCGGAGCTGGTCGAGCCTTCTTGGGACGTTTGCGCCACCAAATCCAGAGCCAGGCCAAGAGGGCTCCGAGCACGAGCGCAGCTGCGCCAATGAAAAGCGAGTGTTTGAGCGACGTCCACTCTTCCAGCTGACGCATGCCCGGCGGATTGGGCTTCGGCTTCGCGTTGGGAGCGCTGGCCGTGGGGTCGTCGACCTCGACTTGGTGTGGGCTCGTGCACAGAGTCATCACCGAACCGTTGGCTCGAGCCACGGTGATCGGGAGCGATGGAAGAGTGAGGGTGTGGCGGCCCGGTTTGTCTGGCAGCGGGACCAACGGAATACGTACGCGCGTCGTCGTCGACTGGTCGCGGGAGACATCGCGTATGCTTGCGCGCGCCGGGCCATTCGGCTCTGGCAGAACAAATCCGGCGTCCCGGAGGAGCGCACTGTCACTGCCTCCGGTTTGAATACGAGCGCCGCCGGGCATCACGATTTGCCCGCGGTCGTGGGCCACATCCACCTGGAGATAGATGACGTGACCCGCGAGAACACGTGGGGCCATCGTCTCGGTTAGCTTCGGTCGTTCTTGCCCCTCGGGAATTTGTTCCCTGCACAGCAGATTCGGTGAGGTCGCGGGAGGCCCGGAGGCAGCCCCCGGCGCAACCACCGCGGCAATGCTGGGTGGGCTCACGACGGCGAGCGCCGCTGCCGTGCACCAAGCCGCCTGGGCCCTCCTCATCGATGGATCCTCCGGGCGCGTCTGGCGAAGAGGTCACGCAGCGGCCGAATGTAGGGCTGGTCTGTCCGAACCACGCAATAGTCGAGGCCAAGCTTCTTGAAAAACGTGATCGAGCGATTGCGTATGTCACACATTTGTTTGGCGTAGTGCGAGCGGACGCGCGGGCTTCGTGTATCCACGGTGACTGCGCGGCCGCTCTCCAAGTCCTCGAAGAATGCTAGCCCAACGTTGGGAAGCTCCTCGTCGCGCGGATCAACCAGCATCAGAGGGATGACATCGTGCCTGGCAGCGGCAAGCGCCAGAGCACGTTCGTGCCCTTCCGCGAAGAAATCACTGACCAAAAAGGCCACGCTCCGACGCCGCGCAACGTGCGACAAGGTCTCGAGGGCGACTGCAAGGTCCGTCCCTCGGCGACGCGGCTCGGCGCCCAGAATCTCGCGCACCACCCGCATGACGTGCTTCTGGCCCTTTTTCGGCGGGACGATCTTCTCCACCTCGTCGGTAGCCAGGATCAGACCCACACGGTCGTTGTTCTTGATGGCAGAGAAGGCACACAAGGCGCTCACTTCCGCAGCCAGACGAGATTTGGGTGCCACTCGGGTTCCGAATTGTTGGCTCGCCGATAGATCGACCACCAGCATGACCGTCATCTCACGCTCTTCGACGAAGACCTTGACGTAGGTCTCCCTCATTCTGGCGCTCACATTCCAGTCGATGGTTCGAACGTCATCCCCAGGCAGGTACCGACGCACTTCCCGGAACGCCAAACCCTGACCCTTGAAGACGGAGGTATAGTTTCCCGCCAGCTGCTCGGTGGCCAGACGGCCCGTCGTGATCTCGATGCGGCGCAATGCCGCCAGCAGTTCCCGGGGAATCACGCCAGTTGCTCCTTCACCGCTCGGCCGTGCCTTCAGGGAACTTCGACGACTTCGAAGACTCGGCGGACTATGTCTTCCGCCGTTACCTCTTCGGCTTCGGCTTCGTAGGACAAGACCACGCGGTGCCGGAGCACATCGGGGCCGATCGCCTTGACATCTTCCGGGGTCACGTAACCTCGGTGGTGCAGGAATGCGTGCGCCCGCGCTGCCAGATTCAAGGCAATGCTCGCCCTGGGGCTGGCGCCATATTCGATGAGCGGACCGAGATCTTTGAGGCCCTTGAGCTCTGGTTGTCGGGTGGCAAAGATCACATCCACGATATAGTTTTTGACTCGATCGTCGACGTACACGTCACGAACTACGTTGCGGGCCTGGAGAATTTGTTCGGGCGTGACACGCGGTGTTGCCTTGCCCACGACGTGCCCGGTCATTCTGTCCATGACCGCACGCTCTTCCTCGCGAGTCGGATAGTCGACTCGCACCATGAGCATGAAACGATCGACCTGTGCCTCTGGCAGAGGATAGGTTCCCTCCTGCTCGATGGGGTTTTGCGTGGCCATGACCATAAAGGGATCCGGCAGCGGGTAGGATCGGTCTCCGATGGTAACCTGCCGCTCCTGCATGGCTTCGAGCAAGGCGCTCTGCACCTTGGCGGGTGCCCGGTTGATCTCGTCGGCTAGCACGAAATTGGCGAAGATGGGGCCGAGCTTGCTGCTGAACTCGCCAGTCCTCTGGTCGTAGATGACGGTGCCGACTAGATCGGCTGGCAACAGGTCGGGTGTGAACTGCACACGCGCGAATTTCGCGCTGATGACGTCGCACAAGGTGTGAACCGTCAGCGTCTTTGCCAAGCCGGGGACGCCTTCCAACAAGACGTGACCTCCCGCTATCAGGCCGACCAAGAGTCGTTCGATCATGGCCTTCTGTCCAACGATGATCTTGCCGACTTCGGCGACGAGGTCGTCGACGAAAGCACTTTCTTGGGCGGCTATCTCGTTGAGCGTCCGTACATCCTGCATGCCTGTTCCTCGTCTTTCGATGGCGGCTGTAGCGCCGCCGCGGCGTCCTTACAATCTGCGGCCTCAGATTATTCCAGGAGCCTAGCGAGGCAACCGTCCAGTCCCAAAAGAAGGCCGAGAGTCATCGCGAACCACGACAAACCCAGGCAAACGCCTCGAATATTGCGCCTGGTCCGGACAAAATGTACCGGGAGGCTGAGCGGACCAAAGACGACGACCGCAACCCAGAACGAGACATTGTCAAAGCTGCGATCCGAGAGTGCCGGGGGCAAGCGGGCTTCGTCGCGGCGGATGATCCACGCCGGTACGGCGATGCCCAACGCCGCCTGAACCGCAAAGCGCAGGAGCTGGTCCACCGGGCTCAGGGCGCTTGAGGTGGTCGGAAGAGATCCCGAAACGCCATTTCTTGCGCAGCGGTGGGAGGCTCCGATGGCAGTGGCGCCGGTGGCTTGCCGTGAGCCGCGCAGGCCGCTTCATGACTAAACTTCTTGATGGGGACATCGAGCGACTGAGATGAAGCTGCAGCTCGCCCAAGCTCCGCCAGGCTCGCCGCGAAGGTCGGGCACGAGGCGTCTACCCCACCTACCGTAGTCGCCGGGGCCTCGGAGCAGCAGGCAGTGCGCAATGCAGCAACTGCTGCCAGTGCGTACCACCCGAGCGACTTGAATTGCGACGCGGGTGCCGAGGTCGACTGGGCGACGGCCGCGAAAACCGGCCGTAGGCGCAAAGCCGCGCGGGTCGCATCGGTTTCGGAGCAGAGCCAATCGAGAGTGATTCCTTTGGGTACCAGGCCCTCACGCAGATAGCCGGTCACACAGCTGGCAGTAGAATCGCCAGCGCGGAACTCTTTGCCCGTCACTGGAACATCGGCAAGATCGATGGCTGCGGCGGACGGCGACTCCGTCGGCGCCGACGCGCTCAGGGCGGGTTGACTCGATGACGCGGGCGGCGGACTTCTCATTGCCGACACTGCCCAGGCACCGCCCAGACCAAGGACGACGGCTGCGCCCGCAAACAGCGCGGGTCGCCGCAAGGTTGGGGCAATGCGGGCAGCCACGGGCCGACGTGAGGCGCGAACCCGGGCGGTTTGGTGATGAGGGTGGATGCTGGGAGGCAGTGGAGGGGGTTTGTGGGTGCTCGCCACCAGCAGAGCCGGCTCTTCCCCGGCGTGGACGACGAACCACCGGGCCAGCTCGCGTTTGAACGCATGCAATGACTCCGAACGTTGACCCAAATTGCGGTTCAAGCAGCTGGCAATGGCCTCGGCGAGCACGGCGTCTGCCACCCCCAATTCCTTGAGGGAATCGGCAGACTCTACGCCCTCTCGCGGCGGCGGCTGGCCCGTCATCATCGTCAACAACAGCGCTGCGCAGGCCCAGGTATCGTCGAGTACCGACGGCGGTTCCCCCGAGGATGCTTCCGGTCGGAGAAACGCGGCAGAAGGCATGGAACCGAAGACCAGAGCCGGTTCCACTCGACCCTCGGGTTCCAGCAAGACATTGCCTGGATGTACGCGTCCGTGAACGCCCCCGCTGTCGTGCAGAGCCGTCAGAGCATCTGCCAAACGCAGCGCGGTACGCACCGCGTCGACGGTATGCTTGCGTCCAACGGTGGCGAGTCGCGAAGAAAGCTGAGTTCCGGCAATCTCCTTGGAAACCGCCAGCCAGGCGCCCTGGTACTCGACGACGTGTTCGATGGGCACCAAGTGCGCATGAGTAATCTTGGCGAGCGTCGACAAGGAATCCACCATCGACGCATCGACGCTGGCTGCACGAACCCGCTCGCCGGTGCGCTTGTCCCGGCCCACCGACACTCCATCTTCGGAGAGTGCCTGAGGGTTATCCAGTTCTAGCCAGTCGCCTGGGGGCAATTTGGGCTCTGAAGTCTCTTGCTCCTCCATGTACCTCAGCTGACTCTAGGCTCGCACCTTCCGGGCGGCCCGTAAAGAGTTGCTGGATCGGGAACGGCCAAATGGCCGACAGTGGACCGGCTGCTATACTTCGGCCAGATGAGGTCATCATCGCATTCAAGCTACGTGATTCCGCGTTGGGTGGTCGCGGCCGGTGCGCTCGTGTTGGCGGGCTGCAATCTCGGTCAGGGCTTCGCGGATTTTGGCAAGGACGTTTTCGAGCCCGATCCGGTATTCATCGATGGGTCCGGCCACCGCATCGCCGAGGGCGAGTTCGCGGGGATGTTGCTCGACCCTTGGGGTGAAGCGGGTTCGGTGATCGTGGCATTTCGCCATGAAGACGATGGTCCCCATCTGCGCATGCAACCCTTCGAAGGGGGACCGGGTTGCGACGTCGGGCCCGCCCAGCGGTGCATCGTATTCAACAAGCTCGACGACAAGGAACAGCTCATCGCCTATGTCGTCGCGCCTGACGCTAACGGACGTGGAACGCTCAAGTTTACCAACCATCAGTGCGAAACGGTATCCGGAAGCATCGACAACGCTCTTTTGCCGTCCGATTTGTTCGACTCGCCACCGGGATATCTAGTCGATGCCGGGGGCCAGCTGCTCATCGTTTCTCCCTGGGACGACCAGATCAGCGTGCTTGCCGCAGACCTTCGGAGCTGGAGCGGGGTCGGTACCGAAGGTTCACCCATTTGGTTCGTGGACGGCGGTCAATTCGTCCTGCTAGACGCCTCGCATCTGGAGGTGGTGAGGACGGGTACGGACGTAACCCAGGTGGTCGGCTCCGCGGACCCTCAAGCCGATGAAATCTATCTGATCGATGGAGGGAATCTGGTCGTCTACCGCCGCAGCACGGGCGATACGCAGGTGATTGCCGAAGACGCATGCCAGGTGACTCGGGGCGCCGACTACGTGACGTACCTTTCGCCGTGCGCCGAGCGTCGGCTCATCGCACAGGATCTCGCCACCCACGTCACCGAACAGCTGGACGTTGGAGTCGGAAGGTCTCTGAACGCTCAGCGAGTACGACCTGCGGATGATACGAGCGTCGGTGTCGGCATGCTGTACACCAAACCGTCTGTCGACTCGCCGGGCTTCGAAGACTTGTGGCTGAAACGTCCGGACGAAGATCCTCGACTGTGGGAACATCGCTTGGGTCGGCTCGTCGCGGGAACGGCTGGGACCAACCCAACGCTCTTGGCCATCGTGGACTCGGATGGTCAAACTGGGCGTTTGGTACGCGCCGACGCGGACTCCGAAACGACACTTCACGATTCGGTAGCAGTCGATTACCCCATCGATCAGGCGTCCAGCCCGATCGCGCTCGTTGATTTCGACGGGACCGCCGGAAACCTCACGAGAATCGACGGCCCCGACGACACGACGGTCTTGGCGTCCAACGTACCGCTTGCGAGTGAGGTCGTATCACCGGCCACCGACTACCTGGAAGGGGCCATCGATTCGCCGCAATATTTGTCAGAACGTGCTCTGGTCTACAACGTGGACTCCTGGGTCGGCACGCTAGGCATTGCACCCGAAGGCGAGCCATTTGTTGACCTTGCCGAGGGAGTTCCCCTCCGGTATTTCAGATTTTTCCGGCGGATGGCTGCCATCGGCTACCTGGACCAATGGGACGCCGAAACCGGTACCGGCAGGCTGTCCGTCCATCAAACCGATCTCGGCGCGACTAGCCACGTGTCTGACCACGTATTGGAATTTGCCGAGCTTCTCTGGCCTTACGAAGGCGTGCTGTACACGGTCCGCGATGGAGACAGAACCGGCGTTTGGGTGGCGAGGGCCAAATAGTCCGACCGATGGTGGCCCCATTGCGTGGTCACGCTCGCGAGAAAACTGATAGGCTTTCCGCCTGCCGGCTGCTCAGTCGTACCGCATCGGCAACGTCGAAACAGAATCGTCCATGTACTTTCAAGAACTGATCCTCACCTTGCAGAACTTTTGGGCCCGACGGGGCTGCCTGGTTCTGCAGCCCTACAACTCAGAAGTTGGCGCAGGGACGTACAACCCCGCCACCTTCTTGCGTGCGCTCGGTCCGGAACCGTGGAACGTCGCCTACGTCGAGCCGTCCCGGCGACCCACCGACGGACGTTATGGCGACAATCCCAATCGCCTCCAGCAATTTCACCAATTTCAGGTGATTCTCAAGCCGAACCCCGTCGACATTCAGGAACAATATCTCGAATCGCTGGAGGCGCTGGGGACCAGGCCTCGCGAGCACGACGTTCGATTCATCGAAGACGACTGGGAGAGCCCGACGCTTGGCGCTTGGGGTCTTGGGTGGCAAGTCTGGCTCGACGGACTCGAGATCAGCCAGTTTACCTATTTTCAGCAGGTGGGCGGTTTCGATTGCCGCCCAGTCAGCGGTGAGCTCACCTACGGGCTCGAACGTATCGCCATGTACCTGCAGGACGTCGACGACGTCTACGATTTGGCGTACGATTCGCGGACTCGCTACGGAGATCTCTTCAAGCGCGCCGAGTGGGAGTGGTCGACGTACAACTTCGAGCAGGCCGACATCGAGGCGCACTTCCGTGCGTTCGATCACGCCGAAGGCGAAGTACAACGCTTGCTTGCTCTCGACGAAGACCCGATTTCCAAGCTAGTGTTGCCAGCCTACGACTTTGTCATCAAAGCCGCGCACACTTTCAACGTTCTCGACGCACGCGGAGCCATCGGTGTCACTGAACGCCAGCGTTTCATCTTGAGGGTTCGCGCCCTGGCGCGTGCGGTGGCGAACGGTTGGCTACAACAGCGAGAAGCACTCGGCTTCCCGCTTTCGCAGGCGACTCGGTCGGGCGCCCCCCAAGACGAACGATGAACGTGTAAGGCGCGGGGCGGGATGTCGCGCTTGGCTTACGCGGCCTGGCCGGGGGCGCCTTCGGAGACGTCAGGTCTCCCACATTATAATGCTGGGAGGCTGGTCGGCCCCCAGGCCCAGCGACGCCCAGGTGCTTCACTGGACAGACCGTGACGCATCTGGAATCTTGGCTTTGCAGTCGTCGAGCCGACCGCACCGGGGCCGTAGCGACGCCCATCGACGGAGAATTAGAGGGAACTCATGTACGTGGTCATGGTTGCGGCCGAATGTAGTCCTGTTGCCAAGGTGGGAGGGCTCGCCGACGTAGTCTTCGGGCTGGCCCGCGAGGCAGAGCTACGTGGGCATGCGGTCGAGGTCATTCTGCCGAAGTACGACTGCATGCGCTACGACCAAATCTGGGACTTGCATCCAAGTTACCATGACTTGTGGGTCCCCTGGTATGGCGGTGCCATACATACGACTGTTTGGTTCGGCTTCGTTCATGGGAGGAAATGCTATTTCGTCGACCCCCATTCGCGAGACTCCTTCTTCAATCGTCGTCGCTACTACGGGCACGACGACGACCCGATGCGGTTTGCCTTCTTCTGCAAGGCTGCGCTCGAATTCTTGCTCAAGAGCGGCAAGCGACCCGACGTAATTCACACCCACGACTGGCAAACCGCCCTAGTTCCGCCCCTCCTTTTCGAAATGTACGCGCGTGGAGGCATGCACCGCCAGCGAGTCGTGCACACCATTCACAATTTCAAGCATCAAGGTATCGTCAGCGAAGAGATTCTGTGGGCGACCGGACTCGGCAGACCCGAACATTTCTTCGCCAAAGATCGCATGGGGGACGACTTCAATCCCACCGCCATGAATCTGACGAAGGGTGCAATTCTGTACTCCAACTTCGTCACCACGGTTTCTCCGCGGCACGCTTGGGAGACGCGATTCACCGAGCAGGGCTTTGGGCTCGGTCATGCACTGCACTGCCACCAGTCGAAGTACGGCGGCGTCCTGAACGGCATCGACTACGATACCTGGAATCCGCAGACCGATTGGCACATTCCGCACCACTACGATGCGCGGGAACCACAGGCCAAATATGGCAATAAGGAGGCGCTGCGCGACCGGCTCTGGATCAGGAAGGAGTACAAGCCCATTATTTCGTACGTGGGTCGGCTCGACCCCCAGAAAGGGGTCCACCTGATTCGTCACGCCCTGTTTCATGCCATCGGGAATGGCGCGCAGTTCGTCTTGCTCGGTGAGAGCCCGGACAGCGCCATCAACGACTATTTCTTCCACCTGAAGTATCATCTTAATGACAACCCCGATTGCCATCTGGAATTGCGCTTCGACGAAGATCTGTCGCATCTCGTGTACGCCGGCTCAGACATGGTCATCGTGCCGAGCCTATATGAGCCCTGCGGCCTCACGCAGATGATAGGGTTGAGATACGGGGCCGTGCCGATCGTCCGTTCCGTAGGTGGGTTGGCGGACAGCGTCGACGATCGCGACTACGGCTGGAAGCCGAGCCACGAGCGCAATGGGTACGTCTTTCACGATGCTGATTACGGCGGGGTGATGAGCGCCATGAACCGCGCAATCGGGCTTTGGTACGACTACCCGCACGAATGGCGGCGATTGATGCAGCAGGGCATGTACTACGACTATTCGTGGAACTACCCCGGCCACCACTACATGAACATCTACGACTACGTGCGGGACAAGTGACCCTGTTTCTTGCCTTCTGGTAAAGCGCTCGAAGGTGCTTCGATGCTCATCAATCGCCGGACCAAGATCGTCGCAACACTCGGACCTTCGTCGTGCTCCGAAGTGCTCATCGGTGAGCTCATCGATGGGGGAGTGGACGTCTTTCGCCTCAATCTGTCGCACGGGGTCTACGCGGACCATCGCGAATGGTTCGAGCGTATTCGCCGAGTATCGTCCGCCAAGGGACAGAGCGTCGCGGTCATGGCGGACCTGTGCGGTCCCAAGATCCGCGTCGGGCAGTTCCCTGGCGGCAGCATGACCTTGGAGGAGGGGACACGGGTCACCGTTGTTTCCGATCCCCGCTTGGTGGGCCCCTCCATCATCGAGTCTCACTACCCCGAGCTCGCGCAGGACGTAAAGCCGGGGGACCGCATCTTGCTTGATGATGGAAACCTGGAGCTTCGCGTCGAGAATGTGGAGGATGGCCGCGTACGCTGTCTGGTCGTGGTCGGGGGACAGCTCAAGGATCACAAGGGGATGAACCTCCCCGGGGTCAAGCTGTCTACCCCATCGCTGACCGATAAGGATCGAAGAGACGCCAAATTCGCCGCCGAGCTAGGGGTCGATCTCATCGCGCTCTCTTTCGTGCGCCGGGCCACGGACGTCTTCGAGCTTCGTGAGCTGCTGAAATCGTGTGGACGGGTGGTGCCCATTGTCTCGAAGATCGAGAAGCCCGAGGCGCTGCTGGAGATGGGAGCCATTCTTGACGCTTCCGATGCGATCATGGTTGCGCGGGGAGACCTTGGGGTGGAGTTGCCACCAGAGAGGGTCCCCAATGTCCAAGAGGAGCTGGTGGACGCGGCGAGAGCTCGACAACGGCCGGTCATCATCGCGACTCAGATGCTGGAGTCGATGGTGACCAGTGCTCGACCGACGCGAGCGGAAGTGACGGACGTGGCCAACGCAGTGCGCAGTGGGGCTGACGCTGTCATGCTTTCGGGGGAGACGGCTTCGGGGAGCCATCCTGTGGCGGCGGTCCGAATGATGGATGTGGTGGTACGCGAGACGGAGTCTTATCTGTTCGCCCACGGCGAGTTCGGCACTTTCGACCAATATACCCCGACTGCTCCCAACAAAGCTGATCTGCACAGCCTGCCTTTGGCGGTGGCCAATGCAGTCGCACAGCTGAGTAGGGAGCTCGCGATTCGAGCGGTCGTGGTGATTGCTGCTGAGGATCCAGCCGTGGCGGTGCTCAGCGCATCGCGGCCCGCTGCGCCGATCATTGCCGTCTCGTCCAGCCTCCGGACCCGGGCACTGGCTCACCTCAGCTGGGGCGTCAAGCTGCCCCATCGGACCGATCTCGACGTATCCAGGCCTGAAGAGCTGGCGCGCAGTTTGGTATTGGCCGCCGGCCTGGCGAAATCCGGAGATATCGTGCTCTTGGTGCGCGGCTTTTCCGATGGCTCGCCCACCGTGACCGCAGTCACCGTCTGATACCGGTAGCGACGTCCCAGCTGGCTTGCTGACTCAGCGAGCGCTAGTCTCGCGGCCGGAGTCGAAGATGACCAAGTACCTGATTGCGCTCGGGGTAGCTCTGCTGCTCAACGCCAGCGCTAACCTCTTCATCAAATTCGGAGTGCGCTCGCTCCACTTGGATTTGGCGGGGGCAGGCGCTCTGGATGCCGGCTGGTGGGGCCTGTTGAGGCTGCTCGGCAAGCACTGGATCCTGCTCGTTGGACTGGCGTGCTTCGCCGCCAACGTGGTCTTTTATGCCTACGCTTTGCAGAAGCTGCCCATTAGCGTGGCCTATCCGGTAATGGTCACCACCGGGTTCGCGATCATCGTCGTTGTCGCCGGAATGCTTCTCGATGAACGGCTTTCTCGTCTGCAATGGATTGGCGTCACCCTGATCTTGTTCGGGGTCATCTTGGTCGCGC
>Ga0055462_10000010_pt1 | contig 22373 bp, 18 predicted proteins | sample Joice_ThreeSqC_D_2_FD_57689 | JGI IMG/M metagenome (GOLD analysis project Ga0055462, IMG submission 57689) | Wetland microbial communities from San Francisco Bay, California, USA, that impact long-term carbon sequestration - Joice_ThreeSqC_D1 | ecosystem: Environmental > Aquatic > Marine >...
CCCCCCCCCCGAATCGATCGTCCACCAACTGGCCCAGCTGACGCACTGCCTCATGCGCATCCTGTCCAACCGCCTCGATCTCGATCTGGGTTCCGGGCGCTCCACACAGAAGCAAGACGCCCATAACGCTCTTGGCGTTCGCTCGCTGTCCATCCCGGCTCACCGTGATGTCGCAGGGAAAGCGGGAAGCGAGCGCGACCAGCTTGGTGGCCGCACGAGCGTGCAGACCCAATCGATTTTTGACCAGAAACGAACCCGAAGCCTGAATCATACCGGGGCTCCCCCCCCGCGCACTCCGCCTCCCAGCCAGTCACGATCGCTGATCGGGGGCACCGGAATGCGATCGCGATCGATATCGCGGTGGACTACGTCCAGACGTACCCCTAAACGTCTCCGAAGCTCGGCCGACACGGCTTCCGCCATCGCGACCGAACGGTGCTTGCCCCCGGTGCAACCGAACGCGATCGTCAGGTAGCTCTTGCCCTCCCTCTCGAAGCGAGGAAGGCAATAGCCGATATAGTCGCTAGTCCGGCGCAGGAACTCTCGCCCCTCCTCATCCTCGAGCACGTAATCGCGGACTCTCGGGTGCGTGCCGACTTCGTCCCGAAGCTCGTCGACGAAATAAGGATTTCGGAGGAACCGAACATCGAGGATCACATCCGCATCGAATGGAGAACCGTACTTGAAGCCAAATGACATCACCCGCGTCAGCATCCCGGGCTGGCGTTCGGCGCCGGGTCCAAAGAGGCGAACCATCTGCCGCCTGAGGTCGTGCACTGTCGATACCGTAGTGTCGACGACGTGAGTAGCGCGTGCCCGAAGAGCGCCGAGGCGTTCCCGCTCGATGACGATTCCATCGAGCACTGCCACCGGTTCTCTCTCCCCACCGGGCCGGCGCAGGGCGCTCAGCGGATGCGGCCGTCGGGTGCTACCGAATCGACGCAACAGCGCCTCGTCGCTGGCATCCAGGAAGATGACCGAGAGGTGGTAATGACCGTCGCTGACCAAAGCGTCGATCTGGCCGGGCGCGTCGTCGATGTAGCTGCCGACCCGCACGTCGACCCCCAGACCCGCACGCTGAATTCCTCGATGGACCAAAGCCTCGAGAGTCGGGCGAACCACGGGCATGGGCAGATTGTCTACGCAGAAGAATCCCAAGTCTTCGAGGGCGGCCAGGGCCGTCGAACGTCCCGCGCCGCTCAGACCCGTGACGATAACGAGTTCCAACGGACCCGGACGGCTCTCGTCGGTCATCATCAATGAGACCTCGGCTCGTCGGAGCTTCCCTTGACCGCGGGGGGTGACGAACTCTCGTAAACTGGCTCGGCACGCCAGTGATGGGGAACGGGCCGCGTGCTACCAATCTGCGTGGTCGGATCGACTACGGAGCCCACCAATTGACTATCGATGCGAGCGATGAAGTCCCGCGCCGGATAGTGACCGGCTTGCCGCAGCAGCTCGATCCGCGCTGCGATCTCGATGATCGAGCTCATGTTGCGTCCCGGTCGTACTGGGAGGCGCACCTCGCGTATGGGTACACCGAGCACTTCGGTGAACCGATCATCGGACCCGATCCGATCGTACGTGGCATCCTGCTGCCACAGCTCGAGCTGCACCACCAAATCGATACGCTTGCGTTCACGCACCGCCGTCACACCAAAGAGGTCCTTGATATTGAGGATACCGAGTCCCCTAACTTCGATGTGGTGTCTCAACAATTCAGCAGGCTGCCCGAAGACCAGACCCGGTGGCTTGTAGTCGCATTCGATGACGTCGTCGGCCACCAAACGGTGACCACGCATCACCAGATCCATCGCGCATTCACTCTTGCCGATGCCGCTGCGTCCCAGCAACAGTGCCCCTACCTCGAAGACGTCCACCAGCACTCCGTGAACACGGGTTCGAGGCGCCAGACGCTCGTCGAGCAGGGTATGGATGCTGGTAATCGCGGTCGATGAGCGTTCCTGGCAGACGATGAGAGGGGTGCCGGTACGCTCGGCCTCATCGATGAACGGCAAAGGAGGGGACACCCCGCGCGTGATGATGACGCACGCCAGCTCCATCGAAAATAGCCTCTCGGCGGCCTGTTTCTGATCGGGCTCGGCGAGGGATTCTGCGTAACTGAGCTCGGTCTCTCCCAAGATCTGAATGCGCGTGGGCACGATTCCGTGCAGGTGCCCCACCATCGCCAGCCCGGACTTCTGAATGCGCGGATGAGTAATCTCACGGTCCAGTCCCGCCTGCCCCGCCAAGAGTCGGCACTCTAGCTCTAGCGCATCGTCCGCGAGCATGTCGCGAATGCTGATGGTACGCGCCGCGTGGGGAGGATCGTAGACCGTCATGGCATTCTCACAACAGGGCGTCCTGGGCGACCACCAGCTCGCAGGCCGCCCCGGGGTTCGCGCTCTCGACCAGATGAGCGCGGACATTCGTGTCTCGCAAAAGTCGCGAGATGCGGGCCAGCGTACGCAGATGCTCGCCGGTTGCGCGCCGCGGCCCCACCACTCCGAATACGATCTTGACCGGAGCACCATCGATAGCGTCGAACGGTATGCCCCGAGCGCAGACCAAAAGAGCCGCAACTTGTCCCGGGGCTTCGTCGGTCGACGCGTGGGGGATAGCCACTCCGTCGCCAATCCCCGTGCTCTGAAGCTTCTCTCGCTCCGTCAGGAGGCGAAAGACCTCTGCCTCGTCCACCCCCACGCTGGGCGCAAGCAGAGACCCCAGCGTGAGAAGAGCGCTCTTCTTGTCGACGACTCGCTCCCCCGCGACATCGACAACGATACGCTCTTGATTCAGAATATCGCATATTCGCATATTGCTCTCGCGGCAGCGTAGACGCTCCGTAGATCACTTCGACGGTGCCTTGTCGCCCTCCGCAGCGTGGCGCACGGAACCGCTGCCGGCAATGGGGTCCGAAATGCCATCGGATTGCATCGGCTCCGGAGGCTCCGAATCGAGCTCTCCGCGAGTGCCCAGTCCGGTTCGCCGTTTCTTGGCAACGAGTACCCCTTTGGAACCCGATATTTGGCGCTCCAGTTTGTCCAGGACTTTGTCGATGCAGGCATACATCTCGTCCCCCGATTCCTTGGCTTCTACCCGGCGGGACCCGCTCGAAACCTGAACCTCGGCAACGTGGAGCTGCTTTTGGATCGAAAGCGTCACCTTTGCCGACATCGGTTGTTGCATGAACTTCTGCAGTTTCGAGATTTTCGAGGTTGCATAACCTTTGATCGCTTCGCTCGGATCCATTTGCCGAAATGTGATGCTGATATTCATGGAATCTCCTGTGCACTCATTCAACTTCGGGCATCAGGCCCCAACTTGTCGGCCGTACGATGGATTTCTGCCACCGGCGGGGCGGTCCCGGAACCGACCTCCGTTGGGTACCTTGGACGATTGGCTTTCGGGCCAATGTCGTCAGAAAGGCCTCTTGCGTTTGGAGGAGGCCAAAATGCCTAACATTTCACGATATTTAGCGACCGTACGTCGGGCGATCCGGATTCCTTCGCGCTGCTCGAGCAATTCCACGATGCTCTGGTCGCTCAGGGGATCGGTCTTCGGCTCCTCGTCGATGAGCTTGCGGATGGCCTGTTTCACGCTCTCGCTGGCAATGTCCTCGTTGGCCACCCGTCGAATGCTCGAATTGAAGAAATACTTGAGCTCGAAAAGCCCTTGAGGGGTGTGCATGTATTTATTCGTGGTCACGCGCGAAATCGTCGACTCGTGCATATCGAGCTCGCGAGCCACGTCGCGCAGGATCATAGGCCGAAGGTGTGCCACCCCACTCTCGAAGAAGTCTCGCTGCATCGAAACGATACATTCGGCCACGCGAATGATGGTCTTGCGGCGCTGCTCGATGGCCCGAATCAACCACTGGGCGTTGCGCAGCTTCTCACCGATGAATTCCTTGGCGGATGGGTCCTGAAGTAATCGCCGGGTCAGGTTTTCGTTGATGAAGAGCCTCTGAATTCCGCGATCGTTGTCGAGCACGACCCATTGCTCTCCGTCCTTGATCACGTAAACATCCGGAGTGATCCCGATCGAGCGATCGTCCTGATCGGTGAAATCGCGTGCCGGACGGCTCTCCAGCTTCTGAATCTCCTTGGCAGCTTCGTAGACCTCTTCAACCGAAATGCGCATGTCCCGCGCAATGGCCTGGTAGTTGTGCTTCTCCAGGTTGTGCAAATGCTGCGCTATGATCTCCTGCTCGAGGTCGGTGCACCCAAAGGCGCGCGCCTGAATCAACAAGCATTCCTGCAGGCTCCGGCTAGCAACCCCGATGGGATCGAAGCTCTGAATCAACTCCAGAACCAGCGGCGCGTCATCGGGGTGCAGGCCCGCATCGTCGGCCAGATCTTCGATGGTCAAGTCCGGGGCACAGGATCCGTCCGGGCGCTCGACACCCGATAGGTCGAGATAGCCCCTTTCGTCCAGGTTTCCGATGACTGCCTCGGCAAATCCTCGCTCATTGTCAGCAAATTCGTTCATTTGCAGCTGCCACAGGAGATGATCCTGCAGGCTTCGAGGCTTGGTCAGATTCTGCTCGATGGGAGGCAGATCGTCGAACCCGGCTCGCCCCGGCGGCGCAGCCTGCTGCAGGCTCCGGTTCTCCAGGAACTTTTCCCAGTCGACCGCGCGTGCAGCCTTTTCGTCCACACGGTTCGTCGACGCGGTCATTTGCCGCTCGAAGTCGCGCTCCTCCGAAGGCGGGGGCGGTTGCGAATCCAAGCCACCGCGGGCCGGCACATCCGGCTCTTCTTCGGAAAGGACTGGATTGTTATCCAGCTCCTTGCGGACCTCTTCGACCAGCTCGAGCCGCGAAAGCTGCAACAGTCGGATGGCCTGTTGCAGCTGCGGTGTCATCACCAGCTTCTGTTCGAGGCGTAATGACGCTTGCTGCTTGAGTTCCATCATCGGTCTTCGAGCCTAATCGAGCTTTTCTCAGTCTATCACCACAGCACTAGCCCCGCGCCAGGGAATCCGGGCCCCAGCCTCTAACCGGCCGTGCACCGCACTAGCTCAAGGCCGCCTTTTCGCCTTTCGCCGGGAGCCAATGGCACTACCCGGCCCTCTTCGAGTCGATAGCTCTCGTCGGCAAAGGTCTCGGCAGCTGCGGTTCCTGGGTCAAAGACGACGATGGCAGCGCCCCCACCGGCCAGCTCCCGCAAATACGCCAAAATGGTTTCGGATTCGTCTCCTGACAGTCCGAAGAACGGCTCGTCACAGACGACTGCCCTCGGCCGTAGCACGCTGACACGCAAGAGCTCGAGCCGCCGACGAGGACCGGGCGCGAGTTGCCCGGCGCGAGTTTCTCCGTCGGAGCTCAACTGAAAATGCTCCAACAGCTGTTCTGCTGCGTCTTCAACGGTCCGTGAGGCTCGAAGGAATGTCTCGACGTTCACCTTGACCGTGTCGCGAGCCAAAATACTCGTCCATTTCGGCAGGTAGCCCAACCCAGCGCGGGCACGTCGCCACAGCGGGAGTCGAGTCACGTCTCTAGCCAAGAATGAAATCGTTCCTGAGGCGGGGCGGCTTTCACCCACCAGTACCCGCGCAAATGCGGATTTCCCACCTCCAGCGCCCGCGAAGACGCAGTACCGCCGGCCAGGCAGCAACGATAAATGTAGGCGTGATTGCCGGGGAAGGCTTGCCAAGACGATATCCTTGGCCTCGAGCACCGGAGCGCAGTCCACGAGCGGTCGGCTCATGGCCGTTTCGCTTCCACCGGGATCGAACCCCTTACCTGATCGAGCGTAATTTTTGCGCTGATCAAGTCGATGCTTGCTCTGTCAGCCTGCACCCACCCCTGCCCGCGCTCGATGCGAACACCGCCCACCAAGCGCACCTGGCGCGCCGGCACGTTGACATCCAGGGTCTGGGCCGTTGCAGCGATGCCCCTCATGGTCGCGTGCACGTTTCCCGTACCCCTGGCCCAGCGAACCACCGGGGCGTCGTCGTATCGAATATCGACCCGATCGCAGCTCACGTTCAAGGCTCCAAAGGTGACCCTCACCTGCCCCTCGAGCACCGCGTCGCCCTTGGACAGGTCGACGTCGAGATGGTCAGCCGAAATGTCCAGCACCTCGCCGCCGATCTGGCCCAATGTCGTGGCCGAAGAGCTCGCCGGCTGCAAGATCGCCAGAAGAACGGCTGCAACCGACCCCCATCGCGCCGCGACCGTCCTAAGTGGATGAGGGGTGTGCATGCGGTCCGATCCTAGCAGATTTGCTGCACTGACCGGCTTCGAATCTCCGGCCAAAGCGCCAAAGTTGCTCGAGACTCCGAACCAGGACCCTGCTTCGCCATCGACCCCAGCAGACCGCTGCGACGGTCAATTCATTGCGAAGCGATGGTATCCTTTCGCCCCGTGCCTCAATTCGTCGAGCAGGGCAGCACCACGGTGTCGCGCATCAAGGCGATGCTGCTGCACATCGAACGCTGCTACGGAAGCGCTCAGGCCGACTCCTTCGTGCTTTCGACTCAGCTCGATCGGGAATACCTCGAGGACGAAACTCGACCGGTATCGATACAGCTCTGGCGGCGAGCGTTGGACTCGTTCACGTCTCGATGGGGTCCATCGGAGATCGATCGGCTCGTCTTTCGACTGGTCGACCCCGAGATGCTCGGAGTTTGGGCCCGCGTACTGAGAGGGGCGGATACTCCCGCCCAGGCTTACGCGCAGATCGACCAGCTCGGCGGTGACGATTCCGCTACCGATCGCTGGCAAGCGACCGAGGTAGATGCGCGCCGCGGCTCGGCTGTGATCATTGCCCAAGCTGACCGACCCGAGGAAGAGGACGGACTTGGTATCGGTTCCCGGGTGGTCGAGCTCGCAGCCCTGCCGCTGCTCTTCGGGTTGGCACGCGCAAAAGTTACGGTAAGGCCGTTGAACCTTGCGTCATCCGGGGGCAAGACCCAAGAGTTTTTCGTCACTTGGAAACCCGCTCGTCCTCGCGGGTTTCTGCTCGCCCCAGGCCTTGGCGCAGTGGTCGCCGTGTCCGTCTCCTACTGGGTTGGTGGTTCGTGGTCAGCTGCCATCGCGGTCGCGGTGCTGGCAGGCCTATTGGCAACGTTGGGGGTATTGGGGGCCTATTTCGTCAATCACTTTAGGATCGTACAGCTCGCCCACCGAGTCCGCCTGCGGGCCCTTGAGCGCTCGCTAGCGTTGCGTGAGATCCGCGACAAGCGACAGAACAAGCCGGGCGAGGGCGCGATGATCGCGGGACAGTACCGGCTGGGCGCGCTGCTCGGCAGCGGTGCCAGCGGGACTATCTGGGAAGCCACGCGCTTGTCCGACCGCCGCGTCGTGGCCGTCAAGCTCCTTCGCGCGGCGGTGGCTCACGACACCGTCGCCGCTGATCGACTGCGCCGTGAGGCAGCCGCACTGGGACTGGCGTGGCATCCAAATGTCGTTGAAGTCTTCGACGATGGACACCTTACCGACGGCACCAGCTACCTCGTCATGGAGCGACTCCATGGCGAATCGCTGGCAGCCCGTCTTCGCCGCCAAGGGGCCATCGCCGCCGAAGATCTGTTACCAATTGCCATGCAGGTGTGCGACGCGTTGGATGCGGTCCACGCGGCAGGAATCGTCCATCGTGACCTCAAGCCAAGTAACATCTTTCTGGCGCGAGTCTCGGAACGAGCCGGAGACGAGGAGACGTCACGCGGTCCTGTAACTCGTGTCAAACTGCTCGATTTCGGTATCGCACGTGTCGAATGGGCCGAGACGCGCCTGACCAACGCTGGAGCTCCGCTCGGTACCCCTGGCTACATGTCTCCCGAGCAAGAGTTGGGCCTCGAAATCGACGCGCGAAGCGACCTGTTTTCTCTGGGACGGATCTTGTTCGAATGTCTGTGCGGACAATCTCCGCCTCCGGCTAGCGAACGGCTCCAACCTCCAACGACAAGCCGCCCTGACAGCAGCATGGTCCAGCCCGCGTTTCGTGAAATTCCTGCCGGATGGCGCCAGCTCATCGAGCGGGCCACCGATTCGCTCCCGCACAATCGATTCGCCAATGCACGGGTCATGCGGACCGCCCTGCTCGAGCTCAGTTCGAGCCAAGTCGATCCTAGAGATTCCGCAACGTCCGCGCGGTGAGGTCCGCTTTGCGCTCGTCTAACGGCTCGCGCGCACATCGAAACACGCCGTAGCTCTGTTGGGTGTATTCGAGCGGCAAGAGCGCGACCAAGCGGCAGCCGTGATCGCGCATCAGCCACGCGACTCGGCGCTCGACGGTCCGCGCGAAGCGGCTTTGCCACCAGGGGATAGCCACCTTAGCCCCCGGAGCCAACAAAAATACCAGGCTGTCTACCCGGCTCGAGCGAATCAAGGCGCGATCGATCCTCTTACTGGTATGGCCACCTGGCAGGTACGCCACCGCCGGATCAGTAATCCCGGCGAGATCGAGCAGGTCGGCGGAAGTAGCCGCCCCTACCCAGCCGATGTCGAGCGCAGCCACCACCCGCGAACCCTCGAGCAGCGGTCGTGCGCCTTCGATGAGCGCGCTGCGTTGCGCCACCACGTGACGCCCGACCAACCCCCAACCGATGGCCAGATGCAGGTTGGCCAGTACCGCCGCCAATGCGCTCAGCAGCCGCCAGCGGGTATGGGCAGCAGCAGCGAGGTCGGCCGCGACCACCACCATGGCAGGCAACACTGGAACCAGCAATCGGTACATCGGCATCCAGTCACCGCCGACCAGCACCACGCCGACAAAATGCGCCAAGACGGCAGTGGCCAGCCAACGGCTCTCTTGCCCCAGGCGGCCCCAGCCCGGACCCAGCCACAAGAACACCACGCCGGTCTGCAGCAACCCAGCCCACGCGTAGAGCACGCCGTGGTGCAGGTCGGAGGGCTTGGCAAATAGAGCCAGCGGCGCGGGCGAGCCGAAGGCCAACCAGCGGACCGCGGTAACCAAGCCGAACAGCAGCCAGACGGGACCCGCTCGGCGAAGCAAGTCCGGCCATCCGCGACCACGGGCAGCGATGCCCAGGGCAATGACCGAGCAGAACGGCAAGAGCTCGGGACGAACCGCGGAGACCACGCTCGCCGCCGCGATCGAAAAGGGCGCGGTCGTCACCACCGTCAGCGTGGTAAGCGCCAAGATCACCCCCGTCTCCATCCCCGCGCAGGCCCAGGCTCCGATCGGAGCCGACAGCGCGAGCAAACCGAGGGGCCAGAGCGGCGCTTTTCGTCGGTAGAGCACCAGCCCCAGCCAGGAGGCGGAGAAAAGCCAGGCCAACCCTCCCGCCACCCTTGCGGACTCGAATGCCGCTCCGATCCCGAAATGGGCCCCGAGCGACAGTAGATATTCCCACCCGAGTGGCGTTACCGCGTCCACGACCAGTCCTCCGCGGTTGAACCGATGTCCCAAACCGAGAGCGATATGGCGAGCGACTCGCGCGGTCACGAGCGCATCGTCCACGGTAAATCCCCAAAATACGGCCATCCCCAGCGCAGCTAGCCCCCCTGCGAGCAGCGCCGCCCCCATGGATTTGGTGGTCATTTTGGCTTCGCGCCAGCGCCGCCAGCTTGCCACGGCCCCCCCCTACCCGTCAGCCCCAACGTTGACAAGTCCTTTGCGATCGAGACCCAAAACTTCGATCCAAATCCAGGGCTCCCTACGATGCCTTTTCGGAATGACTGCCATCCACGTCGTCGTTCGCCCCAGGCCAGCGCGAAGCCCAGCGCCCGACCTGCTGCCCGGATTTGGACTTTTCGATGTCGTCGTCGACGGCGTCAATTTGACCGCACGTATCGGAGATGCCCAGGCCCAAACCGTCTTGGCCGATTTCGGCCGTGCCCTGTCCGATCTGGTCACGGGGCAGCGACGCCGCGCCGTAGTGCAGCTGTATTCCGATGCGGAGCCATGGGAGCTGGGTCTCGAGGTGGATGGCCCAGACGTCCTGGTTTGCGTGTACCGGGCGGGCTCGGCCCCGGAGCTTGCGGTGCACGAGCGCCGAGTGGAGCTCGTGGCTTTGGTGCGCGGGGTCGCAGAGGCGATCGGCAATGTCGACCGCACCGACCTCCCTCCGGCCGTCAGCGCCTCGATGGACGCCAGCATCAAGGTACTCGAATCCGCCCGTGTGACCGGCGGCGTCCGACGGCAGACGACCCAAGTTTCCGTCGCTCCGCGCGGGGCACGAGGGCTCGCACTGAGCGCCCAGGCCTCGGTCCGCATCGAGCCAGAGGGAGAAAATGACCAAGGACAGGTCGAACGCTCGGACCTGCATGCGCTCTTGTTTGTAGGCAGCTTCGCGGTGACGGCACGTGGCAAGACCGCCAAGATCGATCCGGTACCTCTATTTTTGGTGGCGGAACGCCTAGTAGAGCTATCAGACGAGGTCTTGCGTGCGGCGCAAGCGGCACGTCTGGTATATCGTCGCTGTCAGGTTGGTCAGGTACGTCTCGGAGTTCGGTTGACTCCTTCCGATCACAAAGTGGCACTGACCGTAGGCTCCACCCGAAGGACCGTCTCCGAGGGGCTGACGTTTCCTCAGTTGCTTCCCTCGGCACTGGCGGAGACTTCAGCCCGGTTTGCGCGCTCGTTGTGCGAAGCCGTACTCAGTGCCGATCCGAGCCAAAATCAGAACCTCCGCCTCACTGCGCTTCAGTCAGAGGCGGCCGCATTGCTGGACCGCGCGCGCTCTCCTTCCGCCGAATTGGAGCTGACCAATCCCCGTCCCGACGATTATCGACCGTTCGCCACCCTGCGCCGACCACCAAGCTCGGCGGGAACCTGGGCGGACGGAGGCCAGATGCGATTCATGGCCCGGTGGATGGCCACCGTGCCGCATCTCGACCTGCAATCGGTCTTCCTATCTGGACCTCGAGTCATTGTCGGCACCGACCGAGAGATTGTGAGCCTGCACAAGAATAGCGGCGAAGTCGAATGGCGCCAGGCGGTTCCCCGCGCCGGCACTTTGGTCACTCCGTCGTCGCTGGTCCGAATCCATCCCGACGGACGCATTGGCCTCTTCGATCTCGAATCCGGGAGGCACAAGGCTTCGCTCCGCCTGGTCCCACGTGCCGCCGGGGGGGCGAGCGGCGCAGTCGTGCATTGCCCGGGGCTCCCCAAATTGCTGGCTTTGGCCGAAGGGGACCGTCGAGTCACGGCGGTGGACTTGATTTCCGGAGAGATTCGCTGGCGCTTCACCGCAAACCGACCGGCCGCGGTCCGGGTGCGCCGTGCCGGCAAATTGCTCTTGGTAGCCGGCGGTGATTCGGTGTTGGTCGCGTTGGACGTGGCCACCGGAGAGCTCGTCTGGCGCGCCCGAGCGGCACTGCCATTTAGTGGAGAGATGGTCGTCGATAACGACGACGCGTTCGCCCTGACGGCAGCAGCACAATCCGGAGGTCACCTCTACTGCTACGACGCCTGGTCCGGCGCGCTGCGATTCACCGCCGCGATTGCCGAGCGACCCATTCTCGGTCAGCTCCCCCTGGTTACCCATAGCGCGGTCGTGGTTCCCATCCGGAGCCCCCGGGGGGTCGGCGCTCGGGCATTTGCGCGTGGCACTGGGGAGCCCCTATGGCAGCTGGAGCCGGGTTTTTTTCACAAAAATTCGGCTTGGATCGCGGTCGACGATTGTATCGTCGTCAATACCGCCTCCGGGACGCTAACTGCCCTGGACGCGGCCACTGGGGCATTCCGTTTCAACCACGCATTCGCCGGCGGTCTCGAAGCCGATCAGCCGCGACGTCTAGAGCCGGTACTTCGAGAAGGTGCGCTGTTCGTTCCGCAGCACCAGGTGCACGTCGTTCGCCCGCGAGACGGCGCTGTCATCGGCACGGTACCCACCGATCTGATCGCCGACGTGCTCCGGGTCGACGCCGACTGCAGCGTGGTCGTGGCCGAAGAGAGCGGACACGTGGCAGCCTTTGGCGCTGGCCCCAGGCTGGTACGAGTCAAATAGTGGCAGCCGCCGTCAACCAGCGTGACCTTCGCCGCCGTCGACGAAGATAGTGTTGCCGGTCATCCAATAGGTGCAAGGGTGAACCAGCGCCACCAAGGTTGCCGCGACATCCTCGGGAAGCGTCAGCCGCTGGCTGGGGCTCTTGCGCAGCGCGGTATCAATCATCCGGGCATTGTCCGGAATCTTCCGAAGAGCGGGGGTATCGGTCACGCCCGCGCAGATGGCATTTGCGGTGATCTTGCGCGAAGCCAGCTCGAAAGCCAGCTGCCGAATATGGCTCTCCAGCGCCGCCTTGGCCGCGCTTACCGCTCCGTAGCCGCGCCAGCACATGGTGGACCCGGTGCTGGTCATGGCCAATATCCGTCCGCCTTCACCAATCAGCCCGCGTTCGACGGCCTCCTGTGACCAATAGACCAGGCTATTTGCCATGACGTCGATGGTCATCTCCAATTGCTTCTGCGAGGCCTGCTCTTCTACGTCTTCGGCGATGAAGCGTCTGAGCGACCCGAAGGCGAGCGAATGAAACAGAACCCTCAAGCGCTCCCGTCGGCCACGGTCCAAGAATCGTCGCTGGATAGTCCCGAGGACTTCACGTCTGCGCTCCTCGTCAGCAGCGTTGACGTTGAAGAACCAGGCTTCTCGACCGAGCTCCTTGATCGATGTAACGATGCGCTCGACATTGTCTTGGGTCGCACGACGGTCGAGATGAACGCCGACCACGTGCATACCAGCTCGCGCGAAGGCCAGGGCCGCTGCCCCGCCAAATCCGCTCGAGGCGCCAAGCACCAGCGCCCAACCGTCGACCGACGGCAGCTCCGTAAGATGGTTCGATGTCATGTGCCGAGCCGCCCCTTTACTACAACCCGGCGTAAGCGCGAGCGGGTTCCTTGCTCCAGCCGGGTCCGGTCTCTGCGGGGACAGGACCACAGAGCCACTCCCAAGGGAAGTCCGAGACGACCCTGACGTATCAACCCTAGCGAGGCTCGGCGGACGTATCTGGTCAGCGTCACGTTACGCTGCCACAGCGACGGTGTTACAGGTGTAACTACTTGGAATAAATAAATAAATTCCGTGGCACGGCGCGTGCTGAGGCGTTCCCGAAGTCCCCTTTGGGATACCTGCCATACAAGGAGCTTTTGTCATGAGCCGCCCCGCGCCAGATTCCACGTCGACCACCTCCGTTTCCGACCCACTGGTCGAAGCCGACCGGACCCTGGTCAGCGCGCTGATGACGGGAGATCGCGCCGCCTGGCGGAGGTTCAGCCAAAATTACAAAAGGATGCTCTATGCCTGCATCGGCCGAGTCGTACGTCGGTACCCAGGGCTAATCGGGGACGAGGACGTAGACGAAATCTACGCCCTATTTTGCCTGAATCTGTTGGCCAACGACATGCATCGGCTGCGCTGCTACGATCCCGGGCGCACCATGAGGCTCGGCTCGTGGTTGGGTATGCTGGCGGTGCACACGGCCTACGACTATCTTCGTCTGATGCGACGTCAGCCGTCTGGTCCGAGCGTCGACGATCTACCCCAACTGCGTTGCTCAGGCCCGGATCCGGCCGAACAATTCGAGCAGCGATGTCGGGTGCGGCGCCTCGCGGGGCTTCTGGACGAGTTATCGGAGAAGGATCGGCAGTTCATGCTCCTGTATTTCGGTCACGGACTGTCGCCCCAGCAGGTGGCCGCCGAAATGGGAATCAGCGTCAAGACGGTGTACACCAAGAAGCACAAGATTCGTGGGCGGCTCGAATCGATGCTCGGAAGCTACTGCGCTGCAGCGTAGGTAGCGCAAATTTCGGCGCCTGTGCTACAGGTGCCTGCCGCGACGGTCCATTGCACCGGACCGTCGCGTTCAACCGTGGTAGCCGAGCTCGATTTTCCGTCCTTTCGTGCGTCACGTTGGCTGGTTCTACTTGCCCTGGCTCTGGTGCAGTGTGGGCCCTTCGGTGCCGCCCAGGGGAAGTGTTCGACGTCGACATCCGCGGTCCCGACACCAACGCTGCCTATTCGCCGTATCGAACACCGACCATCCTTGACCCTGGTGCAACGTCAGGGTGATCCGGCCGCAGCGGTCGCTCTGGCTGCGGTTGTTCCCGAAGGCTCGCGCGTCAGTATTCTTCTGGCTGCTCTGTTCGAATCGCGCCTTCACAACCAGAACACCGACGTTATCGCTCGGGCCGGAGAGCTTGGCCTGACCCTGACCGCCCTGGGTGACACACCAGCCCGGGTCCACGACCTCACGCGGGACTTGCTCGCGGCCGTGGCCACGCCGGTACAACCACAAGAGCTTCGGCATCCCTGGTTCGCCCGAGCACTGAAAGCATTCGTGCCCGAAGCACCGGGCTCGGATACTGCAACGGACATGGCCAGGTGCAGCGGAGAATTGGTGCAGTTGCCCGGCCACGCATGGCCGACCGAGATCGAAGCCATCGACCTCGGCGCGCTGGAGGCCGCGCGCAAACAAGTGTACTCGTGCGCACGAGTCAGCATTGCCGTGGTTGGCAACGTGCAGGCGGCGGAATCTGCAGCTGCAGCTCTCGCTGAGGCCCCCGAATGGCCCGAGGGTACGCTGCCCGCGGTAACGCCACACGTTCTGGGCGTCACCGCTACCGAGCACGGTGACGCACCCGGAGCGCACATCAGCCTTGCCTTCTATTTGGGAACTTCCCAACCCGCGGTCAACGCCGCGCTCAGACTTCGAGCGCCCGATTCTCCCCTTGCCAAGCAGCTTCGCGCGATCGACCCACGATGGCGCGTTCGCCGAGCCCTGGCAACCCCCCACACCCGCGGCGCCTGCCTGCGCCTAGACCTCGAAGCTCCCCTCACCCCCTCGCCCCTGAGCGCGGTCGAGGCGGAGCAGGTGTGTCGGGTCGCGTTCGACGAATCACGCCGCGCACTCGATCTACCGGCTCCTTCGGATATCGTGGCGCGGGAAGTCCGAGCGATCGGCGATCCCCGTGTCGCTGCGGGCGCAGCCGCCTGGACGGCGCTCTCGAGCGATGACCCGGCTCTGCCCACACAGACGCGCCTCGAGATCGACGGCTGGGTACCGCCGGAGCCCTCGGCTTCCGAATCAGTCGACATCGAGAGCTGGCTTCTGCCAAAGCCAGCTCCCAGGGCAGAACTCCGAGCGCTTTCACAGCAGGGCCAGGGTGAGCTATGGGCCCTGATTGCGACGCCCTGCGTCACCAGCGACGAAACCTCGTTGAACAGCGGGACCACTGCCGTACTGCTCCGAGGACTCGCCGCCCAATCCAACCAGCATCCGAGCGTTCGCTTCGAGCCTTGGATCACGGCAGACGGCGCCGGCCTGGTGGCGCACGCAGAGCCCATTTCGGCCACGGAAACCCCGATCGAGCTGGCGGCTCGTTTGGGATCCGCCCTCGGGTTTGCATGGGCGGTGGCTCAGCCCGCTCAGACCGAGTGGGCCGAAGCGCGTCGCGCTTTGCTGCATGAGCTCGGTCCGGAGCGCCGAATCGGATTTTGGCATGCCCTGCAAAGTATGGCCCCGGATCGACCTGGTCTGATTTCGCCGCTTGGCACGCTCGACAGCGTCGGGGCGGCCAACATCAGCCGTTTGCAGGCCCGACGCGCCATTTTGCTCCGCTATCCCCTGCGCGTGGCGGTACTCGCCAACGACGACCCAAACCAGGCCGCGGAGGTCGAACGCGCCTCGATGCGTTGGGTGGGACCGCACCGGCTCTCACCCCTGAGCTGTCCTGCTGCGACCGCGCCCTTGCCAGTCAGCGAAGATTTGCGGGTAGGCGCTGCCGAGCAAACGGAACCAGCACCGGCTACATTCGCGATCGCTCTCAATGGCGTGGCTGACAGCGACGAGGTCCATCTGGCGTGGCTCGTCTACCTGCTCACGCGTACGGGCGGATGGCTTGACCAAGCGCTTCTCCGCTCGTCCTTGGCCACCAGCGCCCACGCTACCTTGGTGGGGGGACACAAGCGCCGGGCTCTGGTCGTTCGTGTCGGCGCAGTCGAGTCGGAGCTAGATGATGCCATCGCCCAGACCCGAGCCCTGTTTCGACGCCTAGCCAGCGGCAACGCGGTAACAGAAAAGGAGACAGCCGAGGCCCACGCCTGGTACCGGGCTGCCTGGAAGCAAGCCCGGCTTTCACCCCGTCGACGCCTGGTCGACCTTTGGCTCGGCAACTCCGGACCGCAACATGCCGATATTCGGTCGTTTAGGCAGTTTCTGCGCCGCGCCCTGGGCAATGCTGCCGTAACCACGGTTCGTGTGGGCCCATTGGGTTGAGCACGGCGGTCCAGCCGCTCGGCCTCACCTTTCAACCCATCGGTCGTCGTGCTACCGAGCAGCCAACCATGACCGCACGGCCTTTGGTCCTCATCCTGGACTACGGATCACAGTACACGCAGCTCATCGCTCGACGCATCCGCGAGAGCCATGTCTATTGCGAGATCCATCCCGAGACGCTTTCGCTCGAGACCGTCGAGCAGATGGCCCCACAGGCCATCGTCTTATCCGGCGGTCCTCAGAGCGTCTACGCCGACGGTGCTCCGGTCAGTGATCCAGGTCTGTTCACCCTGGGGATCCCGGTGCTCGGCATCTGCTACGGTCAGCAGCTCATGGCCCACCAGCTGGGGGGTGAGGTGCAGCCGAGCCCCCGTCACGAATACGGGCCAGCGACGGTCACGGTCCGGGAGCGAGCCGGCCTCTTCTCCTCGTTCGCCACAGGCGAGCAGCTCGAAGTCTGGATGAGCCATGGAGATCATCTGGTCGATCTGCCACCAGGCTTCGTCCACCTGGGCGACAGCCCCAATGCTCCATTTGCCGCAATCGCCGATCCTACGCGTCGTCTGTACGCGATCCAGTTTCATCCCGAAGTGGTTCACACGCCCCGCGGAACCGAAATGCTTCGCTCATTTTTGTTCGAAGTGGCGGGGTTGGAGCCAACCTGGACGGCGGGGTCGTTCGTCGAGCAAACCGTGGCATCCGTCCACCAACAGGTCGCGCCCGACGAGCGCGTCATCTGCGGACTCTCGGGCGGGGTCGACTCGACCGTTGCCGCGGTACTGTGCCACCGGGCATTGGGGGATCGGTTGATCTGCATCTTCGTCGACAATGGCCTGCTGCGCCACCAAGAGCGCGAAACCGTCGAGCACGCGATGCGCACCAACCTGCATCTCAATCTGCGGGTCGTCGACGCCGGTCAACAGTTCTTGTCCGCCCTGTCGGGGGTGACCGAACCGGAAACCAAGCGAAAGATCATTGGCAAGACTTTCATCGACGTCTTCGAACAGCACTCCCACGACATCCCGGGCGTGCGCCACCTGGTTCAGGGCACCCTGTATCCGGACGTCATCGAGAGCGTGCGGGTACGCGGACCAAGCGCTGTCATCAAGAGCCATCACAACGTCGGGGGCCTTCCCGAACGCATGAAACTCCGACTCATCGAGCCCCTGCGGGAGCTTTTCAAGGACGAGGTACGTCGAGTCGGCGAGGAAATCGGGATCCCCCGCGATTTACTGTGGCGTCACCCGTTCCCAGGACCAGGGTTGGCGGTTCGCTGCCTCGGGGAGGTGACCGAGATGCGCCTTTCATCCCTTCGCGCCGCGGACCGTATCGTCGACGAGGAAATCCGCAAGGCGGGACTTTACGACGCCCTGTGGCAGGCCTTCGCCGTGCTCTTGCCGGTTCGAAGCGTCGGTGTCATGGGAGACAATAGGACTTACGAGGAGGCCTGCGTGATCCGAGCGGTGACGTCGACCGATGGAATGACCGGTGACTGGGCCCGGATCCCGCATCACGTGCTGTCCCAAATCAGCTCGCGCATCATCAATGAGGTCCGGGGCATCAATCGCGTCGCTTACGACGTGAGCAGCAAACCACCGGCGACCATAGAGTGGGAGTGACGATGAGCCGCCCTTGCCGTTGGCGTTCGGTATTTGGCATTTCCCTGCTCGCTGCCGCTCTCAGCGCCGGCTGTACTCTGGGGTTGCGCAGCGCCGTAACGATGAAAATGCACCGCAGCTCCCATACGCCCCGGGACGCCGGCGTATACATCGACGAGCAGTTCATCGGACCGCTTTATTACGTGGCTGCCCACGGGGTGCGGCTGCCCACGGGCACCCACCGCATCAGCGTGACGCACGACGGCTACTTTCCCTGGGACCGCCTGGTCGAGTCGGACAGAAAGCCTATTCAGCTCGAGGTGGAGCTGGTCCCTATCCCAGATTGACTCGTGCACCTCGGATCCTTGCTGCTATGGTTCGCCCGCCCGGGGTGTACCTCAACCTGGTAGAGGGCCTGCTTTGGGTGCAGGACGTTGTGAGTTCAAATCCCACCACCCCGACCAACGCGTTCATGTGCGAGCGGTCCGGTCCGCTGTCTTGCCCGGGCACAAATCGAATCTGACGCACAACTCGACCGCGCCGAGACCGACCAGATGAGGTGAGCTCGGCTCCACCCCAGGGCTTGCGTTGCTTACGTCAGCCTCCAGGAGCCGAGCCGCCTAATCTTTTGGGGATCTCATCATGCGGTTCAATCAGATTCGGACGAAGGAACCCGGCACAGTCAGCGTCAGCTTCACAAGCTTGCTCTTGCTGTTGGCCAGTCATGCTTGCAGCCAAGCGCCTCGCGGTGAGTCGCTCTCGGACCAGGGCCTGCTGCACCAAGGGCTCGAAGAACAGCAAGCCGGCACCAGCGGAGGCGGCGGCGAGACATCGAATCCGCAGGATGCTGGCGGAAGCGCCGGATCGCCGGGGGACCAATTTTCGGCCGGAGCGCAAGCGATGGCCGGCGCTCCGGCACTGGACCAGGGTGGGCAAGCGGGCCAGGCAGGCGCACCGGCGGCCTCCGCGGGAACGACCGAGTTGACCGTGGCCGAAACGGTTACTTTGAACGAGGTCAACTTCGATCCCCCAGGCGCAGACGCCGACTATGAATTCATCGAGCTTGCAGGAAAACCAGGGGCTTCGCTGGTGGGCTACAGCCTACTGTCCATCGAAGGCGACGCCGAGTCTGTGCCCGGCCAGCTCGACCGGGTGCTGCCGCTCGGCGACCTCTGTCTGCCCGCGCCCTGTCGACTGGGAGAAAATGGGTTGCTGCTGCTAGTCGCTCCCAACGGGGTGGTACCGCCAGCCGCTTCCTTGGCTTCCGTGGCCACGGCGTCCGAGCTGGCCCGGGGCGGGCTCGAAAATGGTACCAATACGCTGTTGGTCGTGTCGAACCCCGACACGAGTCTCGAGAGCATGGACGCAGATCCAACGGACGACGGCAGCCTCACGTTGCCAGCGGGCACCGTGATTCACGATGCGATTGCCTGGACCGACGGTGGTGTCGGGGACATCGTCTACTCTGAGACGATTTTGGGACCCAAGCCCGCAGCCCAAGCTGCATGGCGCTGCGGATCCTCGGGCACGGCAGAGGATTGGCGATTCGGTCAGATTTCTGGAGACGCGTCGTCGCTCGTCCTCGACTCTGCAAAGATCAACGTTGCCGCCCCAATCGATCCCTATCTGCTCACTCCCGGCGAGCCCAACGACTGCCGGCTCCCACCGACGGAGGCGACCGGCGGCGCCCCAACCCTGGGACAAGCAGGGAGCGCAGGATTGGCAACGGAACCAGGGACAACCAGCTCGGGGGGCAAGACTACGACCGAGGCCGGCGCAGGCCCGGTTCCAGCTGGCGGCGACAACGGGGGGGCGTCTGGTAGTGCCGCCGAGGCTCCTTCGGCCAAAGCTGGTGCCTCCTCCGGCCAGGCCGGTATGTCAGCGGATTCAGGCGGGAGCTCCACCTCCCCCGGCTCGCTGACGGCCTTCGCTGGGGACAGCGGTTGGTGGGAACCCGATCCCTTCGGCAGCTCCGAGGGCATGGCAGGGGCCAGCGGCAGCGCCGGTTCGGCATCTGCCGGGCAAGCCGGCGTGGCCGAGGACGAGGCGGCTGCAGCCCCTGGCCCGCCGTCGCCGGGCTGCTCTCTTGCAAAGACCGGAGGCTGCCCCGGCCATGGCGCCTGGGTCGCCGCCGGGTTGTTGGTCGGATGGATCCAGCGACGATCGCGAAGGTCTCGTCTTGCGTGAGGGCCCGGGGTTGGCTATAGGGCCGTCTCGATGTCGAATAGAGCTATTTGGAACGTGCGACGACGACATGAATGGCTGACCAAACCCTTGAAGGGCAAGCGCCTTACCCGGCGAAGCCGCGTGCGAATCGGTTTGCAAGCGGCCATCGACAGGAAGACCCCGGTTGCTCCTGAGCCGACTGCGGAGAGTTAGTGCTCCGCTGAGTTTCGTTTGACCTTCCTGCTAGGACGGACACCCTTGCGCTGCCGTAGGTCAAGACTGGCGAGCAAGGGAACTGCGAGGGGAATACTTGCGCCCATCAGCCAGCCCGACGCGAGTCGTCCTGCCGCAACCCATTGAGTTCCAATAGCGCCAAGAACGACCGTGAAGCTCACGGTCAGAATTCGCTGAAGCCGACTCGACGGGACGGCAATCCAAAATGGAATTACCGCTGCCAACGGCAGCATCAGCCAGACTGCAGCCATTCGTAGCTCCGCGGACGTCGGAACCGACGCCAGGCGCGCGACCCCGCCGGTGCCGAGACGCGGCCAACCGTCAGCCTGCAAGCTGACGCCACTGAGAGCCTCGACGAAAGCCCCGTCCCCAGATACACGCCACTCGGCTAATCCCAGGGGTGCTGCAAACAGGACAGCGGAATCTGCCCTGACGAGCAGCCAACCCACTATCGCAACGCACCCGAGCAACCAGGCGCTGATCGCGGCTCCCAGGGCGGCGCGAAGCGGGCCTACACCCACCTGAGCCAACGTGGCCGGTTCTCCTCGCTTCTTGGAGCGCCACAATACCCAGCTCATGGCTAGACCGGCCGCGACAGGCCCGGTGGCCATCAGCATGCTCAGATACCGCGTCGGGGCCGGAATCGCGCGCTCCGCGCTCAAAGACAGCACCAACGCCAGGGCGGGCCAGACCAATACGCCGCTGCAAAGGGTCTGGCGCCCCAGTCTTACATCGTTCGGGCAGTAGGCCATTTTGCTGCAAATCCTGGCCAAGATTCTGGCCGCGCGCCAGTCTCCGTGAATCCTGGCCTACCGAGGGGCCGCGCTCAGCTAGTGCGGAACCTCGCATGGCAGGCCTGGTCGTACTAGCCTGCCGCCACCGAGCCTAGAACCGATGGAACTGCTGAACCTCCTTGCCTCTTCGCTCTCGCATCACGCCTTCGCCCTAAGCGACTCCTTCTGGGACCGCCCCATGTTCCAGAAGGATCAGTGGGAAGGCATCATGAAGTTTATCCGCCTGGCCTTGGCGCTCGGCGGCGGGCTGTTTCTCATCTACGAGGCAAGGGCGCGCAAGCTCGGGGAGCCGATGCGACCGCGCACGCGACGCCGCCTCCTGTACCTACTGACGGGCATAGCGTTTCTGGCCTATTTCGACTTCTTCAATCCCAATACCCGCTATTCCGAATACTACCATCGGCATGAATTTTACCACTACTACCTCGGCTCAAAGTTCAGCAACGAGGTCGGCTACACCCGCTTGTACGAGTGCACGGCCATCGCCGAGATAGAGCTCGGACGCGGCGATGAGATCCGAAAGCGGGAGATTCGCGATCTGCGGGTGAATCTCATCAAGCCCATGACGGATTCGTACATCTTCACGAATCCGGAGCGCTGCAAGAAGCATTTCACGCCCGAGCGCTGGGAGGCGTTCAAGAAGGATGTTCAGTGGTTCTACGAATCGGCGCGCGGTTCCTACTGGGAGAGCATGCAGAAGGACCACGGGTACAACCCGCCGCCGGTGTGGACCATGGCCGGCAAATTCTTCGGCAGCTTCGCCCCTGCCGGTGACACCTTCTTCAAGCTGTTGGCATCCATCGACGTCATCTTGCAGGCCGCAGCGCTCCTGATGATGGGATGGGCCTTCGGCCCCCGCATCATGATGGTCGGGGCCATCTTCTGGGGCGTCAACGGGGCCGGCAATTTCTATTGGACCGGTGGCGCCTTCCTCAGGCAAGACTGGATCTTCCTTTTTATCGCCGCTGCCTGTTTGGCGCGCAAACGGAAGTTTGCGCTGGCTGGAGCCGCGCTCACCTATTCCACTCTGTTGCGCGTCTTCCCCGTTCTAGCGTTTATCGGTTGGGGCATTATCATTGGGATCGACGTATTTCGCCGCGTTCAGCGGATGCGCGCCGGGAAATCCCTGCCCGGTCGGGGCCTGGATCGTTGGCTACATCGGGACCACCAACGCCTCTTGGCTGGCTGTATCGTGGCTGCCGGCGTGCTGGTGCCCGCCAGCGTCATCGTCGTGGGCCCGGACTCGTACCGGCAGTTCTACAATCACACCCTCCGGACCCATAACGATACGCCGCTGACCAACCATATGGGTCTCAAGACCATCATGGCTCATACCTGGAAGGGGCGGATGCGTTTCGGACGCAACGACAGCCTGGATGACCCATTCCAGCGATG
>Ga0055462_10000011_pt1 | contig 21942 bp, 17 predicted proteins | sample Joice_ThreeSqC_D_2_FD_57689 | JGI IMG/M metagenome (GOLD analysis project Ga0055462, IMG submission 57689) | Wetland microbial communities from San Francisco Bay, California, USA, that impact long-term carbon sequestration - Joice_ThreeSqC_D1 | ecosystem: Environmental > Aquatic > Marine >...
GCCAGCGCCACCCCGTGAATGCCCCCCCAGACCACGAAGGTCCAACTGGCGCCGTGCCACAGCCCACCGAGGAGCATGGTCAGCATGAGGTTGACGTAGGTGCGCCGGGGCCCCTTTCGATTGCCCCCGAGGGGTACGTACAGATAATCGCGCAACCAGGTCGAGAGCGAGATGTGCCACCTATGCCAGAAATCGGCGATGTTGGTGGCCTGATAGGGCGCGTTGAAATTGATGGGGAATCGAATCCCGAGCAGCTGCGCCGAACCGATGGCGATGTCGGTATATCCGGAAAAATCGCAGTAGATTTGCAGGGCGTAGGCGACCACTGCAAGATAATTCTCCAGACCGGAGTACCGAAGCGGTGCGTCGAAGACGCGATCGATGAATTGCACCGCCAGGGTATCGCCGATGGCAACCTTCTTCAGCAGGCCGGTGGCGATGAGGTAAAGGCCGTCGCTGGCCTCCTTCGAATCGAAGCGCGGCGGACCGCCCAGTTGCGGGAGCAGATCGCGCGGACGGATGATGGGACCCGCCACCAAGTGCGGAAAGAAAGCGACGAACCCCAGGTATTCGAGGTAGCTTTCGTGGGGGCGAATCTTGTTGCGATAGACGTCGATGACGTAGCTCATCGACTCGAAGGTAAAAAAGCTGATCCCGACCGGCAGCGCGATACGAAGCGTGCTTTCGGGAACCCGGACTCCCAGCTCGGCGAGCATCCAGCGCGCCGAGTCGACGCCGAAGTTGTAGTACTTGAAAAAGCCCAAAATCCCGAGGTTGACTGCCACGGTTCCGAGCAACCACATCCGGCGCCGATGGGGATCCTGGCTGTTGCCGATGGCTCTGCCGAGCAGCCAGTCCACCGTGGAAGAGCCCCAGATCAAGAACAGGAATCGCCAGTTCCAATGGGCATAAAAGACGTAGCTTGCGCCCACCAAAAATAGCAGGCGTAACCGTCGATATCTGAGCGCCCAAAACAGCGCACCGAGCGCGACCGCCAACACCAGGAAGCGGACCGCGGCGTTGCCCGGCGTGGGAACTCCCAGGGCCATCAGCGCCAGGGTGAGCGGATCACGCCCAGTCTGGACCATACAGAGGGCGCCGAGCGCGCCGAGATTCAGCGTGACGGCGAGTCCCGTCGCGAGCACGCTGGGGGAACGGCCCACCGCGCTGCGGCGCACCAGCAGCAGTGTGACGCCCAGCAGTACCGCCGAAAGGCCCAGGCTCTGCACCGACGGCGCCGCAAACACGGCGTACCAGACCAGAGCGAGCCACGGCAAAACCACGGCGTAGCGCCGATCGACCAGGAGCCAGGTCGCAACGAAGACCAGCACGAAGAAGCGTGCGTAGGCGAAGGTGTTGAAGAGCACGGTGCTATGGCCCGATTCGGAAGGCCCCGAGGAAAGCATCGTGCGAGTCCCAGGTCCAGCCGTCGTTTCGCCTTTTGGACCGGGGAATTGAGGCTCGAGATGCGCACGATTCGCGCTCGGCAGCTGACTGGGGCTGCGGTCGGAACCAAGTCGGCTATGTTCGTTGGGTCACGCCATGCCTGCCGCCCGCATTCTGCTCTGGGTTGCCACCATCGGGGCCTTCGCCGTGCTGCTCAAGAGCCTGGTGGTCGGACCGCCGTCGCTGCTCGCCGCATCCATCGTCATGGTGGCCTACACCACGCTCTGCGTGCTCGGTTTCTTGGTGCCGAGATGGCAAATGTACGCTGATTGCCGGCAGCAGGGCGAGCCGGGCAAAGCACGGGTCGCCCTGACCTTCGACGATGGTCCCGACCCGACGAGCACCCCGCGAGTCCTCGAACTCTTGGCGCGCTACGCCCAGCGGGCTACGTTCTTCGTCATCGGCAAGAAGGCCGAGCAGCACCCAGACCTCATCCAAGCCATCGTGCGGGCCGGTCACGAGATCGGATTGCACGGGTTTTGCCATAGTCGGGTGACTGCCTTCAAATCTCCTCGATGGATCGCTGACGATCTCGAGAAGGCCCAGAACGCTCTTCGCTCATTGGGCGTCCGGCCGTCGCGCTGGCTGCGCCCTCCCATCGGCCACGTGACAGCGCGCCTTGGCGCAGTCGCCGAACAGCTGGGCCTCGAGTTGGTGTGCTGGAGCGTGCGCGCCCTAGATGGCCTGACCGGCGCAAATCCCGACCGGGTGGCAACTCGCGTGAAGCGGCGGCTGCACGACGGCGCAATCGTGATGATGCACGACGCGGCCGAACGAGGCGGACGCGTCCCCGCGGGAGTAGGCGCTCTCGAATCCGTGCTGCTCTCGCTCCAAGATCGCGGCTGGCGCTCAGTGACCCTGACCGAACTTTTCGGTCCCGAGCCCGAGGCGGCGGGGTCGGAGCCGGAGGATCGCGAGCCGCCAGACGGCCCCGGATAATCCCCGGCGGCCGGTCAGAAAATCCCTACGTGGTCGGCCCGGTCACCGCTCTTGAGCACCGCTAGCTCCAAGTCGATGACGCGAGCCAGGCGGGCGATGCCCTCGACGATCTGATCGTCGTCAGCATAGCTGAAGTTTAGACGCAGCGTGTTGTGGCCGCTGCCGTCGGTGTAAAATGGCTTTCCGGTCACGTAGGCTACATCGTGCTCGATGGCCTTGGAGAGTAGCTGGAGCGAGTCGACTTCCGGCGGAAGCTCCACCCACAAGAACAGGCCACCCTCGGGGCGATTGAACCGTGCCTGTTTGGGAAAATGCTTCTCCAGGGCGGCCAGCATGACGTCACGCTTGTGCCGATACAGGTTCTTGATGACCTCGATATGGGGAAATAGAGCGTTCTTTCGTAAGATCTCGAAGATGCAGTACTGACCGAAGGTATTGGCGCAGATGTCGTAGGCTTGCTTGGCCACGACCGCCTTGCGAATCAGATTGCTGTCCGCGGCGAGCCATCCGAGCCGAAAGCCCGGGGCGAGAATCTTGGAGAAGGTGCCGAGGTAGGCGACTCGTTGCTCCTGGTCCAGGCTCTTCATGGGCGGGATGCCGTCACCTTCGTAACGCAAGAGGCCGTACGGGTCGTCCTCGACGATGAGCATCCCTCGACGACAGGCGATCTCGTAGATGCGCTGGCGGCGCTCTTGGCTCAAAGTGGCGCCGGTCGGATTCTGGAAAGTCGGCACCAGGTAAATCAGTTTCGGGCAGCGCCCCTGACGGTCGAGGTCGCGCAAGGCGTCCTCGAGGCCGTCGACCAGCATGCCCTCGCTGTCGCTCGCGACGCCTTCCACCCGCGCCAGAGCGGCGCGAAATGCCAGCAGGGCTCCAAGATAGGTGGGGTTCGAGGTGATGACGGTATCCCCGGGATCGATCAGGATGGTAACCAGTATGTGCAGCGCCTCCTGGGAACCCGCGGTGATGAGGATGTTGTCCACCTGCTGCGGCGCGCCGTAGTGCTCGCCCATGCCCTGGGCGATGGCATTGCGCAGGCGATAATGCCCCTCGGTCGGTCCGTACTGCAACGCGTTGCTCGCGTGGTCGGTCATCACGTGGGCTACGACCTCACGCAACTCGTCGACCGGAAATGCAGCGGGGTTGGGAAGACCTCCGGCGAAGCTTATCATTTGCGGACGGTCGAGAAGCTTCAGCAACTCGCGGATTTCCGACGCACGGAGACCTTGAGCAACAACGGAAAACAGCCGGCTCGTATCGAGGGTCATTCTGGACCGAGTGTGACGCATTTTTCGGGGCGTGCCGACGCCGCCGGCAGCTCGATGAGGAAGCGAGCTCCCGGGCCGTAGCTGCCGTCGAGCACCACAGTGCCGCCGGCCGATTCCACCAGTCCGCGGCAGACGGCGAGACCCAGGCCCGTACCCTTGCCGACCTCCTTGGTGGTCACGAAGGGCTCGAAGAGGTGCTGCCTGACCTCCTCGGGTAGCCCCGGACCGTCGTCCTCGACGCTGATCCGTACCCCAGACGAGGTACGCACCGCCTCAACATGAACGCGGCCTCCATCACCCACGGCGTCGGCGGCGTTCATCAACAGGTTGAGCAGCACCTGCATCAGCTTGGGTCGCGGCAGGGTCACCGCCGGCAGGTTTGGGTCCAGCTGCTGGGTGACCCGGATCTCTTTCCAACTTCGCTGGGGAGCCACCAGGGACAAGGTCTCGGAGACCGCCAGCCGGACGTCGCCCGGCTCCTCCTGCTCGGTGTCCGATGACTTGGCAGAGGGGCGGGCGAAGTCCAAAAGATCGCGCAGGATGCGATGAATGCGCTCGGTCTCGCGCCGCATGCGCGCCAAGAAATCGCGCCTTTCATCGTCGTCGAGGTCTCCGGCGATCAATAGATCTTGAAAGCCGATCAGGGCGGAGAGCGGGTTGCCCACCTCGTGAGCCAAGCCCGCCGCCAGTCGGCCCACCGAGGCGAGGCGCTCGGAGCGCACCAGCCGCTGCTGTGCCTCGCCGAGTCGTTCGGTAGTCAGCCGCACCTCGTCGATCCGATGTCTCAGCTCGCGCTCTTCCTCGAGGAGGCGATCGGTCATGGTGCCCAGGCTGGTACCGAGCGAATCGAGCTCGCGGGCGGGCATCAGCGGTACTTGGAATTCGCGAGCTCCCCCAGCCACACGCCGCGCAGCCCGGCTGAGCGCTTCGAGGGGACGCACGATCAGCGCCGTGATCGCGAAGAAGGTGGCTACCAGCAGCGCGAGGCCAAAGACCCCCATGTACAGCGCCAAGAGGCGAAACAACCTCCGCCCTTCTTGAGCGATGTCCCGCGGACGTGCCGCCACCCTCGCCTGGCGGCTGGCATCTTGGCAGGTAACCCACTCTGCCGACCCGCCCTGGTCCACCGCCGACTCTCCCGCGGAGGCCACCAGCACATTGTCGTGACCGAGCACTCGGATCGCCAACACCGGCGCACGACAAAGCGGTTCGATGGCTGCGGGCGACGCCAGAGCCTGCTGGCAGACCAGCTGAGCCACGGCGCGTGCAGCGTGCCGTTCGGATCGCTGCAACGACACACGGGCAAAGGTCGTGGCCGCCCAAAATAACGGCCCCATGGCCAGAGCCAAGAAGACCCCGATGAGCAGCAGCAACTGAGGCCTGAGACCCAGACGCACGGTGGCTATCTTCGCAGGTGCCGGGACCGCGGGAAAGTGGGCCGCGACAGACCAGTTCTGCTAGCCGAGAAGGTGCCAAGATGGACCTTTCCGTACGGTTGGTTCTCGCCATCCGAGACTGGGTGGCCCGATGGTCGGGATTGGGGACCAGCCTGCTTCTCGGTGCCTATCTCGTCGCCCACCAACGTCGTGCCCTGCCGGGACCGGCCGATGTCGCGGCGCTCGCGGTCTTAGTTGCCTCGAGCTCCCGCCTGCTGGTCCGGCGACTCCGACCGACCTACGCCGAGGAGCATCGTCATCTCGAGCTCGCGCTCGTCACCCACGCCGTCGTCGGTGTCGAGGCACTGGTAACCCTGGTCGGCAGCGACCAAGGCAGAAGTTATCAGCCGGCAGTGTACGCGGTGCTGATGCTGGCCGCGGTACTTACCCGACCGATCGTGGCTGCGGGCTCGGTCGCGTTTACGATTTTGCTGGAGGCCGGGCTGCTTTTGGCAGACGGCTCGCCTCCCGGATACGCTCGCCTGTTTGCCCCACTGGTGCTCGCGCTTCTGTTCACCTCCTCGAATTTTGCGATCTTCAAGACCGAGGTCGCGCGGGTACGTCGGTTTGCGCACGCCCGCTTCGACGCGGAGCTGCAAAAGATGAAGGATGCGGCTCGCTCCTATCGTGTCCTGACGGGCCCGGGCGGTTCGGTCGGCCCGCGACCCTCATCCAAAGGCGAGGACGACCGCGCGTACTATGGCGCGGTCGAGGAGATCCGCTCAGCGCTACAGTTCGCCCTGGATCTGGTCCGCTCCACCCTCAAGCTGCGCACTGCGGTCTTGTTGTGGCAGGACGCTGGGGGGCAATACTTCCGAGTCCAGGAGCTATGCAGCTCCGAGCAAGGCCTCTCGACGGGGCCCTTTCCGGCTCACGATGGGATCGTGGCGGCGGCCGTGAGCGGTCGCAAGCTGGTAACGGTGACGGGCACACGCGCCGCGCGCCACGTCCCGTACTACCCGAGGTCGGTGGCAGTGGGATGCGTATGCGCGGTCCCGGTCGTGGACCACGGTCACGTGCGCGGAGTACTCCTGGTCGATCGCCCGGAAAAAACCGCGATATCGGGGCATGAGGAGGGGGTCCTGCTCACCGCCACGCGATTCATTCAGCGCGCGATCGAAAATGAGCGGGTATTCGCTCAGCTCGAGCGTGCCAAGCTCGAGCAAGGCAAGCTGTATCGTGCCGCCGATCGGCTCGCCGCTGCCACCACCGAAGCACAGGTCATCGAGGTGGGGGTCAATAGCGCGCGTAAATTTACCGCCTTCGACTTTGCGGTGGTCACGCTCTTCGATCGAAACGCCCTAGAACACGAGATCTGCGCGGCCAGCGGCGAGGACATGCAATCCTACGTGGGCCGCCGCTTCGCTCACAATTCGGGCCTGGTGTCGATGTCGATCGCCAACCGCCATCCCTTGCCGTACCGCGGCGACTACGATCCCATTCGACAGCTGGTCTTTGCCCGCGGCATCGAACTGCCTCCGCTCTCGTCCCTGCTGGTCGTGCCCCTGCTGGTTCACGAGCGGGCGCTCGGAAGCCTGGTGCTCGGCTCCAAGCGGCGCGGCGCCTTTGGCGGTGCTGCCCGAACCACCCTCGAGGTTCTGGCTAGTCATCTGGCGGTATCCCTGGCCAACGCCCGCATGCTCAAGCGCCTCGAGGAGCTGGCCACGGTCGACGGCCTAACCGGTCTGCTCAACAAGCGGGCCCTCATGGATTCGGCATCTCAGAAGATCCGAAGCGCCCAGCGGTTCGGCAAGGCCCTGAGCGTGCTCATCTGCGATCTGGACCATTTCAAGCGAGTCAACGACGAGCACGGACACGACGTGGGCGACGCCGTGATCCGGCAATTTGCCGAAATTTTGCACGCCGCCAGGCGTGATATCGACGTGGTAGGGCGATTTGGCGGTGAAGAATTCGTGGTCATCTGCGAGGAGACGGCGGAGACAGGTGCCTTGCAGCTAGCAGAGCGGATCCGGGCCGAACTCGAGGCTCGTGTACTGTCGGGAGTCGCCGAAGGCCTCCGCATTACCTGCTCTATCGGGGTAGCCACCTTCCCCTCCGCCGGGCGCGACTGGGAGGCGCTGTTCAAGTCGGCGGACGAGGCGCTGTACGCGTCCAAGCGCGGCGGGCGCAATCGCGTGACGCTCTGGGACGAGCGGGTCCACGCCGCAGCCTAGGCACTTTTTTTGGTTCCTTCGCCGAACCGGGCCGGCAGGGGTCGAAACTGGCGGCGCCCAGTGCCGTCTGAGCTCGCCGGTGGCGAGATCAACCGCTATGATGTCCTGCCCAGCATGTCCGACAGCGATCTGACCAGCCTGCGCCAAGCCATCGACGAAGTCGATACCCAGATTCTGGCGCTCTTGGCGCGGCGCATCGACCTGGTTTTGGAGGTAGCGGCGTTCAAGCACCAGGGACAAATGGCTGCCTACGACCCAGAGCGCGAGCGTCAGGTGCTGGCGCGCCTCGAGAGTCTGGCGCCAGCATCGCTCGACGGGAGGGTGGTGCGCCGAGTGTTCGAGCGCATCATCGACGAATCACGCCATATCGAGCAGCGCCTGCTCTCCAAAGACCACGGCTGACGCCCGGTCAGTGCAGGGTGTGGAGCTGGCCGTCGTGCACGACCTTCGGCACTTCGGACTCCGGGACTCCGAGTACCGGCGGCGGCCCGGAGCGCCGTTGGGACACTCCTGCAAGCACGATGTGCACTCGGGGCGTGACGTTGGACGATTGCCGAACAGAAGGGAGGTCGGCCTGCTCGGCCTCCTCCTTGCGCCAGCGCTCCAAGATGGCTTGATTGTGGAATTTGCGCCTACGGATTGCCCAGAAGCACAGGCCCACGATGCCGAACCACAGGACGCTGGTGCTGGCCAATACCGGCCAGAACGTGTAGCGGCGCCCCAGATCGGCCCGCCATTCCGATTCCAGGTTCGCGAGGTCGATCCCATAGGCGCCGGCTAAGGCTGCGCCGAAATCGACCCCCTTGGACAGGCGTGACACCAGCCCGTCAAAGCGATAGCGGTCCTCGGTGCGAACCAGGTAGCGCACCACATCGGCGGCTTCGGCGTAAGCGATCGATGCGGTCTGTGGGTCGCGAGGAAAGGCGCTCTCGAGGCGGGTGAGCGGGATCAAGGTACCCGCCAGCGTGGCAGTCCAGAGCGTCTGCAATCGTACGATCGAGCTTTCGCCGGAGGCAAACACTGCGAAGCCTTCATTGAACCATAGCGGCACCGGGTGGCCGCGCACTGCGTCGTGCAAGGCCACGTGAGCCATCTCGTGAACGAAGGCCTCAACGATGTCGTGATGGTCGTTCGGGTAGAGCGGCTGCAGCGTCAGAAGCACCAAGTCAAGATCGGGATAGGCGACCGCCGCAGCGTATTTCGGATAGGTCGTGCCCGGCGGAGCCAGGGTCGCCATCTCGCCGGGGGTCCTGGCGATGCGCACGTACAGATGCCGCAAGACCGGTGTCCCCAGACGTGCAATCAGACCCTCCCGCGCGCCATCGGCGCGGTCGATGAGCACTTGAATGCGCTCGCGGACTTCAGGTGGGTACGCGAAGTGGATCCATCCAGCGTCGTAGCGATTGAATCCAGCTGGCGGGCTGGGCCGCTCGGCGTCCCGATCGGGCATCCGCGGGGCATCCGCGGGCGCATGCAGTCCGGGCGCCGGCTTGGCCGTGGATGGAGCATCGGGTACTTGAGCCCCCGGATACGCCGCCCGGCTGGTTGCAGCAATACACAACACTACCAACAGCGAGGCCATCGAGAACCACCGCAGCACGGCACGGGGCATCCAGCCAGTCCGGCTCTGGCCGACCATCATTTCAACCTAAGGATGATCTGGGACCCGGTCAACGCGCAATGTTTCCGCCAGGGTCGGTGCTTTGGCTTGGGTGCGATCAGGCCGGCTGGTGACTGCGGGCGCGAGGTCAGGCTATCCAGGCCCACAGCGCCGAGACTCGCTGCAACGCAGGTCCAGTCAGTGGGGACTTCATGGCCACTGCAAAGAGCAGCACGCAGACTCCCAGGGCCAACGGACCTGCGGTTGCTGCGGAAATCTCGAGCTTGCGCGGAAATCGCGCAAACGCTCCCACCAACATCAATGCCATCCCGAGTAGCCCGTCGATGACCACGCTGGTGTACAGCGGCTCTTGCCGCAACATCATGAACGTGGACAGAAACGGAGAGGCAGCCATTGACAGCGACACCAAGCTTGCACCGACCAGCAAGGCCCAGCCCAGCCAGCGTCGGGTTCGCTGTCGCGACCGAATCGAAACCGTGGCGCGCAGTGCCAAAGCCAGCGCGAGCAGAGCGATGCCGGCCGCCAGAACCGCGAAGGTGACAGCCCCGAGGGGTCGGTGGTGGGTATTTTTGTCGAGCATCGTGCCCAGCCAGCTGAACGGACCGACGGAAAACAGGAGTGCCAGTGCCAAGGCGGGCGAGAGGCGCGGCAACGGCCGAGCCACACGCAACGCCCCAGCGAGCAATCCGACCAAGCTTCCGTGCAATCCGACCGCTGCGAGCCAAACCAGGAACAGATTGGACCAGCTCCCCTCCAGCCTCAGAGCGATGGGCATGGCCAACAGAACGCCGGCAGGGAGCCCGAAGAGCAGCCCCTCGCCAAAGGCCACCGCTGGCGACGGTGGCAGCGCGTGCCGCTGAGCGGTCATGCCCACGATACGGTATCTGGAAGGTCCAGACTGATGCGTCTCGTTGTACATGGGGGATGGTCCTCGACGCTCGTCATCGCACTGGCCGCAGCGCGCCGCAAGGATACCCGGGCCAGGTTGGTTCGGGCTAGCGGTCCCGGGAAGGCGCGGACTGGCGCGCGCCACAGCCTGGGGCCTCGCGCAGCGCCGCCTCCGCGGACTGCCGAGTCGCCCGGTTCGCGTCCTTGCTCGATAGCAAGGGGGCCAATCGCTCCTGCAGATCCGGGGGATGAATGCGAGCCAGAGCAGCCAGAGCGCTTCCTGCAATTCCTCGTTCGGCCGAGGAGAGCATCGGGTCAGTCAGAGTCCGGGCTCGGTCGGTCAGGGCATCGACGGCCGGCTCGTAGCACAAGTTGCCGAGCGCCCGGGCCGCCGCCCTGCGAACATTGGGATCCTCTTTTCTGTCTTCGAAGCGGTCCAAAATCGAGTCTGCAGCACCAACCGCGTGACGAGCGCTGAGCCCTTCGATCACGCCGGCCCTGACCAGAGCAGAGTCGTCGTCGAGAGCAGCTTCCAGTGGACCGTCGGCGGCCACACCGGGCCCTAAGGTTCCGAGCGCCTGTGCGGCCGCCGCTCTGACCACGGGCCACGAGTCGTCGTGGAGCCGGGTGGCCAAGGCGTCGAGGGCAAAGTCCGCAGACGGACCTGCCAGGGTCTGAGCTGCGGCCTCGCGCACTCGGACTTCCGAATCGCTCAGCGATCGCAACAACTCCGGCTTGAATGCGGCAGGATCGCGCACGCTTCGGGTGGCCTCTGCTCGTACGTAAGGGCTCGGGTCCCGAGTCATTTCGAGCTGCAGGCGCGCGCGCATCCGAGGATCGCGGCCAGCCAGGGCTTGGATGGCGGAGATGAGCAAGTAGCGCCGTCTCCAGTCGGCATTGGCCGACAGCACGCGGTCCACCAGTCGCGCGGCAGCGACGGCGTGGTGTGCGACGTCCTTGCCGAGCGCACGGAGCAGCTCGACCGCGGCCTCGGTGCGCAGATCGGTCCGCTCGAGCTGTTCTTGGATGGCCGGTTGCGCAGCGGGCGAGCGTGCCGCGCGCGCGATGACGTCGCGTAACTGGCGACGCTCTTCGGGGGTGCCGAGCAGCCTCGGCCCGAGGAGCCGAATGGCCTCGGCGGGCGAAGACCGGGCCAGCACGTCTCCAATTCTGGCAAGCCGCGCTCCACGAACCCGCGGGGCGCGGGTCACCAAGGCGGCGACCGCGGCGCTACCGCATCGGCGCAAATGGTCGGCACCGTGGGCACGATCGTTCTCGGATGGACCCAACAATGCATCGACGTAGACTGGAGCGGACAACTCGCAAGGCGCCCCGTCCATCACTTGTAGCGCCAGCGCACGAGCCTCGGGGCTTAGGCGGGCAAATCTCTCGGAAAGCGCCCGGTAGGCGGCCGGGCCCAGGCTGCCAATCACGCTTGCTGCCGCTCGGGCGCGCGCATCTGCGCGTGCCAACGCGTCGAGCAACTGATCCACAGAGGCATTGGCGAACTCCGATCGCGCGGTAACCTCGGCCAGGGTGACCGCCGAATCCGGCGCCTCGTGATAGGCGCTGTCCGTGACCACGGCCACACAATCGGTACGAAGGGGCGCTGGCAAGGTAACGCGCCAGTGCTGACCCGGAAACTTCCAGGGGTCCTCGTCGAACCGCACCTGGTAGACCTGCCCGGTGGTCACCAGCCAAAGCGTCTTGGCGCCAACACCGTGCTCGACGTTGCGCTTGGCCGGCCTCAGCACCAGATCGAAACCTACCAGTGGGACATCGTCGGGGGCTCGAAATAGGACAAATTCGCCTCGTCCAGCCCCGCCACGGTGCTCGCTCCAGGTAGTCTCGGGATCGCCATCGGTCAGCGAGCGGGGCCATCCAATGGCACTACTGGCTCCGACCGCGCGCAGCAGCGAACCCCCATCGGCGGGGCCCGCGGTGCTGGTCGCGTCTGCGGAGCCCCCGGAAGCCGGAGATTCGCCTTCGACACGTTTGGCGATCAGCTGGGGCGCGCTTGCTCGTTGCTCGGCAGGGATACGCTGCACCTTGGCGGGGCGCAGTGTGAGGCTGCGTGGATCGAGCATGCGAGGGACCAGGATGGCCTCACGTCCGCACAAGGTCAGATCTTCGTGCAGCTCTCCGAGCACGACGCGCCGAACGTTCTTTTCGTCGACCGGACCCGAGATCTCGAGGACCGGCCCTTGACGCAACCCGTGCTCACCCTGGACGTAACCCGTGCTCCCTCGAAACAGGATCTTCGGAGCGGCCGAACCCGGCGGCGCCACGACCAGCGCCTTCCATTCGACGCCGGGGGAACCGGTGGGGACATCGACCACGATGGCGTGCCGCTGTTGACCGATCGGAACCACGGTCAGCGTGGCGTGATCGCGCTCGGCTCCAAGCTCCCGCGGCAACCCCAGATCGACACCCCCCGAAAGCGGACAGCCCGCTCGCCTGCAGACCGCGGCCTTCAAGGTCCCATCTCGGTCGAAACCCACGGCAAGCTCGGGCAACCCGCCGCCGGCTACCGCACGGGCGATCAGGGGTGCCGGCTCTGCCCGCAGCGATTGTGGAATGAGAAGCACGGCCGCAACCGTTGAACCAAGGATGCAACCAAGAAACACTGACCGAGGCATGGGCCTATGGTAGCCGCAGGGTTGCGACGAGGCGAGCGCACACGTCACCGAGCGGTGGGCCCAACGACACCCGGCTGTCACGCGGTTGTGGTTCGGTGCACCGGGCTACCCACCCAGAATCACCTTCTCTCTTGGCGTCGCCTATGGAATCGACTCACCTGAAATGGGACTCGGCCAGGCTGGCCAACGTTCGCCTTCTGGGGGAAGGCTCGGTGCCGTTCACGGCCGACGATCGACGACCCGAGCGTTTGGAGCGAACTGCGGAGCGCTGGCGCCTCCTCGATAGCTTCGAAAGGCGCTTCGCCGATCGGGCCAGCATTGGCTCACGCCAATTCGTCTATTTCGATCCTCACGATCCATCTCGTCGGGTCGCGCCGGCACTGTTCGTGCATCTGGGGGGCCCGGACGAGCTATTCGAGGAGTGGAAAACCTGGGAACGCGGGGTACCCGAGCTAGCGCTCGAGATCGTCACATCGCATCTGCCGCCCGAAGTGGCAGCCGACGTGCTTCTGGAGCGTTATTTGGAGCTGGGGGTCCGCGAGCTTGCCTGGTTCGCTCCCGAGAAGGAGGCAGGCCGCCGTCTGAGCATCTGGGATCGCACAGATGGGAAGCTGGTGGAGCGTCACGCCGACGGAGATTGCAGTGCGTGCGCCATCTTGGGCGCCACTTGGCAAGTGGTGGAGGTCCCAGTGATGGGCCCCTGCCTGGTGTTGTGCTGAGCGCGGGCGCAGGCTGGACCGCCGGGCCGAGCTTAGCCAAGGGGCACGAGCAACTGGGCGGCCTCTGAGGGCAACCCCAGAGCCATCAAGATCGAGGGCAGCTGGTTGCGCGTCAGCGCCACTCGCGTAGGCATCCCCCCCGAGACCCCGAACATTTTCAGAAAATCGTAGCCGCTGTCGAATTGGGCAGCGACGCTGACGGTATCCCGATCCACTACCAGGCTCACCTTCTCCAGCTCCTGCCCCAACAGCAACAGCAGTGTCTTGTCGATGGCCGCCCGGTGCCCCGTGACGTCGAGACCCACCACGCCGTCGCCCAGGCGGCGGTAGCCTTTTGCCAGGCGGCGCGTCTCGCGCTCGATGGGCAGAAGCTCGTCCGCAGCCCCGGAAATGCTCTCGAAGCTCGCTTGGTCCTTCTGGCCTTGGGCCAGATAGCGAACCACCATCGCATAGAGCGCTTCGTCCCGAGGTCGGGCCCTCAAGGCGCGATCGATGATGGTGGCCAAGCTGCTCGGTACACCCATGCGCGTGTCGATGGCTCGTGCGTCCGCGTCACAGCCTGGATACGGTTCGACGCCACCGAGCATCCATTTGGCCGCGCTCGCCAGCCCGTCGAAATCGTTGTGACAGCAGATGGTGTCGATGGGACCGATCCGCTGTACCAAGGGGGGATCGATCATCTCCGGACAAGCTCCGTGCTCGGACTTCTTGGATAAGACGAACCTTGGGTCGCCGGCGAATCGGAGGTGCTGATCGTGATCGTGGTGGTCTACCCAAACGCGCAGCCGTGGACCGAGCTGATCGATGAAGGGTTGGGTCACCTTGTCGAAGCCGCTGCCCTGCGATCCAGCGAACGCGATGTCGAGCACGGCTACGCGACCCTCGAGCGATTTTGCCTTGGGCAAACGTCGGGGTGTACCGAACACCAGTGCGGGAAACGAGACTGCGTTCATCGACCGAGGGACTTCGGCTGTCTTACCCCTTCCTGGCGAAGCGAGGCCAGGAGCCGACCTTGAGACCGGTAATGGGGCCCCTCGATACCACGAGTGGGGGTTGGACTAGCCAAGAACCTGGGATTGCGTTCAGTGCTCCGCGGCGATTCCTCGCGTCGCCCCCCTAGGAGGCGCGTGGTAGCTTGCCGGGCCCGTGGCTTCCCTCAGTCGTGAAACCATCGCATCCGCCCTGCCCCACGTCCTTTCTCGGACCCAGCTCGAAGGAGTGGGAACAAGATTCGAGGGCAAGGTTCGAGACAATTACACCACTTCCGACGGGCGTCGCATCATCGTGACTACCGACCGGATCAGCGCGTTCGATCGGATCCTCGGTACCCTACCGCTCAAGGGTCAGCTGTTGAACCACTGCGCGGCGTGGTGGTTCGCCCAAACCAAGGACATCGCGCCCAATCACGTGCTCGGAGTGCCGGATCCCAACGTCATGGTGGTGCGTGAATGCCGGCCGCTGCCGGTCGAGATGGTAGTGCGTGCATATTTGACCGGAACCACGTCGACAAGCATCTGGGTGCACTACGAGCGCGGAGAGCGAGAATTCTGCGGCATCCGCCTTCCCGACGGCCTGCGCAAACACCAGCGTCTGCCCGAGGTATTGCTGACGCCAAGCACCAAGGCCGAAGACGGAGCGCACGATGTGTCCGTCTCCCGCGACGAGATCATCAAGATCACGAAAATGCCGGCGAGCGATTTCGACAGGGCGGCGGAGATCGCCATGAATCTCTTTCGCTACGGTCAGAAGGTTTGCGCCGAGCACGGTCTCATTCTGGTCGATACCAAGTACGAGTTCGGCAAGACCCCGGAGGGCGACATCGTAGTCATCGACGAGGTCCACACGCCGGACTCTTCTCGATTCTGGTTTGCCGATAGCTACGACGAACGCTTCGCGACCGGGGCGGATCCGGAGAGCTTCGACAAGGAGTACGTGCGCCGCTGGCTGGCAAGCCGCGGCTTTCGGGGCGATGGCCCGGTGCCAGTGCTCCCCGACGAGATACGCATCGAAGCGACCAGCCGCTACGTGGCGGCGGTCGAACGCATCACTGGAGAGTCCTTCTCTCCGAGCCTCGGTCAGGACCCGGAGAGTCGCATCCGGCGCAACCTGGGACTTGTGTGATGCATTTTGCCAAAGAGCGAGATCTCGATTCGTTCTTGAGGGCGTTCTTGGCAAGCCGCTACGTTCTGTCCGGATCCGACCAGGCGCTCACTGCCCCGGTGCCCGGTTACGACGGAAGGGCCGAGCTGCTGGCTCGGCAGATGTTCGCGGCCGGGCGCGAGCAGCGCGCACGTGCGCTCGCGGACCAGCTGAGCCATCTGGCTATCCTGCTCGAACAACGACGGCTCGGCTACGGAGTGGAGTCTTGCACCTGAGCCGCGGACGGGTGGTGGATGCACGGCCGGCAGCACCGACGCCGGCAAGTGCTTCGCGCGCCACGTTGCCTTCCGGGCGCGTCGCGCCCACGCAAATAGTGGATGCGGCAGTCCGCGCGGAGCAAATCGTGGCAGACGCCCGGCAGCAGGCCTCAGCCATGATCGAAGCGGCCCGGGCCGAACAGGACCAGTTGCGGCAACGGGCGCGCGAGGCCGGACGCGCGGATGCCCTGGCGGAACTTGTGGTCCGCCATCGGGCGCTTTCGGCACGGGAGCGCGAGATCGATTCCGATCGACTGCAGCCGTCACTCTCCCTGGCCCGGCTGTTGGCGGAGCGCATCCTCGGCGAACAGTTGCGCCTCGATCCCGAACGCGTCACCTCGCTGGCTCGACAGGCCCTCGAGGAAGTCAGGGGAACGCGTAGCGTCACACTCTTCGCGCACCCCGAGGACGCGCGGATCCTCGGGCATGCGCAGCCGACCTGGGCAACGGACCCCGAGCGGCTCGTAAAGGTCGCGCCGGACCCGGAGCTCCGGCGAGGCCGGCTGCGTTTCGAGACCGAACTGGGGGTCGTGGATGCCGATCTGGGGGCCCAGCTCGATCGCTTGATCGAGCGTCTCGGACGGAGTCTCGAGCCGTGAACGATCGCGGTCCTGCCGTGCCGGCACAGCCTTTCGAGCCGAGCCCCGGGTTCAACCCGAGGACCAACCTGTGGCTCTTCGTCGCCACGGTGATAAGCGTATTTTTGGCGGGTCGGCTCTGGGCACCGCCTCCCGCGAGCGGCGGGTGGATTGCTCGTTCGTTGTCGGGCTGGACCTTCGCCGTGCCCTTGCTGGCGATCTTGGTGGCCCACGAGGGCGGTCACTACGTGGCCTCGCGGTTTCACCGCGTGCCCGCGTCGCTGCCCTACTTCATCCCGCTTCCGTTGCTCAGCCCCTTCGGTACCTTGGGCGCAGTCATTCTGATGCGCGGCCGCATTCGCTCGGCTCGGGCCCTGCTCGACATCGGAGCGTCGGGTCCGATCGCGGGAATGCTGGTAGCGGTGCCCCTGATGGTAGTGGGCCTGAGCCTGAGCCCGGTCATGCCTGCTGCGCCCTCGGGCTTCATCCAGGAGGGGCAGAGCCTCTTGTATTTGGCTCTCAAACGCCTGGTGCTCGGCGACATCCCACCGGGCTACGACGTCATGCTTCATCCCACGGCATTGGCAGCCTGGACCGGGTTCTTCATCACCTTCTTGAATCTCTTGCCCTTCAGCCAGCTCGATGGCGGGCACGTCGCCTATGCGCTGCTCGGCCGGCGCCACGATGCGTGGTCCCGCCGCATGTGGCTAGTTCCGGTGGCTCTCCTAGGATACAACCTGTGGACCCATGGTCGCTTCGCAGTCCTGGCCCTGCTGCAAGGTCACGCGGCCATGATAACCGGCGACCAGTGGGACCGGCTCTTGAGCTCCACGCTGTTGTGGGTGGTCTTGCTGCTGGTCATGCTCTTGATGCGCCGACGTACCGGCGGGTTGCATCCGCCGGTGGACGAGACCTACCTCGATCCGATACGCCGGCGGGTGGGGATTGGGACGCTGTTGATGTTCGTACTGCTATTCATGCCCTCGCCGTGGGTGGCGACATGAGCAACCGGCTGGACCCGTGGTGAAACGTCCTTGGGGAAGGTTGGCGGGACGCGCGCTTCGCCTGGGCGTGGCGCTGGCGGCAATCGGAACCCTGTTCTGGCTGCTCGATCGCATCGGGTGGTCCAAGATCGGCCAGGTGCTGGTCAGCATCGGGATCGAGGGGGCCCTCGGGCTGCTGGCGCTCGGGCTGCTAGAGAACGTCTTTGACGCTGCATCGCTGCGCCGCACCCTGAGCACTCGGGTGAGCGTGGTGCGGATCCTCGGCTACGCCGGGCTCGGCGGGCTGGTGAACGTCTTCGTGCCCTGGGACGCGGGCGAGGTCGTCAAGGCGACGCTGATCCGGCGGCACGTGAGCGTTTCCGAAGCCATCGGTTCCACGGTCATCTGGAACTACCTGATGAAGCTTTCCCGTCCCCTGGTTGGCCTCGTCGCCGCGTGTGTTGGCCTTGCGGGGGATCACCTGGTGAGCCCCAGCATTCAGATGCTGGTCGTGGCCGCGTCGCTGTTGGCGTTCGCGCCATATCTTGCGATAAAGCTCCTATTGAGCCACGGGCCGGCTTCGCGGCTGGTGGGGCTCCTGTCGCGCTTACGGCTGATCCGGCGGGATCCGGCTCGGCTGGCGGCCGCCGCGACCGAGCTAGACCACCAGATCCGACATTTTCATCGGGAGCGACCAGCGGCATACCGAGCCGCGCTCGGCTACCAAGTCTTGGCCCGGGTTTCCTCGTTCTTGGCCCTGTACGCAACGCTACGGCTGCTGGGGAACAACTACCCGCTGGCTACCTCGGCGCTGGCCTATGCCGCCATCAGCGTGGCCACCTACGTGTATCTGCTCCTACCGTCACGCCTGGGTGTTGGAGAAATGGCCGGCGGTGGGGTGTTCCTTCTGCTCGGGCTCGGATTCGACGCGGGCCTCTTGGCGCAGCTGGTGATGCGCATCAAGGGAATCGTCAGTCTCGGTCTGGTCGCTCTGTTGGCGTCGCGCTTCGTTTCGGCAGAACCGCAACGACCGCCCGCAGGCGTGGTCGAGCCCTAAGCGACTTTGAGTTCTTGGATGATACCGAGAGGCTCGGGTCCGACACGGCTCAAGCGTTGGCGCAATCGGTCCGCTGGCGTTAGCCCATGTTCGACCAGACGCACCAGCGGCTCCAGGTAACGCCGCTCGTCCCCCAAGTTCGCGTCGAGCCGCCCGCGGCGCAGCAGTCCCCCCTCGGCAATCGCCAACAATTCCATCGCCAGCCGAAGCACCGAGTGCGATCCCAAGTTCGCCCGAAGGCCGAGGCGCGCCAGATCGGCACGTGCCGACTGAACCGCGGAGAACTCCAACCCACTGAGCAATCCGTGCACCTCTTCGAGCGCCCGTTGATCGTACATGAGACCCGTCAAAAGAGCGGGTATCGCCATGGCCAAATCCGAGCTCTGGGCGTCGCAGCAGCGCATCTCGATGGTATTTTTCAGGCGAGCCTCAGGAAAGAGGGTGTTCAGGTGCAGCTTCCAGTCGGCGAGCGTCGCGCGAAAGCCCCGGTAGCCATTGGCGAGAAAGTCCTCGAAGGGCTGCCCAGTATTGGCGATCGATCGAGTTCCGCGCTTGAACAGAAACATGGGCGCCTTCAGCGCAAAATCCACGTAGTCGGTGTACGCGGGCAGGCGCTTGGACCAGAGGCGCTCGATGAGTCCGCTGCGGCTCGGATCCATGTGCAACCAGACCTCGCCACGCAGGCTGGCCGTAGGCCAAAGCCGGCCCTCGGCCAAGGGAGAGTATGCGGTCATGGCGTGAACGACGGGCGCCATCCGCAGCAGCGCGGTCAGCTTCCTCATCGCGTCGGTTTCGCTGTCGAAGTCGAGATTGACCTGGATGGTGGCAGTGCGCTGCATCATGTCGAGCGCACCTTGACCTTGCCCCGGAAGATACTTGCGCATGATTGCGTAGCGACGCTTGGGTACCCAGGGCAAAAGACTTCGCTCGAACAGCGGATGAAAGCCGACGGAGAGCCAGCTCAGACCGAGGGGCTCGGAAATCTCCCGTAGCTCCTGATGATGTTCCTCGAACTGCCGCGCTACGCCGTGGACGTCATCGAAGGGGGCCCCGCTCAATTCGAGCTGCGCCCCCGGCTCCAGCGTGATGCTACGGCCGGGCTTCTGTAGGGCAATGACCGGCAGATGCCGAGCCTCGCGCACCGGCTGCCAGCCGCGTTGCTCGAACTCGTAGAACAAGCCCTCGATTCCCCGGGGTCCCCAGTAGCTCACCGGCGCCATCTCCGGCAGAGAGACGCCGAATTTTTCCCATTCCACGCCGACCTGCCACAACCGACGGGGGCGTTCCGCTATGAGAAAGGGACTCAACAGCTCGGCCGAGCTACGAATCGGCTGTAACTCTTGATCCCCAGCGGGTTGTGGCAAAGGAGGCGCGTACATCTGGAGATACACCTGGGGTCGGTCTGTCGATTCCGCTAGCTCGCCGAGGACCGGAGCGGGTCATGGTCGATCTCGGTGTCCGAGCGGGTAGCCGGCAGAGACGGGTGCAACTCCCCTAGGCCCATGGCCAACGCCTGGGTATGCGCTTCGGTGGTTCCAGCTCCACCACCAATGATGCGAGCTCCGTGCATGTCGAGCTCGATCGCCCGCCGCGCCCACGCCTCGGGGTCCGAGCTTTCGTCCCAGAATCCGCGAACGCTCAAGGGCCCGGCGGCCAAGAGCACCCCGGGTACCATGCCCTCGGCCGCAATGGCCGAGCGTGCCAGCTCCAACAGGGCGATACCGCTGTCGATGGAACTGACTTCGAACAGGAGAGCAGTAGCCCCAGCTTCCTGAAGCGCCTCGACCAGAGGCCCGACCGCCCCGCCGATGATGGGTTCCCCGTTCGGGAGACATTCCACCACTGCCCAGGTGGGCAGCTCGGTACTGGCCGCCGCCACCACCGCGGCCATCAACCCCAAGCGCGATCCCTGTCCGCGAGCGATCAAGAGCTCGCAACCAGCGTTGGCGAGACGATTGGCGTGTTCGACGAACTCCTCGTGCAGACGATTTGCCGCTAGCGGAGCCAGCATCTCACTGCCGAGCACCCCGGCGACCGCCACCGGCTTTTCAGCGTGAGCCAGGGCTTCCAAGGCCAGGTCCACGGCCACGCCAGTGAGCATGGCCGCTCGGTGCTGCATACCCACCTCGGCCAAAGCCCTAGGCGTCGTGTCCATGGTCAATGCGCTCAACACGTCCACGCGGCTCGAAATCTCGGCCCGATAGTGCGCCAGAACTCGGGCCTGGTCCTCGCGCAACAGCCGCCCCAGTTCGCCGGGGGTGTCGAGGGTCACGTGCCGAGCGCGAAAACTCGCCCCGGTGTCTGCATCGAGCACCAGAGGCCGACCCTTGTTCAGGCGATGGCGGATGTCGTCGAAGCTCATGGCTCCCGCGCGGTCGTAGGACCCAAAAATTCCCGTCTCCTAGCCCTTGGGCGACGGGTACCCGAAGTGAGTCCCTAGCCTGCCCTCCGCAGGGCTGGCCGGCAACCTAGAACCCCGATGCTCCAGCTTGCCTGCGGGCATGCAGGTCCGGGCTCGACTGGGCGTTCAAGGTTTCGAGGCCGGGGCCGATAGCCGGAAATTCGCCCGCCGGACCAGGAGATCGAGGATGAGAACCATCAGCGCCAGCAGCAGCGGGCGCGACCACAGAGGCTGCTTGCGAACGATACTTTCCGACCCAGCCGAAAGCACCTCCTCAGGGCTGGGGTCGACTCGTCCAGCACCGGCCATGGCAGCTGCTTTCAGGCGGTCGAGGTCGGGCTGAAGGCGTGCGAACTCGACGGGGTACGGAAACGAGAGGCGCCCATGGCTCTCGGCCACTTGCCGGAGTCGCCCGTCGGCTCCGAGACGCTGCAGATACGCGGTCAGACGGTAGCTCCCCGGAGCAACTATCTGCAAGCTGGTCGAGTAGCGTCCGGGGGCAGTTTGCCGCAGGGGCTGCTCGAGGGCCAGCTCCTTTGGCCGCGGGCCTTCGACTTTCAAATCCGCGGCAAGGTCGTTGTCGAATCGGTCGTCGTCGGTGTACGCGTCCACCGACACCGTGACCGTGCTGCCCGCGCGATCGATCTGCATGGCGACCTCACGGTGCTGGCGCTGCCGCAGATGCTCTCTGACGAGCTGCCCGAACAGTCGTGGATAGGCGCTCCAGCGTACCCAGTCGACCGCCCACGGACCACCGAGATCGCTGGTAAACGCCAACGTCCAACCGAGTCCTTGCCGCATTCTCGCGAGGATGGGCTCGCCGCGGTCACTGGCCAGCACCACCTGCGCCGGGGCGGGCTTGGGCGTGGTCGACACATAGCCGTGCAAGAGAGGCGCCGAACCGATCGCGACTCCGCGCAAAAATGATGCTGAATGAACCACGTGTACCGAAAACCATTCGTCGCTCGCGGCCTCGCGCGACACCAGCTCGGTCTCGTGAGTGAAGATGCGTGGCAGGCTTTTTGGGGTCGACGCGCCGTGGTAACGGCCGCCGCCGGCTTCGGCGAGGCGCCGCAGCAGCTCGGCGTCGGCTTCGCTTCCGAGGCCCACCGTGGTAAGCGTGATGGAGTCGGCCACCAAGGCCTGGACCAGCTCATCGAGGCCGTGCGTCGGCGATTGCCCGTCCGTCAGAAGCACGATGTGCTTGCGGCGGGCCGAGGTGGCTGCAATGTCCTGGTAGGCCATGTCCAGGGCCGGGAATATCTCGGTGCCTCCGCCCGAGACGATCCGCGAAAGCTCGGCTCGGATGCGCGCCTGGAATCGGGCGGGCTGCAGGGGGACCGCGCGCACCGCCGACGAATCGAAGGCAACGACCT
>Ga0055462_10000012_pt1 | contig 20723 bp, 11 predicted proteins | sample Joice_ThreeSqC_D_2_FD_57689 | JGI IMG/M metagenome (GOLD analysis project Ga0055462, IMG submission 57689) | Wetland microbial communities from San Francisco Bay, California, USA, that impact long-term carbon sequestration - Joice_ThreeSqC_D1 | ecosystem: Environmental > Aquatic > Marine >...
CAGGCTTGGGGTAATGAGGCCCGAGAGCCCGATGATATCGACATCCATCTCGCGCGCCTTGGCCAAGATGGTGTTGCCGGGAACCATGACCCCGAGATCGGTCACTTCGTAGTTATTGCAGCCAAGCACCACGCCGACGATGTTCTTGCCGATGTCGTGCACGTCTCCCTTGACGGTGGCCAGTAGAACTCGGCCGTGACTCCGGGCCACCGGTGCCGCCTCCCGCAGCGCCATGATGTGGGGTTCGAGGATGGCCACCCCCTTCTTCATGACGCGCGCGCTCTTGACCACCTGAGGCAGGAACATCTTGCCTTCGCCGAAGAGATCACCGACCGTCCGCATCCCCTCCATCATGGGCCCCTCGATGACATCGAGGGGGCTTCCCAGCTCGAGGCGGGCTTCCTCGACGTCACTTTCAATATGCTCCACGATCCCGTGAACTAGGGCATGAACGATGCGTTCGCCCACGGCGGTGCGACGCCACGCGTCGTCGACGACTCGCTCGGCGCGCTTGCCCCGCACGGTTTCGGCAAGTTCGACCATGCGCTCGGTGGCGTCGGGCCGACGGTCGAAAAGCACGTCCTCCACGCCCTGCAGCAGGTCCGGGGGGATATCCTCGTAGACCGCCAGCTGTCCGGCATTAACGATGGCCATGTCGAGGCCGGCCTTCTTGGCGTAAAAGAGAAACACGGAATGGAAGGCTTCTCGAACCGGCTCGTTGCCGCGGAAGCTGAAGCTGAGATTGCTGATACCGCCACTGACGCGCGCACCGGGCAATTGCCGCTTGATACGCCGTGTCGCCTCGAGAAATTCGAGTCCGAACCGATTGTGGCCTTCGATGCCGGTCGCTACCGCGAAGACGTTGGGATCGAAGATGATGTCCTGCGGCTCGAACCCGGCGCGCTCGATGAGCAGCCGATACGCCCGCTCACAGATCTCGAATTTTCTGTCGGCGGTTTCGGCCTGGCCTTGCTCATCGAAAGCCATCACGACCGCGGCAGCTCCATAGCTGCGCACGCGCCGGGCTTTTTCCAAGAAATCCGCCTCCCCTTCCTTGAGGCTGATGGAATTGACGATGGCCTTGCCTTGCACGTTGCTGAGCCCAGCCTCGATGACCGACCACTTGGAGCTATCGATCATGATGGGGACCCGCGCGACGTCCGGTTCGGTGGCGATCAACCGGAGAAATTGCGCCATGATCGCTTCGGAATCCAGCATGGCTTCGTCGACGTTGACGTCGATGATATTGGCTCCGTTCTGTACTTGATCGGCCGCAACTTGAATCGCCTCGGTCAGCTTTCCTTCCCGGATCAATCTCGCGAAGCGCTTGCTGCCGGTCACATTGGTGCGTTCACCCACCATGACGAGGTTGGAATCGTCGCGCAGCACCAATGTTTCCAAGCCCGAATACCGCGTCAGCCCGTCGGTGGCTGCGGGACGCCGCGGCGGCACGTCGTGTACCGCTTCGGCAATGGCGCGAATATGACGATCGTCGGTTCCGCAGCAACCGCCAATGACATTGCACAACCCATCGCGGGCAAACTGGCCAAGCGTTGCCGCCATCGCCTCGGGAGTCGCGTCGTACTCGCCAAAGGCGTTGGGCAGGCCCGCGTTCGGATAGCAGCTGGTCATGGCCGGCGCGAGCTTGGCCAAGACTTCCAGGTACGGGCGCATGTCGTCTGCGCCTAGGGCGCAATTGAGCCCCACAATCATGGGGTGAGCGTGGGCAATGCTGGTGAAAAAGGCATCCACGGTCTGACCGGAAAGGGTGCGTCCACTCTTGTCGACAACGGTGACGCTGAGCATCAGCGGCAGCGAAGTGCCCTTGGCAGCCTGTACCTTTTCGATGGCGGCGATGGCGGCCTTGGCGTTCAGCGTGTCGAAGATGGTCTCCACCAGCAGAAGATCGCAGCCGCCATCGATGAGCCCCGACGCTTGAAGCTCGTAGGCGTCGCGCATCTGATAGAAATCGACGTCCCGGTGCGACGGATCCTCGACCTTCGCCGACATGCTCAGGGTCTTGTTGGTAGGCCCCATGGCCCCAGCAACGAAGCGTGGGTGGTCAGGGTCGCGGTCCGACCATCGCTTTGCCGCCTTCTTGGCCAGCTGCGCTGCCTCCAGGTTCAAGTCGTAGACCAGAGATTCCGTGCCGTAGTCGGCCTGCGAGATAGCCTGGGCGTTGAACGTGTTGGTCTCGACGATGTCGCTGCCCGCCGCCAGATAGGCCTCGTAGATGTCCCCAATCAACTTCGGCTGCGTGAGAACCAGCAGGTCGTTGTTGCCGAGCAAAGCCCGTGGGTGGTTGCTCAGACGCTCCCCGCGAAAGGCGTCTTCGCCCAGGCGCTGGCGCTGAATGAAGGTTCCCATGGCGCCGTCGAGCACCAGGATGCGGCCAGCGGCAATTCGTTCGATTGGGTGGGGCGATCGAGGATCAGGCATTAGGACTCCAGCCGAGACCGGACCAACCGGCCGCGGGCTCGGCACTAGCTTAGTCGACGACGCCGAGGAGTGCCGCCACGTGACAACAACTTTCTCGCGGCCGCAGCCCCATAGCGGCGTCGAACGGGGCAAATTCCACCCCGTACCCGGACGAGACCAGTCGGATTAGGCCTCGGCCTTGGAGTAGTCCGCCTGATGATGGAACGGGGCCAGTAGGGTGAATAGCACCGAGGGAATCGCGGCAATCAGAACGATGATGAAGAACCAGTGATAGCCCACCGCCACCTGAATGTAGCCGCTTATCATTCCGGTCAGCGTCATGCACAGGCTCAGGCCGATCCCGGTAGCAAAAGCATAATGCGCGGTCCGGTAGGGCCCCGGCGCAATCTGCTGCATCATATAAATCATGTGACCTACGGCCCCGAACCCCCACCCCAGCTTCTCGATCACGAAGACCGTGCCGATGATCCAGACGCTTTCCGGACGGACGAATCCCAAATAGAGGAAGGTAACGTTGGGCACGTTCAGGGCCAGGCACAGGATCAACAAGGATTTCTTTAGGCCCCGTTTGGACACGAACAGACCGCCCGCGATCGATGCCACGATGAAGCCCACCGTGGCGACGCCCTGGAGCAACGCGAGCTCTTTGTTGTTCAGCCCAAGTCCGCCGTTGTCGCGACTATCCAACAAAAATAACGGCCCGACCTTGTCGAGGAGCCCCAGCCCGAATCGGTAGAAGAAGGCGAACCCCAACAATAACAGGACGTCTTTCTTGGCGAAGAAGGTGACGAATACCTTGCCGAAGGTGCCCATCGCGTCCGAAAAGCTCGAGGGCGCGTCCTTGGCTTTTTCGCCCGGGGGCAAGAAGCGGGAATGCCAGAGGGCAAGTGCTCCCATCAGCACCGCCAACCCCAAAAATGCATAGAGCCACGCCGTGGTGTAAACGGAAGGTTCCGGCTTGGGCTGCCCGTCCACCTCACCAGCTAGCAAACCGACGATGCCGACCAGGACACTGGCTGCCAAGACTGGTCCAATGCTCCAACACATGCTCTGCACGCCCGTGAATGCCGCTTGGCGCTTGGGCTCGAGCGTGGTCACGTACACGCCGTCGCTACCGATGTCCTGGGTCGCGCCGGCAATTGCGCCGACCATGAGCAGAAGGACGACCGGCACGACAAAGGCCGGCAGCTTGAGTGCCAGGGCTATCCCGACGAAGCAGAGCGCCAGGATCAGCTGCATGAGCACAACGAAGAACTTCTTGGTCTTGTATAGCTCCAAGATGGGCGCCCAGAGCGGCTTGAAGGAAAACGCAAATCCGGTGATGCTCGAGTAAAGAGCTGCCTGCTGATTGGAGAGGCCAACATTGGCAAACATGATATTTGCCGATGTCGTCACCATCGTATACACGGCCCCCATGGCAAAGTAGCTGGTGGGGACCCACAGGGCGGGGTGCGCGTAGGAGTGTTGGGCGGGGTGCTGGTCGGAGCTCATGGCGCGCGCGAGTCTAGTCGAAAGCGCGTCGACGCGGTGAAAAAGCGTGCTTTGGCGTGGTTGCTGCCTCAGGTATCGGCGGAAATCCCCAACTCCTCGAGCAGGAGGGAAAGCTGCCCCGGCTGGAAGGGACGCTGGAGGCTCCGAATCGCTGCCATGCGTTCCGATACGGATCCGTGTTCGACATCGGCCGGGTTAGAAGCCACTACCACCGGTACCTGGGAGGCGACCTCCCGGATGCCCGCGATGACCTGACCGGCGCTCATGCCGCGGCCGGAATCCAGGTCCACGAGGATCATCTCTGGTAGCTCCATGACCCCCAGAAGGGCCAGTGCCTGCTCACCGCTGAAAGCGATGGTGAGCCGGAAGCCCTTGTTCTTCAGGCACGCTCCCAACTCCTGACGGCAGGTCGGGTCATCTGAGATCAGCAGCAGTCCCGCCCCGCGTCGTCGGGGAGCCACCGGCGAATCCGTGGGACTGCGCGGTTCGAAGGCCGGAGCGGGCGCCGGAAAATAGACACAATATCTGGTTTCGTGACCCTGGAGGCTCTCGACGTCCACGTACCCGAGATGATCCCGCACGACGGCTTGTACCAGGCCAAGGCCGATGCGCGCCTCCGGATCGCTAGCCAGACGTGGGTCCATCATAACGCCCTGAGCCGAGTACTCGAGATCGGCGCCGTCGAGGGGTGGACCGTTGTCGATCACCTCCAATCGAAAATAACTTCCTGCCGGTATGGTCTCGAGCTTGCCCTCTTTGCAATCGAGCGACACTCGTCGGGTACGGACGGTGATCCGACCGTGGTCTTCGACGACGGCCCGCGCGTTGCGAAGGAGGTTCCTGATCACGCTGGCCAGTTGCACCTCAACGCCCTTCAGCTGCGCTGGCCCGGACGAAAGGTCGAGCGCGACCTGCAGTTCGGACGGAAATGGGGACAGGGCAGCGACCGTCTCCTCGACGACCCGATTGAGGTCGACGTCCGTAACGACGGACTCCTCCCGACGACCCAAGGTCAACAGCTGGCGACTGAGCTCCACGAGGCGGCGGGCAGCCAGCTCCATCTCGTGGACCAGAGGCAACACGGGATGATCGTCTTGCAGCTGCTCGAGCATGAGCGTTGGGTAAGCGACCAGGGGAGCCAAGAGATTGTTGAAGTCGTGAGCGATCCGACGAGCAATCCGAACCGTGGTCTCGAGGCGCTCTATCCGTTCGATCGCCTGGGCAAACGACTCATCGTGCCGGCGCTGGGTTGCGAGACGTGACGAAGATTCCGCAAAGCCCGACTCAGAGTCTGGCGGCGTCACCGCCTTGTGAGGTTGATGCGACATGCTCCCCCCCGCATAGTGCTGATGCACGCAGGTGCCGACGAGCCTAGCACGAGCAGGCTCGCCGTTGCTAGCGCCAACGCTGGGCGAGGCGCGACCAGAGGGTGGATCCGATCGCCCATTGCTGGTGCACATGTGCGGAACGGTCGGCACCAACAAATCCGAGGACGTGTAGGTTCCCTTGGTCCAGTCTGGTCGAAACGGACGGGTCGCTGGCGGCGCTGGCCTCGACGGGCGTCTCGACCAAGTCGACCAATTGGAGCAGTCTGTGCGCGGAATCCGCGGTATTGGAGTAGCCCACGGTCGGAACGTTGGTGTGCGTCAAGCCGAAGAGACGCTGACCGGACTTGGCCAATTTGGCGAATTCGACCAACGGGGCGAGTTGTTGGTCACTCGGTATCCGCCGACGGGGATCGACGTACGCCACATAGAGCGCGTCCGCCAAGAAAAGTGCGTCGATGCGTGCAAAGACGGCCGGTTGACGCAACAGAGACACGACTGCGCCGAATCCGGCGCTCCACGCACTCACGGCGACGTGTCGTTCGTGAGCCCCGGGCAGGTTTCGACGGCGGGCTATTTGTGCGCGCAGGCCTCGGAGCAGCGCGTCAAACATGCCCTCGACGGAATAACGTTCTCGGTAAGCCTTGGTGCCGATGCCGACGTTGACCACGAGAAGCACCGCGTGGAGCCCGGATTGCCGAAGCGCAGGCTCGAGGGCGGTGTGAACGCCGTGAAAATGGACGAGCACGTCGTAGCTTCCATCGTCCGACACGGCCTCGGGCGCCATCACGACCACGTTGCCTGCGCGCGTAACGAAGTAGGGATAGGGCGACGAAGGTTCCGGCGTTGGCGACGGCGCGGGAGCTGGCGCTGGCGTCACCCGCAACGGCACCGCCGAGGGGATGCGCGACGCCGGCGCCACAGCCGATCCGAGTGAGGCCTGCGAGTCGCGGCTCCGCCAGGCCACCAACGCAGCCGTGACCACCACCAAGGTCAGCCCGAGGCTAGTTATCCAGTGTCGCAACCTGGGCAGAGGATACAATTTCCCAGGGGGACGCACCTCGCTGGGGCCGACCCACTGGCTGACCGACTTCGGCGCTTCCGCATGCTTGGCCCTGCTTCAAGGCCGAACACCTTTCGGAAGTGCGGCAGCGGCGCTAGGCCCGAGCCCACGGAGACCACGATGAACCTTCACCCCTTGGCTGGCAAAGCCCCCCCCGAAGACCTGCTCACCAACGTGCCCCGATTGGTGAGCTCCTATTTTGCGCTGACGCCGGACCCGGCCAATCCACGGCAGCGAGTGGCTTTCGGCACCTCGGGACATCGCGGCTCCTCGCTGGAGGCAAGTTTCAACGAGATGCACGTCCTGGCGATGACCCAGGCGATCTGCACGATTCGTCATGAAGAAGGGATTCGTGGCCCCCTGTATCTCGGTATCGATACACACGCTCTCTCCGAACCCGCCTGGATGACGGCCTTGGAGGTACTGGCGAAGAACCAAGTCGAAGTGTTTTTGGACCGCGAAGGTGGCTATACGCCCACCCCGGTCATCTCCCACGCCATCCTAGGGTACAATCGGGAACACCAGAACGATCGCGCCGACGGCATCGTCATCACTCCGAGTCACAATCCCCCGAGTGACGGGGGGTTCAAGTACAATCCGCCCCACGGCGGACCCGCCGATTCGAGCCTGACCCAGCGCATCGAGAATCTCGCCAATCAACACCTCGTAGACGGTTGCCGCGAGGTTCGAAGGATGCCCTTTGCTCAGGCGATCCGCGCAGGTACCACGCATCGACACGACTTCGTGGGGCCCTATGTCGAGGACCTCGCCACCGTGCTCGACCTCGAGCGGATCCGTAGCGCGGGCCTCCGCCTGGGCGTCGACCCAATGGGCGGAGCGAGCGTCGGGTATTGGGGGGCGATTGCCGAGCGCTACGGACTGAATCTGACCGTGGTGCAGCCCTCGGTGGATCCCACCTTCAGGTTCATGCCCGTCGACCACGACGGCAAGATCAGAATGGACTGCTCGTCGCCGTACGCGATGTCGCACCTGGTCGAGCTGCGGGATCGCTACGATGTGGCATTCGGCAACGATGCCGACGCCGACCGCCACGGGATCGTGACGCGCAGCGCCGGTCTACTCAACCCCAACCACTACCTGGCGGTGGCCATCGACTACCTATTTCGGCAGCGACCGGCATGGGCAAAAGAGGTCGCGGTCGGCAAGACCGTAGTCTCGAGCAGCCTCATCGATCGGGTTACGGCCGGCCTCGGCAGACGCCTGGTGGAGGTTCCGGTCGGCTTCAAATGGTTCGTCCAGGGCCTGCTCGAGCACACCCTCGGCTTCGGGGGGGAGGAGAGCGCCGGGGCTTCGTTCCTGCGAAAGGACGGCTCCACCTGGACCACCGACAAGGACGGCCTCCTACTCGACCTCCTGGCAGCGGAGATAACGGCCACCTTGGGTCGCGACCCTGCGGAGATCTACCACGACCTGGTGCGGCTTTACGGGGAACCGGTCTATGCCAGGAGCGACGCCCCCGCCTCTGCCGAACAAAAAGCGGTGCTCAAGCGCCTTTCCCCCGGGGATGTGACCGTCACCGAGCTGGCGGGCGATTCCATTACCGCGGTTCTGACCCGCAGCCCCGCCAATGGTGCCGAGATCGGCGGGATCAAGGTCACTACCGACCAGGGGTGGTTCGCGGTACGTCCGTCGGGTACGGAAAATGTCTACAAGATCTACGCCGAGAGCTTTCGTGGTCCCGAGCACCTGGCAAAAATCCAAGAGGAAGCGCGATCAATCGTGGACACCTCTTTTGCCCGAGCTCGGGTATGATGGTGATTGAGCATCAGCATCCGATGCAGCTTGCCCTTGGAGGCGACCATGACCCCGTCCCTGAACAGAATTCCCTCGGCTTTGGTCGGTTTGATCTTGGGCCTGGGTCTCGCGGGTACGTCTCTGGCCGCGGACAAAGGGTCCGAAGGTACTTCGGCAACGTCCGGCAAGGGCGAGGCAGTTTCCCAGGCATCGAACGCGGATTCGGCGCAACCAGGAGACGACGAGCATCTCGGCCCGAAGAGCCACGGCCACCATGGACGTGGCGCCCGGGGTAAGATCAAGGCCCGCGTCGACGCCGGGTCGCTTCCCTCGCGAAGCAAGACTTCTGCGGCCATCCTGGTCGGCTACGGCGCCTCGGAGGCGACCCGTCTCGGCCTGGGCGCGCGGGTGGGCCTACACCTAGAGCAGGGGCCCTTTGTGGGTGCGACGGCGCAATACTTCCTGGGCTCGACCAGCTCCAATACCCAGCTTGGCACTGAGAGCTCGTACAGCCGCAAGCTCATCGTGGCAGGAATCGAAGGCGGCGTCGACTTGCCGGCCACGCCCCTGATTGTCCTGTCCCCATACCTCGGGCTCGGCATGGGGTTTGCGCCGGTCGAGCATTGCAATAACGGCGACTGCACGGCGGACACTGAATTTCGGATGCTTCTGGACCCCGGTTTGGCCGCAAGCTACGCTCTGGGACCCACCGCCTTTCTGGGAGCCGATCTGCGATACCTAGTGGTATTGGCCAGCACCAACACCAGCGGCGTCGTTGCGTCGCTTTCCGCCGGGCTGATTCTATAGATATCTCTTTCCCCAATAGTCGCTCCGCCGGGGCGGCTGCGCGCCCCAGCAAAGCTGTTCTGCCGCGTTTTCAGCCCGAAAGCACTTCCGATTCGTTTCAGCTTCTGTCGGGGTCGCGAGCCCCTTGCGGGTTAGCCATTCGGAATCGCGGCTCCCGGTCTCCAACGTTGACGGAGGTCAATCACTCCGGCTCCAAGATCGGGGAACTACACGGGTGCCATTTGTAGTACGCATACTTTGTGGAAAATTTCTATCTTGTCGAATTGATCTGTTCCGTTTCAGACGGTAAATTTTGAACTGCTTAGAGTCGTGAGGTCCGGCGGCCCACGGAGAGATCCCAATGCATCGCTCAAATGTTTTCGTTTGCGCAGCGCTCGTATTCACCATGGCCTGTAGCGGCAAGCCGCTCATCGACGTGCACGGTTCGAGTGCAGCCGCAGGAGACGGCGGCGTCGATCAGGGCGGATCGGCGGGCAGCGGTACCGCCAATGTCCCCAACGTCAATTTTGGCGGAGATGACAACGGCGGCGCGTCCAATGGCGGCGAGGCGGGACAGGGTCAGATAACCGATGGGCGCTGTGGCAATTCCGAGCTAGACGACGGCGAGGGATGCGACGACGGCAACACGACCCCAGGCGATGGTTGCGACGGTCTGTGCCGTCTCGAGTTTGGCTACGAATGTCCGACTCCGGGAGAGCCTTGCGAGAACATTCTGGTATGCGGTGACGGCGAGCCGGGTCCCAACGAAGCCTGTGATGACGGCAATACCGACTCCGGTGACGGCTGCTCCGAAGACTGCAAAGTCGAAGCGGGATATACCTGCCCCGTCCTCGGTGAGCCCTGCGAGCCTACGACGGCGCAACCCGAGTGCGGCAACTCGTCGGTCGACGCTGGGGAGAGCTGCGATGACGGCAATACCGATTCCGGTGATGGCTGCGACAGCAGCTGCCAGTCCGAAGACGGCTGGATTTGCGGACAGCCGGGCGAGCCCTGTGTACGTAACGAGTACTGCGGAGACGGAATCCTCAACGGGACGGAACAATGCGACGACGGCAATACCCACGCCGGCGACTGTTGCGACGGCAACTGCAAGCTCGAGTCGAACTGCATTTGTCGAACCCCCTCCCCTGCTCTGGATCCGCCTCATCAAGTCTGCACCTCGACGGTGGTTTGCGGCGACGGACAGGTGACGGGTCCCGAAGCCTGTGATGACGGCAATACCGATTCCGGTGACGGCTGCTCCGAGGACTGCAACAACGTCGAGCCAGGTTATAGCTGCCCCCCGACCGGTGGTGCATGCAGCGAGGCAGTGGAGCTTTGCGGCAACGCACAGATCGATACCAACGAGGAGTGCGACGACGGTCAGAACCCGATGACGTCGGGCGACGGATGTTCATCGGACTGCAAAGTCGAGCCCGGCTACGTCTGTCCCACTGCTGGTGCGCCGTGCGAGCCCATCGCCTTCTGCGGCGACGGTCTGGTGAGCTTCCCGCGTGGCGAGACCTGCGACGACGGCGGCAATCCGCCCGAATCGGGCGACGGCTGCTCGGACACCTGCAAAGTCGAACAGTATTGGCGCTGCACCGGTGAGCCGTCGACCTGTACCTACCTAGTCGAGTGCGGCAACGGCCGAATCGATCCGACCGAAAGCTGCGACGACGGCAATGCGGTTTCCGGCGATGGCTGCGACAGCAGCTGCCAGCTGGAAGAAGGCTTCACCTGCGCGGCACCGGGCATCGCGTGCCACGCCATCTGCGGAGACGGCCTGCTCCGGGGGCGCGAGCAGTGCGACGACGGCAATACCGATTCCGGTGACGGCTGCAGCTCGACCTGCGTGCTCGAGAGCGCGGGTCCCGGCGAAGGTGACGGCTGGGTCTGTCCGACGCCGGGCCAGCCCTGTCAACGCACCGACTGTGGGGACGGCGTTCCGGAAGGCTCCGAGCAATGCGACGACGGCAATAGCAACATGGGCGACGGCTGCACCCCGTTCTGCCGCAAGGAACCGAGCTGCCCCGCCGCCGGGGGAGCCTGTGCCACCGCCTGCGGCGACGGCCTGCTACTGGACATCGACAAGCAAAACGGCCAGGAGTGCGACGACGGCAACACGGTCAATGGAGACGGCTGCTCCAGCGATTGCAAGATCGAGCCGGGCTACGAGTGCAATGACGTGGTCGAGACTCCCGAGGAGCTGGTGTTGCCCATCGTGCTGCGGGACTTCGATGGCGACTACACCCACAGCTCCCCCCCCTACCATCCCGATTTCGAGCTGTTGCACGGGGTCGAGAACTACCAACCCGAGCAAGGAATTGTGCAGCCGCTGTTGGGCGCTGACGGCAAACCGATCCACGTCAAGGCGAACAAGACGATGACGTCGAATGCCTACGACGCGAACGGCAATTTGACCTCAGAAGACTACTTCGCGGCCTGGTATCGGGACGACCCACGGTACAACATCACGTTTTTGCAGACGCTGACGTTGGCCCGCAACGCGACCAACGGCACCTATGCCTACGACAACACGTCGTTTTACCCACTCAACAATCTAGGTTGGGGCAACTACTACCAGAACCGCAACTATCATTTTACCAGCGAGGTTCGGTACTGGTTCGAGTACCAGGGCAACGAGTCGTTGACGTTCCGTGGCGACGACGATGTCTGGGTCTTCGTCGACAAGCAGCTGGCCGTCGATCTGGGCGGCGTGCACGCGGCAGAGGACGGCTCCCTGGTTCTCGACGCCTCCAACGGCACCGGCGTCGTGTGCGACGCGCCCGACAGCAACCAGACCAGCTGTTCGAACACCTATCGACACACCATCGACTTCGGTCTCGATCTCGGCAGCGTGTACGAGATCGTCGTGTTCCAGGCCGAGCGCCACATCATCGCCTCCAACTATCGACTGACGCTCGGCAACTTCAGCGCCCGTCGCAGCTCCTGCGAGCCCGTTTGCGGAGACGGCGTGGTCACCGGAAACGAGCAATGCGACCTTGGTGACGAGAACAACACCGGCGAGTACGGGGGCTGCAATTCGGATTGCACGCTTGCACCCTACTGCGGCGACCATCACGTCGACACCAACGCCGGTGAAATTTGCGATGATGGCGTGAACGCAACACCCTACGGCTCGACCAGCGGCTGTGCCCAGGGGTGCGTACCTGCGCCCTACTGCGGTGATGGCGTCCGTGACACGGATTACGGAGAAGTGTGCGATCAGGGCGACCAGAACTCGGATCAGGCCTACGGACTGGACCAGTGCACTACGACCTGTCAGGCAGCCCCATTCTGCGGCGACGGTTTCCGCAACGGCTCCGAACAATGCGACGACGGCGCTGCCAACGGCACTCCTTCCAGCGGCTGCGATACCAGCTGCCACATCAAGTGCGGCAACGGGGTCAAGGAAGCAGGCGAGGAATGTGACGAAGGGGCTGCGAACAACACCGGCGAGTACGGGGGCTGCCGGTCAAATTGCACGCTGGCTCCCTATTGCGGTGACGGCTTCCGCAACGGCTCCGAACAATGCGACGACGGCAAGAACGACGGCAGCTACGGCGCCTGCATGCCCGACTGCACGCTGGCGCCCTACTGCGGCAACGGCGTCAAGGAGGCAAGCGAGGAGTGCGATAACGGGTCGGACAACAAGAGCGATGGCTACGGGGAGGACCTGTGCACAACCCGCTGCCGCCCCGCGCCCTACTGCGGTGACGGAGCCGTCGACACGAGCCACGGCGAGGTGTGCGACGACGGACCGGACAACAGCAACAGCACCCCAGGAGCGTGCAAGGTCGACTGCTCGGGGTACAACCCTCCATCGGCAGGCTGTGGTAACGGCGTCAAGGACGCCGGCGAACAGTGTGACGACGGCTCGCGCAACGGAACCGCAAGTAGCTCCTGCGACCTGCGTTGCCAGTACAAGTGCGGCAACGGCATCAAGGAGGACGGCGAGGAGTGCGACGACGGCACCAACGACGGCAGCTACGGCACCTGCATGCCCGACTGCACGCTGCCGGAATATTGCGGCGACGGCATCAAGAACGGCCCGGAGCAGTGCGATCTCGGCGAGGACAACCAGGAGAATCCCTACGGCAAGAATACCTGCACCACGCAGTGCCTCCTCGGGCCCTACTGTGGAGACGGGCGGGTTCAGCCGGCACATGAGGAATGCGACGGACAGGTCGGCTGCGACGCCAATTGCACCCATATCGTGATCGAGTAGCCCCCTCGCGGGGGCGCTCGGAGCCGGCCGGCGGCGGACCGAGAAACCTCAGCTAGGCCACTTTTGCGGCCGGCTGTGGGGGAACCTCGAGTTTCGGTAGCTCCTGTGTGGCGTCGAGACGACCCATGAGCGTTCGCGTGGCATCGAGCAATGCTTGCCGGAGGGCGGGATCGGAAAGCAAGGCCTCGCGCGTGCGTTCGCGACCATGACCAATGCTGCGTCCCTCGAGCACGATGTGAGAACCGCTTTTGTCGAGCACCCCACAGAGCAGGGCCGAGTCGATGAGATCCGCTATCTCATCGATACCTCGCCCCCACCGAACGTCGAATTCAGCCTCGCTGAACGGCGGCGCGCATTTGTTCTTGATGACCTTGACGCGGGTACGATTTCCTACCACCGCTTCATTGGCCATGACCTTTCCTATTCGACGCACGTCAAGACGTACGCTCGAGTAGAATTTCAAGGCATTGCCGCCGGTAGTGGTCTCGGGGCTCCCGAACATCACCCCAATCTTGGTGCGCAGCTGATTGATGAACAGGATGGTCGTGTGAGTTCGGTTGGCTACCGCGGTCAGCTTGCGCAAAGCCTGACTCATTAGACGCGCCTGAAGTCCCACGTGCGAGTCGCCCATGTCGCCCTCGATTTCGGCCTTGGGCACCAAAGCGGCCACCGAATCGACGACCACCAGGGACAACGCGCCGGAACGAGCCAAAATTTCCACGATGTCGAGAGCCTGCTCGCCGTGGTCGGGCTGGGAGACCAATAAGGACGCCGTGTCCACTCCGATCCCGCGCGCATAGCGCACGTCGAATGCGTGCTCGGCGTCGACGAACGCGGCTACCCCACCCGTCGCCTGCACCTGTGCGATGGCATGCAACGCCAACGTGGTCTTGCCGCTCGATTCGGGCCCGTAGATCTCGATAATACGTCCGCAGGGATACCCGCCAATGCCGAGAGCATGGTCGAGGGCAATCGAACCGCTGCGGATGACGGGGGGAACGTCGCCCGACCTGGCGTCGCCCAATCTCATCAACGATCCCTTGCCGTGGATTTTTTCGACCGAGCCGACGATGCGATCCAGCTGGTCTGACCGGGATTCCTTGTCCTTATTGTCGTTCATGGTCTTTCTCCCTTTTTGCCGGGTCTATCGCCGGGCTTTGATTGCTACATTCATGCGATGGTCACACGGTCGAGCAGGCGCCCCTGGATGGCCTCGGCGATGTGCGCTGTCTCGACGGCAGAACTGCCTTCAAGATCAGCGATGGTTCGGGCGACCCTCAAGATTCGCAGATAGGCGCGCGCGCTCATACCAAACCTGTCGATAGCTGACATGAGCAGCGTCTGGGCTTCGTGCCCGCGAGCCGCAATTCGATCGCATTCAGCAAGGCTCAGGCTGGAGTTGATGTCTCCACGAATGTCACCGGCGAGCTGGCGATCCCTCTGGACTTGGCGTGCGGACATCACCCGTTGGCGAACTGCGGTGGAGCTTTCGGCCTGGGTTGCACCAACCAGACTGCAAGCGTCCACGGGCGGAACCGAACAGTGCAGATCGAACCGATCCAGCATTGGACCGCTGAGCCGCGAAAGATATCGGTTTCGCAACTCTGGACTGCAGCGACAGGTCCGCTTCGGATGGCCGTGATAGCCGCAAAAGCACGGGTTGGTTGCGGCCACCAGAAGCGGTATGGCGGGGAATGCGGCGCGGGCCCGAACTCGGACAATACATGCCTGGCCATCCTCGATCGGCTGCCTCAACGCTTCGAGGCTGCCGCGACGAAACTCCGCTAGCTCGTCAAGAAACAGGACCCCACGGTGCGCCAGGCTCACCTCACCGGGGCGAGGCATATCGCCGCCGCCGATGAGACCCGCCGTGCTGACCGAATGATGCGGCGCTCGAAAGGGTCGGGAGCGAATGACCCCCTCAGCCGGGTCGACAAGCCCCGCCACACTGTGGATGGCGGTGACCTCCAATGCCTCCTCGAAGCTCATCGGCGGCAAGATCGACCCCAGAGAGCGGGCCAATAGAGTCTTGCCCCCTCCAGGCGGTCCAATGAAAAGCAGGTTGTGTCCCCCTGCGGCGGCGATCTCCAGTGCACGCCGGGCCGCCGATTGTCCGCGTACCTGACTGAGATCGTAGAGCGTGTAGCTACTTCTGGGAGAGAATGCGGTTCGACTTGCCCGCGGCAGTTCCTTCTGGCCCTCGAGATGCTGGATGACGCCAGACAGGTCCTGTGCCACCCGGACGTCGAGCCCTTCTACCAGACCGGCCTCGGCTCGATTTTCGAAGGGCACGATCGCGAGCCGGCATCCCGACCGGCGAGCACCGATCAGCAGCGGAAGCACGCCTCGAGTCGGCCGTATCTTGCCGTTGAGCGACAGCTCTCCGAGCAGGGTAGCCGTGGCGAGCACCGGTGCCGAGAGCTTCCCGATCGCAACCATCACCGCCACTGCGACGGCGAGATCCAGGGCCGCCCCCGATTTGCGCAGTTCCGCTGGTGCAAGATTCACGGTAACCGCGTATTCGTCCAGAAGGACGCCTACCCGAAGCAGCGCGCTGGTCACACGAACGCGTGATTCTCGGACCACGGCTTCGGCCAGACCAACCATCTGGAAGAATGCCGGGCCGCGCGTGCACGCCACCTCGACGCGCACCGGTTGGGCCTCGAGCCCGAGCAGAACGTTGGCGTTGGCGACGCCAAGCCCAAGCATGGACCCGCGAATGGATGGGGCAGCAACCGGTAGCATCACGCCGCGAGCAGTTGCACGCCACGTGCCGAGTCCTGACTGTCCACCAGCAGGCCTCGGCCAATATTCGGGTCGGTGGCGAGCGCCGGCGTGTCGGCGGCCAAAGGCCACCTTCAGAACCCCTTCGGTGTCGACCTACACGGCGAAACGGAAGTTCAAGATATCGCCGTCGGCAACCACGTAGTCCTTGCCTTCCACCCGAAGCTTGCCCATCTCTCGCATCTTGGCTTCGTTGCCGACGCCGACGAAATCCTCATAGGCCATGACCTCGGCTCGAATGAAGCCACGCTCCATGTCGGAATGTACCCGCCCCGCCGCCCTGGGGGCCTTACTTCCGGCTTTTACGGTCCAGGCACGAACCTCGTCTTCACCGACCGTGAAGAACGACAAATAGTCGAGCAGTGCATAGGCAGCCCGGATGAACCGGGCGGACGCCGGTTCATCGATCCCCATGCCGCTGAGAAACTCGGCCCGTTCGTCGTCCCCGAGCGCTGCGATTTCGGACTCGAGCGAAGCACACACATCCATCACCTGAATACGACGCTCATCGGCCGCATGCACCAGACTTTCCGGCATCCCCCGGCCCAAATCGGCCTCGCTGGTATTGAGAACCGCGAGCAAGGGACGTCGAGACAAGAAGGCAAATGAGCTGATCTCGTGTTCCTCGTCGGCGCTGAGCTCCACGAGCCGGAGCGACTGCCCGCCGTCGAGAGCCTGCCGACACCGTTCGAGGACCGCCTTCTCGCGTTCACTCCCCCTTTCCTTGACCAGACGCTCCAGCCGCCGTTCCACCACTACCAGATCGTTCAGGATGAGCTCTGCCTCGAAATCGCCGAGTTCGCGGGCACAGTCGGGAGCCGATCCGCTCGAACCCTCGAAATTGCGCAAAACTACCGCCAAGGCCTCGACCTCTCGGAGCGACTGGAGCGTGGCGGCGTCGAGGCCCGAACCCTTGGACCTAGGCCCCGGGACGTCGACGAAGACAATCTCGGCGGGCACGGTGCGGCGCGGTCGGTAGATCTCCGTCAGGCGACGAAGGCGATCGTCGGGCACTTTGATGACCCCCAAATTCGACTTGGCTCGACTTCCTCCGCCAGTTTGCGCTCGTTGACCGGTCAAGGCGTTGAACAGCGTGGTCTTGCCGGTCTGAGAATATCCGACCAAGCCTGCTCTCATGGAAGATCCTTTCTCGTGTTAGCGCGAGACTGCGCGTCGAAGTGCTGGCTGCTGCCCCAGTCACGGGAGTCAATCGACGTCAGACGTCTTCGGCCGAAGACTGCCGGACCGCCTCATGACCCGATTTTGCACCAAGACATAGGCAACGAATACCACGGCGCAACCAAGAACGATCCATAGGAGATCTTCGTGAACCATCGTAATGCCACGATGGACAATCTGTTCGTAGCTGAGCGTGGACGTCTGTTTGCCGATATGAAAGCCAATGGCGGTAAGAATGGTGACCCAAATGCCCGCGCCGAGCGCGGTCCAAAGGGTGAAGCTGGCCACCGGCATTCGCGCCAGGCCGGCAGGTATCGAGATCAGCTGACGAATGCCAGGTAGCAATCGGCAAACGAAGGTTGCCCCGGCACCGTAGCTCCGAAAGACTTCCTCGGCTCGCTCCAACTTGGGGCGCGGCAAGAAGAAGTAGCGTCCCCAGCGTTCCAGCAATGGTAGGCCGGCGAACAGCGCAAGGTAGTAGTTGATGAATGCACCCAGCAATGAACCGGAGACGCCGGCCACGATCGCGGTTGCGGCGTCCGCGAAGGGAGAGCCCAGAGACAACCCTCCGCGCGCAGCCAAGAAACCGGCCGGTATCATGACGACCTCGCTCGGAAACGGAATGAACGAGCTCTCGATGGCCATGAGCAACAAGATGATCAATAGGCCCCAAGTGGGTGCATAAGCAGCAACCGTTTGCACGTATTGGATGAGCGTTTCGGTCACGGTGCCCCCCAATAGCACATCTGGCCCAATACCCCCGAAATGCCCCAGCGCGCTCGCGTTCGGGCGCCAAGACCACGCTGCCGGTGGCCCTGGGCCGTGGCGGAAGCGGGCCGCCGCCTACCTGGCAGGGTGGCTCGCCGGCCGTAGCGCTCGTCCCGCCCCGGTGAGCGTTGGAACGAGAGTGGGCCCGTCGCCTCTCGGGATTCGAGGCATTTGCCGGCTCTCAGCCAGGGCGGTCCGTGAGTTTCGACGCCGAGGGATTCTGTGGGCTACGATGGACGACCTCTGTGCCGCGAGGTTCCGCGCTTGCAATCTGATCTGCAACCAAATTCGGACAATCCACACAGGCGACCCCAGCGGAGCTTCTTCAGGCTTTGGGTGAGTTTGGCGCTGGTCGGCACGCTGAGCACCGTGTTGTGGGTGAGCGCGGTTCCATTTCCGGACTTCCAACGCCACGTCTTCTCGCTGCCGGTCCTGTCCGCGATGGCGCTGTGCGTGGTCATGACGTCGACGAATTTGGTCCTTCGCTGGCTGCGTTGGCATTTCCTGATCCGACGATTTACCCTTCAGCTGGCCACTCGCGATAGCCTTACCGTCTATTTCGCAACGCTACCCGCCATCGTCACCCCGTTTCTCGCCGGTGAGCTGGTGCGCGTACTCATACTGAAGAAGCGGTTCCGTCAACCTGCCATGTATTTGGCTCGCATCTGGCTGACCGAGCGCATCTTGGACGTCGCGGTTCTGTTGAGCGCTCTGCTCTGCTCCATGGGCGATCGTTGGGGATTGCTCCTGCCATTTGCGGTCGTCGTCGCAACGCCTCTATGGTTTCGGGGATTGATGCGGACGGCGAGCAGATCCGCGGTCGTTGGGGTATCGGCGGTCTCCCTCTTTACCACCGTCGTCGCCTGGGCATTTCCGGTCCTGGCCCTTTCATCGACGCTCTGGATCCTTGCCAGCCCCTGTGACGCCGCGACGACCGTCCGCGCGTTCTCCGCGGGAACTTTGTTCGGTGGGGTCACCGGCCTACCGCTTGGCGTCTTCGTGACTGGATCGACGATGATATCCGAGCTGGTACGAGGGGGCGTCTCCACGTGGGCCAGCGTGCTGGGCGTCATCGTCTACCGTGCTGGCACGGCTTGGTTCGCCGTATTGCTGGGACTCGGCACCATCGTGCTATTTCGCCAACGCTTGGCCAGGCTGGTCCGCGGAGAGAGCGGGTCTCATTTCGACGAGATCGCGGAAGAATACCAGGATGAAATCCCGGCACATGTGCGCGAGCGCCTCCTGGAAAAGAAGGTCGGCTTCATCGATCGCCTTCTTCGAGGGCGCGGCCTCGGAAATGGGGCGCATGGTCTGGACCTGGGCTGCGGCCAAGGCTGGTACCTGGCCGCGCTGACCCGCCTCGGATATCGGGTGGACGGCGCCGATGCCGCCGAGGCTCAAGTCCAGCGCGCCGCGCTTTTTTTGCGAGAAAATGGTATCCAGCACGCGTCGTTGATGTGCGCCAATGCTGAAGCGTTGCCCTTCGGCGACAATACCTTCGATTTCGTCTACAGCATCAACGCCATCCACCATATCCTGTCGCCCGGCTCTCAGCTCCGTGCCTTTCAGGAAATCGTCCGCGTGTTGCGACCGGGCGGTGTCTTCGTCTTGCACGAGATCAACACCAACAATCCAATTTTCCGCCTTTACATGGGCTATCTATTTCCACTCATCAAGAAGATAGACGAGGGCAACGAAGCCTTCATCCTTCCGGCTGAGTTGCCCCCGATAAAAGGCGCCAGCTGGTCCTCGGAGGTCGAGCATTTCACGTTCTTGCCCGACTTCGTGCCCAGTCGAATCCAGCGGCTGTTCGCCGGCTTCGAACGGCGCCTGGAGCAATCCCGCTTGCGCCATTTCAGTGCACACTACCAAGCCTGCCTCGTCAAAAATGACGGGCGCGAGTCCTCCCTTCGACCATTGCCCTGAGATGACAGCCCCCGAGATTTGCCCGGTCCCAACCAAGGAACAACGCCGAGCGTTCGCGGTCATTGCGGCCGTCGTGTTTGGCTTGACGTTTCTCAAAGGATTTCGCCTGCCGAATCTGTGGTCCGCCACCCAGTTCGCATTCAACTACAGTCAGGGGTTCGTTCGTCGTGGCCTAATCGGTGAGATCGCACGCCGCATTGGGGGCGACGAGGTCTTTTACTACTATCACTTCGTAATCTACGCGCTGATCGTCCTGGTCTTGGTGGCGGTCTTTTTCGGTTGGGCAATACGCCTTGCCTTGCGCGCAGATCCTTCCGACCTGGGCTTTTGGGTGCTCATCTTGGTGTGCGCCGCGTCGCCGGGGATGGTCATGGTCGTCAACACCGTCGGCTATTACGATCACCTCGGCTTTCTGGCGGTGTTGCTGCTCGTCATCTGGGGGCCGAAGCTGCCTGGCCGCTACACGATATTTTACGTCGTTGTGGCACTCGGTCTGCTGTTTGCGTTCATTCACGAAGCGCTGGTCGTGATGTTCGCGCCCGTAATGGTCTTCACGCTGGCGTGTCACATCATCGCGCGATCGAAGTCCGAGCGGCTCGGCGTCAAGAACGTCGTTGCGCTGGTGACGTGCTTGGTCCTGACGGCGTCTATCGTCTTCGTTCTCTCCAGCATCGTCAGCACGCTCGGCACCGAGGATTTCGCCAAGGTCAGAGCCCTGCAGCTATCGATCCGCCGACATACCGACTTCGTGAATCGACCCGACGCATTCGAGGCCCTGGAGCGCTCCTCCAGGGAGAACCTCCTGCATCTGATGCCCGGCTATTGGAGCAACCCAGCCAACCGTCGAGTAGCGATAAAATCCGCAATCGCGTTTGCCCCGAGCTTCGCCTTCCTCGTGTACTACGGGCTGCGGGCGGTGGAGCGCCCCACGCTATCGCGCGCGATCCGCTGGATCCTCCGCGCCTTGTTTTTGGGA
>Ga0055462_10000014_pt1 | contig 20316 bp, 17 predicted proteins | sample Joice_ThreeSqC_D_2_FD_57689 | JGI IMG/M metagenome (GOLD analysis project Ga0055462, IMG submission 57689) | Wetland microbial communities from San Francisco Bay, California, USA, that impact long-term carbon sequestration - Joice_ThreeSqC_D1 | ecosystem: Environmental > Aquatic > Marine >...
TCTTGGTAGGAGCTGCGTGATGCGCGTGCTGCCTACCAAGATGCCAGCCAAGGCAAGGCCGCCGAGTTGACGCCCGACAAGCTGCTGAGCGCGAAGCAGGCCTTGGACCGCGCGGAAGCCGCGCACGAGGACGATCCTGGAAGTTATCAGGAGAAGAGCCTCGCCTACATCGCACAGCGCATGTCCGAGCTGGCTGATGCCTACGCGGGCCAGGCCGATGCTGAGCGAGCGGCAGTTGATGCGGACCGGCAGTACAAGGAGGCCCAGGAAGAGCTCCGCAAGGAAGCCATGGATGAGGCCGACCGAGCGGCTGCGGCCCTGCGCGAGAACCAGGAACGCCTCGAAAAAGTCAGGCGCGAGCTCGCCGATCAGGACAACAAGCTGAGCGAAGCCGCCAAGAAGCTCTCGCAGCAAGAGGCCGACCTGTTGCAGCGACAAAAGGAGCTGGAAACCGAGCGCGCCGCGCGCGCCGAAGCCGAACGCAAGCTGGCTGCCGCCATGAAGAGCTTGGAGGAAATCGCCAAGGTCAAGGAAGAGCAGCGCGGGCTCGTCATTACGCTCGAGGGCGCAGTGCTCTTCGCCTCCGGCAAGAGTACCCTATTGCCGATCGCGCAGGACAAGCTCGCCAAGGTCGCAGAGGTTCTGCAGCAGCAGCCCCCGGATAAGCGCATCACCGTCGAGGGTCACACCGACTCGATCGGTACCGAATCAGCCAACATGAGGTTGTCACAAGCGCGAGCCGATTCCGTGCGCGATTTCCTCATCAGCCATGGGGTCGAGTCCAGCCGAATCGTGGCGGTCGGCAAGGGCGAAAGCACGCCGATTGCCACCAACAAGACGCCCGAAGGTCGCGCCAACAATCGCCGAGTCGAGATCGTCATCAACTGAGGCTTTCGGGGCCAGAATGCGGGGGGCTCGCTCGTCCGAGCCCGAGGTCGTATAGTCGGGCCACCGAGAGAACCAGCGATGGTTTCACGCCGGATATACGTCGACAACGCCGCTACCAGCTACCCCAAGCCGCCAGCGGTCTTGGATGCCATGGTGCGTTATACGCGCGACTTGGGAGCTAGCCCAGGGCGCGGCGCCTATCGAGAATCGCGCCAAGCCGGGGAAATCCTCTGGCAGTGCCGTCAGAGGATGGCGCGCCTGGTCAACGCCGAGTTGCCGGAGCACCTGGTATTTGCCGCGAATGCCACGGATGCGCTGAATCTCGCCATCCATGGTCTGTTGCGCGAGGGCGACCACGCGATAACGACGCGTCTCGATCACAATTCCGTTCTTCGGCCTTTGAGCGAACTCCAAAATCGGGGTGTCATCGAGCAGACTCGGGTCGCTTGCGATCCGGGCACCGGCCTGGTCGACCCGGACGACATTCGGGCGGCGATGACCCCGCGTACGCGTCTGGTCGTCGTGGCACACGGGTCGAACGTCTCGGGAACGCTGCAGCCGATAGCCGAAATTGCCAAGGTAGCGCATGAAGCGGGCGCGATATTCTTGGTCGATGCAGCCCAGTCGGTGGGGCATGTACCCATCGATGTGCGCAGTGAAGGCATCGACCTTCTGGCGTGCCCCGGTCACAAGGGTCTGCTCGGTCCCCTCGGCACCGGGGTACTTTACATCCGACCTGGGCTCGAAGAGCAGCTGTGGACCTTGAGGCAGGGCGGCACCGGCTCGGCAAGCGAGATCGATGTCCAGCCGGCATTTTTGCCGGACAAATACGAGCCTGGCAGTCACAATGCCCTTGGGATCGCTGGCCTTTCCGAGGGGCTCGCCTACCTCCTCGAGCGAGGGGTCTCGAATCTATGGGACCACGAGCAGCGCTTGGTCGACGCCATGCTTCGCGAGCTCGACAGAGATCTGCCGGGTCTTGAGCTATTTGGTCCGCCCGGACGCGAGCACCGCTGCGCGGTTTTCAGCATCCGAGTTGCCGGATTCGACCAACCACAGGAGCTTTCCGACGCGCTCGAGGAACGGTTCGGGCTGCTAACCCGCTCGGGGCTGCATTGCGCGCCGTTGGCCCACCAGACCTTTGGAACCTATTCGCGCGGCGGCACGACTCGGCTGAGCTTCGGGGCATTCAACACGGAAAAAGACGTAGCAGTCGTCGGAACCGCCCTCGAGACTCTCTGCCGCGAACGTAGCTGTGCCGCCTGAGCAAACGCAGATCGGCGTTACGGCACGATGCACCTATGCAGGCTGTCGCTGCAATTGCCGTCGCAGCAATCGGTATTCGTAGTGCAGCTCACGCCCAAGGGAGCACACATAGAGGAATTGGGCACACACGCCCCCGACGGGCAGATGGCGTTGCCGCAACAATCGAAGTTGCTCGCGCAACGCCCGCCCAGCTGAACGCATGACGATGCACAGGAGCGCCCGCCGACCTCGCTCGGCAGGCAGTATCCACCACAACATTCTGTCCCCTGGGCACAATGCTCCCCGTCCTCGAGACAGGTCTCAACCAAGTCAATCGCCATGCAACGATTGATTCCGAGTCCCGACGCCAGCGAGCAGACACTCTTGGAATCCGCCCCTTGTGATTGACAACATGGCACGTCTGCACTGCAGATGTCCCCGGACTCGAGGCAGCCCAAATTGGCGATGCAACGAAACTTGTTCTGGCTGGGATCCCAATCACCGCAGTGGCCAGAGCAACAGTCGGGACCGTAGGCGCAGCTGTCTCCGATGGGCCGGCAGCCGTCGGCTGCAATACATGTTCGCTCGGAATTACCGATGCTGCCGCACAAGCTTGAACAACAATCCGCGTTGCTAACGCAGGAAGCTCCCGATGCACGACAGTCCTGAGGCGCGCAGCGGCCGTCGGCACCACAAACGAGCGAGCAGCAGCTGGTCGTGGCCGTACAAGGGTCGCCCGCCGAAGCACATGTGAGAGCCGCGGATTGGCAGACCGACCGATCGCACAATCCCGAACAGCAATCGATATCGTTGGTGCAGCGCTCTCCGTCGTGCACGCAGAATCCCGAGGCACCTCCGGCGTTTCCATAACCGCCGCCAGAAACCGTCCCGTGCCCGCCTCGATCGGTTTGATCGCCACCGACGCTTAGGCCCCCCGAACTCAAGCCGCCGGACGAGTCCTGGCCTGCTCCGCCCGAACTCTCAGAATCGGGTGCGCCCGCGGCCTGCTCGATAGCGGTCAGACTCCGGTGCGAGCACCCAAAAGCGCCACCGGGAACCAACCCGAGCGAGGCAAATAGTACAGTGCCGGTTCCAATCGCTACCTTCCAGCAACGGTTGGTTGGCGCTCTTTGCTCCTCGGATTTGCGCGATGCCATATCGGGCCTGCGCCAGCTAGTGCCGCAAGGCCAGCTGCCCAAAGCAGTGTTACTGGACCGCGGGTCCGGCTCACCAGAAGGTGATTATAGCGCTCGACCCACCCCCACGAAACCAGCCATCAAAATAGCCGAATTCTGGCTCACCTCTCGGTCGGCAAAATCGATTCCAGGGGCGGGGGATCGCAACCAGAGGCCCATTTCGCCAAGAAGCCACCACCGTGGACCAAGCCGGTAGTTCAAGCCGCCATGCGCAGAGGCGGTCAATGACAAGAGCGACCTATGCAGCCCCACGTAGCCCGAGGCGGCGCTTCCCGAAACCGCATAGCGGGACACTCCCCCACCGAGCGACAAGTCCAGCGACCAATTGCGGTCGAGCGACAGGCCTCGGTGCATTCGCAGCAGGGCGAACTCCTGGTCCACTTTGGCGGAGCCTTCGGCTCGATGCAAATCTGCGAGCATGGGTGCAATCACCACGGTCTCGAGGAGCCAATCGTGGTGCAGCGGCAACCCAAAACCCAACGCGGGCACGAATGCAGGACCCAGCTGATCGCGACCCGATAATAGGCCCAACCACAGGCTGAGACGCGGTCGGCGCTCGAACAACCGAGAATCCTGTCCTTGGCTGGCCCGAGGAGGCTTGGGCTGGTCTTGGCCTTCGCGGCGACGGGACGAGGACGATCCCCGCTTCTGCGACTGAGAGCTAGCGCGAGGCTGGACGAGTACCGGCGGCGCCGACAAGTCCGGGGACTTGGCAGCCTTCGCGCTCGGAGCCGGGATTGGCTCGACTGTGGGCTCCCGATTGGTGCTCGGCAGCGGCTCCTGCAGGCGCCGCTGCTGCTCGAGCTCGAGCTGAGCCCCCCTCAGAGCCTCCACCGCTCGGAGAGCGAAGACTGCTATCGGATCGCGCTCGGTACTGGATACGTGGAGCTCCTTTACGATGTCGAGCCCCAGCCTAACGTCCATCACCCAGAGCGTCGCTGACGGCCCTCGTTCCGCCGCCGTTGCGGCAATGGCGGAGGTCGTACCTAGCTGGTGGGCCAATGCCTCGAGCTGCTCGAGATTGGGAGCTGTCGCGGAACCGGCCACGACCACCTCGAACCCTTCCGCGGCCAGCTCGGATCGAAGCCGCAGTTCGAGCGGAGCCGGATCGATGCCCTCGGTGGAATTGACTACGACCAGCACGCTAGTGGCCGAAGCCAGCGGCGCCCAAAGCAGCACCACCAGCAGCATGATCCATCGTAGGGTTCGACTCAAGAGGCCAAGATCTTACGCGGCTTCGGCGCAGCGTCGCGCGAAAACGTCAGGGAGAACTCGCCCGGGCTCGAATCAGGGTCAGGGCGACGCGATCTTGCGCGCGACGCCGGCATACGGCCCACTTGGGAAACGTCGATCATACTCGGCCGCCAGACGCGCCGCCTCTGCCCCGTTGCCCGAATCTCGAACCAGCAGCATCCGACGGCCCATCGCTTCTGCGACGAGCGGCCCGCTGGGTGCCTCGACCTGATATCGCTCGTACCAGCGCAGCGCCTCACCCGGATTCGAAGTTTCGGTGAGACGGCCCATGAGGTAGGCCGCAGAGACCGCATAGGTCGAACCCGAGAATCGCCTCCGAATGGCCAGAAGTGCCTTGCTCCCCAGATCGGTCCGACCGCTGAACCGCGCCGCATTGGCCAATGCCATCAAGTCCTGTGCGCTGGCACGGGTAACGACCCAGCCAATACCCTTTGCCGTTGCCTGCCTGACCACGGCTGAATACCGGCCCCGCCCCACCATGGTACTCCACGACTCAGCAAGCGTTGGCTGGTGAACGTCCCGGTCGCTTGCTGCCATCGGTTCGATCTCCGAGGCCCGATCCACGTCGGTCGCAGGTACCGCGTTAGGCACCGTAGCGGCTCGCTCTTCGGCGGACGCCGGACTGGTCTGTTCGACGGTACTTGTACCGGCGCCCGCGCGATGGACGAATCGCTGTGCACCGCGGATCTCGACCGGAGAGCTCAAACCGGGGCCCTCGACCGTCACGACACCGGATCGCATCAAGAGTTCGAACTGCTGAGACTCTGCATTGAATTCGACAGCAAACGACGTGCCGTGCACGTGCACGCTGTATGGCCCGGCAATGACCATCCAATTCGCATGCGGACGATGGATCACATCCACTTCGGCTCGGCCGGTTTCCAGCAAGAACGTTGCCCCTCGCGCAGTCGTTTCCGATACCCGAGCGCGAGCACCCGGCTCCAGCTCCACGTGGCTTCCATCGCTGAAGCGAAGACCGAGAGGCGCAGCCCCGGAGGGCGCCACGTAGGCACCAACCTGCCCTGGCTGTGCGTCCGGCTCCAGGCTGAATCGAATCGCCTGATCCACCTGGCCTTGCCTGTAGACGGCAGTCACACCAACAAATAGAACGGCTATTGTGAGGCTGATCGCGCCGGCAGCCTTCTGAAGCCGTCGACGACGTTGGATCCGACGAGCCCCCGCAATCACTTCCTGGCGCATGTCCTTTTCGGATATCGCGCGCTCGGGCGTCTCGAGATGCGTGCCCAGCCAACGGCCCAGCGCTTCGGTGTGCTTGCCGGTCATGGCTCCCCCTGCTCCGTAGCCAACGATTGCAGCGCCGGGTCGGTCGCCACGTATCCCTGCAGTCGCTCGTCGGCGGCGGTCAGCCAACGCTTGACGGTCGACAGCGAGCAGCCACAAGCACCGGCCACCTCGGCGAGCTCGTAGCCCTCGACGTGGCGCAGCACGAAGGCGATCCGAATATTGGGTGACAGCCGATTGAGTGCAGCGTAGATATGGCGCAGGCGTTCTGCCCTGACCACATCATAAGCTGGTTCTCGCATGTGATCGCCCGCAACGTCGAGGCCGACGAACCGCCGAATGGCGCGCTTTCTCAGCTCATTGCGTGCAATGCGCATGGCCACGCTCACCACGAAGCTACGCAATGCAAACGGGTCGCGCAGAGTGTGGCATCGCCCGAGCACGGTAACGAAGGTGTCCTGTTCCAAATCGTCCAGATCGTGTGTGCTGCCAAGGACTCGAAACAGGCTCTGGCGGACCAGGCTCGAATAGGCATGAATCAGATGCTCTACAGCCTCGGGCTCGCTGCGCCGCAGACGCTCGACCAGCTCGACTTCGTCAAAGCCGGTGCGCCGCAGCTTGACGACCTTGGCGCCACCCTCACTGGAGCGGATCGTCGACGAAAGCTGCTTGGCCACCGATGACACCTTAGACACGGTACCAGTGTTTCCCCACCCCGCCCCCGGCTCAAGTCAGACACCCAGCCAAATACGATTTGCTACTAACTCGGTCGCCCGGCCCAATCTATGGTCTTATTTTCCGGTCACAACCAGTTCCGGCTACGCAGCCAAAATATCATCGCGGGTGGGGTGGCAGCGCAGCACCCGAGGACCAGCCAAAGCAGCCACGGCGATTTGAAGGGCAGCGCCTCGAAGTTCTGGCCGAAGAACCCGGTGAGAAACGTCAGCGGCAAAAATACTGCGCTGAGCACGGTCAGACGCTTCATCACCTCGTTGGTGTGGTTCGATACGGCGCTGACATATGCTTCTCGCAGGTTGGTGACCTGCTCACGAGCCGACTCGACCAACTCGGTCAGCCGGATCAAATCCTCGTGCAGGCCTCGAATGAACGGCTGCAGCTTCTTGCCTATCAGCGTGACGTCGGCCTTGCTCAACGCGGCAAATACGTCCCGCTGCGGAGCCACCATTCGACGCAGAGTGACCAGCAAACGACGCAGCGCGTAGGCGCGAGTCAATACATGAGGCCCCGGCGATTCGAGCACGGCGTCTTCGACGGACTCGATGGTCTCGAGAATGTCTTCGATCCAGGGAAAGACCGCAGACACTATCGAGTCTGCCACGAGGTAATAAGCGAAGACCGGACCTCGGTGGGCCATGGCCGGTTCAGCGCGTAGCCGCAGCCACTGCGCGTTCATCTGCGGTATGTCGAATGCGCTCACGGTCACCAAATAGCTCGACGAGACAAAGGCGTGCAGCTCGCGGGCATCGACCGTGGTCTCGTCGTTCGGATCTGGAACCAGTGCATGAATGACGACGAATAGATGATCGTCGTAGGTCTGTACCTTGGGTCGATGATCGTAGGTTCCGCAATCTTCCAAAGCTACCGGATGGAATCCGAAGCGTTCGCCGAGCTGCCGGAGGTCGTCCGCGGTGGGGTCGTGACAGTCGATCCACCGCCAACAGCCCGGGTTGGGTGGCCCGACGGCGTCGGCTCCCTCGAGCTCCCTTGCTACTCCTTCCGCGGCAAATTCGAGGACTCTGAACATGTCACCATGGTAGGTCCATCGGGTTCGGGACGCGAGTCCCGACGCTCGGTGAGGGACGATACCTCCTGGTCTTCCCCCGAGCAGAGACGACCCGCAGGTCGATCAATTCGTCTTGTCCCGCGGCTCGCCGCGTTTTTTCCCCAGCTCGGGAACCACGCGCGCGACGCGCTGGTGCACGACCTCGCGGACCAAGGACCACAACGCGTCCTCATCCTCGGTCTCGGCCAACATACCCAGAGGGAGCTGAAATCCTCCCTTGTCTGCCCGTCCGCCGCCGTAGGGACGCCCCTGCGCGTCCTGCCCGAATGCATTTTGCATGAACACGGCCGGCTCGACGCTGGGGCTGTTGGTGCGCAGGCTGCCGTCGACTCGATGATCGACGATGCCATAGACCAAGACCGTGTCGATGTCCTCACGGCGCATGATGAAATCAGCCGCGGTAGGGATGGCATCACGATTGACTGCCGACACACGACCGACGCCCGCAATCGCAAAATCGCGAATGACCTCAAGATCGATCAGCGCACGCTTGACCGCGTCCATGGCTTCGGCAGTCATCCGACGGCGCCCCACGCGGCTCAAGGCCTCGGCATCACAGTGTGGCTTGAGGTACGCCGCCGCTTTGAAGTCGACCGGCGTGGCCAGGGCAAAATCGTCCGTATCGGTTTGGATGCCGAAGAACATGGCGGTCGCGGTGGAGCTGTCTCCCCGGCCGCCTCCGTTCAGCGGCGCCAGACCGCTCTCCAGATATTCCGCATAGAGGCTGCAGGTAGCCCCTACATCGTGCCGAATATCGACGAAAGGTGCCTTGGGCAGATTCACCGGGCGATGGTGGTCGACGACCGTTAGAAGCTCGAGGTGCTTGGGTAGCTCGATGCTCGATTCGCTGGCACTCGCGTCCACCAAAGAGAGGTACTTGAACGACTCCAACTCGGCGGGTTCGCTTATCTTTGTGAGCGAAACGTTCAACACCTTGACCAGAGCGCGATTCTCGGATCGGGACAGTGGCAGCACGTGGGCGATGGTTGCTGGGACCCCAAGCAGCTCACAGATGCGTTGGTGCGCCAGGGCGCTCCCAATGGCGTCCGGATCTGGGTGACCTCCCAAAAGGATGACGAGCGGCTGGTCCACAGCGCTGGACAAGACGCGCCGAAGCTCTTCAGTCTTACTTGCATGGGTCATTGTGATCTCGGCGGCAAAGGGTCAAAAAGCCCGAGCCGCGTTACCGTTGCCGCATGGCTCGTGCCGATGGGGGCACAGGGGCCATCGAGCGCTCGCGTTCGCCAACCCGTGTCGTGCGGGACCGTCCTCGATGGGGCGGCATTGAGCCAGGGACCGGGACTTTCGGCAACGCCATTGGTATTGAATGGCACTTTAATACCGGATTTCGCGGCGCAGGTATGCTGATGCATGGTCCCCCCGAATTAGGACGAATCTCGACCGCCGAGGGTAGCGCCCGCAGCTCGCGGGGATGCGCGAAAAATAGTGAGTATATTCAATCAGTTGGCCAGCTAGCCCCCAATCATCCCGGACATTCGGACTGGGGGCATTCGCAACCGGCCTCAAAAAAGTCTCTTGACCTCGGTCAATTCAGACTTCAAGAGTCATCCAAAGTGATGTCGAGCCCGAGAGAAAGCATCGTCGCCAGCTGCCCGCGCTTACGCGCGGTGGTGGCGTCGTCGGGCGTTGGCGTGATTCGGCTTGCAAGCGTACTCGTACTTAGTTCGGGTGCGGCGGCCGTCTGATCGAAGAGTCAATTAGAGTTTACGGCCCCCGCACCCGAACCGGTGCGGGGGTTTTTTTCGTTTTTTTTCCGACCAGATACTAGAACCGATGATCATCCGAAGCGAGGCAACCGTGACTGCGATTCCAACCGAAATCGAGACTCTGCAGGGCCACCCACCATCGGCAAGCTCAGCTCACGCCGCCAACCGTCAAGTCCGGACGGACTCGACGCCGCGGACTCTGACGGGTTCGGAGATTCTTTGGGAATCCATTGTCGAAGAAGGCACGACGGTTCTCTTCGGCTATCCGGGAGGCGCCATCATGCCGGCCTACGACGCGCTTCCCCAATATCCCCAACTGCACCACGTCTTGGTGCGCCATGAGCAGGGCGCCGCTCACATGGCCGACGGCTACGCGCGCGCCTCGGGCAAGGTTGGCGTCGTCGTGGCGACCTCGGGTCCGGGCGCGACCAACCTGACCACTGGAATCGCCAACGCGATGCTCGATTCCATTCCAATCGTGTGCATTACCGGGCAGGTGGCGTCCCCGCTGCTGGGTTCGGATGCATTCCAGGAAACGGACATCACCGGTGTGACCCTGCCCATCACCAAGCACAACTTTTTGGTGACCAAACCGGAAGAGGTGATGGACACCATCAAGCAGGCCTTTCACATTGCTCGTTCGGGACGCCCCGGACCGGTGGTCGTCGACATCACCAAGGACGCTCAGCAGAAGTCTGCGAGCTATGCCTGGGATCCTCGACCAGTTCGCCTCCCTGGCTATCGGCAACCGGTGCAGCCGCTCCCCGAGCAGCTGTCGCAGGCGCTCGAGCTCATCCAGTCCGCCAAACGCCCCATCATCTTCGCTGGTCACGGAATTATCCGCGCCGAAGCCACGTCGGTGCTGCTGGAGTTCGTCAAGAAGACCAACATGCCGGTGGCCTGCACCCTGCTCGGTCTCGGAGGTTTTCCCTCGTCCCACCCCCGAGCTCTCGGCATGATGGGCATGCACGGGGAGGCTTGGGTCAACTGCGCCATTCAGGAAAGCGATCTCATCATCGCACTGGGGATGCGATTCGACGACCGGGTGACCGGCAATCTGAAGACCTATGCTCCTGGCGCAAAGAAGATTCACGTCGAGCTCGATCCAGCAGAAATCAACAAGAACGTCCGAATCGATGTGCCGCTAGTCGGAGACGTGCGGCAAATCCTGAACGCGCTCTTGCCGCACGTGTCGCCCGTGGATCGCTCCGAATGGCTGAGCCATATCGACGAGCTCAAGGGCCCGAGTGCGGTGGTCGACATTCAGTCGATGCCGGACAACGGCAAACTCTATGCCGCTCACGTGATCCACGATCTATGGAAGCTCACTGAGGGTAAGGCAATCATCGTCAGCGACGTGGGCCAGCACCAAATGTGGGAGGCGCAGTACTATCGGCACGACTACCCGCGCAGACTGATTACCTCCGGAGGCCTCGGTACCATGGGGTTCGCGTTGCCGGCCGCCATCGGAGCCAAATTTGCGTGCCCCGACGAGGAGGTTTGGGTCATCGCGGGTGATGGAGGATTCCAGATGACGCAGGCAGAGCTGCAGACGCTGGCACAGGAGCGCTGCAAAGTGAACATCGCCATCATCAACAACGGATACCTGGGAATGGTGCGTCAGTGGCAGGAATTCTTCTACGGTCGGCGTTACGTGGCCACGCCCATGTCGAGCCCGGATTTCGTCAAGATCGCAGAAGCCCACGGGCTCCTGGGATTTCGGGTCACCGAGCGTAGCCAGCTTGCCGCGACAGTCCAGCAAGCGCGGGCGGCAAGCGGTACCGCGCTCATCGACTTTCGCGTGGAGCAGGAGGACAGCGTCTATCCGATGGTTCCCACCGGAGCGAATCTGGAGCAGATGATTCGCAGACCGCCTACGGCGTTCCCACCTGCGGACAACAACCCCATCTACGAGACTGGAAAGGACGAATGAACATGGCCAACTTGCGTACCTTCGTGGCCTACGTCGAGGACAAACCCGGCGTTCTCAATCGAGTGGCCTCGCTGTTTCGCCGCCGCGGCTACAATATCGTCTCTCTCAACGTGGGCCGAACTCACGAGGTGGGGATCTCCCGAATGACTTTCGTAGTCGAGGGAGACGAGGTGATATCCCACCTGATCGGGGCCAACTTGTACAAGTTGGTCAACGTGCTCTCGGTCGAGGACATCTCGCAGCAGCCCAGCGTCAGTCGAGACCTGGCCCTCATCAAGGTCGGCGTCGGCCCCGACCGGCGGGCTGAAGTGCTGCAGCTCATCGAGGTATTTCGAGCGCGTGTGGTCGATATCGGTCCGGACGCCCTCGTCGCCGAAATCACCGGCTCGCAAGACAAGATCGAAGGTCTCACTGCGGTGCTGGCTCCTTTCGGCATCTTGGAAATGGTCCAGACCGGAACCGTCGCCATGACGCGTGGCGTCGGAGGCGCGGCAACGCGCATTGCGCACGGGCAAAATGGTGATTCGGTGGTAACTGCTGCATAAAGGCACCACCGAGGCAACTCGGAGTAACGTACAGTCATGACGATCCACGAGAGCAACGTCCCCAACGACCCCAACACCGTACGTATCTTCGATACTACGCTTCGCGACGGCGAGCAGTCGCCGGGCGCAACGCTGACCTCGGAAGAGAAGCTCGAGGTCGGCCGGGCACTTGCTCGGCTCGGCGTGGACGTCATCGAGGCGGGATTCCCGGCCGCATCCCCGGACGATTTGGAGGCGGTGCGCCGGATCGCTACCACGGTCGGTACCGAGAGTCGGCCGGGCGCCGCCGATACGCTTCCTCCCATCATCTGCGGCCTCTCGCGAGCACACACCAGGGACATCGACCGATGCTGGGAGGCGGTACGCGGTGCGACGCGGCCTCGTATTCATACTTTCATCGCCACCTCTCCCATCCATCGCGAGCACAAGCTGCGTATGAGCCGCTCGGAGGTCGTAGCCAAGGCGCGCGACATGGTCGCCTACGCCAAGTCGCTTTGTAACGACGTGGAGTTCAGCCCGGAAGATGCGGGGCGCACCGAGCCCGATTTCTTGTACGAAGTGCTCTCCGCCGTTATCGCGGCCGGCGCAACGACGCTGAACATTCCCGATACCGTCGGCTATACGCTCCCGGACGAATTCGGGGCGTTGATTGCCAACTTGATCAAGCACACCGACGGAATCGGTGGCGCCGTCGTCAGCGTTCATTGCCACAACGATTTGGGGCTCGCGACCGCCAATGCGCTGGCTGGTATCCGTGCCGGGGCACGACAGGCAGAGGTAACCATCAACGGAATCGGTGAAAGGGCCGGCAATACCGCCCTCGAAGAAGTTGTCATGGCCCTGCACACTCGCCAGGCTCTGACGGGCTTACGGACTCGGATCGATACGACTCAGCTCACCAAGGTCAGCAAATTGGTCAGCGGTCGCACCGGCATGCTCGTGCAGCCGAACAAGGCCATCGTAGGTGCCAATGCGTTTGCTCACGAGGCCGGGATTCATCAAGACGGCATGCTCAAGCACGAGGCCACCTACGAGATCATGCGACCCGAGACCGTGGGTGCCACCAAGAGCCTGCTGGTACTCGGCAAACATTCGGGACGTCACGCCTTTGGCGTTCGCCTGAAGGAGCTGGGGTTCGCTCTTTCCGATGAGGCACTGGAGAGTGCCTTTGCGCGCTTCAAGGCGCTCGCCGACAAGAAGAAGAATCTCACCGACGCCGATCTCGAGGCGCTGGCTTCGTCGGAGCAGGCTCGCGGCCCGGAATTGTACACCCTCGAGACTCTGCAGATCACCAGTGGAACCAGCGGCCTTCCCACTGCCTCGGTGCGCCTCAAGGGGCCCAACGATCAGATGCTGACGTCGGCGGCGATTGGCACCGGTCCGGTGCACGCGGCATTCACGGCCATCGATCAGGTGATCGAGGCGCACGCCGAGCTCATCGAGTACTCGATCAATGCGGTCACTGAAGGCATCGATGCCCTCGGCGAAGCGAGTGTGCGTGTCCGTTCTCGCTCCGGAGAGTCCGGCCGCATCAACGCCCAGCATGAGTCGTCCATGAACGTCTATCACGGGCATGCGGCTGACAGCGACATCTTGGTCGCCAGCAGCAAGGCCTACCTCGCCGCTCTCAATCGCCTGCTCGCATCGAGACAGCAGGAGACGACCAAGGAGAGGCGACAGCCATCGACCGACGCACCGGCGGCAGGCGCCGGGATTTGATTCGTGAGGTCGGCTTTCTCGGTATCGTACCGTGGGCGCCGACCTAAGCCCTCGTTGGAAGCCCTCAGCTAGTGGAGAGTGAGCCGAACATGAAGCATCCGCCCGAATTAGCCGCTTCACGTGTCGTACGCATCTACGACACGACCCTTCGTGACGGAACGCAGCGGGAAGGTATTTCACTCACCGCCACGGACAAATTGCGGATCGCCCACCGACTGGACTCGTTCGGAATTGGGTTCATCGAAGGTGGCTGGCCAGGTTCCAACCCGAAGGATGCTGAATTCTTCGCGCGTGCCCGCGATCTCGAGTGGAAGCAGGCGAAAATTGCGGCTTTCGGCTCGACACGTCGAGCCACGTCGTCACCACAGGACGATCCGAGTACCCGCGCGCTCATCGAGTCCGGGGCACCGGTTTGCACCATCTTCGGCAAGACCTGGACGTTGCATGTGACCGATGTGCTCCGTACCTCGCTGGACGAAAATCTTGCCATGATCTGCGATACGGTTCAGTACTTGGCCTCGCAGAAGCGCCGGGTCATCTACGATGCGGAGCATTTCTTCGACGGTTTCGAGGCCGATCCCGTCTATGCGATGGAGACATTGCGCGCTGCGGTCCGCGGGGGCGCAGAGGTCGTCGTGTTGTGCGACACCAACGGCGGCAGCCTGCCCTGGCGTGTGGAGGAAGTGACCCGCAAGGTCGTGGAGGAATTGCAGCATCCGGTCGGGATTCATGCCCACGACGACACCGGCTGCGCCGTGGCCAACAGTCTGGCCGCGGTGCGCGGCGGCGCCCGACACGTTCAGGGAACCATCAACGGCTACGGCGAACGCTGCGGCAATGCCAACCTTACCGTCATCATTCCCAATCTCGAGCTCAAGCTAGGCTATTCGTGCGTTCCAGAAGGCGGATTGCGCGAGCTTGGCTTGTTGTCCAGTTTCGTCTCGGAGGTGGCCAACGTCGCGCCCGATCACCACATGGCCTACGTGGGTAAGAGCGCCTTCGCCCACAAGGGCGGCGTGCACGTGGCGGCGATGCGGCGCAGCGCGGACAGCTACCAGCACGTCGATCCCTCGGCTGTTGGCAACGAGATGAGAGTCGTCGTCAGCGAACTGTCCGGGCGTGGTAATGTCTTGAGCAAGGCAGAAGAAATGGGGGTGGTCGTCGATGCGGGTGCTGAGCTCGAGGCGCTCGAAACCATCAAGCAGGCCGAGTCAAGGGGCATGTCGTTCGAAAGCGCTGAGGCCAGCGTCGCACTGCTACTTTGGCGACGTGCCCGAGACTACGTGCCGCTATTTCGCGTGCTCGACTATCAGGTAATGGTGGGCCAGCGACAGGGAACCGAGCCATTTGCCGAGGCTGTGGTCAAGATTCAGGTTGGAGAGCAAGTCCTGCACACCGCGGCGGAGGGGACGGGCCCGGTCAGCGCACTGGATGCAGCCCTACGCAAAGCACTGACTCCAGTGTATCCGAGCATCCACGACATCAAACTAGCCGACTACAAGGTGCGGATTTTGGACGGTGCCACCGGAACCGAATCCATCACGCGCGTGCTCATCGACAGCCGCACCGAGACCCGTGATTTTACCACGGTGGGGGCATCGGCGAACATCATCGAGGCCTCGCTCCAGGCGCTGGTCGATAGCATCGAGTATGGGCTCCTGGACCGGGGAATCCGCCATTCGGATGCGCTCGACGGTTCGCCCTACACCACGCCTTCCACGGTATCGTCGATGCCGAGCCCGGCTACTCCGGCGGAGATTGCTTGAACGCTCGTATCGTCGTCCTTCCGGGCGACGGAATCGGTCCCGAAATCGTAGAGCAGGCAGCTCGGTGCCTCTCTGCGGTAGCGGATCGGTACGGACACAAGTTCGATCTAGATTGGCATCTCGTCGGAGGAGCTGCCTTGGAGGCCACCGGGAATCCTCTGCCCGAAGCTTCTCTGCAGGCGGCCAGGAGCGCGGATGCGATCTTGCTCGGAGCCGTCGGCGGCCCACGCTGGGACGATATCGACGCGGCGGTTCGGCCCGAGGACGGTCTGGCTCGGCTACGCCGGGAACTCGGACTGTATGCCAATCTTCGTCCGGTGCGCGCCATCCCGGCCTTGATTGACTGCTCTCCGTTGCGTCCGGAGCTGCTTACGGGCGTCGACTTGCTCATCGTTCGTGAGCTGACCGGAGGAATCTACTTCGGTTCACCGCAGTATCGCGTTCGGACCGAACAGGGCTGGCGTGCCGTAGACACGCTTTGTTACACCGACGAGGAGATCCGACGCGTGGCCAGGCGCGCTTTCGATCTCGCTCGCGGCCGGCGCAGGCGTGTGACTTCGGTGGACAAGGCGAACGTCCTGCAAAGTTCACGCCTTTGGCGCAAGATCGTGATGGAGGTCCAGATCGACTATCCGGATGTCGAACTCGAACACCAGCTGGTCGACTCCTGCGCCATCCGCCTGGTCAAGGATCCGGCAAGCTTCGACGTTATCGTCACCGAGAACATGTTCGGCGATATCCTTTCGGACGAGGCGGCGGTGATTGGCGGAACCCTTGGTCTGTTGCCCAGCGCTTCGCTGGGAGATGCGCCCCGTGGGCTGTACGAGCCAATCCACGGTTCGGCTCCCGACATCGCGGGGTTGGGACAGGCAAACCCACTTGGTACCATTCTCAGCGTGGCCCTGCTTCTGAGGTACAGCCTGGGGCTAACCCGAGAAGCCGATGCACTGCAAACCGCGGTGTACGCGGCGGTCGGCGACGGTATCCGCACGCCTGATCTGGGCCGAGGGCACCACGTGGATACGGCGACCATGGGGTCCGCGGTGATTGAACGCCTGGCTCGCTAGGCGCTCTTTTACGTGCCCGCTCCGCGTGGCCCCCAAGCGGAACCGGGTGCCGCCTATCGCAGTCCACCTCGGGTCTGACGCGCCTCAAGGGCGCGGATTTCGAGCCTTTCGCCCGAAATGGCAGCCCCTGCCGCGGCACGGCCAAGCCGGTACCACTCCGAATCGTTGTCAAACCTACCCGATCGATGGGATTGTCGCCCAAAAGGGCATGCAACGAACCCACCTTCGCTGGCTGCTACTGTCGACATCGACCTTGGCGATGCTGGCCGGCATTCTGCTCGGCTGTTCGAGGGATAAGAGTCGATCGAATACAACAGTTACCCAGCCGCTACCGCGATCATCGGCTGCACCTACGCCGGCCACGACCAAAAAGAAAATGTATCTTGCGTCGTCCGCGTTCAAGCACGGTGCCGAGATCCCCCGAGCCTACACCTGCCAGGGCCACAACGACGCGCCTCCCCTGTCCTTCGGCGACATTCCCGCCAATGCCAAGAGCCTGGCCCTCATCTTGGACGATCCGGATGCTCCGGACCCAGCAGCGCCGCAGCGGACCTGGGTGCACTGGATTATCTTCAATCTTCCTTCTAACACCCGGGAGCTCGCGGGCAACGGAGCCCCGCTGCCCGAGGGGGCAGCCAGCGGCAAAAACGACTGGGATCGTTCCGGGTATGGCGGCCCGTGTCCCCCCATTGGACGTCATCGCTACTTCTTCCATCTGTATGCGCTCGACGAGGTTCTGGACCTCGAGCTTCCGACCCGCCGGCAACTGGACGCCGCAATGGCGGGCCACATAGTGGGGCAGGCGGAATTGATGGGTACCTACAAGAAGCACTAGACGACGGCACTCGGGCACGCTCGCCGGAATGCCGCTATTTATCGCTGTTCTTGGGTTCGATCCGATCGAGGGGCTTCGGACATTCTGCTCGAAGGCGGCAGGCGCCGCAATGGCGTCCCGACCAAATGGCGTCGAAATAGCCCTGCATTTCGTCCAGCAGCCACTCGTCGTCGGTCAAGATGCCTGCCTCGAAATTGTGTCGATGTTCCCCCTTGGCTCCCAAACCAGCACCGGTGAAATTCGCTGAACCGAGGTACAGCATCGCTCCGTCCACGGCGATGAGCTTGGTGTGGACGCGCAAGCAGCGCCGTAGCGAAAGCAAGCGGCCAGCTCCGGAACCAAGGTGCCGTGCAATGGCGCGCGAGGGGGTGCCGGCGTGGAGCACCCGGACATCGATCCCGTTTCTGGCCAGCGCTTCCAATTCCTGAAACAGACTCACGTAGCGTCCGCGAGCACGATCCCGAGTGCCGACCTTGGCCTCGACGTGCAAGTCCTTGAGATTGGCGGTGGCAATCCAGACGCTGGTGCGTGCCTGGCGGATTCCAGTCTCGATGACCTCGTGGTGGTGCTGACGGTCCCGCACTAGACGCAGCGCGACACGCCGAATCGGCGTAGCCTCACGACCAAGATCCGAGGCGTTGCCCATTGGCGGCAGCGTACATCCGCCAACCGGCACAAGCCACTCGCCTGTTCGACCAAGGGCTGGGTGGCGGCCTGCCCGCAGGGGCGTTGGAATAGTGGCAAAATTCCTGGCATCTGACCCCACATTCGGCCGTTCTCCGCGGCCGTCCGAGCTAGCTCCTTGCCATTGTACGTCACCGACGGTAGCTGTACGCTGCTTGTCTCGTGTCCGAGGGAGAGTCGGGCCATAGGTTCGAGCGGGCGCATGGGTCGTCATGGTTGCCACGGTAACGGTAGGAACGGTCATCGCAGGTCGATACGCCCTCAAACGGCGTATCGACACCGCGGGCATAGGATCATTGTGGCAGGCGGCTGACCTCAGAAGCGGGCAGAGCCGCGCCGTCCGCATCGGTGACGTTACCGGAAAAGATCCGGCTCAGTTGGCCGCTCGCTACCGCGCAGAAGCCGAGACCGTCGCGCAGATTCGCTGCAAGCACGTGGTCGACGTTCTCGATCACGGCGAGTGGCAGACCATTCCGTACCTGGTCTTGGAGCTGGTGGAAGGTGAAGACCTTGGCGCCCGACTTCGGCGTGAAGGTTCGCTCGAGCCTGGCGAGACGTACCTTGTCGTGGCGCAAGTGGCATCTGCCCTGGCACGCGCTCACGCCGCGGGCATCGCGCACGGCGATCTCAAACCGGATCACATTCTGCTCGCGACGGTAGAGGGCAAGGTCACCGCCAAGCTTTTCGATTTCGGTCTCTCGCAGCGTTCGACGGAGCTCGGCATCGACCAGGCGACACAGGTGGGGTCGTTCATGGGAATGCCCAGCTACGCCAGTCCGGAACAGCTTTCGAAAAAGCCTGCTGATTGGCGTGTGGATCTCTGGTCGCTCGGAGTGATCGCCTTCGAGTGCCTGACGGGACGTCGTCCCTTCGACAGCAATTCGTACGGGGATCTGATCGCCCAGATTCTGTATGAGCCCATTGCTCCGCTGCAGCTTCCGTCCGGAGAGACACCGCCAGCGCTCGCACAGTGGTGGGAACAGGCGTCGGCACGTGACCCTGCCGACAGGTTTCAGTCTTCCAGGGAACTGGCCGACCTGCTGGGCAACGCGCTCGAGCTGCCCATCATCGCAGTCCCGTCTCTCGCTCCAAAACCGATTAGTAATCTGCCGAAGTCACCTTCGTCCACTGCACCATCGTCACGTTCGGTCAGACAGTCCACACGCCTGGGATTGGGCGAAGGCTCCCCTGCCCCTGCGGCCGTCCCTCGCCAGTCGACCCGGCTTGGTTTGGGAGAATCGGTTCCGCCCAAGCCCGCGGACAGCCCCTTGCCCGCGGCAGAGCCATTTCGGCCTAGCGTCGATGCGGGTGAGCTGCCAGCGGTGCAGGCAGGTGACGACGAAACCGAGCAATACGTTGCCCGCCTCGACAGGCGTAGACGCAAATTGCGCCTTGGCGTATCGATCTTTTTGGCTCTGTTGGCAGTTATCGTCATGCTCTCCTTACTGACCCGGGAGACGCCGGGACCGGCCAACGCCGCGACGCCCTCAGCCGACAGCAAGCTCCTGTCGACGGGCAGCTTGACCGCCCTGGGGATCGGCGATGCTACGTTTGCGGAGGGGCAGAGCGACGCGCAAAGCGACGCCCTGGCCCCGTCGTCAGATGCTGGATCGGACGCGGGAGCAGAGGCAGGCGCGTGCGACTCGGGAGACTGCGAACACGCACCAGATGCTGGTGAGAATTGCGACGGAGACTGCGCCGATGCTGCTCCGGCGGTGAGTCTGTCGCGATCGACTCATGCTTCGGTCAAGGGTAAAACCAGCGCGCGCAGGCGCACCAGGCGGTCGAGGGCTGCCCAGAAGAAACCAGCCAGCACCTCTGCAGGCCAAACACCGACCCCGGCACAGACCAAGCCAGCGGCAGCCTCGAACGTGCAGGTGCCGGACTACGGTATCTAGACCTGCACGCTGCGATAGGAGTGGCGCTTGCGCAGGAAGCTCAACTGCCCGAAGTGCTCAGGCAATAGTCATCGGTCCCATTGTCCACGCAAAGCCCCACCCCACACGACTGGAGCAGGGTCCACTTGCGATCAACGCATTTTTGAAGGTTGCCGCTACTCATCACGCAGCTCTGCTCGCCCTCCAGCGTACAATCACTGCAATAGTCAGCATCGCCGGAGACATCGACGCAACCAAGCTGACAAATCTGGGTATTCCAACCAGTCTGGTCGGTATTGCAGAACTGACGAGTCTGTCCATCGGTGCAGCGCGAGGCCCCGCGGGCGCAAGCGGCGCATGCTTCGAGGTCGGCGTCACAAATCTGCGTGTCATCGCACTGAGTATTGTCGCCCCAGCCATCCTGACTGGCGTTGCAGGTCTGAAGCATCTGACCGTCGCAGTGGTACTCGCCCTGCAGACAGGTTAGACAAACCCCCCGCCCTTCATCGCAATAGGTGGCCTTGTCGCATGTCT
>Ga0055462_10000015_pt1 | contig 20310 bp, 18 predicted proteins | sample Joice_ThreeSqC_D_2_FD_57689 | JGI IMG/M metagenome (GOLD analysis project Ga0055462, IMG submission 57689) | Wetland microbial communities from San Francisco Bay, California, USA, that impact long-term carbon sequestration - Joice_ThreeSqC_D1 | ecosystem: Environmental > Aquatic > Marine >...
GCCTCGGGCCGGCCCACGAAGACGATGATGGGTCGATCGTGCTCGATTCCTAGAACTTGCCGGCATTGCTTCCGATCGCGAACTCGGAATGTCTCACGATCCACACCGTTGTCGACCACTCGGGAGGTGGCCGAATTGGCTCCCAGCTCGACGGCCCGGCGTACCAGTGGGCCGCTGGGACCGACAACGGCATAGGCGTGGCTGAGTGCCCAGCGCACCAAGGGACGCAGGTGGGCTCGCTCGGGGAACACGTTGATGTCGGAGCCGTGGACCTTGATGACCAGCGGAACCGCCAGCGCTCGTGCGACGAGTGCCGCAGCAAAGCCATCGGGATAGGCGAAAGACCCGAGCACGACGTCGAATCGACCCTTGGAGGCCAGCACCATGGGCCACAAAGACGCCGCATAGGTGAACCCCGCCACGGGCTGACCGATTTTCGGCAGATACGCAACGCGAAGATAATCGATGCTGAGCGAGTCCGACTCCCCTGTCGAAGGCAGGGTCGGTAGCCGACGGCCCCGGGCGGCGGCCAGCGTTTCTTGACCCGGAAACCACGGGATCATCGCCCAGAGTTGGGCAGTCTCTACCTGTTCGTGACGGGCCAGCGCGGTGAACTGTCGTACGTTATAAGGGGCCAGGCCGGGAGCCCGGGGATGCGGGAATATCTTGGTGACGATGAGCACCCGCACGGTTCACGCCCTCGCGCATCAAATCGGCTGAGGTGTCATGGGACGCGCTTCACCGATCGACTTTGGCTATCGGATGTCGAAGACCTTGTCGAGGCGCAGCACGCGAAAGATGCTCAAAGGCTGCCCATTGATGCCACGAACCTCGAAATGTCCACCCGCTGCTCGCACCCTCTTGAACAACGATACGATGGCACCCACACCCGAGCTATCGATGAGGCGTAGCCGCGCCAGATCGACCACGACCCGCTGCACACCGTCGTTGGCGATGGCCGTCAACTCAGGACGCACCTCGGGCGCGGTGGTCGCGTCGAATTCACCGAGAATCTCGATGACGGTCGTTTCTCCTTCTACGGTTCGTCTAAACTCCATAGAACCATCCGCCTCACAAGACCGGAGACTTGCCACTATAGGCACGCGGCAGCTCAAAATCCCACAGGAATCGCCGGCAGACGTCCAGACGTGGCGGCGAACCCACGAAAGTCCCAATCCCGCCTGGTCTCGCCGGAGCCGCCCGCGAGACCGCACTTCGGCCCGTTGGCTTACCGTCGGCGTATTTCACCCTCGACGATGCGGCCAAGCGAGTCATCTCAGGCCGACACCTCGGCCCGCTGGCGCTTGATCATGGTGATGGTCGTCCCCGTCGGGTCGTGAGAAACGCTATCCATGAACGTGCGGATGAGAATGAGTCCGCGGCCATGTGCCTTCTCCAGGCTTACCTCGTCATTGGGATCGGGCAAACAACGTATGTCGAAACCGCGCCCCTGGTCACTAACGACGTAGCTGGCCTCGTCTCGAGTGACGTGTGCGTGTAATGTCACCCGCCGATGGCAATAGGGCGGGCTGGTGAGACGTTCCAGCGCAACTCTCTCCCAACTCCCATCGTCCGTGTCGCGCAGGCCCGCGTCCATTTCCAAATTTCCGTGGTAGACGGCATTCGCCAGGGCTTCGCGAAGCGACACACAGACCTGCAAGTGAGTACTGACATCGAACAGGCGCATCATCTTGAGATTCGATTCCAGGTGTTCGATGAGCGCTGCCACTTCCGCGGGTTCGTTGCTGATGCTGTATGTCACTTTGCTATTGACGATGCTGTCGTAGACCCGTTGTTGATCGCGAATGGGTCGTGCGAGTTCGAGCACCTCCCAGAGCGTCGATGCCAGTTCCCGGGCCAGTTCCCGCTTGGCCACGTAGCTAGTGGCGCCGCGTCGCAGGGCCTGTACTGCCGCGCTTTCGCTACCGTGGGCCGTCATGAGCACAACGGGCAAGGCCGGATATCGAGACCGTATCGCCTCGACCAAACTCAGACCGTTCATCTCGGGCATTACCAGATCGGTCAGCACGAGATCGGGCATCGACTCTTCAATTGCCTGCAGAGCTGCCACGCCGTTGTCGACGCACCGACGATCGAGGCCAGCGCGTTCCAGCAAGCGCGATACCAGCTTCTGGTCGATCGGAGAATCGTCGACTACCAGCACAGTAGGAAAGCTCACGATGTCGCCCCGGGTTCGGTGAGGGGTCGAGCGGCAAACGTTCGAAGTTCTGGCTCGAGGCGCTGCAACTCGTTTTCCAATTCCGTCAGGGCTGCACGAGCCCCGACCATGTCTTCATTGCGTCCCATGCGCTCGAGAGTCAAAGCCAGATCGAACGCCGAGGAGGCTCCGCAATGATCGACTGCCCCCTTCAGGGTGTGTGCGACGCGAAGCAATCGCTCGCCATCCGACGCCAAGAGTGCAGCTCGTAGCTCTGCGACCCAACCCGGGTACTCGGCGAGAAACACCGAGACGAGCTCGATCGCCAATTCGTGATCGCCGCCCGCATGTTCGATGAGAGCCTGAGCCTGGAAGACGTCCCTGTCAGTGGAGGCCGGAATCGGAAGCCGGATCGCGGATGGAGGAGGTCTGGTCTCGCCGTAGGAATCGGGTACGACCGAATCGATGGTGTCGAAGAGTTCAGCGATGCGGATGGGTTTGGTCAAGTAAGCATCGAACCCGGCGGTCAAGCATCGCTCACGGTCCCCGCGCAGCGCGTGCGCAGTAACCGCGACCAGCGGCAAATGTCGGAATTTCGACTCCTCGGCGCTCCGCACCCGGCGCACCACGGAGATACCGTCGCATCCGGGCATCATGAGATCAATGAGTCCGACGTCGAACGAGTCGGTGTTGAGTCTCTCGATGGCCTCGTTTCCGTCGGCAACCAGCGTCACGCGGTGTCCCTGTTTCTCGAAAAGGCGCTTCATTAGGTGTTGATTCACCTGATTGTCCTCCGCCACCAAGACCTGTAACGATCGCTTCGCACTTACCCGACTGGGGCGAGTACTATCGTATTTTACCCTCGAGCTTCCCCGCAAGGCCACGGTCATGGCTTCCACCAAGCGTGCAGGCCGAACCGGCTTGGTAACATAGTCGGAAATTCCGAGCACACGGCATCGAGCTGCGTCCGCACTTCGATTTGGTGCAGTCAGCAGCATGACCGTGGGTGGCAGCGTCCCGTGCTCCAAGATCCTTTCGACGAAAGTGAAACCTCCGGATTTTGGCAGAGTCGAGTCTACCAGCAGCAGGTCGTAGGGCCTTTTGGCCGTGGTAGCATCGGCAAATAGGCGTTCGGCCGTCTCCAGATCGGACGCAGAGTCCGCATTCACGCGCCAACCTGACAGGATGGTCTTCAAGATCTTTCGCGTCGTCTCGACGTCGTCAACAATCAAGGCCCTTCGGCCCGAAAGCTCGTTGGGAGGAACCGTGGTCCTGAACGGACCCTGCGAGGCCCTGGTATAGGAAGAGAGCGTGAAGTTGAACTGACTTCCCTTGCCGACCTCGCTGTGCACTTCCAGGTGGCCTCCCATCATCTCCACCAGGCGGCTCGAAATGCTCAGACCGAGTCCGCTGCCGCCGTGTCTTCGCGTCACGGATCCGTCGGCCTGAGTGAAGGGTTCGAAGATGCGCTGCAACTGGCCGGCGTCGATTCCGGGTCCGGTATCGCTCACCTGAAATACGAGCTGACTCTTGCGCCCGCTCACTTGGGCGGCGACGCGCACCGTCACCTCCCCCAATTCAGTGAACTTGACTGCATTGCCCACCAAGTTCGTCAATACCTGACGGAGTCGACCGGCGTCACCGACGATGTTCGATGGGACTTCGTTGGCAACGTAGTAGCATAGCTCGACGCCTTTTTCGTGAGCCCGCAATGCAACGGTACGCATGACCTCGTCGACGACCGTACGCACGTCGAAAGCTGCCGTTTCCAGCTCCATTTTTCCCGCCTCTATGCGGGAAAAATCCAGAACGTCGTTGATCACTGTCAAGAGCGCCTCGGCAGACCGACGAACGGTATCTAGAAATTCGCGTTGCTCCCGTGTCAGCTCGGTGTCGAGGGCCAATTCGGTCATGCCGATGATGCCATTGAGCGGCGTGCGAATTTCGTGGCTCACGTTGGCTAAGAATTGACTCTTGGTCGTGTTCGCGAGCTCGGCAGATTCTTTGGCTTGGCGGAGCGCGACCTTGGCTTGTTCGGTTTCTTCCAACAGCACACGCAACCGCCGCGAATGCTCCTTCTCCATGCGGAGTGCCTCACGGGCGATGCGATCGGCCTTTCGTTTGGAGAAGCTGGCCATCACCACGATGGCGGGAAGCAAGATGGCGATCACCACGACGCGTGACAGACTCTCGGTGTCGTATTCAAACGGCGAGCCTGGCTCGGAATAAAATAGAGCCAGGTAGCCGCCGGTCACCACGGCGCTTCCGAGACCCAGCCATGCTCCGCCCGTCAAGGTCGCGAAGACCACCAGGGTCATCAAGATCGCCGGCGGATTGGGGATGCGACCGCCGAGGCGAGCCACCAGCTCGATTGCGACGATGGAGCCCAAAGTCAGGCCCGGGCCGAGGAACCGAAACCACAGCCCCGGATTGGCCGTACGGGAAATCTCCTCCGACTCGGTCATGATCGAATACCCCTACGGCATGTCCTCACTGTACACTCCGATTCGGGCCGCTTGCGGCCCGAGGCATCCTCTCGTCGGCAAAAGCCTCTCGGCGCACTTCCGACCAAAGACGGGACAATTGCCCCTTCATAGCGCTTGCCTTGCGAATGACAATATGGGACCCAAGACAGACACTTTTTCGTAGTCGAGGCCGATCGTGCCACCACTAAGCGTACGATTCGTCAAACGCACCACCGACATCGTGGCGGCGTTGGTGGGGCTCGGATTGACCCTGCCGCTCTGGCCCGCGATTGCCCTTGCTATTCGGCTCGATTCGAAGGGCCCCATCTTCTTTGCGCAGCTTCGTGCCAAGGGCCTGATTCCCGGTTCGCCTGAGATTCCGAACCAAGCCCCGGTCTGCACGCAATTCCTCCTGTACAAATTTCGAACCATGACGACGGACGCCGAGCGCCGCACCGGCGCGGTTTTTGCGGTCAAGAACGATCCGCGCGCGACCCGTGTAGGCCGATTTCTGCGCAAGGTGCGGTTGGACGAGCTTCCCCAGCTGTGGAACGTGCTCAAGGGCGACATGAGCCTGGTGGGCCCTCGCCCAGAGCGGCCCGAAATTCTAGCCGATCTCGCGCTTGCCATTCCCTATTTCGAGGAGCGCATGCGAGACTGCAAACCGGGGCTTACCGGTCTGGCTCAGGTCTCGCTTGGCTACAGCGGAGCCATTCCCGAGGGCAGCCCCCTCGAGCAGTTCCGAGATGTGCTCCAAAATCCTTTCAAGCTGACCGAAGCGGATGGGGCTCTGGCGGACGACCTACGGGCCAAGATGCTCTATGATCTCGCATATACCGCCGCCCTGGAGCGGTTCGCGACCTTCCTCCCCATGGATCTTTCTATCATCCTGCGCACGCCACTGGTGCTGCTGCGGGGCTCTGGGCATTGACCCACGGCCGCGGATTGTACGGGCGCGGTACGATCAGCGGACGATTGGTTTGAGGATGGCGCGTCCACCCTTGATGACGACATCAAAATCGACACTACGACCGACGTGCTTCTTCCTCAGTTGAGTGGCCGTTGCCTCGAGTCGCTTGGCGAGCACGTCAACCGAAACGCTTCCCGCTTCGTTGTTGCGTCGTTTCGCGTCGGTTAGCTGCGTTGCCAGTTGTTCGACGCGTTGTCGGCTCAGCGTGCCTCGGTTCGACGAACTTGCAGTCGCGGCGGGCGCGCGACGCTCTGCGGAGCGATCTTCTCCGGATAGCTGCCGCACCATCGGATCCGGGCGCCGCGGCGGTGGCTTTTTCGGAGCCTTTGCCGCGGGGCCCGATCCTGGCTGGGGTATTGCGGTGCCGCCCGAATCGTCACCCTTTTTCGGACCAACGGCAGTTTGATTTCGCGCGGCGTCCGGACCTGGCAAAAAAGGACGTTTGGCTTCGTCGGCCAATCGAGGAGGCAAAGGACGCGCCACCGGAGGCGACGGAGTCGATCCGACAGCGCCGTGTGGCACTGGTGCAGGGACCTTCGGCTTGAGGGGAGGAGCTACCCGTTGGACGTCGACTCTCGGCCGCGCCGCGGCACCCTTCGGCACCGGACCATGAGTGGGCGCGTGTATGTCTGTCCCCTGTCGCCGACGGGTGGGATCTGGGGGCGGAATCGACGCATTGAGCGGATCGTCGATGGCCTCCGCCACGTCGAAGGATGTCGGCCGCGCCAGCTCCCCCAGCCCTGACCCGGACTCCTCGCCCTCGGAGGTCTTGACGACCTGCGACTGCCGGCGTCTTTGGGCATCGAGCCGAGACCCCGGAGCAGGCGCAGCCGATGAAGAGTCAGCGCCAGCCCGACCGACGCTTGCAGCCATTTGGCCGACAGAGGCGCTGAGCGATTTTTCCACCCGCAGCACGTGCCGCCGGTACGTTCCATTTTCGATTTCGCGCATGATGCGCATCCAGTACTGCTGGAATGTGTTGTACCGTTGAATGATGGTTTGGAGCTTGAACCGCTTGGCGGTGTTGCGAATCTGTTCGCGACGAAGCGCGTAGATTCTCCGCTCCACATCCTTGTGCGGCACGTGCGGAGGGATCTTTTCGATGCCCATGAAGTACTGCTCGTAGAGCGAACGAAGCCGTTCTACGCGGGTTTCCAGCTCTTCGAGGGCGATATTGAGTTCGTCGAGTTCCACGGACTAGTCCGGAAGGGGTGTCACCACGAGGTCGTCGAAACAGGTCGGGCTTTCCCATTCGTTGAACGCGAAATGATCGTGTCCGGGGCCCGACATCGGATCGGGGTCGGACATGGTGAACATCTCGGTCCCATTCACCCAGACCCGAATTGTTTTGCCATCGGTACGTTCCAAGCGAAATCGATAGGGCATCTGAGCCACGACCGGGCGAGCACGGGGATCGCGGCTCCCCGAATCGACAGCTATGCTCAACCGATCACGGGCATGCTCGTTTCTACGTGCCAGGACATGAAATCGATTCGTCCAACCGCCCAGGATGAAGATGTAGCTGGAAGCCTGCTCGTAGCTGGCACTGACCGCCGCACTGTAACCGTCACCCCAGGCTTCGGCTTTGAGATCTCCATCGGACGACCGACTGACAGCTGTGAACTCAATTCGGGCATTTTGGGGAAGACGCCGTTTGAGCCAGAGCGGGTGGTTTCTCGCGGACTTGGCGCAGACCCACCCGGCATCGAGCTTCCAGGCAGTCGAAGTGGCACGCCAATCAGGCCCTAGGGAGGAGCGCGAGAAATCGTCTTTCCAAGGCGTCGTCAGCGGTGAATCCGACGCGCCGGCATTCGATGGCGGCCTGGTCTCGAAGCCCTCAATCACGTCGGTCCGCTTTCGAGGGCCTCTACGTAGCCGGGAACGAATGGCGTGGGGCAACGTCTCGGTAGGCAACGACGTGCCAGGCAGTGCATCGGAATTCCGACCATCGGGCGGGCCTTCGGGGACGCACGCGCAGAAAAGAAGGGCCCCCACTGCTGCTTGCCAGACGGTCGCGAGCATCACGACAGACGATGCTACCACAGGCTTGCGCCCTTCAAGACCGCGGCTCCGCGCGCAGGCTCCGCTCCATGCACCCCCTCCTATTCTCATTTGATACTTCGGTGCACCCGGTACCGCATGCGCTGCTGACGTTACCCATCCTCGTGGCCGTCTTGGGCTGTTTCGCTTGGGCGGTGAGGTGCCATCGGTTTCGCGCAGCACTGGTCGGGGGGCTGATCACCCTTGGCGTTGCCTATGTCGCGTGGAAAGAGCGCTCTGGCAGCTGGTCCTGGGGAGTCCTAAGGCTCGAAAGCTTTGGTGCCAGCCTGGCGCTGGCAGCGCTGCTTGCTGGTTGGTTATTCCAATCTCTGGTCTCGAGGCAGAAGTTCGGCCAGAAGAACTCGATATCGGTTCTTTCGCTGGTGGGAATTGGTGCGCTGGTGGGTGCACGATTGACCTACGTACTCGTCAGTCGTTCCATGTGGCCCGACCCAAGCAGGTGGCTGAATTTGCAGCAGGGAGGGCTGTCTGGCTATGGAGCGCTGCTCGGAGGCGCAGCTGCCCTAGCAGTGAGTTCCCGCCGCCGCGGAGGCCTGGCGCGTTGGGGCGACGCAATGGCTCCGAGCTTTGGTCTGTTCGTCGCGATCAACAAGCTGGGTTGCTACGCGTTCGGATGCGGCTACGGTCGTCGGCTCGCGAGCGATGCTCCGGCTTGGCTTCGATCATTGGGTACCTTCCCGAGGTGGGAAGGCAACGAGCTGCTCCTCGGAAGCGGTTCTCCGGCCTGGCAGCGCCACGTCTTGGACTACGGACTTTCGATCGATTCACCGAGATCGTTGGCGGTTCATCCCGTCCAGCTCTACGAGTCCATGCTGGGACTCCTGCTGCTTGGCGTGGGCCTGTGGCTCTCGGCTCGTCGCCGCTTTCCGGGGCAAGTGATGCTGGTGACGGTCGTCGGCTATGGGTTGGGGCGACTGCTGCTAGAGCTATTTCGTGGGGATCCGGAGCGGGGCCTGCTGGGTGCTCCTTTCGCCCAGGGTTTCGCAACGCTGTTCCTGGCCGCGATCGTCGTCGTCATGCTCGAGATTCGAGCACTTGAAGGACGTTGGGGGACAACGCGCTATCCCAAATGGACGCGCGCTGGCCTCCTGTTGTTCGTGGTGGCGCTCGCCGTTGTCGTCCAAGCCAACCGGCAAGGCGGTATTTTTGCTCCCTTGAGCCTTTCGCAATGCCTCGGCGCAGCGACCGCCCTGGTAGCGGCGTGGATCTGGCCTCGCTGGGCGCAGAACCACAGAATCGGCCCCCGGTTCACGCCGAGCGGAGACGGCTGACCACGGGTTCGAAGCCCAGATCTCGTCCCTGGCGAAACAGGCCCGAGCTCTGAGTCTGCCGTGAGGTACCCAGTCGCTTGCGCAATGTCTCCAGCAGCTGAGCTCCGTCCCGCTGGTCAATCGGGTTGCCCGTTCGGTTGAGCAGATTGGCGTGGATAATCAGCCGCAGAGGTGTCCGTACGGCATAGGCACTGGCTGCGCGCACACCCAGCACTGCCAGGTGCTCAGCGAGACGACAGTCGGCGTCGCTGTCCGGGGGGGCGGTGACTAGCAACCTGGCGGCCGGCTCCCCGCTCCGAAATTCAATTTTTACCTGCGTCTTTTCCATTACTAACTTACTTAGAACCAGGTCGTGACGGTGGAGGCCCAGCATTGCAACTTTCCTGTGAAGTTCTGAGGTCTACGTTGCTGAACCGCGGTGATGCGATAGCCGGTTCTGGTGCCGCCAGCCGATCGAAATGGTCGGGACGGTGCGGCACTGCTTCTCGACCCTCGACACCTCGGCGCCTGTAGCCTAAAAACCAGTACGGCAGCGACCATGGCTGTTATCGAGGACACCAAAGGGTGTCGCGTGACGCTTGCGCCACAGGCACTTGTTGGCAGGGCACCCCATTGCCACCCACGTATCGAAGACCCTCGAGTGTCCTGGGACCATGCGCGGATCGGGTGGGCACGAGACACCTGGTGGTTGCGCGACTTGGACAGTACCAACGGAACGTGGGTCAACGACCGACGCCTTAGTGCGGACGCCCGCGTTCAACTCAGCGTGGGTCAGAGCATCGCTTTTGGCCATCGCGATCTCCTTTGGCGCGTCGCGTCCGTCGATTCTCCGAGGTTCCGTCTTCGGCAGCTGCCTTCTGGCGAAGTGATCTGCCCGGACCGAACCCTGGTTGCGCTGCCGTGCGAGGACGAGCCGAGCATCACCCTATGCTGCGGCGCAGACGGCTGGTGCCTCGACGATTCAGGGCTCATTCGATCCATAGTCGACCAAGAAATCCTCACCGTGGGCGGCCAAACCTGGCAAGTCGAACGTCCTCCGTTCGTCGAAGAGATGTCCGAGACTCGGGCGGAGGCGGAGGGCCGTGCCTTCGAGGTGTCGGATGCGCACCTAAGCCTGGTGGTCAGTCCGGATCGGGAACAAGTTCCGGTAACCGTGCAGGTGGGAGGCCGCAGCTACACCCTTCCCAGTCGGGCCCATCACGAGTTGCTGTTGGTGTTGGCCGAATCCCGGGTACGTGAACGAGCTCAAACTTCCAGCGAGGCCGAAGCGGGCTGGATTGCCGTCGAGGACGCGGCGCGCGCCACCGCGGCGGAGACGTCGAAGTTGAACCTCGATATCTATCGCCTGCGCCGAGAATTCGAAGGGTTGGGCCTCAAGGATCCGCATCGCATCGTCGAGCGCCGACCGACCAAGCGCCAGATTCGGGTAGGTACCGGGCGGCTCGAGCTCAAGTACGTTCATTGATACTGCAATGCTGAGGGGCCAGTGCGACATCGGCCCAGAGGACAAATTGCCGCAGAAGTTTGGATTGACTCTCTAGACCCTCGGTACCGTCTGAGGGTAGGGTCTCAAGCTGCGCCCAGATCATGGGCCGTATGTGACGCGGCCGACCGAGGGTCGGCTAGACGAGACGATAGGGAGCCAAGACATGTACCGAACTTTTCGGACGACTGTAATTGCTGGCATTGGCGTCATTGCAGCTACCGCCTGTGGTGGCGGGAGCGAGCAGACACCTCCGCCCAATACCCAGCAGCAGGCCTATCCTCAGCAGCAGGCTTATCCTCAGCAGCAGGCCTATCCTCAGCAGCAGGCCTATCCCCAGCAGCAGCAGCCGGTGGCCCAGCAGCAGCCAGTGGCGCAGCAACCGGCACCTCAGGCGACCGCGCCCGCAACGGCTGGTGGTTCCGCGCAGCAGGTCGATGTTTCCATGGCTGCAGCAGTGCAGCCAATCGTGCAACAGCTCGGAAAGACTCAGGCGGTTCCCGGGTCGAAGCCGATGGGAAGCCTGATTGTTGCCAATTTCAACCAGGGACAAACCTTCGAGCAAACCATTCAGCTCGGTGCCAACAAGTGCTACACGGTCGTCGCTGTTGGTGGCCCGGGCGTCAACGAGGTCAATGTCAAGTTCCTCCCGCCCGTGGTCTCCATGATCATCGCTCAGGACCAGGGAACGGGCCCGCAAGCAGTGCTTGGCCCCAATCCAAATTGCTGGAAGTCCGGACCCATTGCAGCACCGATGCGCCTGATTCTCGAAGTGCCTCAGGGCCAAGGATTGGTGGCAGCACAAGTTTACGAGAAGTGAGCCTTTCGACGGTTGACGCGTCGAAGCTTGCCGCCCGGCGGGTTCCCAGGCCGACGTCTCCAGACGGACTGTCGTGACAGGACGGTTCGGGCTGGTTCTTCTGGGGCTTCTGACGCTGGTCAGTTGCCGCAGCAATGACTCCACAGGCAACGGCGGAGACGCTGGTGCTCAGATCGAAGATGCACGGCTGCGCGCTTTGCTTGCTGCGGAAGCATCTCGCAATATCCGGCGTGTCGACCCGTCGTTGGCGTCGAGTCGCGACCCTCGGTTGCGGCGAGCTCGTGCCCGGGTCTTGGCTCGCAGCGGCGACCCCGACGCGCGCCCCGCGTTGGTGCACGCCCTTTCGGACTCCGACCTCACCGTAATCGCATGGTCCGCCTACGGACTGGGTGAGCTGTGCACGTCGGAAAATGATCAGGATACAGTCTCCCGGCTAACGCTGCGTGCGGCGGCTCTGCTGTCAGCGCAATCGCCAGGGACCAACGCAGATCCCCTGGCCGGGCCTGCGACGAAGCCGAATCTCCATCCTTGGTATGCTCTTGCGGACGCGCTCGGCCGCTGCGCTTCTCCATTGGCAGAGAGAACATTGCGCGGTTGGCTCCGGCTGGGAGGTTCCGTTGCCGAAGCGGCTGCCCTTGGGCTCGGCCGAGCCGCCTCGGAGACTCGGCACCTGGATACCTCGACACTGGTTGCCCTGCTGGACGCGAGTGAGGCGAAAGATCCAGTTTCTACGGCGCTGTATCCGCTGTCCCGCCTGTCACACCTCGACGAAATGGTCAAAAATAGGCTACTTCAGCTGGTGACCAAGCTCATCAAGAGCAGCGGCCATTCACGCCGATTCGCCATACGAGCTGCCTCGCTTTGTGGCCTTGGTGCCGCGCCGCTGCTGCAAGGCGTCCTTCTCGATCCCTCCCGGTATGACATGGCTGAACGCGCCGACGCTGCTCGCGGTTTGGCCAATCTCGGCGAGGCGGGGCAGCAAGCGCTCGGTCGAGTCTTGGCCCATCTGTCGGTGAGCGTATCAGCGAACCACGCAGCGTTGGTGTCTTCCCAATGGGGGCCTTTGATCGAGACGCTCGAAGGTCTCGACCAAGTGGTGCCCGAAGCCGTGGACTCCCTGGCGAAGCTCGCCGGTCTGCCAGCGCCCGATGGTGAATCCGAGATTGCGGTTCGTCGGACCACGCGGCTGCGCTGTGCGGCCGCGGCGCTGCTGGCCGCCAAGAACCCAAATTCACGGCGTCTGCTTGCCTGCGATCCCGATCCGAACGGCAGTTACGGGCAGCTGGCGCTCCTCGAGGTGCTTGACCGAGGCTCGTTGTCCGGCGACAGAGCGCGACGTTTCGTCGCGCTCGCGAACGCAAAGTCGCCGGAAGTTCGGATGCAGGCATTGCGTATCCTGGGGCGTCATCCGGACTTTCCGGATACGGCCAACGTGCTCACCTCGGCACTGTCATCGAGTTCACAGGGAGTCGTCGCCGTCGCTTCAACCGTGCTGACAGAGCATCCCGAGCTGGCAAATTCCGTTGCAACGTCGTCGCAAGGTGGACAATCGTCGGTGCGCTCGGGGTCGCGGCCCCCTCCGCGTGATCGTCTGAGACCCGCCCCCAAGCTGCTCGCCGCTTTGCTCGGTGCTTTCGAACGCACCTGGCCCGAAGACGCGATCGAGGTGCGGGTGCGGCTGATAGACGCGGCGGGTGCCTTGGGTGCGCTGAGCGTCAAGCCCAGTCTCGACCGTGCGTGCGGGTCGAAGCTAGCGGTCATGAGACAAGCAGCGGAGCAGGCCCTTCGTGCGCTCGGCGAGCCAACGCGACGTTGCCCGAGGCCGCCCCCCCAAGCGATGAACTTGCCCCCTCTCGCATTGTCTGGCTCGTTCAGGCTCAAGTTCGATACCGACGTGGGGCCGCTCGAGCTGACGCTGGATGCCCGGTTTGCCCCCCTGGCCGTTCACCGGGTCCTGGCGTTGGTCGGCTCTGGCTTCTACGACCACATACGGGTACATCGCGCCGTGCCCGGATTCGTCGTGCAACTCGGCGACCGCGGCGCGGATGGATACGGCGGCACTGACCGTCCCCCCCTCGTTTCCGAGCCCACGCCGTTGCCGTTTTCCAAGGGCGACGTCGGAATGGCAACCACCGGAGCGGACACTGCCTCCAGTCAATTCTTCGTGACCCTGGGTCCCTACCCGCACATCGGCGGGCAGAACGCTTGGATCGGCCGGGCCGGGGACGCTTGGGACCTCTTGTCCGAAGGAGATTTGATTCGGCGGGTTTCGCTCCTTCCCTGAGCCGGGTGCTAGGCTCCGTCCACCCATGCTGTTGGTCGTCGATATCGGGAATACCAACATCGTTTTCGGGGTCTACGCCGAGGCGACTCTCGAACATACGCTGCGCGTGTCCACTGTAGCGACGCGCACGGCCGACGAAGTTACGGTGCTCCTGCAAGAGCTTGCGGAGGTTCGAGGGATCCGGTTCGCCGACATTCGTGGAGCCATCCTCTCGTGCGTGGTTCCTCAGGCAACCGAGAGCATGACCGAAGCTCTGCGAAGCCTGCTGCCGGTCGAGCCGTTGGTCGTCGGTCCCGGATTGAAGACCGGCATGCCCATCCTCTACGACAGTCCGCGGGACGTGGGCGCCGATCGCATCGTCAATGCAGTGGCCGCCTTCGATCGTATCAAAGGTGCCGTCATCGTCGTCGATTTCGGGACTGCCACGACGTTTGACTGCATCTCTCAGCGAGGTGAGTATCTGGGAGGTGTCATCGCGCCGGGACTTCTGGTGAGCCTGGACGGTCTGCTCGAGCGGGCCGCAAAACTGGTACGTGTCGAGGTGGCCGAGCCGCCAAGAGTGCTCGGCCGCAATACTACGCACGCTCTGCAGTCTGGTATGATCCACGGGCATGCGTCCCTGGTCGACGGGGTGGTCCATCGCCTGAATGCAGAGCTCGAAACTCCTTCGGCCGTTTTGGCGACCGGAGGTCTCGCGACGCTCATCGCCAAGCATTCGACCACCATCCAGGCCGTCGACCCCCACCTGACTCTCGATGGTCTCCGATTGATTTACGGGCGCAACCAGACAAAGGCCCCGAGCTCTCCGACGGCGAGCCGGCGGGTGCCCCGCGGCGGATGAGCAACGTCAGCGATCCTCCGATGACGCGGGGTGCGCTCTTGACGGTGCTGCTTTTGATCGTCTCCATGCTCGGTGCGAGTACCCTCGGTTGCACTCGGCGCACGGACAAACGGCCAGCTAAAGGCTTACCCACCATCGTGAGTTTGGCGCCCGCCCTTACCGAAACCCTGTTTGCCCTAGGGGTTGGCGACCGGGTCGTGGGAGTCAGCGACTACTGTACCTTCCCACCGCGGGCCAAGGAGCTGCCCAAGGTGGGAAGCGCCCTGACCCCCAACTACGAGGCCCTTGCAAGGCTCACGCCCGATCTCATTCTGGTCACGCGGGGGGCCTCACCGCCGCAGCCCGGTCTGGCGCGCCTGGGACGACTCGTCTCCTTCGACTGGTTGACTCTCGATGACGTCGTGACTTCTACCCTGAGGCTCGCCGCGTTGGTGGGTAGCAGCAGTCGGGGGCAGGAACTCGCCCGGCGCTACCGTCGCGGGTTCCAGTCACGGATCTCACCGCATTGCCTGCGAGTGCTCCTAGTCATCGGGCAGGTGCCGGGACGCCTCGGCGAGGTGTGGTACGTGCGGCGCAATTCATTGCACGGGCGACTCCTTTCAGCTGCCGGTGCCTGCAACGCGATTGACCGAGACGTCGAAGGCCAGCCACGCCTCTCCCTCGAACAGGTATTTGGCGTCGATCCAGATGCCATCGTCGTGCTTGCCACCTCGGCAGCTGAGTCGACCGGGCTGGCCGCAGACTGGAATCGTCTCACGGAGCTCCGGGCGGTCCAGAACGGAAATGTCGCAGTCTTGTCAGCACCGGAGATCGAGGTACCTGGACCTCGGCTGATAAAATTCATCGGTCGGCTCTCACGGGTGTTGGCGAAAATGCGTTCGACCGAAGTGCCCAGCCGCACCGACCGTGCACACCCAGTCGGTTCCGGGGTAGCCCCGTGACACGGATCCTCGTCGATCATCTGACGGTCGAGATGCGCGGTCGGCGATTGCTGAGCAACGTGTGCCTCGAGGTTCCCGAGGCCACCACGGTTGCTCTGGTGGGACCCAACGGAGCTGGAAAGACCACGCTCTTGCGCTGCCTCCTCGGCCTCATGCCGCCCACCGACGGAAAGATTCATCTGGACGGTAAGCCCAACTGCCGCCTGTCGCCGCGGCAACGAGCGGCACTTCTGGCCTGGCTTCCCCAGCAGGCCACGACCGACGAGACGATAGGCTGTGAGCAATTGGTGATGGCCGCGCGCTATCGCTTCGGGGAGTCACAGCAGAGATCCAGCAGGGCTGCCCTCGAGGCGCTCGACCGGGTCGACGCCAGGTATCTGAGCGATCGCCAAGTGGGTACCCTATCGGGTGGGGAGCGGCAGAGAGTGGCGGTGGCCGCTCTATTGGCGCAAGGGGCAACCGGCATGTTGGTGGACGAGCCTGCCAATCATCTGGATCCGGCGCAGCAGGCGATGGTGATATCCTTGCTCGGTGCGCAGGCGCGACGGGGAACAACGCTGGTCATCGTCACCCATGACGTCAACCTCCTTTCGTATCTGGGCGAAGGATCGAAAATCCGAGTACTCGGCATGAGCGCAGGTGCCCTGGTGTTCGACGAACCGTGGGATTCCCCTCGACTGGGTCTTCAGCTCGAATCCATCTACGGCACGCCGATGCATTCGGTTGCCGGACCGCATCATCGACTCTTGGTTCCCGACCTGAGCCCAGCGCGGGAAGGTCCAGGAACCGACGCCCTCGACCATCGCGATCAGAGCCCGTCGAAAGGCAAACTCGATGGATAGCTGCCGTCGGGTTGGTTGGCGTCTGGTCCTACTCCTATTTCTGATCGGACCGCTGCTGGCGCTGGTATTCCCCGCGCTTCCTGTTCGGGGAGCCGAATTCGTGCTCTTTCAGCTCCGGATACCGCGATTGCTGGGCGGGATACTGGTTGGCGGCACCTTGGGTCTGTCCGGCGCGGTGACGCAAGCGGTCTTTCACAATCCGCTGGCGACTCCAAGCACGACCGGGTCCATCGCTGGAGCAACCCTGGGCGCCTTGATGGCATTGGTGTTCGGGGCCGGCGGCACGGTCCTTGGATTTTCTGTCCTGGTACTGGCGGCATTCGCGGGCGCTCTGTTGACCAGCGGTATCGTTACTGCCGCTGCCATCAATGGACGCGCTCGAACCGAAGACGTGCTCCTAGTGGGGATCGCCGTGACCTTGGCGGCATCGGCAGTGGCAACCGCCATCCAAGACATGGGCAAAGACTCCGCGGTCGTAGTGGCGGCGCGATGGTCGCTCGGATATCTCGGCCAGGTCGGGTATGCTCGCATCGCGCTGGCGGCACCGTTGCTGCTGGTCAGCTGGGTCCTCAGCCTCTCCTTGATCCGTCCGTTGCAAACTCTCGCTCTCGGCGAGGAGACGGCGCACGCTCGGGGCGTTCACGTGGTAGCGGTGCGGACCTTGTCTTTGGGCGCGGCTGCCCTTGGCGTGGCTACCGCCGTGGCGTGGTGTGGACCTATTGGTTTTATCGGACTCATCGTGCCCCAATTGGTGCGGCTGGCCTTTGGTGGTGCCATTCGATCACTTCTGCCACTTTCCTTGGCTGCAGGAGCAGGCCTGCTGGTCCTGTGTGACGCGCTGGGGCGGCTCGTGGTGCCGGGACGGGAATTGCCGGTCGGCGTGGTGACCGCCTTGGTCGGCGCCCCGGCATTGGCTGGTTTGGTGGCGTCGAGGAGGCCTGGGCCCTGATCGGCATGAGGTCTCGGAATCTGCCCGGAGCCCCCGAGTTTGGCGGATTTGGGGTGGGTCGTGAGCCGAACCGCCGGACTTTTGCGCTCAGATCGAATCTGCGCGCCTGGCAGCCGCCACTACGTGCTGCTAGCTAAGTGAAGGGCCCGTGAGCTTGAGCTGGCGGAGCCGTCCATAGCCAAACATTACACGATGGGCATGTCTCAACCCCCTCGCAGTGCGGCCCGAGCTGCAGAAACTGAGGGCACCTCGGCCGACCAAGAAATCGACTCGTCGAGGCGACGGCCTTCGGGATCTAGCGAGCATCGACGGCGACGCAGGAATCGGCGAGTGACCCAGAGTGTCGTCGACCACCTGTCGGACGGCCATGCGGCGCACGTCGATCTGCCGAGATTCGAAGTTCGAGACCTGCCCGCGGCCATGATGAACCCAGGCGATGCCGCCTGGTCCCTTTCGGGTGCGGTCGACGCAACCGAGGGCTATCCCCAGCCAGTGCGGCACGACGTCAATCTCGACGAGTTGCAGATTGACCAAGACGCGGCCAAGCTCGTCAAGCGGCTGACGCGCAGCGGACACGAGGCGTACTTGGTTGGTGGCTGCGTTCGCGACCTGCTCCTCGGCTGTAGCCCCAAGGACTTCGACGTTGCCACCAGCGCCCTTCCGGAAGACGTACGACGTCTGTTCCGAAACTCCCGCGTGATCGGGCGCCGGTTCCGCCTGGTGCATGTCCTGTACGCGGGCGGCAAGGTCATCGAGACCGCGACGTTTCGAAGGGCGCCGCTGCCGGACGACGAGGGCGAGCGCAGTGAGTTGCTGATTCGAAGTGACAACGAGTTCGGCCGTGCCCACGAAGACGCACGCCGCCGCGATTTCACGGTCAATGGCCTATTTTACGACATCGACTCCAAGCAGGTGCTCGATTGGGTAGGGGGCATGCCGGATATCGCCCGACGAACCATCAATACCATCGGCGATCCGGTGGTGCGATTCCAGGAGGATCCCATCCGTATTCTCAGGGCAATCAAGTTTGCCGCGCGGTTGGATTGCGGCATGACGCCCGAAGTCTACGACGCCATCGTGCAATGTCGATCGGCGTTGGCCATGGCAGCGCGGCCACGGCTCTTCGAAGAGTTGCTTCGATTGTTGCGTGGTGGAGCCGCCCACCGATCCCTTTGGTTGGCCTGGGAGACCGGCGTGCTGGACGTGCTCTTGCCAGAGCTGGCGGCGTATTTGTGCGACGAAGGCGAGAACGGAGGCAACATCTGGCGCGCTTTTTCCGAGGTCGATCGGAGGACCAAGGCTCGCGGCGAGCCGCTTTCGGACGTCGTGCTTTGCAGTGTGCTGATGCTCGAGCCGATGCTCGAGGCCTGTCAATTTGCCCGCGATCGGCTTCACGCTGCAGGCCGATTCCTCGACCCGATCGTGGACCGGCTCAACGTGCCGCGAAGGATAGCCGAGGCCATGCGGCGCATTGCGGCCGTGCTCCCGCGCCTGCAGGCGGGTAAGGGCGGCCGGTTCCAGCGCTCTGCGCTGCACGCGGAGGCCAAGACCGTGATGGATATTCGCGGTGCCTCGCTCCAGAGCACTTCGGCGCCTCAGATGGCGCCCGCGCCACCGAGTGCGCGCCCGGCTCGCCGGCGGCGCAAGCGATCTGCTCCGAGCGCCTCAGTAGAAGTGTGAGCTCGCTGCGACGTATCGAGCGTGCAGCTCGACGCAGAGGCCGTCTCGGGGATTAGATATTTGAGACGAACCCCGCACACTTGGCAAAAAGGAGCTGGACTGCTTCGCGATCCGTGGAGAAGCGGCACTCGACCGCCCGTTGGTGTTCGAAATAACGCCCACTCTGCTCGAGCCCCCCCGTCTCCAGGGCTAACCACAACGGGGTCCGAGCGGCTTGTTCTGGCGTCTCCGAGCCGCCGAAACCCAGGCTGTGGCTGAGAGTGGAATGGACGTCTCCAGGGTGACAACAAGTGACAGAGATGCGCTCGTCGGACCAAAGGCGAGCTAGAGCAGTGCTGAGCATTCGATTGGCTTGCTTGGATTGGCGGTAAGCCGTGTCGTTGTCGTAGGGGCGTCGTTCGAACTGAAGATCGGCGATATCCAATCCTCCCGCCCAATAGCTAGCCACGTTGACTACGCGAGCTAGGGTAGCAAGACGCAATGCGTCCCGAAGATGAAGGCTCATCCACAGGTAGCCGAGCACGTTGGTGGCAAATTGCAGCTCAAGGCCCTCGACGGTCGTGCTGCGCTGGCGCGGTGCAACGGCCGCACAGTTGACAAGGATGTCGACCGGTGATTCGAGCCGGCGAGCAAACTCACGCACACTTCGTTCGACGGATAGGTCGACCTGTTCGACACGTATCGACGAATTGTCCGATTGTCGCTGGATTGCCTCTGCGGCCTTCTGTCCACGGACCGGCGCTCGACAGGCCAATACCACGGACATATCGGCAGCTTGGGCGAGCCCTGTGGCTATTGCCCGACCGATGGCGCCGGTGGCTCCCGTAACGACGGCAGTCCGTGCCACGCGTCAGTTGAGATTCAGCTCGACGCGAAGCAGCTTGCGACCGATGAACAGGTAGTCCCCATGATTGAGGGCCTGTTCGGCCTTCAGTCGCACGTAGGTGCCGTTGCGGCTTTCGTGATCGGTGAGAAAATAGCGTCCTTCACGCTCCTCGACCGTGGCGTGCTTCGACGACATGTACACGTCACCTGGGAAGTTGAGGTCACCTTCTTCGCGCCCGATCTGCAGCGATTGCCCCCGGGCGCAGACCGTCATGCCGATAGCGCCTCCCTCCAAGATTTGATTGAGGCGGAACCGGCTTGGATACTTCGGGGAAGAATAGAAGAACGTACCGTCGAAATCCGCTGCATCCGAGGCACTCGGCATGGGATCGAGACGGAACAGCTGTTCGCCGGCCAGGAAGGTGTCGCCGACGGCAAGCTCCGTGGTTCCACGGACCCGGAAGTAGACGCCGTTGGTCGAACCCTCGTCACGCACCACCAGGCTTCCATCGCGGTAAAAGAGGTTGGCATGCCGAGGCGAGATGAATGCGTCGTCGGGGAACTCGATCTGTCCCTGACGTCCGACGAGGTGCTGCTCGGCCTTGAGATGGTACGAAAGTCCATCCATGCCGTCGCCTCGGATCAACAATAGGCGCGCCTTGTCTGGATTCTGCATGTCGCTGAAAAACTTGACCTGCAGATTGCTGACCTCGTCGGGCA
>Ga0055462_10000017_pt1 | contig 19725 bp, 17 predicted proteins | sample Joice_ThreeSqC_D_2_FD_57689 | JGI IMG/M metagenome (GOLD analysis project Ga0055462, IMG submission 57689) | Wetland microbial communities from San Francisco Bay, California, USA, that impact long-term carbon sequestration - Joice_ThreeSqC_D1 | ecosystem: Environmental > Aquatic > Marine >...
CCAGCGTCACCCCGTAGCGGCTGCCGAAGTCCGAGCGAAAGCTGGAAAGGGGCACGATGCCGGAGATACCTTCGGCTTCACAGAAGCGCTTCTGTGCGAACGGCAAATCCGCGCTCACCATCAATACCACTGCATCCGAACGGCCACCGACCTTCTCGTTGAAGGCCCGGGCGGTTCGCTGACATACACCAGTGTCGTAGCTGGGATTGATGGTGATCACCTTCTTTTTGCCAGCAAAGTCCGCGAGCGACATCGAAGAAAGATCCGAGGCAACCAGGACAAATTCTGGAGCCTTGGCCCCAATCGCCGGGAGATCACCGAGGGTGTGGACACTCGAACCTTTGAATTGCGTGTTTGCCATGGAGCTTCTGCCTAGGACAGGTGCTCGGGATTGGAAAGGGCCCAAAAGCGTCTCGCCGAGCAATCGCGGGTTCAGGACAAAAGGACGCTTTTGGCTTCGTTGACCTCAGCCGCCAAATACGTCGAGCCGCCGGGTCGGTCGGGGTGCACTTTTTTTATCAGAATCCGGTACGCATCCAGGATCTCTTGCTCCGTGGCCCCTTCGCTCAACCCGAGCACCTGCAGTGCTTGCTTGCGGTCCATTCGCGAGGTCCGGGGCGAATTCTGTTGCCAGCTGCGGTCGTAGCCTGATCCGGAGGGCTGCCCACTGCCGGACGGTGGTGCTCCGCCGCCAAAGGGCACCCGGCGCGATCGCAACAGCAACGGCACCAATCGAAGCAACAGCGGCAAGCCCCGGCGAAGCAACGCGAGCAGCGCTAGACCAGCGACTGCCAGCCACTCGCCGAAACGCGCCAGTACCAGACCGAGCAGGAGGAGCAGCACGCTGGTGATGATCCACTTGTTCCGAGCCGCGGTTGCTTCGCCTTCCGGTGCCCTGCGTACAGAGAACAGCACCCAAACGACGATGGCGGCAAGGGCGATGAGCAAAAATGGCACGATGGTTCCGCGGGCTCCTAGGACGCCGAGCCTGGATCTGGATCTGGCTCCGTCACCGGGACGACCTCTATCTGCAGCTGCTCGTCACGCGTCAAATTCACGTGAACCGTAGAGCCCGACTGGTAACGATGGTCGAGCAAGGTCTCAGCCAGCGGATCCAAGAGGCGGCGCGCAATGGCCCGTCGGATTGGCCGCGCTCCGAGTGCGGGCTCGTAGGCCTGCTCCACGAGATCCCGAACCACCTGCGGTTCTACCGCGAGCGACAGGCCTCGATGGTTCAACATCCTGGATATGCCTGCGATTTGAAGCTCGGCAATCCGGCCGAGCGCCGCTCTATCGAGTGGTCGAAATACGATGGTATCGTCGATTCGGTTGAGCATCTCGGGCCTGAAGAATTCACGCAGCTGCTCCTTGATCTGATCACTGATTGCGGCGCGCGACGATTCCGACTCGAAACTGTCGGGCGAGGCATCCAGGACGCTTCGAGATCCGATGTTGCTGGTCATGACCACGACGGCATTGGAAAAGTCCGCCAACTGCCCTCGCCCATCGGTGAGCCGCCCATCGTCCAACACCTGCAAGAGCAGATTGAAGACGTCGGCATGGGCTTTTTCGACCTCGTCGAACAGAAGCACCGAATAGGGGCGTCGTCGCACCGCCTCGGTGAGAAATCCACCTTGCTCGCTGTCGGCATAGCCGGGAGGCGCCCCGACCAATCGCTGAGCCATGTGGCGCTCCATGAACTCACTCATGTCGAGCCGGGTCAGCGAGCGTTCGTCGTCGAAGAGAAACTCGGCCAGGGCCTTGGCCAGCTCGGTCTTGCCTACGCCGCTCGGTCCTAGAAACAGAAAGCTCCCGATAGGGCGTCGGGAATCCGACAGCCCCACTCGGCTGCGGCGAATGGCTCGGGCCACGGCTCGCACCGCCTCGGGCTGGCCGATGATTCGCCGCTGCAAGCGTTCCTCCATGTGCCGCAGCTTCTCGGCCTCGTCCTCGAGCATTCGCGCCACCGGGATGCCGGTCCTCAGCGCCACGGTTCGCGCCACGGCCTGGTCATCCAAACATGGCCGCCCCAATGCCTGGCCAGCGGTCAGCGATAGAGCGCGCTTTAGTCGAGCCTCCAGCTCGGGCAAAATGGCGTGTTCCAGCTCACCGACGCGAGCGAAATTCCGATCGGATTTGGCAGATTGCAGCTGAGTTCTTGCCGCGCCAATCTCCGCGCGCAACGAGCGCACCGCAGCCATGCTGCCTCGACGCGATTCACGCAGCTCGCGCAGGCGGTCCACGCGCTCCTCGAGCTTGGCCACCTCGGCATCCAGCTCCGCCCGAACTCTTTGGCTTGCCGCGTCGGTGGCCGACCGCAGCGACTGAACTTGGGCACGCGCCGACTCGTAGCGCTGAATGAGCAACTCTTGGTCGGGACCGAGCCCGTCGCTTTCGACCCGAAGCGTCGAGGCCGCTTCGTCCAGTAGCTCCACGGCTGAGCCCGGAAGGCGGCGATCGCGCAGGTAGCGCTTGGCGAGCTGTGTCGCTGCCACGATGGCACCTTCCTCGATGTCTACCTGGTGGTGCTCCTGGTAGCGGCTCGCGACCCCCCGCACGATCTGCAAGGCTTCGGTGGGGCTCGGCTCCTCGAGCGTCAGCGGCGTGAACCATCGCTGCACTTCGGGGTCCCTGTCCTGTAGCCGACGCAAGCCGTCCAGGGTGGTGGTGCCGAGCAGGGTGATGCGATCCTCGACCAGGGCGACCTTCAGTGCGTCGCCGAGGCCGGAGCCCGCGGAGCCCTGGCCAAATATCTGTTCGACATTGCGCACCATGACGACGACCTCGGTCTTGGACCGCGCCAGCGAGTCAATGAGACGTCGAGCCCGGAGTTCTACGTCAGACCGCAGCCGCGCGCCCGCGACCAGCACGCCTACTTGGAGCTCCAACAGACGGGTCTGTGCCAACGAGGTGGGGACGTCACCGGTGGCGATGCGCTGCGCAAGTCCGTGAACCAGGGCGGTCCGGCCCACGCCCGGCTCGCCCACGATCAGAGGATGACGCCCGTACCTTCGCTCGAGAACGCTGAGCAGCAGCATGGTCTCCTGGTGCCGCAACAGCGTCGGATCCAGAAGGCCACTGCGCGCCTCCTTGACGATGTCCCGGATGGCGGAGGGGGTCTCGGATGGGTAGTCCGCGACCGCACTCGGTCGCGCCTGGTCGAGAATCGAAAGATGGGGACGCAGGGAACCCGGTGTGATGCCATGGGAGGCGAGCAACTCCCCCGTGACTCCGCGGTTCTCCCGAGACAGCGCGTCGAGCAGGTAGCCGACGGTCACCTCTGCACTTGCCTCCAATGTGCTTTGCTGCTCCGCGCGCGACAGCAGATCGAGCATGGCTCTGGAGAGGTAGGCCGGGTCTGACACCCTTGGCAGTCCGTCGAGCGCGGACGCCACCGCGTGGTTCAGGCTCGACACATCGACGCCGGCCGCCCGAAATACGGCGACCGCCCCGGCAGACCGCTCGAGCAACCTCGACAGGAGATGCAATGGTTGCAGTTCCGCGTGCCCGCGTTCGTCGGCCAGCGCCTGGGAGCTCACCACCAGGGCTCGGGCATCGGAGCCGTAGCGGGCCAGGGTCAGCTTCGACGGATGAGAGTCGCCTGGAGCCATCGAGCGTGAGGCTAACCCCGATCGGTCCCTCTGGGCAGCCGTTGGGCTCGGCGGTCGGGAAGGTCGCAGCTCGCCCGGATGCAAATCCACGTTTTTTTTCGTAAGGTCGCAGAGTGCTCAGTCTTTCGGAGCTACCGCAGGACCTGGTGCTCGGCGTGGCTCTGGCGCTTGGGCTCACGTTCGGCAGCTTCTTGAACGTCGTCATCTACCGCCTGCCGCGGGGTGAGAGCCTAGCCTGGCCGGGATCGCACTGCCCGGCGTGTGCGCGCCCCATCGCCCCCTACGACAACCTGCCGGTACTGTCCTTCTTGCTACTGCGCGGACGGGCGCGCTGCTGCGGTGCGCGTATCTCGGGTCGCTACCCGCTGGTCGAAGCGCTTGGCGGACTTTACGCCTGGGCTCTGGTCGAGACGCTCGTATTCGCGCTGCCGGGCGATACTCCGGCGTGGCGGGCCATCGTTCTGTTCCTGGTCTCGCTTGCTATGGGACTCGGGCTCTTGGCCGCGGCCTTCATCGATCTGGAGCATTTCTACCTACCCGACCCCATCACCCTGGGAGGAATCGTGCTCGGCGTGCTCACAGCCCCCCTTCGCCCGGATTCGAGCATGCTCCAATCGGCGCTGGGGGCAGCCGTGGGATTTTTGATGGTGTGGCTACCCTTCGGCCTTCTGTATCGGCTGATCCGCGGCAAGACCGGAATGGGCCTCGGCGATGCCAAGCTGCTTTCCCTCGCGGGCGCGTGGTTCGGCTGGCAAGGGGCCGTGTTCGCGCTGTTGGCCGGTTCAGTTCAAGGCACGTTGGCCACCTTGGCGGTGCTGTTGACCAAAGGCAAACTCGAGGAGCCCGAGGCCGTCTCCCGGGAACGCCAACAGCGTTTGCTGGAAATCGACCAAGCCGAGGGCGCAGAGCGCGAGCGGCTAGAAGCCGAGTTTCTCGCCGATCCCGTGCTCGCAGAACCGTCCACGCGAGGCATCGCCCAGAGCAAGCTCGCTTTTGGGCCCTTCTTGGTCCTGGCAATCCTCGAATATCAATTGTTTGCGCGCCCCTGGCTCGACGCCATCTGGATGGATCTGTGGATGGGCTATGGTTGACCACTGCCCGGCTCTGGTCCGCGGACGGCCAGCAATTGCGATGCTGCTCTCTGGTCTCGCGATCTGCTGCGCCGAGACCAATCGATTCGCGCCTCGCACCGTGCTTCCGCCCGATATCGACGATCGCATCGTCGTTCCCTACCCACCGCCACCGGCACAAGTCGAGACGCTACCAGCACCGCCGGCGGATCCGAGATGCGTATGGGCGGATGGGCAGTGGCTCTGGCAGACCGATCGATGGGTCTGGAGTCCTGGCAGCTGGGTCGTGGCCGAGTCTGGCTGCGCCTGGGCCCCTCCCGCGGTAAGCTGGTTGGCTGCTCCCTACGAGTCCCGCGGACGGGTGTACTACCGGATGGGACGATGGGTTCGCGTACCGGCCGTGCCGGGTCGCAGCGCACATCAGGCCTACTGCGCTACCCCGCCTCCATGCGATTCCAATGCTGGACCGTGACGGCAACGACGAGCGGCTTCGTCCGCCGCATACTCGACTGTATATCGAATCATGATTGCCCCGGCTGACACCACCTGGACCATCCGCCGCCTCTTGACTTGGGCCCAGCAGGACTTCCAATCGCGCAATATTGAATCGCCTCGGCTCGGGGCCGAACTGCTGCTCGGGCACTGCCTCGGAAAGACCCGTTTGCAGCTGATCCTCGATGCGGACCAGCCGCTCGACACGGCCGAACTCGATGCGTTCCGCGAGCTTTTGCGACGCCGTCGCAAGTCTGAGCCGGTGGCCTATTTGGTTGGTCAGAAGGAGTTTTTTGGTCTGAGCTTCGCGGTCGACGCTCGGGTGCTGATCCCGCGTCCCGATACCGAGACCCTGGTCGACGTGGCGCTCGCGCTCAGTGCCCATCACCCTGCCACCGGAAGGTTGTTGGACCTTTGCACCGGTTCGGGGTGCGTGGCCTTGGCGTTTGCCCTTCGACGACCGGGCTGGACAGTGCTCGGCACCGATCTGTCGCCCGAGGCGCTCGAGGTCGCGCGCGACAATGCCGCAAACTTGGCACCCGGTCTCGACGTGGCTTTTGCCGTTGGGGACCTGTTCGCGGCCGTGCCCGAGGGCCTGCGCTTCGATTCGATCGTGGCGAATCCTCCGTACATCCCGAGCGCAGAAACCCTTACTCTCGATCCCGGCATCACCGACTTCGAGCCGCGCCTGGCGCTGGACGGAGGAGCCGACGGGCTCGACCTGGTGCGTCGCATCGCGAGCGAGGCCGCCGGCTGGCTTGCGGCGGAGGGAACCCTGGCACTGGAAGTCGGTTTCGATCAGTCCGAATCAGTCAAGGCATTGCTCGAACAGGAGGGCTTCGTCGACGTGCGCGGACATCGCGACTACGCAAAGGTAGTGCGCGTGGTCAGCGGACATCGCGCCAGGTGAGTGCGACCCGCCAGCGGCCTAGGGTCCAGTATAAAAGGCTCCCCGGATGCCCAACTGTCCGATGTGTGCATCCACGGTTTCGCCGAAGTAGGTCGTGTACGCGATGGTCGGACCCAAGACGAAGCCATGCCACCGCAGGGTCTCATGAAAGACACCAACACCGAGATGTGCAGGCGAGCCACCATCGATGCGTAAGCGCCCCGACTCTTCTCGCCCCATGAGAGTTCCGAGGCCGACATCAAAGGCGACGCCCAGATCCTGCAAACTCCCACCCTTTGAATACAGCGGATAGAACTCGGTGCGCATGATGAACGAGCCGCCCCGAACCCGAAGTCCGTTGCCTTCGATGCTGAGAAGTTCGGCGCCGAGCCCGAAGGTGAACCAATCGCGGAGAGCTCCCCCCAACCACAGTCGCCCCATCTGGCCAACCGCGGTGCCGGTGTCGGCCTTGAAACGAGGGTCGCCGACTTCGATGGCGTCGTTGCGATATCCCGAAATCCTCCCCAACGCGGGACCGTAGTCGATGCCGAAAACTACATCACTGCGCCGCTCTGATTTGACCGCGTAGCCGCCGTCCCAATCTGCGGATGAGTCTTCGGCGCGGACCGAACTCGAGCAGCACAGACAGGCGACCACGAGAGTCAGGCATAGAGCGCTGATACCGGGCCGGAGAGCGAGCAAATTTGGTTTCACGAGCCTGCTCGCCTTGTTGTCGAGTTGGCTCCGCCGGTCAAGGATATGCGCAAATCTCAGCCAAAAACTGGTCCGGGATGGCTCCGACATGGCAACCGGATGGCAATGTTGCGCGCTTGCAGGCTTTTTGCCACCGGGGTCCTGGCACTGGCTCTCGGTTCGGAAATGACGGGATGCCGCGAGCGCTTGGATTCGCTTCGCGGGCCATCGCTCTCTCGGAACACCGAGTCAGCGGAATCTCCGGTCGGAAGCCTGGACGCTTCCGGCGCGGCCCGACTGGGCGCCCTTGCCAACGACACCGCAATTCGCGAGCAGCCCAGCCGATCGTCGCGGGTCCTCGGCTACTTGCGGGCGGGAGCGACTGTTACCCGGGCGGCGGAACCGGCGACGGGCGAGGGCTGCCCGGGGGGATGGTACCAGGTGGCTCCGCGGGGCTACGTCTGCGTGGGCAGGGGAGCAACGCTCGATCTCTACCATCCGACTCTCCAAGCCATGTCGCTCCTCCCTCGCTTGGACCAGGTCCTTCCCTATCCCTACGCGCGGGTGCTGCGCTCCACCACGTTGTTCGAGCGCGATCCCGACACTCGCGATGGGCTTCGCGATCTCGGACCAATTCCACTCGGCTCGACATTCGCCGTAATCGGATCCTGGGATGCGCTGGACGAAGACGACCGTCTGCGACACGTGGCACTGCTGACCAATGGCAGGTTCGTACCCCGTGAAGACATCGGCGAGGTCCCTATCGCGCCGGGCAACGGAGTCCGCCTGGGACAGGGCCACTGGGAGCTCCCGGTGGCGTTCGCCACCGGCAAGGCTGCCAAGCTTTACCGCGACGCAGAAGGTGAGATGTTGGCGGGCGATTCGCTCGAAATGGGCCAGGCAGTACGCCTGAGCGGACGTCCCAAGCTGGTTGGAACCGAGCGCTACCTGGCCACGGTAAATGGCGCTTTCGTTCGCGACCGGGAGGTTGCCGTGGCGGCGCTGCGCAACCGCTACCCGGACGTTGCCACGGGCGACCGACATTGGATCGATGTGGATACCGAGCAGGCGGTGCTGGTTCTGTATCTGGGTCAAGAGCCGCAATTCGCCTGCGCTTGGCTGACGGGACCGGAAAAGGTCTCGTCGCCCTCAATCACCGCCATCGCGTTCAAGCGCGTGACGCTCATGCAAGACGAGCTGCCGGAACCAGAACCAGGGCGTCAGGCTCGTGACCAAGCCTGGGCACTGGAGCTCGAAACCGGCCTGGTGATAGATGCCGAATCCAACGATCCGATTTCTTCCAGGCAAGTCGACCGAGGCCACATCGGACTGGCGCCCAGCGATGCGCGAGAGATATGGCAGTGGACAACGCCTCAATTGCCGGTGGATTGGCAAGCGGTCGCGGCTCCCATGGACGAGACTGCCCGCACTGCGGTCGTCCTCCGCTAGCAGAAATGACCGCCGGCTTGCTGGGCCGGCGGTCAGTAGAGTACACTTGGCTCCGAAGGCATGCTGGGGAACCTCCCTCGGGATGATCGGTGCACCATGAAGCGTTGGAGCGTCTTGGTTTTTTCCGTCAGCTTGGTATGGGTGGGTTGCGGCGGAGAGGATCACCCAAATTCGATCGACATCCCCCAGGGAGGCGATTCGGGGATCTCCGGAGCGAGCGGCGCTGATACCGCTGGCGAGGCCGGCAACAGCGGCTCGGCGGGCTCGGCGGGCGAAGAAGCCGGCAGCAGCGGCACCACCAATGGAGGCGGTGCCGGTCAGGCAGGCTCGACGAACTCGGCAGGTCAGGCCGGTAGCTCCGAAGGGGGCGATGCCGGACAAGCCGGACAGGCGGGAGCAAGCGGACAGGCCAGCACTTCAGTGCCCAGAGTCACCATCACCAGCCCGACGCCCTCCGCCAGCCCCGACGACGGTAATGTGCTGACCGGCGCTTCTGTCGAGGTGATCTGCGAGGCTCGCTCCGCAAACGCCCCCAACGCGGTGGGCGTGGATCCGAGCTCGGTCGTGATCGAGATGCTCGGTTCGGATGACGCGGTGCTTCAGACCTTCGCCGGAGAGCCCAGCGACGTTGGCGAGTATCGGGCTACCTTCCAAACCTCTCAGGTGCCGACCGGAAGCCTGTCGTTTAGGTGCGCGGCGAGCGACTTGGCCGATCCCCCGGCTTCCGGGGTCGATGTCATCTCGACGTACGTTGATCACGGGCCGAAAGTCACCGTGGCGAACCCCGAGCCCGACGACACCCTGCCGCTGCACGCGGCGGTGGGTTTCGAGTTCACGGTCGAGCCCGATCCCATCACTGCAGACGACCTGGGTGCCGCGGTGGATCTGGTCTCGCTCAGCGTCGAGGGCGTGGACGTGCCCCTCGAGACGAGCAGCTCCAACGACAATACCTACCTGGCCAACGTGGATCTAACCGATCGGGAGATATTCCCGGATCTGGTCAACAACAGCGTCGCCGTCCTCATCACCGCCACCAACAGCCGTTCGCCCGAGCCGGTTACCCGGGAGATCGACTACAATTTCACCGTCGATGGGGAAGGACCCGACATCAAGCTGGTCAGCCCCTCGGACGGAGCGATCATCGGCGGAGAGGTCACTCTGCACCTCACGGTCACGGACTCCCAGAGCCATGTGGACCCGAGTTCTCTGACCATCGAGCTCAACGACGTTCCCTACACCTTCGACCCCGAAGGACGTTGGACTCAGGTGGGTGACGACTTTACCTTCACCTTCGACAGCTCCAAGGTATCGGGCTCGAAGGTGCAGGTGACGGTAAATGTGTCCGCCAAGGACACGCTCGGCAACCTCTCCCAGGGCCTTTCGCCCACCTACTACCTGGACAATCAGCCGCCAAGCATCGATCTCGATCCCGAGAACGTACGTGAAGTTCCCCCGTCGCCGGATCGCAAGCAGTGCTCCAATTCCTTCGACCCCTTGGGTTTGGCAGACAACGACCTGAGCGTCATCAAGCCAGCGACTTTGCTGCGCGCGCTGGTCTGGGACAACACCAACTCGGTGGAAGGGCAGACGGTCTCTTACCATTCTAAGACCAATCAAAACTCCGTGTACCTCTACGTGCAGCCCGAACCCTCGGTACCACTGTTGATCGATCGCTCCGGGGATGGATATTGCGACGATCTGGACACCACGGACCTCACCTTCCGGCAGCTCACGGCGGTTCCGCCCCAGGGGACCTCCCCGTCGCTGGGTGAAGACGCCAGCGTTTCTCCAGAGGTTCCATTGGCACCCGAGGGTTCGGGACCGGGCTGCACCTTTGGCAGTGCCACGAGCTCTCCGCCCACACCCCTGTGCGGCCTGCCCGTGACCGACCCGGGTGAAATCTCGCGAGTGGTACAGCACGTCATGAGCGGAGTAGAGCCCGTCGTGTACGGCATCGGTCCCCTCGATGGCCTCGAGTGCGCGGGACGACGCTGGGAAATTTCCACGGTGCTGCCGGGGGAAGGCTGGATCTGCGTGGCGGTGCGCGGATTGGACAACGTCGGCAATGTCGGGATCTCGCGTCCCTTGCGCCTGTGCTACGACGATCCTAACACTTCCGACGTGCCCGATTGCGTCAGCGGCACAGATCCACCGAGCTGCACCGACGGTTGCGAACCACCCCCAAGGTTCCCCGGCGGGCTGCTACGTCCCTGAGGCAGCAAATCGCAAGGCTAGGAGGGCGTCGAGCCGCAGCGCAACTCGCGAAGGATTTCGCGGGTCGCGGTCGAACGATTGAGCGTATAGAAGTGAACGGCCGGAACCCCCTGACCGAGTAGCTCTCGACACTGCATGACGGCGTGCTTGACGCCGACGGCTCTGACCGCCTCGGCATTGCCCTGGACCGACTCCAACCTCGACAGGAGTCGGGCCGGAATATGAGCTCCGCACTGGGCGGTGAAACGTTTGATCTGCGAGACGTTGGTGATGGGCATGATGCCTGGGACAATGGGCACGTCGATGCCCGCTTCCCGCGCCCGCTGCACGAACCCGAAGTAGTCCCGCTCGTCGAAAAAGAGCTGCGTGATGACGAAGCTTGCCCCCGCCTGCACCTTGCCCCTGAGCATCCCCAGGTCGTGGGCGAAATCGGGCGCTTCGAGGTGCTTTTCCGGGTAGCCCGCCACGCCAATGCAAAAATCGCGATGTCGTTCGCGGATAAAGGCGACCAGTTCGTCGGCATGAGCGAAGCCGCCCTCCACCGGCACGAACTCTCGCTCTCCCTTGGGAGGATCCCCACGCAGCGCCAACACGTTCTCGATGCCCGCCTCTGCAAGTTGGTCCAGCACCGAAGCAAGCTCGTCGCGCGTCGAGCCCACGCAGGTCAGATGCGCCATGGTCTCGATCCCGGTTTCGGCTCGAATGCGGCGTACCAGCTCCACGGTCAGGCGTCGGGTGCTTCCACCCGCGCCGTAGGTCACCGAGACGTAAGCTGGGCGGTATGCCGCCAGGTCCGCCACGGTATGAAAGAGCAGATCCACCCCCGCCTGGTCTCGGGGCGGGAAAAATTCGAAGGAGAACCCGGCGTCTTTGTTGGACAGGAGGTCGGCGATTCGCATGAGGCCCGAGGAACTGGAAACAGGTCGCTGGAAATCCCGTGATTTCTGGCGGCACCGAAGCGGTTGGGCCGGCATAACAGTGCCCAGGCGAAACGGGCAAGCCCGACAGGGGTCGCACGCTTATCGAAGTGCAAAGACTGGACGTCGGAAACTGGACAAGCTTTCAGTCATTGAGTTACCGGATAGTCATGACTCGGCAATCGACGAACCCCCAGTTGCTCCAAGTGCTCAGCCAGCTGTACCTCGACGGCCAACTCGGACGAAAGCCGCGGTTGTCACGGCTAGGCCGGTTCCTCGGGCTCGGTCCAGCTCGCCTGGGGCAGGTCCTGGCCGCACTCGGAGAGGCGGACCTCATCGACCTGCCAAGACTGCGGCTGACGCTTTCTGGACTGGCGTTGGCTGTTGCTTGGCGTTCCTTGGACGCTGAGGCACGCCTCGACTACGACCTCAGCCATGCACGTCCACGTCGTCGCGGTGTCGGGCACCGGCATGGGGTCGCTAGCCGTCCTGCTCTCGGCCTTGGGTCACGAGGTATCGGGCAGCGATCTTCACTTCGACCCTCCCATGGGCCAGGTTCTACGAGACGCCAACATCCGCCTGTATCGAGGGTTCGATTCCGCGCATCTGTCGCCGACGCCGGATCTGGTAGTGGTGGGCAACGTCTGCCGCAAGGACAACCCAGAGGCGGTTGCGGCGTTTGAGCGCGGACTTCGGGTGACTCACATTGCCGGCGCGTTGCGAGAGCTGGTGCTCGATGGCACCAGTCCGCTGGTCGTCACCGGGACCCACGGCAAGACCACCACCACGGCGTTGACCGCGTTCTTGCTCGACAGCGTCGGGAAGCGTCCAGGGTTTCTGGTGGGAGGCGTCCCGGTCGATTTCGGCCAAAGCGCTCGGCCAGCGGCGCTGACGGAGCCCCCACTGCCGCTGGCAGGCGCTTTGCGCAGACGGACGCCGTTCGTCTTGGAAGGTGACGAATACGACACCGCCTACTTCGAAAAGACGCCGAAGTTTCTGCACTACGGCGCCGAGGTGGCGATCGTGACCAGCATCGAGCACGATCACGTCGATATCTACCCGAGCTTCGACGCCTACCAGGATGCATTCGCGCGCTTCGTGGCTTCGATCCCGGAATCAGGGCTCATCGTGGCTCACGCGGCCGACCCCAACGTGGTCGAGGTGGTGACGCGGTATGCTCGCGCCCCGGTGACCTACTTCGGCATCGCCGACGAGCTGACGACGGTGGCAGCACATTGGACTGCGGCGCCTTTGCCGGGCGGGCCCGAGGGTACCTCTTTCGATCTCTTCGCCGGAGGCGTGGCCGCGGGCCGCTTTCACCTCTCTATGACCGGACGCCACAACCTCAGAAACGCACTTGCCGCCTTGGCGGCGGCGATCGAGGGCTACGGCGTACCCTCGCACTCGCTGCGTCCCGCTCTGGCCAAGTTTGGCGGGGTCATGCGACGTCAGCAGTTGCTAGGTGAGCCGGGCGGCATCTTCGTAATCGACGATTTTGCCCACCACCCTACCGCGGTGCACCAAACTCTGCTCGCACTCAGACAGCGATACCCCGGCGGGGCATTGCGCGCGGTGTTCGAGCCGCGGAGCGCTACCGCGTGCCGCCGCCTGCATCAGGAACAGTACGCTCGCGCCTTCGATGCCGCCGACGCGGTCTACCTAGCGCCGCTCGGCCGGGTGCTGGACTTGGACCAGGCGCTCGATCTCGACCGCCTGGCGGCCGATCTCCGGGCCAAGGGGCAAATTGCGGTCGCCTATCCGAACATCGAGGCTATCGTTTCCGCGCTCGGGGCCGAGGCTCAGCGAGGCGACTGCATCGCGCTTTTGTCGAACGGGACTTTTGGTGGCATCCACGAGACCCTACTCGCGGCGCTGGCCGACTGAGCGAAATCTTGCTGAATCGTGGGCGCTATCGTGACATCGAACATCATCGTCGTTGGAGGTTGTCGTGAGCTGTCATTGTGGAAGTAGCGAATCCTTCGAATCCTGCTGCGGTCCCTACCTGAAGGGAGAGCGTTGGCCCAGCACCGCCGAAGCGTTGATGCGCGCTCGCTACACGGCATACGCAACCGGCGACATCGATTTCGTGATTAGCTCGCATCATCCCAAGACAGCTGAAAGCGTCGACAGGCAGGCCACCGAGACCTGGAGCAAGAGCGCCGAGTGGTTGGGTCTCGAGATCTTGGCAACGGAATTCGGCGGTGCCAACGACGAGGCCGGATTCGTCGATTTCTTGGCGCGCTACAAGATGCAGGGCGTTACGGTTCCCCACCGCGAACGCGCGCAGTTCGAAAAGCACGAAGGCAAGTGGTATTTCGTGGACGGCAAAGAAATTAAATCGCCCCCGCTCCGGCACGAAGGGCCGCGGACCGGCCGCAACGACCCCTGCCCCTGCGGCAGCGGGAAAAAATACAAGAAATGTTGCGGTAAGGACCTGAGCTAGATCCGTCGGTGCTGCCATGACCGACGTGCTCACTCCTCTCATCGACGTGGCGCTGACCGTGGCTCGGGAGGCAGGAGCGCTGCTGGTCGAGGGTTACCGAACCCGCCCCCAGGCTCGGGAGAAAGCGCGATCCGATCTGGTCACCGAATTCGACCTGTCGAGCGAGGCACACATCAAGAAGCGCCTCGCCGAACTGACGCCGAATATTCCGGTCGTTGCGGAGGAGCACGGCGATGTCCCGATCGACGAGCTTGCGTGGTACTGCGATCCTCTGGACGGCACGACCAACTTCGTTCACGGCCATCCGTACTTTTCGGTGAGTATCGGCCTGATGAAAGCCGAAGAACCGCTGCTCGGGGTGGTTCATGCTCCAGCGCTCGAGCTGACCTGGACCGGCGCACGCGGAACGGCCTCGATGCGCAATGGCCAGCCCTGCAGAGTCAGCGACACCCAGAAGCTCGAGCACGCACTCCTGGCCACAGGATTTCCGCCCGATCGTAGTCGCTCTCCCCACAACAACTTCGACGCGTTCGTGAGTGCCATGCGAGCGGTCCGTGGTGTCCGGCGCTGCGGCTCGGCGGCGATCGACCTGTGCTTGGTTGCCGACGGTACCTACGACGGATATTGGGAGCGGGCGCTTCACGCATGGGATCTGGTGGCGGGAGCGGCGGTGGTGCTTTCCGCCCAAGGAACGGTAACTTCCCTCGACGGAACTGCGGCGCGCTTGTCGGTTGGCCACCTGGTGGCCTCGAACGGGGCTCTGCACACCCAACTTCTCGAACTGCTCGGTGAGCAGCCCCTCCGTCTACCGTGAATCACCCAAGGGGCGCGGTTTCATGTTAGATTTGCCAGTCACGGCTCGGAGGGAACCATGCGCATTCGAATCGGACTGATGGCCTGTACGGGGGGTTGCGCGAGCATTGCCTTGTCGGCGTTGCTGTGCGGTTGCGGTAGCAGCGACTCGAGCGACGGCGAAGGCAGCGGCGGGAACGGCGGCAGCGGCAACGCGGGCAACGGCACTGGCAACGGGGGGAGCGTCAGCGCTGCCGGCCTCGGCAATTCCCCCACGCTGGATGGTTGCACGGTATTTCCCGCCGACAATCCCTGGAACCAGGATATCTCCGATCTTTCTGTGCACGACAATTCGGACGCGTTCATCAATTCCATCGGGGCAAGTACCCATCTGCATCCGGACTTCGGCACGGTCTGGGATGGCGCGCCCATCGGCATCCCTTACGTGGTCGTCGATGGTCAGGCCAAGGTCCCCATCAATTTTACTGCCTACGGGGACGAGAGCGATCCTGGCCCGTACCCCATTCCTCCCGATGCTCCGATCGAGGAGGGGGCCGACTCGGACGGGGATCGCCACGTGCTGGTGGTCGACCAATCCGACTGCATGCTCTACGAGCTGTATCGCGCCTTCCCTCGAAACGAAGGAACCTCCTGGGATGCGGATTCGGGTGCCGTCTGGGACCTGAAGATCAACGATACGCGCCCGGCAGGGTGGACCAGCGCCGACGCGGCGGGGCTGCCCATATTCCCGGGGTTGGCCCGATACGACGAGGTGGTCGAACAGGGCGCGGTGCACCATGCCCTGCGTTTCACCGTGAGCCAGAGCCAGGCAGGTTACATCGCCCCCGCGTCGCACTTTGCCTCGAGCTCGACCAACGCCGACCGTCCCCCCATGGGCCTGCGGGTGCGAATGCGCGCAGACTACGACTGCAGCGCTTATTCCAACGAGGTCCAGGTCCTGTGCGACGCCATGAAGCACTACGGCATGATCGTGGCGGACAACGGGTCGAACTGGTACGTTTCCGGGGCGCCCGACGACCGCTGGGACGACGATGCCCTGAGCGATCTCGGGGACATTCCTGGCAGTGCCTTCGAGGCCGTGGACACCGGACCCATCGTCACCACGGGCGACTGACATTCTCGGCCAGATGGACGACGGGGGAGATTTCCCCTTGGCACCGAGGCGGGGTGAGACCAAGCTCACCCGGGTGAGTCCAGGCACGAGCAGCTTCGACCGCCTCGGCGGCGCGCAGGCGCTTCGCGCGATCATTGCGGAATTCGTGGATCGATTGATGCACGACCCGATGATCGGCTTTTACTTTCAAAATACTTCAGCGCAGCGTCTCACCGACAAAGAGTACGAGCATGCCGCTGCCGCGCTCGGCGCGCCGATCGTGTATTCGGGGCGACCCATCTCGTCCACACATCGTCCTTTGAAGATTCCGGGCGGCCATTTCGATCGCCGGCTGCAAATACTACGCAATTTGTTGGCTGAACGCGGGGTGCCCAGCGACATCCAGGCACAGTGGCTCACCGATCAGCAATCGCTGCGCCGGCAGGTCACCGCCGATCCCCCCGGGGAATGCCGACCTGGAGTCGAGTGAGTCATGGGTACCCGGCCGCGCAATTTCCCCCATCTTTCCCCGACCAGACCGAAGGCATTACTGCCTGGCGCCTGGCCGCTTTGGGTCTGTATCGGCGCGTTGACGTCGGGATGCGCAACCAGCGGAAGCGCGTGGATGAGCGAACGCTGGGACGGTACCGGAGACGCTTGGACCGGCGATTCGCCCTCCGAGTTACCGAATTTTCCGCGCGAGGGGCAACGGCAGTATCGCGAGCTCCGCTCTCACACTCTCGGCAAGCCAAGGGCACAAGTTGGATTGGGAACGGCATCCGGGACCGAACCGCGCATCGCAATCCGGTCAGAGGGAAAGGCTCGGGGCGCTCGTCGTCCGATGTCGCATCTCGACGGACGCGTGCTCGGCACATTTCGAAATACTTATTACGACTTCCCCGCTGAGCGCGACTTTCACGGAGACGCGGTGACGATCTTCGATGCTCAGTGCAAAGCCCTCGACAACGTGCCGCGTCCGTTCTTCGAGCACCTCTGTGTTCAGGGCAGTGGGCTGCTTTCGAGCGGCGCCACCGTGAGCTTCAATAGAAGAGGCTGTGAATGCGCCGAGACCTGCCCGCGCACCGGGGAGAAGATCTGCTTCGATCGCCTAGATATTTCCAAATATCCTTGGGGCCGCGGCGCCACGGGTCGGGCCATCACGCCGCTGTGGACGGTGGCCGTGGATCCCTCGGTGATAGCTCTCGGCACGGTCATGTACATTCCCGAATACGAGGGTCTGCCGCGGGATCTCGAGCACCGCTCGCGCCACGACGGATGCTTTTTGGCCGAGGATCGGGGAAAGAACGTGGTAGGTCGTCAGATCGACGTGTTCACCGGGCAGAGCGTGATTACCGATCTTTGGAACAGCCTGGTACCGAGCAACCAGGGTGTCACCGTGGTCGTCGACAGCCCGAAGTGTCCATCGGCAAAGCCAACCGCGCCGGAGCCGGAATAGCTCTCACCGATTCGAGCAGTTGCGATCCGCGGCTCAATGCAAACGGGTAATGCGCGCCTCTCGGGTGGGCGAAAGCGGGCTGTGCTTTTTGACGTAACGCTCCAACGCTTCGACATCCAGAAGCCCCGTAGGACGACGCGGCAGCGCCGCCAATATTTCGAAGGAGTCCCCGCCCTCGGCGAGGTACTCGTTGACCACAACGCTGAACCGACGCTTCCTATCGATGGGTTTGCCCCGGTAGGATACCTGAATCACGCGATCGCCCGCGGGGCGCTCGGCGTCCCATTGGTAGGTGAGCCCGGAGACATGCAGGATGCGCGGGTGGTCTTGCACTGCCCACTGCTGATTGAGCAGGTCGACCACCTGCTGACCGGTGAGTTCCATCTTCATCAACCGATTGCCGAACGGCTGCACCCGAAAGAGCTCGCCCCAAGTCAATGCGCCCCTCTCGAGATTACCGCGGACCCATGAAGGGGTCGTAAACGCGAGATCGGTCCGAGCCACTTCCCGCTGAGCGTCGACGATGAGGTCCCCGAGCATGGAATTGCCGGCCGGGTCAGGCATGGCCAAAATGGGCGCCTTGGCCACGCCGACTTTGCGTGCGGTCTTGGTCTTGACGGAATCTTCGGCAGCTCGAACCAGGGCGACGACTTGGGGGTCCAATCGATCGCCCGGAGCCTGGTCGGCGAACGGCGTTACGATGCTGGCTCGCTTCTCGATCACGTCCGAGGTGGTCCGATCCACGGTAAGCTCGATTTCCGCAAAGGCGGTACCAGCGTGAAAGGCCTGCGTTACCAGGGTTGGCTGGCCTCCGCTGTTGGGCAGAAGGGCGTTGATGACCGAGTGCGTGTGCCCCGATACCACGAGATCGACATCCGGATGCAGTTGCCGGACGATATCGACAATGGGGCCAGTTACCGAATGCCGATCGTGGGCCACGCCTGGAGCGAAACACTGAAATCCCCCTTGATGAAGTACGACCACGATGGTGTGAACGCCCTGTCTTGACAGTTGGTCCACGGCAGCATTGATGGCGGTTACCTCGTCGTCGAAGCTGAGCTTCTCGATCCCCGACGGCATGATGAATACCGGGGCACCGCGCAATACCGCTCCCACCAATCCCACCTTGGTACCATCCAATTGCTTGACCACGAAGGGCTTGACCAGCGGCTTTCCGGTATCGACTACGTGAACGTTGGCCCCGAGGTATTCAAAGGGCGCCCCGAGGTAGTCGTGCCCCAAAAATGGGCCGTTTTTGTGCCTACCGCCGTCGACGATGCGCTCGAACTCGGTCTGTCCTTCGTCGAACTCGTGATTGCCGAGACCGGCCACGACGTGGCAGCTGTCCGAATCGCGCTCGCTCCGCGAACAGCCGGGACCCAGGATTGAGCCCAAGAATTCGATAGTCGGCTCATCCTGATTGAGTGCCGAGGCCGGAGGAGAAGCGCCTATCAGGTCGCCGGCGTGCACCGCTAGCGTGACGCCTTGATGACCTTCAGCGGCCTGACGAAAATAGGCGGCAAGTACAGCAGCTCCGCCCACGGGACGCCCGTCGATGGCAGGAGGTGGCGAGAGCTGCCCGTGGAAATCATTGAAGCCGAGGATCTTGATGACCTGCGTTGGCCCCTCGGGACTCTCCGGGGCTTTCCAGTCGGTCCACTCCGAAGCCAACTGGTGCAGCTCCAGATTCTCCACCTCGTGCATGGCTGGCACGCAGCTAGGGGCCGAGTTCGGGCGGGGCGATGCAGCCGCCGATACGCCGGTCGCAGCCTTCGGCATCGGCGCTGCAGTCACAACCGGTCGCGGCTGCGCCGCCGCCCGCGGAGCCTCGCGGGAGCATCCCCAGAGTGAAAAGAGGGCTGGGATCAACCAACGGACGCGCGGCACGGAGCAAATCGTCGTGGACACCGCCCAATTGTAGGCACCGCTCAGCAGCTATGGACGCCTCGCGTCGATTTGATACCCAATTGTCACGAGCCGAGCAACGATCGTCGCTCGTCGATGAGCCGCGCGTGCTGCTGCTCGGTTCGTGACAGCTCCCGGAAAAACTGCTGCAGTTCGCCGGAAAGGTTGTCGGCGATGGCGTCGTAGTACATGCAGGCCTGAATCTCCGCGGTCTTTGCGACCTCTAAAGCCTCGTCGAAGGAAATGTCGTCGACGTACTTCCAGTTGGGAACCGTTTCTATGACCTCAACCTTCGAGTCGACCGTGGATGGCAGAGGGTCCTGGACCAATTTGAGTCGGTGCTTGTCGATGGCCTCGGCATGCTCAAGTTCGGCCTGGGACATCTCCTCGAGAAAGGCGCGTGCTTCGGCATCGACAGTCGAAGCGGCGAGCAGGCGATAAAATCGCGACGCCGCCAGCTCAGCTTCGATGGCATTTCGAATGGCCTGTGCGGCCTGCGTGGTCGACATGGGGGCATTGTACCACGGCAGGAAGCGTCGAATCGCGGCGGGGCGAGAAGCCCGGGGGCCAAGCCGAGGGAGGGCTCGGGACAGAAGTCTAACCGATGAGATTGGCCAACGGGCCCCGGGGCCGCGCTCGGCAAGTCTCTGTCCCTAGCTCTCGGCCGCGGCGAGCACCAC
>Ga0055462_10000019_pt1 | contig 19264 bp, 15 predicted proteins | sample Joice_ThreeSqC_D_2_FD_57689 | JGI IMG/M metagenome (GOLD analysis project Ga0055462, IMG submission 57689) | Wetland microbial communities from San Francisco Bay, California, USA, that impact long-term carbon sequestration - Joice_ThreeSqC_D1 | ecosystem: Environmental > Aquatic > Marine >...
CAGCGCCGCCCGACCCGCCTCCGGCACCACCTGAACCTGTCCCGACACCGCCTGAACCTCCCCCGATGCCCACCGAACCTGCCCAATCGCCCGCCGCGCCGACACCTGCACCAGAGCCCTCGCAATCTGCGGGGAGCCCGACGCCTGCTCACCCGACCCCATCAGGGGCTTCGTCCGCATCTCCCGCTCCAAGTGGGGACGCCGCTCAGGGTGGCGGCTCGAATACCGAACCTTCCGACGGGGAGGAATAGATCGCCATTTTTCGCGCGGCTTCGGTTGACTCAACAGGAAGTTCACTCGCGTCCGGCACGAATCGCATCCGCAAAGCGTTCCATGGCACGCCGCTCCGATTTGGTAGGGCGCCCCAAGCCGCGCGCTCTGGTTGGAGACGGTTCGGATTCGGCGGTTGATACAAGAAGAATATCGTACAACTGACGTGCGCGTTCGGGCCCTTGCCGCTTCACCTCGATCTCACGGACCGATACGGTTTGTTGCCGATGTCGTAGCGTGACCGAGACTTGGTCGCCCGCGGTCACCAGGTGACTCGACTTGACACGTGTACCGTTGACCCGTACTTGCCCCGATACGCATGCATCCTGGGCAGCCGTTCGCGACCGACAGAAACGAGCAGCGCAAAGCCAACGGTCGATGCGGGTCGCTTCCACGGCAGGGATCCTGGCCCGGAAACGAACCCCGCTGCAACGTGCCGGCCCAGGACACGGAGGAACCTACCGACCAGCGCTGCGTTCCAATCACGCGGTCACGGGTGCCCCGGTCGGGCAGTGCCTAGCGCGTCTGGTCGCGATGCCCCCCTAGGGCGGAGCGGGCCAAGCGCGGACCCCACGGCGAGGGTGCGCAGGCCGGCCCTTAGGCGATTTTTATCCCTATCGACACCCGACGACCCAGGGTGAGCTTCCGACGAGCGCGGTCGGCCAAGCTGTAGTATTGCGGCGAAAGACATGGTGTCTCTTTCCATCGACGTTCACACGACGAAGACTCCGCTGAGTGCTGAGCGGCGTGCCGAGCTGATGAGCAATCCGGCTTTCGGTCGAATATTCACCGAGCACATGTTGACCATCCCCTATCGGCGTTCGTCCGGCTGGGGGAGTGCAGAGCTCGGGCCCTATCGCCCCATTCAGCTGGATCCTGCTGCGTCAGTGCTCCACTACGGCCAATCGGTATTCGAAGGCTTCAAGGCGTTTCGGCAGATCGACGACTCGATCGCGACCTTCCGCCCCGAAGCGAACGGGTTGCGCTTTCAAGCTTCGGCCAGACGCTTGGCAATGCCCGAGTTACCGGTGGAAGCCTTCATCGATACCGCGGACGCCTTGATTCGCCATGAACGCAGCTGGGTACCCAGCGGCCGCGGTCGCAGCCTCTACATACGTCCGTTGCTGGTGGCGACCGAGCCAGGGCTGGGAGTCAAACCCGCGGACGACTACCTCTTCATCCTCTTCGGATCACCCGCCGGTTCTTATTTCAGGGACGGCGTACAACCGGTCTCGGTGTGGATCTGCGAGGACTATTCGCGTGCGGCACCCGGTGGCACTGGGGCCATCAAATGTTCGGGCAATTACGCCGCGAGCCTGATCGCCCAAGACCAAGCGGTCGCGCATGATTGCGAGCAGGTCGTTTGGTTGGATGCCGTAAGCCGCCGCAACGTCGAAGAGATGGGCGGTATGAACATATTCTTCGTCTATTCGGGGGGGACCAAATCAAAATTGGTGACGCCCCGCCTCACTGGTTCGTTGCTTCCCGGTGTCACTCGCGACAGTCTGCTCCGCCTCGGAGCCGATCTCGGATACGAAGTGCAGGAGCAGACCGTGACCTTGGAGCAGTGGATAGCCGACGCAACCTCGGGCGAGATGACCGAGGCGTTTGCCTGTGGGACCGCCGCGGTCATCACGCCAATTGGGGCCATCAAGAGTACTCAGACCCAAGTCACCATGGGAGGAGGCGGTACGGGCCCGGTGGCACAGCGGCTTCGAGACTGCCTCTTGGACGTTCAGTACGGCGTCTCACGCGACACGCATGGGTGGATGCACCCGGTTTGCTAGCGCGGCGTGGAAATCAGTCGCCGCGCGTTTTGCCGCCGGGGTGGGCAGGCGGTCCCGAGACGCGGGCAGCGGGAATGCTTGACGCACTACGCCCGATTGGCAACGGAGGGGGCCGGAGTGACGGCCGTCTGACCATGGTGTCTCCCTCCTTTCGCTTGCGCTCCTCGAAAATAACCAGCTTGACCAAAGCCTCGGTGTCAGCATCGCTGATGGGTGGCCGAGTCACGTCGATACTCGGCTCCAACAATTCCGCCAGCGCCAGCATGGCGGTCCGAAGGTGCCCCTCGTTGGGGAACGAGTCATGAATGCACTCCGAACGTTCCTCGTCACTCGTCGCCTGCAGCAGATCCGCATACATCGATTCTATCGACAGCAGGATGGGAGTGGTCAGCTCCTCGTGCCGAACTGGCAGACGTTCGATTTCCCGTAGGCGATCGATCGCTCGCGTCCTCGCTTCGTCCTCTGCGACCGTCGGGGGCTTGCTGGTCGAGCGCGGATTGTCGGCAGCGGCCGATGCAGCCGCGTCTTCGCCTTCGGCTCGGGCAGATTCTCCTTCAGCCGCCGGCTCGGGACTGGATTTCTTGGAGGCCTTGGGAGCCGATCCAAGTTTGCTCTCGCCTTGCGCGTCCTTGACGACGTCCTCCTGTTGCACGTAGCCATGGACGGCGGCGACTCGCTCGATCACCACGTTCGTCCAGATGACGTCCAACGGGACGTAACCCACCAGCTTGCCGATTGGGATCACATCCAGGAGGCGTTCCTCGCTGAGGGGCTCGGAGCGACGGCTACCTTCGAGCGCACGGGTCACGACGCGGCGCAGCTCTTCGGGGGGAAGACAGTCGGCAATGCGTTCGAAGCCGATACCATCGCCTAACTGCTGCAGGGTCAGCAGCTCCTCCTGCAGAGCGCATTCGAGCAAAAATGTCATTCTCCGAACTGCGCGGTCGTGCGCGGGCGCGCCATCACCCTTGGTCGTGGTGTGGAAAGAGTCCTCGAACATGAACTTCCACAACAGGGGGGCCCCGAGATACTTAACGCGATCGTCGGCCGGAAAGCAGTCGAGCAACGCCTCCGGAGAAGTTACCTTCTCTTCGAGCGCGAGCTTGAGGTCTTCGGCGGCTGAATCGATCGACTTTTTGCTCGCGATCTTCTCGTGAACGTTCGCGAGCTGAACCAGCAAACGAGACCGCAGCTCGTCGGCGCTGGCCAGCGCGTTCATGAGCTCCACGGGCCCAAAGTGCTGCAGAAAATCATCCGGAGTCTGCCAGGCACTCGCAAGCGTGTGTTGAACCACTCGAGAAAGGAATCGGTCCGAGCCATTTGGAAGTTGAGACGTATAGCTGGCAACGTCGTCGGAAGCGGTCGTCTGCGGCATGGTCTGAAGATGCTAGTCGCCGCGGCCGCCCGAGCCCAGCTCGCCCAGTGGGGAAATTCACTTCAATGAAGGCAAAAGGACAACCAATATTCTTGTCTGGGAAAAAAGATTTCGTGGCATTGAAAATTCGGATGAATCCAAGGCCGGGGAGACCCGCGTTGGGCGCGACCAGTCCCCGGCGAACCGCGCCGGTGTTGGTCGCGACATCCCGATGACCTCTCGCGACGGCGGGGGATAGCGTCCCCGATGCGCGTCGTTCTGAGTACTCATCGAATTGGGAGGGTCGGCGGCGCACATCGCCGCTCTCTTTACGTTGCGCCGAGGTCGATCTGCTCGCAACCAGATCGGTCCATTCGAAATGCCCAATGCTCCCAAAGTGGCGCGGCCTGCCAATATCGGATCGAGATCGAGCCCACGCTCGACAGCCACCAAAGAGCAGCGGACCTTTCGACCGTATGAAGGTGCTCCGATCCGCCGAGACGACGGAGCGCTCGCGGGCGAGGCATGATTCGAGAACTCCAACGCGCCGCCGTATTGAAGAGGTCTCGCGGCTCGGCGGTGTGCCGTTGCGTCGCTTCTGGTCGAGAGAGGTTCCACCCACGCTCTGATCCCCTTGAGCTCCGGTTGCCTTGGTGGACCATCGGTGACCGAGTCGGACTTCCGATGAGCAGGCCCGACCTTGATGCGTGTAACTACCGCGCCCGGTTCCGGTTTCGCGCTCGTCCCCGAGAACCCGACGGCCAGGGACTTCGCTCCCGATTCGCGCCCTTCGCGGGTTACCAATGGGCCCACGGGCCAATCACAATCCCTACAATTCCCTGGGACTGCTTCGGACCGGACCGGCATGACCGAAACTCGTGAATTGCCGCCAGCACCGAGGTACAAGTCGAGGACTGGCTTTTCAATCCGTCAGGGGAGACCCATGAAAAATTGCCTGCCGAGCCCACGGCACTTGAGATCTCTGCCCGCGATGGCCGTGCTCCTCGGGAGCATGCTGGCCCTGCCCAAGGCGGCCGAGGGAGCGTCGGTCATCAAGCAACCTGGGCTGCATCCATTTTACGAATTCGAAATCGAGCCCCACATGCTGATCGCGTGGGACAATTCACGATGGCATGGCAGCTCTTTCGGACTGGGAGCGCGTGCTGACGTACCGATCATCCAACAGGGACCGATCGAAACCATCAACAACGGTATGGCCATCGGCTTTGGGCTGGATTGGGCCTTTGGCGGCTGCGACAACTGGAACGCGGCGGATCCGAACTATTACGACTGCTCCTACAACGCCATCTACCTACCCGTGGTGCTGCAGTGGAATTTCTACATGACGGACATCATCACCGTCTTTGGTGAACCCGGTTTCGTTATCCGGCATGCCTGGGCGAGCTGGGATTACAACCTGCCGAGCGGTACTGGTTCGGGCAGCGATTCCACCACGGACGCGGTAGCCAATTTCACCTTTGGCGCGAAATTCATGTTCGGTAGGCGATCGGGATTGACGGTGCGCATGGGCTATCCATTCTTGACCATCGGCGGCTCCTTCCTGTTCTGACGGGCCATGGCGCGCGATCAGAACCCCGACGAGCAGGCCCATTCGGCGAACCTGACTAGCCGCATCTTCAGCGATCTGAGGCGTCAAATCCTCAAGGGAGAGCTGGCCGCCGGCGATCGGCTCCCCGGAGAGCGCGAGCTGGCACAACAATACGACACGAATCGCAATACGCTTCGCGAGGCGGTGCGACGCCTCGAGCAGATTCGGCTGGTTACCGTGCGGCACGGTCAGGGCGTGACCGTCACGGATTTTCGTCGGACCGGAACCCTGGAGCTATTGGCGCCGCTCATCGAAACCGAACCCGACTTGGGTGAGCTCACGCACATCGTGGAGGACTTGCTCCCGGCAAGGCTGCTCTTCATGGAATTCGCAACCCGGCTCGCCGTGCGGCGTGCGACAGAATCCGATTGCCAGTACCTGCAGGACATCACGGACCTGTTGGTGGCAAGCTTCGAGCGCGGAGACCGGGTAGTCATTGCTCACGGATTTCATCGCTGGGTAGACGCTCTGGTCGATGCCAGCCACTCGCAGGCCATCCGCTGGGTCGCCAACCCCTTTCTGGAGTTGTACCGAGATCTCATCGATCGATTCCCAGCACTATGGGTTCTCGATCCCGGGTTCCCCGATCTTCTGCGTTCCTTGATGCAAGCTTTCCGCGAAGGCAACGAGGAGGACGCGTTGGCCACCACGCGCCAGTACTACGAACGGGTGGACAGCGAGCTTTTGAGGCTCCTCGACGCGCTGCTGTCGTTGCGGCGGCGGGCAGCCGCCCGGGGCGCGGACCCGTCGCAAGTCGTCGTGCCGGCAGGTGGAGACGAGTAGGCCTAGGCAGCGATGTGAAATAGGCTCGTAGGCCAGGCAGCTGCAATTCGCGACCTCGAGCGCCGAGGGTGCTGCGCTCTGGCCGGCGCCAATTCGACCGATTGACCCCAAAGTGCGGCGCTTTTCAGCGATAATTTCAAGACATCGCATCCTGTTGGCTGGGATCTGGCCAGGTCTCTCAGTACTGAACGTATAGCCAGCTCTGACCATGTGTCTGCTGTTTTTTCGTTCCCGGACGGCCAGTGCAGTGCTAGCCGGAAGCATCCAAGAACGCCGGGACGACATCCGGCGCAGCAGGGCGTCGCCTCGCCGCGACCCCGCCTCATAGGAGCCATGGCCCAACGCACAAAAAGGGTTCTTCGCAAGTCAACCACCGCCCAAAAATCAGGGGCAGCCCGAGGGGCGAAACCTTCCGCCTCTCGCGCTCGAAGTCAGACTAAGCGAACATCAGCGTCACGCGGCGCAAAGAAGATCGAATCGGCGCGCTCGAAGCCCTCTGACAAGAGCAGTCGCGCGCGTCGAGCGCCAGCGGCGGCCGCGCGAACCCGACAAGTTGCCGAAACCAAGAAGGGCCAACGTACGTCGCAGACACCGAGCGGGACTCGTGTCTCCAAACCGGTTCGAACCAGCGAGCGCCGCGAGCGACAAGCACCGCGAGCGACCGCCACCTCGCCGAAGGCCCGGCCCTCGCGCTCGGTAGCTGCCGCACCCCCAGAGAAGAAGGTGGCCCCGCCACGTAAGACGGCCAAACGTCTGATCGTAGTCGATTCGCTCAAGCCGAGTCAGCTGGTCCCCTTTGCCCTTTCCGATGTCGAGCAGCGCGTCAAATCGCAGTCTGCCCCAGATCAAGCCGCTGCTCCGCTTTCGACTGGAGGAAATTCCGAGCAAGCCGCTGCGGTTGCCGAACAGCCCGCGCCTCGCCAGTTGCCCGTGGGCGTACGGCGGGGTCGCTTGGTGCCGCGCGGCGGGGTTGAGCCCCATGACGCCGGCCAGCGTGGTCCCGACTACGACCAGGTCCAAGCCTGCGCCAACGAAGCGGCCCTGTCGATCGATCTGGAAGGCTCGAAAAGCTTCTTGACTCCTTGGCTATCGGGAACCGATACGCTGGCGTTGGTACCGCCGGGGCACGATCCGCTCGATGCGGTCGTCGCCACGGGCTGTACGCGTCCGGGACGGCTGCTCATAGTGATGCAGTCTCGCGATGCTGCCCATCGAGAGGCCACGCGCCTGAGGCGGCACGGGCTTGCCGTCGATGCGCTTTCGACTCCATCAGACGCCACCGATCGCTTGCTCGCCTCGCTCGCTTCCAGCCCGAATGGGGTTCTGTTCACTGGCGTAGATACCTTCACGTCCGAAGAAACCATGAGCGCCATGCAGCGAGTCCAGTGGGACCGGGTGGCTCTTGCGGATGCGCAACGCGTATCGGAGCTGGCTCCGGATTTCGACCCGGTGTACGATGGTTTCGTGCACGGATTTGGGCACCTCGGTCGACCGCCGGTGCTGGCTTTGGTCCGTGCGGCGCCGCCCAGTGTCCGCAACGACCTGCCCCATCGGCTGGGCCTACGCAACCCGAGCCGCATCGATCTATCGCCGATCCCCGAGAACGTTGCGCTCGAGGTGCTGCAGACGGACGGAGGTCAGCGCAGTCGGGCCCTGTCCAACGTAGTCTCGCGCGCTGGGCGCCCGACGTTGGTTCTTTGTCTCACCCGAGCGGACATTCAGGATGCCGTCATGTCGCTTCGAGCGGCTGGCCTGGAAAGTCACGTTCTCGACGGCACGCGTCCCGAAACCTGGAGCGGTACCGATTACGGCCCGGATTCGATCCTAGTTGGCACCACCGCCGACTCCTGCCCGGACGATATTGCGCCGGCACTCGTCGTCCACCATCGTGCCCCTGCCTCGCTCGAGCAATATTGTCGCGATCTCGGCAAGCTGGTGAGACACGAACCCTCGCGCAGCGTAATCCTGGCTGGCCCCGAAGACGAGGCTCAGGCCAAGACGCAACTAGATCGATCGCGCTATCGTCCCGAAGAGATGGTGGCGCTAGCCTCTGCTCTGGTTCGTAATACGACCGCCGGAAGCGGTGTCCTTCTGGATGCGCTTTGTTCCTCCGCCGGTCTCGGCAGAATTCGAGCCGAGTCGCTCCTTCGCATGTTCGAGGCCTCCGGATGGGTACATTCCGAGGGCGAATGGTACAAGGTGACACGCGATTCAAGCGAGCTCATGGAGCGAGCTCGCGGGCTCGCAGCCAGGACCCGAACTGCCCGGGAACGCGATGGCCACCGGCTTCGCAGCGTCGCTGCCTACGTCATCTCCAAGGGTTGTCGCCAAGAATCGTTGCGGCGGCATTTCGGTGCAACCGCCTCCAGGCCGTGCGGTCTGTGCGATGCGTGCCAAAGCACCGCGGTCGGCAATGGGGCAGAGGCTGCAGGTACGCCGCCCTCGGACCGTGCTCCAAACCGACGTTCTACACGCAATGCCGCGGTAGGCGTGCTGTTCGGGTCGCGTTCCTCCAGCCAACGTTTCGAATCCTGACCACGAGACCGCCGGGCGGCCGCTCTCTTGGGAAGCTCGGGCATTGAGCCTCGAGGTGCTCTTGGTGTATCTGGCATATGTTCGGAAAAGGCCTCGATGTCGCACGAAGCCAACTTGTACGCCGGAGCTGCCGAGGAGATGGGCCGCCTGGGTAGAACGCAGCTCGAGCTCGCGCTGGACGAAATTGCGCTGGCGAAGATGGGCGAACCCGCAGCGCACGTTCACGAAGCCCGCAAGCGGCTCAAGAAAGCTCGTGCCGTCATCGCGCTGGTAGCCACGCGTGCCCCCAGATCCCGACGCCGATATTGGCTCGGTGCCTTGCGAGTCTCGGGACGTGAGTTGGCTGCATCGCGAGAATCAGCGGTCATGCGCGATCGCCTGATCTGGACGTTGGACGAGGCGCACCTGAACCTTGCCCCAGCCCAGTTGGAAGCCGTGCATCGGCATCTGACGGGGAAGTTGGGACTCTCGATCGGGGACTGCCCGAACAACGAACAAGCGGAACGGGCGTGCAACGGCATTCGTTCCGTATTCGAGTCCTTCCTTCCCGGAAGCCTCGGTCCACTAAGCTGGCAAGACGTGATCGATGGCTTGATCAGAACCCACCGAAGAGCACGCGACAATCTCGCAGCGTGTCTTTGCGATGCGAGAGGCGAGGTGCTGCACGAGCTGCGAAAACGCACCAAGGAACAGCTCTACCAGCTACGCGTCCTTCGGCCGTTGTGGCCCGCAGCGCTGCTGGCCGAGTCGCGCGAGTTCGAGCACCTCGCGGAGCTGCTCGGAGACCATCATGATTTGTGCCAGCTTCGCACCGGCCTGCAGGGCTGCGGCGAGGTCGTATCCCCCGACCTAGCCGGAGCCATCGATCTTTGGTTGCATGGCCGGATTGCGGAGCTGACCGAGGCTTGCCTGCTGCTGGCTTTGCGGGTTTTTGCCGAGTCGTCGCGGGCACGTCGTCGGCGATTCTGCCGCCTTTTGGACGTGGCCCGACGCACGCGAACCGGGGCCTCGACCGAGCCATAAACTCGTCGATCGAGCGCGCCGTTGTAACGAACAAGGATGCGTCGATTCATTCTGGTCGGGGTCGTCTTCGTCTGCGCGCTCGATCTTCATTGCGCGCGCCGGGCGGAGCCGCGCGAGGACTTGGCGCAGGCGGGGGATGGCAATCCAGGTGGCGCCGGAAGCGCTGGTGTCGAGTCGACTACCGGCACGTCGGGCACCAAAGATCTATCGGACATCGAGTTCGTCTACGACGGACCGGCAGAAGAACCCGAAACCAATCGAGACACGGCCTGCGCCACCTCCGCGGTCCCAGCGCAACCCGTCCCCCTCGACATGTACTTGATGGTCGATCGCAGCGTGACCATGCGAGAACCACTCGATGGCATCCCGGCGTGCACCGTTGGAGATACGGTCGACGCCCGGTGGTGCTACGCCATCAACGCGTTGGCGGGATTTTTCCAGGCCCCCACGTCCAATGGGCTCGGCGTGGCGTTGGGCTTTTTCCCTCACGGCACCTGCGGATGGAACGCGGATTTCACCAGCCAAGATTGCTGCACCATCGGGGATTGCTGCCAGGGACTAAAGGACGCGGTGCCCGACGTCGGTCTCGGAGAGCTTCCCTCCCATCTGCCGGCACTAGTCGCGGCACTCGACGACCAGGACCCTCTTGGGACCACGACTCCCATCGAAGCCGCCATCCGGGGACTGGTCCAATTCACGGCGGGAGCAAAACGAGACTCTCGTCAGATGGTGGCAGTCTTGGTGACTGACGGCGAGCCCAACGGCTGTGAACGCGACCCGCAGGCCCTCGCCGAGCTGCTTCAGCAGCACCGCGACACAGCGGAGATCACGACCTTCGTGGTCGGTATGTCGGGAGCCAACTTCGAGACGCTCGAGATCCTTGCGCGCGCGGGGGGAGCGGAGCCTCACCAGACCTACTGCGCTTCGGGCATGGCCCCGTGCGTCTCCTACGACGTTGGCGATGGCCGGCCCGAGGCATTCGTCGACGCGCTGCAGCAGATTCACCGTTCGGTAGTTGGCTGCCAGTTCACGTTGCCCCAGAGCAACGACGGCTTGGTCGACCCCGATACCCTGGTGGTCGAGGTCAGCTCGCCCGCCCACACCGACGTGCAGCGACTCGAGAGGCTCGGGGGAGCCCAGGACTGCGGCGAGGGTTGGTATGCGGCTCCGGACCAGGCAAATCAGTTTGCCTTGTGTCCCGCCACCTGCTCGGCCGTTACGGCTGAGGTCGGAGTGCGGGTCGACGTGTTGGCGGGTTGCCTGGGTTCGTAGCTCTGAGCCGGGGAGGTACGGCCAGCCCGCGATGGTGGTGCACTGGCCCGATTGGAGGCTACTCTTGCCACCTCGTGGGACCCAACAGCTTCTGGTCGCGCCTCGATACCGTCCTGGACTTTCCGCAAGAACTGCTGGAGTACCGGAGGTTCATCGAGGATTCTCCCAAACGCTCGAGCCAAGAACCGTACGTTCTGTATCGGCATTTGCCGAGATTCGAACCAGCTGCCGACGACCAGCTGGCCCTGGCCGGCGGGCTCGAGATCCTCGCCGATCGGGAAGAGACGCGTCTGGTTCACCGCCCCACCGAAACCACCATGGCCGTCGCCGGAGTTCCGGCACACGTCACGGGCCGCGTGCTTTCGCTGATCGACGGCTCTCGCGTGCTGGCACAGGTCGAGGCCGAGTCTGGAGCAAGTCCGGAGCAGCTGGACCGAATCATGAAGGCCACCTTTGGACGCGTGGTGTTGGCTCCCCGTACGGTCGAACGCTATCAGGCCGCGCTCTCGGGTCATGCCATCGTGCGTTTTCCTGCGGTCGCCTACGAGATCGAGCGAAGCTACTGGGACAACATGATTGCGGTACGCGATCGTGTCTGCGATGAGACCCGTGCGTTGTCGACGGTGGAAACGTTCTGGCCGACGCTGCGCAAGCTGCACGTGCTCGCGCTGCTCGGAGCCGAGGGCGACAGCTTCTATCGACCGCTGAGCCCCATTGCGGAACGGCGCGCACGCCCCGGTGCCCTGTACGACAAGCCGGCGCGCGTGCTCAGGACCGCCACCGAGGCGTTCATCATCGAAGGGCCGAGGGTCAGTGTGCCTCCGGTGGGAAATGACACCTATTTCCGCCTCCTATCGGAGTCACTCGACGACCGAGCTGCGCTCGCTCCCGAACGCGAGGTGACCGATGCTTCGGGCCTGCACTGGGGCACCGTGCTCACCGCGCGGGCGCGGGGCGATCGAGCCGCGTTGCCGTGGTTCTTTCCTCCGCGGCCCATACGACCCGAGCATCTGCACGCGGTAGCCTCGCTTTGGCAAAAGGCCTACGCAAGCGCACAATCTCGCGGCGAATCGGAATGCCTCGATGCCCTCGCGGGGCTGCACTGGACATTCGTTCGACTCCACCCCTTTTCCTGCGCCAACCAGTCGCTGGTCATGAACCTGGTCAACTACCTGCTCGACGAACTCGGCGGCGCGGCTATCCCGCATTTGCTCCTCGACCAGTTGGCTCTGCGCCTCAGCGCCTCAGCGTATGCTCGCCTGTTCGTGCGCGCAGTCCAGTCTTGGCGTTCCGGTGGCCTCGCTCCGCTGGAGCGCCAAACGCTGCTTCTGACTCGGCGCCAGCAGCTCGAGACACTGGTCCAACGCCTGGTAGCTTCGACCGAACGATTCGAGGATTTTGGGGCTGGGCAAGGGGCACGCCTGGCTCTCCTTCTGGATTGACCCGCCTGGGGTCCCGGGACCGAACCTCTGATTTCCGAGCGCTGCGGTGGTAGATGAAGCGATGGTGGCTGAAATGACTCGCCGCTTGCGACTCCGGGTGCGTGGTTCCGTCCAGGGCGTCGGATATCGTCCTTTGGTCTATCGAGCGGCGAAAGAATTGAGGCTCGGAGGATGGGTCAAAAATGATCCCGGCGGCGTGCTCCTGGAGGTCGAGGGAATCCCTTCGGACCTCGAGACATTCGTCCAACGAGTCACCGCCCAAGCACCTGCTCCCGCCCGGATAGAGAGCTTCGAAGCCGCGGAGCTCGAGCCGTTGGGTGCCTCTGGCTTCGATATTCTGCCGAGCGATGTTTCGGGACAGAGAGAGACGACGCTGCTGCCGGATCTCGCCCCGTGCCCCGATTGCCTCAAGGAGATTTTCGACCCCCGCAATCGTCGCTACGCCTACCCGTTCACGAATTGTACCCACTGCGGACCGCGCTTCACCATCATTCGTGGAGTTCCCTACGATCGCAAGAACACGACCATGTCGCGGTTCACGATGTGTCCTCGCTGTCAGGCCGAGTACGACGATCCCGAGAACCGGCGGTTCCACGCCCAACCGAACGCCTGTCCACGCTGCGGCCCTCGGCTGCGGCTGCTCGACACCTCGGGTCGCGTCTCGGAAACCGACGACACGGCGCTCGATCGAGCGTGCGCAGCCATTGTGGAGGGCGCCATCGTTGCAGTGCAGGGCGTCGGAGGATTCCAGCTGCTGGTGGATGCCACCGATGCAGAGGCGGTGCTCAGGCTGCGCACACGCAAACACCGCTGGGAGAAACCCCTGGCCGTCATGGTGGGCAGCTTGGACATGGCGCTCGCTCTGGCCAGGCTCGATGCTACCGAGCAAGGCTTGCTCCTAGGTCCCGAGGCTCCAATCGTCCTTTTGGACCGCCTGAACCCGAGTGCCATTGCCGATCCAGTCGCGCCCAACAATCCGCACTTGGGCTTGATGCTGCCTTCCAGCCCCTTGCACCATTTGTTGATGCGCAAGGTAAACCGACCGATCGTCGCCACCAGCGGCAACCTCAGCGAAGAGCCCATCTGCATCGATCCCGACGAGGCGCATCATAGGCTCGGCAAGATCGCGGACCTTTTCTTGGCTCACGACCGCCCGATCGAGCGCCACGCCGACGATAGCGTGGCGCAGGTGGTCGATGGCTGTCCCCAAGTGCTCCGGCGTGCTCGCGGCTACGCTCCCCTGCCAGTGCCGGTGCCGGGGTCACACCAGGGACAGACGGTATTGGCGCTGGGCGGTCACCAGAAGAGCAGCGTGGCGCTGCTGTTGGGTGGCCATGCCTTCGTCAGTCAACACATCGGCGATCTCGACGGTGCGCGCACGCGCGCCACCTATCGCAAGGTAGTGACCGACCTGCTGCGCCTCTACGATGCGCACCCGGTCGTAGTCGCGCATGACCTGCACCCAGATTACGCGAGCACCTTGGTCGCCGAAGAGCTGGCCTCTAGCGCAGGCCCGCTATCGGGCGTACGCCTCTTTCCAGTACAGCATCATCACGCACATCTCGCGGCGTGTCTGGCCGATAACAGTCTGGTGGGGCCGGCCTTGGGGGTCATCTGGGACGGCAGCGGCCTTGGCCCAGACGGCGACCTCTGGGGCGGCGAATTCTTGGTGGGAGGCATGGCGAACTTTGCTCGTGTCGGCAGCTGGTTGCCGTTTCGACTGCCAGGTGGTGACGCGTCCGCGCGATCACCCCGCCGCTCTGCGCTCGCATTGCTCTGGCACCTCTGGGGAGCCGCTGCCTTCGAGCGAACCGACCTGCCTCCCGTCGCCGCAACCGAGCCGGACGAGCTGGCCTTCGTCGCTCGCCAGCTCCAAAATGGACGGTTCGCTCCGTTCACTTCCAGCGTAGGGCGCCTCTTCGACGCCATCTCGAGCGTGCTCGGGCTCGCCCAGCAATCCAGCTTCGAAGGACAGGCAGCGATGGCGCTCGAGCACGCTGCCGATGCAGGCGACCACGGCTGCTACCCGCTCGGCACAATACCGAGCCTGGGCATCGAGGGCTTCAGGCACGACGCCGCACCGGGCCGGGGCACCCCTGGGACAGCGGGTTTGCGCCCACACCCCGATTGGCTCCTGGACTGGCGGCCGATCTTGGCCGCCATCATCGACGATCGAGATCGGGGCACGCCGATGCACGTGATGGCCGGGCGATTTCACAGGACTCTGGCCGAAGCCGCGTCGCTGGCCGCGGACCAGTCGGGCACGGATACGGTGGCGCTCTCGGGCGGCTGCTTCCAAAATAGATTGCTGACGTCGCTGTGCCGCGAGGCCCTCGAACGGCGATTTCACCGCGTGCTAGTGCATTCTCAAGTCCCGCCGAACGATGGCGGAATCGCCCTCGGCCAGGCCATGATTGCCGCGGCCAGCCTGGGCAGAAACGACAGTTCACCCCTCTTATCGGATTAGCTCATGTGCCTCGGTATCCCAGGACGCGTCACTCAAATTCAGGACCCGGAAAGCGACCTCGTCATGGGCAAGGTGAGCTTCGGCGGAGTGGAGCGCGAGGTGTGTCTCAGCTACACCCCCGAGGTGAAGATTGGCGACTACGTTTTGGTGCACGTGGGTTTTGCCATCAACGTGATCGACGAGCAGGCCGCCCAGGAGATTCTGGCCGATCTCACCCGACTCGCCGAGTTGGGCGGCTTGGACGGCGAATTGCCAACGTCGCCTCAGTCCGCTGAGGAGCCGTGAGGTTCGTCGACGAATTTCGGGACCCGGCCCTGGCCCGGAGCCTCCTCGAGGCGCTCGAGCGTCGGGTCGAGCGCCCGTACACGCTGATGGAAATCTGCGGGGGTCAAACCCACACCATCCTCAAGTACGGCATCGACCAGCTGGTGCCCAAGCAAGTCAGACTCATCCACGGTCCCGGCTGCCCAGTGTGCGTGACGCCGATCGAAATGATCGATCGAGCCATTGCCATTTCCGGCCTACCTGGGGTCATTTTGACATCTTTTGGCGACATGTTGAGGGTCCCGGGCTCCCATCGAGATCTCCTGGGCGCTCGGAGCGCCGGTGCCGACGTGCGTATGATGTACTCGCCGCTCGACGCGGTCCGCCTCGCCCAAGAGCTCCCCGATCGGCAGGTGGTCTTCTTCGGGGTAGGATTTGAGACCACCGCCCCCGCCAACGCAATGGCCGTCGAGCACGCTCGGCAGTTGGGCCTCGAGAACTTCAGCCTGCTCTGTAGTCACGTGCTGGTACCTCCAGCCATGCAGGCGCTCTTGGATTCGCCCTCGAATGTCGTCGAGGGGTTCCTTGCCGCCGGGCACGTCTGCACGGTGATGGGAACCCGGCAGTATCAGCCGCTGGCCGAGCGCTATCGTTTGCCCATCGTGGTTACGGGCTTCGAGCCGCTCGACCTGTTGACGGGAATCTACCGAGCCGTCTGCGCGCTGAACGAGGGCCGCTTCGGCGTGGAGAACGCCTACCCGCGCAGCGTGTCCGAGGAGGGTAATCCTCGAGCGCGCGCCTTGATGGAACGCGTCTTTCGCGTGTGCGATCGCGCCTGGCGTGGAATCGGCGTCATCCCCCAAAGCGGCCTGGAGCTTCGGGACGAATACGCGAAGTTCGACGCGACACGCCGGTTCGAGGTCGATTTGCCCCATTCCGAGGAGCCGAACCGATGCCGGGCCGGAGACGTGCTGCGCGGCCTGCTGCGTCCCAACGCCTGTCCGGAATTTGGCCGTGGCTGCTCGCCGGATCATCCGCTCGGGGCACCCATGGTGTCTTCCGAAGGCGCCTGTGCCGCGTACTATCGTTATGGGCGCACGCTGAAGCAAAGCGACACCTGAGACACGACCATGGCCAACGACCAGCCGACTCCGTTTTCAGTCCCAGCGGCATGTCCAGTGCCTTTCTCCAACCACTCCACGGTGCAGATGGCCCACGGCGGGGGTGGACGAATGGCCCAGCGCTTGTTGGATCAACTCATCTTGCCCGCTTTTGCCAACAGTGCCCTCGGCGAGTCCCACGACGGAGCCGTGCTCGACCTCGGCGGCCAGCGCCTGGCGCTGACCACCGATGGACACGTGGTACGGCCTAGGTTCTTTCCGGGGGGCGACATCGGGTGTCTGGCCGTGCACGGCACCGTCAACGACCTGCTCGTCTGCGGAGCACGACCCATGGCGCTGAGCGCTTCCCTCATCCTGGAGGAAGGTTTCGAGCTCGCCGAACTTCAGCGCATCATCGAGTCCATGAGCGAAGCCGCCCGCGGCGCTGGGGTCGAGATCGTCACCGGCGATACCAAGGTCGTCGAGCACGGCTGCGGTGATGGAGTCTTCATCTGCACGACCGGCGTGGGCGCGGTGCTTCCCGGGGTGGATGTTCGTCCCCGCAACGTCGAGCCCGGCGATGTGGTGCTGCTCAGCGGTGAGATGGGCGCCCACGGGGTTGCCGTGCTCGCCGCGCGCGAAAACCTGGGCCTCGAGAGCACCATCGTCAGCGATACCGCGGCCTTGACCGATCTCGTGCTTCCAATCCTCGAGCGCTGCGGCAGGCAAATCCACGTTTTGCGCGATCCGACTCGCGGCGGAGTTGCTGCCACGCTCAACGAGATTGCCCGAACCGCCGGCGTCGAAATCGCCCTACAGGAGCAGACTCTGCCGGTGTCCGAGACCGTCCGCGGCGCCTGCGAGCTCCTCGGCCTGGACCCACTTTACGTAGCCAACGAGGGCAAGGTCGTCGCCATCGTGCATCCGGACGCGGCCGAGACCGTGCTTTCGCATTGGCGGGCCCATCCCCTCGGAGTCTCGGCAAGTCAAATCGGCGTTGTCAAAGCCGGCCAGGCGGGCCTGGTCACGCTCCTGTCACCCATCGGCGGCACGCGAGTGGTGGACCTTCTGAGCGGAGAGCAGTTGCCTCGGATCTGTTGAGCGGGGGCTCAGAGATGAACGTGTTCGTGCGGCGTCACGTGGTGAGCCGGGCTTGCCCGATGCTCCTGGCGCTTGCTCTGCAGCCACTGACAGAATCGATCCACTCCTTCACCGGTCGTGACCGAGCAGAGTATGGTCGCGGCCGCCGGGCAAACCTGACGTAGCGAGCGAAGGAACCCTTCTTCCGAGACTCCTTTCAGGTAGGGCAGCAAGTCTTTTTTGGTCAAGACCACCAGATCCGCTACTCGAAACATGGTCGGATATTTCAGGGGCTTGTCTTCGCCTTCGGTCACGCTCAGCGCGACCACGTTGACCGCCTGCCCCAGATCGTAGATGGCTGGACAGACCAGGTTACCGACGTTCTCGACGAACAGGTACTCTGCCGCTTGCCAGTCCAAGTCGTGGAGTGACCGGTGCACCAGACGAGCGTCCAGATGACACGCGGTGCCGGTCGTAATGGTCTTGGCGGAAATGCCGGCGGCCCGGAGGCGCTGCCCGTCGTTGTCCGTGGCCAAGTCGCCGCTGAGCGCCCGGAGGTGCTCGCCGCCGAGCAGGCTGGCCGTCGCTTCTAGCAAGGCAGTCTTGCCCGATCCGGGAGAACCCATCAAGTTGACGGTAAAGACGCCGGCCTGCGCGAAATGCTCACGATTGTGATCCGCGTCGCGCTGGTTGCTGGCCAGCAGATTTTCCTTTACCTCGACGGGAACCAGATGAGTGTCGCCGCAGCCACAAGTGTCGCACATGACAGGTCTCCGAGATGATTAGGCCCGAGAACCAGTCTCGGTCGCGTCAGCATCTCTGTACAATGCCACGAGCAGCGGTGTCCGGGCAGCGCTGGCAGCGCTATCATCGCCCACTCTCTCGATGGGGCCAATTCACCACGTCTATTTCGTGCCGGGCATGTTTGGATTCGGCCGCCTTGCCGGCGTCGATTATTTCCAGCACGTCCGACAGGCGCTGACCGAGCGCTTCGCCGACGCAGGAGCTCGCATCGTCACCGAGGTCATTCCCGCGCCCCCCACCTCGTCGCTTCGCCACCGCGCGCGGATTCTGGCGCAGGGAGTTTCGCACACCCTACAAGACGACAACGGACCCATTCACCTGATCGGACATTCGACGGGAGGCCTGGACATACGCCTAGTCCTTTCGCCTTCGACCAATCTCGCCATCGCGCCAGAGGTCCGATCGTGGATCGCCCGGGCACGCACCTGCGTCAGTGTCAATACGCCACACTACGGCACACCTCTGGCCGGATATTTCGCCACTGTGTCCGGCACTCGCTTGCTCTATGCTTTGAGTCTGCTGACGGTGGTATCCCTGTCGATTGGAGAGCCGTCCTTGGCGGTATTTTCTCGCATCCTGGCCGCTTTGGGCGGGATAGATTCCCTCTTTGGTGGAGATCTGCGGCTGGTCAGCCGTGTGACGGACGTGTTGTTGCGCGTGGTCGACCGCCGCGGCCGCGGCGAGGTCACTCGGTATCTCCGCAAGGTTCGTACCGACCAGGGCGGCCTCATCCAAATCATGCCCGAGGCCATCGACCTGTTCAACGCGGCCACTGAAGACAATCCGAAGATTCGATATGGCTGCATTGCGACCGCGGCCCCGGCGCCCATGCAAATGCGGTTTGCACACCGTCTTTTGTCCCCCTACGCTACCGCTACGGGGGCAATGTTTTCGACCTTGCAGCAGCTGACCGCCAAGCGACCGCGCGTCTACCCCTATGCCCAGCCCACCGCAGATCAGGCCAATCAGTTCAAGTGGTCGATGTCCGCGGAGGTCGACGATCGTTCGAACGACGGGATCGTACCGACGCTCAGCATGCTCTGGGGGGAGCTGCTTTGGTGCGGCGATGCAGACCATCTCGACATTTTAGGACATTTCCACGACGACCAGAAACCGGCGCGTCACGTGGACTGGATGATGAGCGGCGCTCATTTCACCCGTGCCCGCTTCGGCCTGGCCATGGATGCCCTGGCTCGCTTTCTGCTGTAGCGGAAATGGGAGCCTTCCCCTTGGCCAGCCAAGGCTCGACGCCCTGGTTGCGGCAGGGGTGCCGAAGGGGCTTTGCGCGGGCGGTGCTCATGCTATGCCTTGCTGCAACATGCAATTTTTCGGCAATGGCAAGACAACTCATGGGAAATTGAAGGATTGGGTGAGCGAGATAGCGGAGCTATGCCAACCGGATCGGGTTTGGTTCTGCGACGGTTCGCAGTCAGAGTACGACCAGCTTTGCGAGCAGATGGTCAAAGCGGGAACG
>Ga0055462_10000020_pt1 | contig 19016 bp, 15 predicted proteins | sample Joice_ThreeSqC_D_2_FD_57689 | JGI IMG/M metagenome (GOLD analysis project Ga0055462, IMG submission 57689) | Wetland microbial communities from San Francisco Bay, California, USA, that impact long-term carbon sequestration - Joice_ThreeSqC_D1 | ecosystem: Environmental > Aquatic > Marine >...
GATTTCTTCGGTGACGGGCTGTTTACCGCTCACGTCGGTGAACAATACCTGATGTCCTCTTTCGTCACCATCGCCGGCCAAGTCGACGCGACCCTGTTGTATCTGACGCCGCTCGGCCCGGCCGATTTTCAAGTCTCGGCATCCTCCGGCGCATCGGATCTACCGTTTGTGAGCAACTGCAACGTCGACGACAACATCTCTTACTACGCCGTGTTTGCCGACATCAGCGTCTACGCTGCCGAGGACTTGGCCACCAAGCTCTGCGACCTCGCCGCTGGTGCGGTGCTGCCGAGGGACAGCGGGTCGATGGCCGGCTATAGTGCCGCCAGCTTCAACTTCTCCGGCAACAACACCTATGAGGTGTACTTGAACGCGTTCGGCGCCCAATGCGGTGGAGCGGAAGTCGGCTACGTCAGCGTTCCGTCCACCCAGCTTTTCGGGGCCACGACCTGGCTGGTGCCAATTCACACCCTCCTCGGACCGGGATAAACGTCTTGGCGCGCCACCCGCGATTCGAACGCGGGACCTTCGGCTCCGGAGGCCGACGCTCTATCCAGCTGAGCTAGTGGCGCAAGCGAGGGGGGATTCGTACCGGTCTCGGGCCGACAACGCAAGGGCGGCGTCGCCCGGATCTCTCTGGTATGCTCGGTCCTGCCTTGGAGGTCCTGCCCGTTGCCTGCCTGGCGGACAATTACGCCTATCTGGTCTGGCGCTTGCCGGAATGGGACGCCCTGGTCATTGATCCGAGCGAGGCGCAGCCCCTGATACGGCAAATGGCGCGTCTAGAGCTTCGGCCTGTAGGCCTTTTGTGTACCCATCACCATGGTGATCACGTCGGCGGGGTGACGGAGCTTCTTGAGCATTTCGGTGCCCTGCCGGTGTTCGGGTACACCGGTGGGCGCATCCCCGGTCTGTCACGAGAGCTCGGCGACGCTGAGAGCTTCGAACTCGCCGGCATGCAGGTCACTGCCCTGCATGTGCCTGGTCATACTCTCGACGCCCTGACATACGTGGTGGGCGATGCCGCATTTACCGGTGATACTCTCTTTTGCGCCGGCTGCGGCCGACTCTTCGAAGGTACCCCCGATCAGATGTACGAGTCGCTGACTCGGTTGGCCTCGCTACCGGCAGCAACGCGAGTATTTTGCGGGCACGAGTACACAGCCAACAATCTCGAATTTGCCCATTCTATCGAGCCGAAGAACGAAGCCGTCGCTGCGAGGCGCAATCAGGTCAGATCGAAGAGGGCCCGCGGTGAACCCACGGTCGGCGCGACCATGGCTCTCGAGCGCACCACCAATCCATTTCTTCGCTGCGGAGACGGAGCGTTACGCGCTGCGCTTGGCGTGACCGAGTCGATGCCGCCGGCGGACGTGCTGGCCATGCTTCGGCGGAAGAAGGATCATTTTCGCGCTTAGGGACCATGCGCTTTAGTTGGTTCACTGCCGTCCTGGCAGGTCTCTTCTTGGCCTGTTCGGCGCGGGGATGTCGCGATTCCGAGCGCACGGCGACGGCCGCATCGACCAGGAGCACGGTCGCTGCCGTTACCGTGAGTGTGAATTCCGACGCGTCAGCGGCGCCCCGACCGCCGTCTCTCAAGGCGGCCATGCAGGAGCTCACCTGGACCTTTTCGGACTCCGCATTAGGCCGCATCGATGTGGTCGTGGTCCTTCCGGATCGTCGCCCTGGACAACGATTTCCTCTGTTGGTCGCGTTGCACGGTCGTGGCGAGGCCATGAAGGGTTCCCAACGAGGTGCGCGCGGTTGGGTCGACGACTACGCCCTGATGCGCGCGATGCGGCGACTGTCCGAGCCACCCTTGACCGCCGCGGATTTCGAGGGATTCGTACAATCCGACCGTCTCGCATTGCTCAATCGATCGCTTCACGCCGAGCCTTATCGAGGGCTCGTGGTGCTCTGTCCGTACACCCCGGACGTACTTACGGGCGATCGACCCTTCGAACGGATCTTGCCCTACGCAAAATTCCTGGTTCAGAAACTACTGCCTCGAGCCTACCGCGAGCTGCCGGTCGAGGCTCGATCCGCCGCTACCGGCATCGATGGAATTAGCCTGGGGGGTCGGGTGGCGGTACTCAGCGGTCTCGATGAACCGCAGGCCTTCGGAATCGTGGGCGGGATGCAAGCAGCTTTCGACAGCGAGGATGCGCCGAAGTTGGCGGCCATGGCCGTGGCCGCCAGGCACGCTCGACCAGACCTAGTGATCAAGCTGCTGACCAGCGAGGGTGACTATTTCCTCAATGCCAATCGAGCCCTATCTCGGGCGCTGTCACAGGAGGGGGTGCCGCATCGATTCTTCCTGGTACCAGGTCCCCACGACTACCCATTCAATCGTGGTCCGGGCGCGCTCGAAATGCTCCTGTTCCACGACCGCGCTCTCCGTGGAGAGCCCGCGCCATAGCCCGAGTCCTGATGGCTCCTATTCGTACTGCTCGCGCCCCAGGAGCTCGATCAGCGCGCAGAGGGCTTGGCCGGAATCCATTTCGAACCGCAAACCTAGCCAGGCCCGGCCTTCATCGGGGTGCTGCCGGGACCAGGCCACCCGCGCTGACAGTGTCAGCGGATCCCATAGGTTCGCAGCTTCCACGCAAAGTCGCAGGGTAGTACCAGGTGGGATAGGCTCCCTCACTATCAGACGTGCACCGCCAAGGCCCAGCTCGACCAGCTCCGCCTTGCTCTCCCAACCCATCAGATCGCTTGAGATCGTGGCAGGCAGGCTCACCGGCCGCCGCATTAGAGATCTAAAATGGTCGCCTGACGACACGCCAACAGACTACCACGGTCACTGCCTTGGAAACCAAACCGCGTGGTTCTGACCTGCGGCATCTTCTTGGGCATTGCCCGCGCAGCCACTACGATAATTCCGTTCCCGCCCTCCTGCCCCGCCTGGGGTAGCACGGCGGTCGGAGAGTCCATGACGCAGCATACGCGAAAAGACCCCCGGGCAAGAGTGCTCAGCATGACGGTCCGCTACAAGAGCGCGACCCTCGATGAATTCATCGAGCACCATTCTCATGATGTCAGTCGGGGCGGCATGTTCATCAAAACGCCCCAACCCTTCCCACCGGGCACGTTACTGAAGTTCGAAGTGCGCATCGCCGCCGATCAGACGGTGATGCAAGGTGTGGGCAGAGTGGTGTGGAAACGCGATCCGAGCAATTCGGATGCGGAACGTCCTGCGGGCATGGGAGTGAAGTTCATCAAGTTGGACGACAAATCCCGAGAGGTCATCGACCAGCTGGTTGAAGCCAGGCACGCCGATACCTCGGCCTTCGATGATGGCGCGGGGCCCGAGCTCCCAGACACCCGTTCGTCGATACCCTCTTCCCGGAATGCTTCCAGCAAACATCGATCGTCACCCGAAAAGACGAGCCCGCCCGAGCCCTCCTTCTTCCCGAAATCGGACGGCGAGCTGCGCGAGCCCGATCCCGAAGACTGCACCGTCATGAAGCAGGCGACGGAGCTTCTCCAGGAGGCACTTCGTGAAGTGGCCAACCCTGACGCGGATGCCTCGCACTCCTCTTCCAGCCTGCAAGCGGCTGATGACGGGGAGGAGATGGAGGTCACCAAGCCAGGGCGCCCTTCGGGCAAGTACAATGACGTCGCCCCGTCCGCGAAGGAGGAGGCAAGGCCCGCGTCCAAGAAGGCAGGATCGCAGGCACCCGCTGCGGAGCGCCAGGACGCGTCGTCTTCGAGCAGACCAAGGACCAAGGTCCAGAGCGAAAAGTCGGAGTCCGACCGGACTGCGGCATCTTCAAGCACACAGCATGCTGCGAACCAGAGGCGGGCAGTGAGCGCCCAGCCCAGCTCCCCGTCAGGGGGCGGCACTCGGGGCATCGTGACTTTGGTATTTATCGCGGCGGCGGCGGCCGCGGTTTATTGGGTAACTCGTCCGAAGCCCACGCCGTTGCCTTCGCCAGCGCAGACTCCGGAACCGGCTGCCGTCGCTAGTTCCCGCCCCGAAGAGGAGCCTTCGCCAGCCGAGTCGTCGGCACCCGACATCGACCTCGATGAAGCCGACGCGACGCCGGCCGAGGCAACCGGTCCAGATGCTGCGCTGCCTGAGGCAGCCAGTGCCCCGATCGCGTCGACACCCGAGCCCGCTGCCAGTCCACCCACTCCCGTCCGCCCCAAACCCGCGGCAGTTGTGGCGGCGCGGCCCGTGGCAAAGCCAGCGCCCAAGCCCAAGCCCAAGCCCAAACCGGTCGAGCCAAAGGCGGAGGTCGAGGAAGAACCAGCGCCCCAGCCGACCCAGACGGCACCTGAGCCAAAGGCCGAGCCGGAACCAGCGCACGAGACGAAGCCCGCAGTGTCCGCGACGGCCAAGCCAGAAGCACCCAAGGTCACCGCCCCTGCCGTCGCGGGTCCGAGCGACAACCCCTACTGACCCGAGTCTTTCCCGGTCGGAAACGTATCGGGTCCCCTCCGCCCCCTCCGGCGCCTCTCGGGAGACGCATCTCGATGGACTCCCCAAATTCTGCGCCAGGTACCCCCCCGCCCCCCAAGGGCGGGGGCGGGTCGACTCCGGACGATCCTCGTATCGGGACTTTGCTTGCTGGGCGATACCGCATCCACGAACTCCTCGGCGAAGGGGGGATGGGACGGGTCTACGCCGCTGAGCACGAGCTCATGCGCAAGCGAGTGGCGATCAAGGTGCTGCATCGTGAGCTTACCACCGTATCGGAAGTGGTTCGGCGCTTCGAACGCGAGGCCATGGCCGCCGCGAACATCGACCACCCCAACGTTGCTGCCGCGACTGACTTCGGCAAACTTCCCGACGGGTCGGTCTTCTTGGTTCTGGAATACGTCCAGGGAATCAGTCTGCGCACCGAGATAGCCCGAGGGCCCATGCCGCTCGGGCGAGTGCTGCACATCGGAGCGCAAATCGCGTCGGCACTGACTGCCGCTCATCGCCTCGACATCGTCCACCGCGATCTGAAACCCGACAATGTGATGCTGGTCGAGAGGTCCGGCGATGCAGATTTCGTCAAGGTTCTCGATTTTGGCATCGCCAAGGTGCCCATCAAAGAGATATCCGAGCGCGGCTCGATTCGACCAGGACAAGCCATCACCAAGGTCGGTATGGTTTTCGGTACTCCAGAGTACATGGCGCCGGAACAGGCGCTCGGTCAGGACGTTGACGGCCGTGCAGATCTATTTGCCCTCGGGGTCATCCTCTACGAAATGATCGCCGGTCGGCGTCCCTATCGAACCAGCAGCGCAGTGGGTCTGCTCGGTCAGCAACTGCAGGGACCTATGCCGCCCTTTTCCGAACGGGCTCCCGGCGTCGAAGTGCCCGAAGCGATCGAACGCCTGATAGCGACCCTTCTGGCGGCGGACCGCGAATTGCGACCGGCCGTAGGACCGGCCTTGGGCCGGCAGTTGGAGCGGTTGCTGGTCACAGTGGGACACGTCCATTCCGCTCTGAGGCTCCCGACCGACTTCGATCACTCCATGCCCTCGAGCCTCATTCAGGGGGACTCGTTGCCGAACCAGGCGGGGCCGGAACCTCTCGACCTATCAGCACCGGTTGCTACGGCTCCCACGCTTCCGGCACCCGCCGCAAGTGCGGTCGCAAGCTGGTCGACCCGCAACCAGACCTGGTCTTCTGCCCCGATGGCGACGGTCAGACGACTTCGGGCGAGGCTGCCGGAAAGCGTTCGCAGCGCCCTGGTCGATCTGTCCGACCCCATGCTTCTGGTACTTGCAGTGGGCACCGTGCTCGGATTCATCGCGCTGGTGCTCGGCGCGATCACACTTGGACTTCGCCCCCCGCCCCGTGTGGTCGAGGTGCACCCTGCCGCTTCCGGATCGGTGGTCGTTGATCGAGTCAGCATGGCCCCTGTGATCAGGAGCGTTTCGGACAGCGCGCTAGCGACCGCACGCGCCAAAGGATTGGGTGCGCTCACGACGTTGAGTAACGAGCACCCCAACGACCCCAAGGTGATCGCCGAGCTCGCCAAGGCGCAACTCAAGGCAGGTGACACTGCGACGGGCCTGAATTCGTTGGTGAGGGCATTGTCACTCGATCCAAGGGTATCGAAGGATGCCGAGGTGGCCTCTGCGCTTTGGAAGGCCGTGCAACTTCGCGAGAGTGACGATCAGTCTTTTGCCATTCTTCAGGGACCCATGGGCGAACGGGGAGCTGACATTCTCTTCGACCTGATGAACACACCGGCGGTCAGGGGCGCGGTCAGGCAGAAAGCCGAGGAGTTCTTCGACAGCGGTCAGTACGAGAAATTGGCGTCGCCCGCGCTTCGAATACTCATCTCCCTTCGCGACGCCGAGACCTGCCGCGAGCGACACGAGCTTTTGACCCGCGTGATCCGCGACGCCGACCAGAGAATTCTACCACTGCTGAACGAGATGCGTTCTACACACGGTTGCGGCGTAGACAAGCGTGGCGACTGTTTTGCTTGCTTGCGCGCCGACGACCTGCTCTCTCGAGCCATCGAAGCCGTTCGGACCCGACGGTCGCATTGAGAGGCCAGCGTTGGAGTCTGCGTGCGCGGCCCCGTGGGTGACGCACGGCCCGGTCGGCACAAAATAGCGAAGCGGCACGGCTCGTCGACGAACCGTGCCGCTTCAGGGCGTTGGCGCAAGCTAGTCTTTCAAGGCACGCTGAATGACGCGCTTGAATGCAGCGTAGGGCTGCGCTCCGCTGATGAAGTACCCATTGATTGAAAACGCGGGTGTTCCGTTGATTCCGGCAGTCTTGCCGACCTGATTGTCGGCATCGATCTCGCTCTGGTGCTTGTTGGAGTCGAGGGCCGCCTTGAACTTGGCCATGTCGACTCCCAGACCGGCGGCGAGCTTCTCGAGGTTCTCGCGCTTGAGGCCGTCCGGCTGCGACTGAGCCTCGAATAGCTCGTCGTGATATTTCCAGAACGCATCGTTGCCTTTCTGGGCGAACACCTCCTGTGCGGCTTCAGCCGCCAGCGGGGCATCCTTGTGGAATGGCAGAGGCATGTGGCGCCAGACCAGCTTCACCTTGCCTTTGAATTCCTTCAGGATCTGCTCCACGGTCGGCTCGACGCGCTTACAGAATGGGCACTGGAAGTCGCTGAACTCCTGGATGGTCACCTTCGCCGCGGGGTTGCCTCTGACCGGATTGTTCTTGGTCGGCGCGGAGACGTCCTTGCGCTCCGGCGGCGGAGGCTCTTTGCCCTCTTTCATGATTTCGTCGTAGACCTTGGCGCGAGGGACCCCTTTCTGGACCAACGCCCTCGCCTTGGCGAGCTGGGCATCGATCACTTCCTGGAACTTCTCGAAGGGCTGTGCTCCCTGAATTCGGTAGCCGTTGACGAAGAAATGAGGTGTCCCTCGGGCGTTGAGGTCACTGGCTAGCTCGACATTGGCGTCGAACTTTTCCTGGTTGCGCTTGCTGTCGATCGCGGATTTGACGGCGCTCCACGGGACTCCCAGCTTGGTCGCAATCGCCTGCAGATCCGAGTCCTCCAGCTTGGGCTGGCTTTCGAAGAGGGCGTCGTGTGCCTCCCAAAACGCCTGGTTACCCTTCATCTTGTAGACGGTTCGCGCGAGCTCGGATGCAGGTGTCGCGCGCGGATGGAAGGGTAGCGGATTGTCCTTCCAAACCAGACGGACGTCCTTGCCATACTTGCTCTCGACCTGCTTGAGGGTTCCCTCTACCCGCTTACAGAACGGACATTGGAAATCGCTGAACTCGACGATGGTGACCAGTGCGTCGGCGGGGCCGCGGACTGGGTCGTCGGCTTCCACCGGAACCTTCCAAATAGTGGTGTCCTCTGCCGGCTGCTTCTGGGCTTGCTCTTTCTTCTCTTCCTCGGGCGCGTTGGAGGCGTTCTTCTTGCAGAGCTCGACGTAGACCTTGCTCTTGTCCATGCCCGAAGCGATGAGCTTTTTGGCTTCTACGAGCTGCCTATCGATGAGGTCCTTGAACTTCTCGAAAGGTTGAGCTCCAACCAAGGTAATTCCGTTGATACGGAAGGCCGGAGTGCCCGTGGCGCCGATCTTTCGCGCCATGGCCATGTCCTCGTCCACCTTGGCAGCGTACTTCTTCGAAGCATAAGCCTCTTTGAATTTCGCTCCATCGACGCCGGCCTGCACCGCCCATTTCTCGAAATTCTCCTCGGCCAGATTGCGCTGGTTTTCGAATAGCGTGTCGTGGAACTTCCAGAATGCGTCATTGCCGCCCAAGGCAAATACGGTGGCAGCCGCGTCGGCCGCTGGGCGTGCATTCTTGTGGAAGGGCAGGGGATTGTTCTTCCAAACAATGCGCACCTTCTGGGGACCGTACGTCTTCTTAATCTTGTCGAGCGTGCCTTCGACGCGCTGGCAGAAGGGACACTGAAAATCGCTGACCTCGACGATCGTTACCGGCGCATCCACGTCGCCCCAAATCGGATCCTTGTCGGTGACCGGTACCGGAGCAGCGCTTTGATCGAAATGCCCGGAAGTGTCGGATTGTTCGGGACCGATTGTCACTCCAGCGGAGCGGTCGAGTCCCCACACCAGGGCCATTCCTGCAAGAAATGCCAGGAAGAACCCTACGATTGCGGTTCCTTTGTTCATGTTGACCTCTATTGATGATTCTCTTGTCTGATACGAAAATGTTTACCTGTTCCCAAATCGGGCCAGCCATGCCTGCGGACGAATGCGCCCGCGTTGGTTCATGGCTCCCAGGGAAACTCACGATGGCCAAGAGCCAGGGTTTGGAGCGAATTGCTGCGTCCGAGATCGAGCATGAGGGCGTAGCTTCGAGGCCACCAGCTCGATCTCAAGAGCCAATCGATTCCGGCGGTCGAAAAACGCCAATGCGGATGCCAGCTCCTGGTGCCGTCCAACAGTCAGCAGATAGGGCCAGGCACTGGTAGAAGAGTGAAGGCCACGTGAGGGGCAGTGGTTGAACGGCAGGCGGAGATGAGTCGAAAAAGACGGTCAGCGGGGCTCGTTGGTCGTGAGATCGGGACAGACTGCTGGTATCGGTGAGCGGATTGTCGCAGCGCGGATCGGCGCGAATCTCCCCGGGCTGGAGCGGGTACTGGACGGGCGGGGCGATGGCCGATTCTCCGTTGGCCGAGCACATGGGCACCGCAGCCGCCTTGGCCGAAAACGAACCGAACAACAGAACCAGCCAAACAGCCACGCGTGCGACCGCAAGGATGAAGCCGCGGGTGGAACTTCGGTCGATCTGCATGATGGTCGCGGGTGTCTTCGTACCTGGCCCGGTCGACAGTCTAGTCGGCTTCAGAATCGACACAATCGGAAGCCCGAGCACAGGGGGGCGCCTCACCGCAGCTGGGTCCGGTCCGCGTTCGGTTCTCGGATTCCATCCCAAAGGCCGGAGCTGTCAGATGTCACTAAGTTGACCACTTTATCCTACATAGGCACCATCTAGGGATGCCAAGCCTGCCCGTTGAGCATAACAACGCGAAATCACAAAACAATTCTGAGTGCCCACAGGAAGCAACCCTGCAGCTTCCTTGCCGGTATGGGCGCTATCTCCTGCTCAAGGCCATTGCCCGGGGCGGCATGGGAGAGGTGTTCTTGGCAACCTTGGCAGAAGCCATCGACGGGGCTGAACGCCCCTGCGTGGTCAAGGTCATCCGACGCGAGCACATCGAGGACAGCTCGTTTTTGGCGCGCTTTCTCGACGAGGCCAGGATCCAGGCCCAGCTCGAGCACCCGGGGGTGGTTCGGGTGCACGAGGCCAGCCGCGACCAGACCGGAAAGCCCTATGTCGTGCTCGAACACGTCGAGGGGCGGAATCTGAGCGAGGTGCGTTTGCGCGCCGCGCAGCTTGGGATTCGCATTCCTTGGCCCGACGCCGTAGCCGTCGCGATCGCGTTGACCGACGGTCTGGCCCACGTGCACGAGCGGACCGACGCTAGTGGCAGGCCGCTTGAAATTGTGCATCGCGACCTGAGCCCACAGAACGTGATGGTTGCCTACGGGGGCGACGTGAAGCTCATCGACTTTGGAACGGCACGCGGTGAGAACCGCCGCTGTCAAACCGTGTCCGGAATCGTGTTTGCCAAGCCGGGTTACATTGCGCCCGAGGTGGCGAACAACATGCCTGGCGGAGTGCCAGCTGACCTTTACGCCATCGGTATCATGCTTTGGGAGATCCTCAGCGGACGGCGGTTCTTGGTGGGTGATGCCGGCGATCACTTGGTGGCGGTTGGTTCGGGACAGCGGGTTCCGACTCCGGTTGCAGAAATGGCGGACGCACCCCCGGAACTGGACGCCATTTGCCAGCGCCTGACCGCGTTGCGCATCGAGGACCGCTACACGAGTGCCCGCGAAGCCTCGGCGGAGCTAGTCCAGCTGCTCAAGCGAGCACCGAGCATGGCCGACGGTCAGCGAAGTGTCCGAGCCCGCATCGCACACCTCATGCAGCGTCTCTACCCTGCCGAACCGGTGAGAACCCGCGCGGAATTTGCTCGGCTGATCGCCAATGTCAAAATGGTTCGAGTTCCCGCATCGGGTCTGGCTCCGTCGCCGAGTCCCATCCCCGTCGAAGTGGACAAGCCCGCGGACGATCTGCTCGCCGGTACCCGTTACCGCCTCCTCGGTGAGCTGGGCTCCGGTGCCTCCGGGACGGTGTACGAGGCGTTGCACGTGGATCTCGGGAGGCAAGTAGCATTGAAGGTGCTGCGCACGGCGGCCCTGGAAGATCCGGCTCGACACGAGGCATTCCGCCGGGAAGCGCGGGCAATTGCCCAGCTCGAGCACGAAAACATCGTCAGCGTTCACGATTTTGGCGTTGCCGCCGACGGTAGAAGCTTCTTGGCCATGGAAATGCTCGAAGGAGAATCGGTTGAGCAGCGAATGATGCGGGACGGACCGCTGGAGTGGCGCAGCGCGTTCGCTCTGGGCATCCAGGCTTGCAGAGCTCTCGAGGCCGCCCACGCTGCCGGTATCGTTCACCGCGACATCAAGCCAGCCAATCTCTTCATCTGTCGAACCGGGGGACTTCGGCTCCTGGATTTCGGCGTGGCGCACCTGGTGCGAGAAACCTGCCAAGGTCCTGGCAACGACGAGGCGTTGCAGCTGATAGGAACTCCAGAATACATGGCGCCCGAGCAGTTCAGGTCTCAGACGCCCAGTGTGGTCAGCGATGTCTATTCGCTCGGAGTCGTGCTCTACGAAATGGTCACCGGCGCCAGGCCCCACGAACAAGAAGGCCTAGCGGAGTTGCTGCATGCCAAGCAAAGCGAGCCTCCCTTGGGCCCCAGCCGCCGTGCGCGGGAAAGGCGCCTTCCGCAGGGACTGGATCAGGTAATCTTGCGCACCCTCGAAGCCGATGTTGACCGCCGCATTGGCTCCGCGTCCGCACTGCGCGCCGCCCTGGAGCGGTTGCTGGACGCCGCGGCCAAGGATCGAAATGCGGTTGCGGGCACGAAAGCACGCCGTGCGGCGGTCGCGCTCGCCGTGGCCGGGGCGATCGGCGCTTCGGTCGGTCTGGTTCCACAGGCGCGCGGCCGCGTGCTCGACGCCTACCAACACGCTAGCTCCAAACTGCGGTTTGCTGGATTGATTGCTCAGCTGGACGCGGATTTCGATCAGTTCGTCGATTCTTCCGGCAAGGTATTCGCCGGCTTCACCAAGCGTGCCAAATGGACGCTCGGGTCATATTTGCCCCTAGCAAAATCGAAAGACACTCGGACCTCCAACCTCACGCCGATACCGCCCGCGGTGTCGACAACCCCAAGCAGCGCCCGGTCCACCGTGACCGCCACTCCCGCGACGCCCGAAGCCGCCACACTGCAAGTCGAGGTACCGGCAGGCCCGACCGAGGTACAGGACTCGATAGGACCGAAGTTGGAACGCATCGCCAGCCACCTGGCGCAGGCACGGGACGTTCTGGCCCTGCACGAGCTGCGCCAACTGGGCGAACAGTCGCCCGACGACTCGCGTGTGCTAAAGGCGTGGACCGACGCTGCGAGCCGCACCAAAGCTTGGGGCGAAGCGTTACGGGTCGCGCGCCAGTGGGCGAAAGTCGATCCTTCGGAGGAGGCCAGGCTCGAACTGGCCAAGTTGCTTCGAATCACCGGCCATGCCGGGCAGGCTCGTGCAGTATTGATGGCCCTGGTCGCGGAGCAACCCGAGTGTGAAGAGGCCAAGGCGCTGCTCGAGCGCCTCCATCCGACCGACAAAGTCGCCGCTCGATAGCCCGGAACTGGCGGTCGTTCGGGGCCTCGGCCTAGGGACCTGCCATCTAGCTTCGGCCAAGCACTTGCCCGCTGGCAGACTAGCCTCTACACCCCGGAGCGCCCCGACCCGGCCTGCAGGTGTCGCATGCCGTGCGTCGATCGGCAGTCGTCATAAATGGGCAGCGCGCCGGCAGCTTCACTGGTCAACCAAGTCACCTCCGGAAATCCGGCGCGTGTCGTGCTGCGCTTGGCTGGACCCACGGTGCTGGCGATGCTCACGCAGAGCATTGTCAACGAGATCGACATCGTATTCTTCTCCTGGCTGCCCTGCCCGGAGTCTTCCAACGCCCAGGCGGCTCTGCTGCCGTCGCTGATTCTCCTTTGGATGTTCGGAGGGTCACTCAGCGCGATCTCGGTTGGCACGCAGGCGATATCCGCCCGGCGCTTCGCCGAAGGCCGATCCACCGAAGCCGGCGGAGTGTTGGCAAACTCCTGGTTCTTTGCACTGATCGCCGGCGTCCTGTTCACGATTATCGGCATCGTGACCCTACCCGTGACGGTGCCGGCGATCATCAAGGTTCCAACCGTTCAAGTGGCGGCCATCGGTTACCTCAGGTGGAGGCTCCTGGGCATCGCATCGATGGTCATGACCTTCTCCTTCAAGTCATTTTTCGACGGCATCGGGCGCACCTACGTTCACATGGTGAGCGCAGTCGTCATGAACGCGCTGAACGTCGTTCTCTGCCTCGCCCTCATATTCGGCCGTTGGGGCGCCCCACGGCTTGGCATGACCGGGGCGGGGGTTGCCGGATTCGTTTCGACCTGGGTCGGGCTCGGCATCATGATCGTCTGGGCGGCGTTGCCTTCAGTCCGCAAGCGGTTCCATCCCTTCGCCCTGGGCGGCCTGTCGCGCACCACGACCTACGACATCCTGCGACTCTCCATACCCAGCGGAGTGGCAACCGTAGCGGTCATGACCGGATTTTTGCTATTTGCGATGACCGTCAGTCACCTGGATTCGGACGCCGGGGTCGCCGCCGGGATCGCAGGGAGTTGCGGGGGTGGACCCGAGCCCGTAAACAGCGCGGCGACCACCGTTATCGTTGGAATTCTCAAGCTCACGTTCACCGCTTGCCTGGCGTTCGGCACCTCGACGGCCACGCTGGTGAGCCAGTCCCTCGGCGAGAAAGAACCGCAAAAGGCGGAGCGGTTCGGCTGGGTATCCGTCAAACTTGGTATCGCGATCTTCGGAATCGTCGGTCTGCTCGAGGGAGTCGTGCTGCGACGGCCGATCCTCGATTTGGTTACCCACAGCGCCGCAGTGCGCGATGCAGCCCTAGGGCCCATGTTGATGATGGGTCTGTGTACGCCCGTCATCGCGGTAGCAATGATCCTGACCCAAGCGCTCTTCGGTGCGGGTAACAGCCGATTCGTCATGATTGCCGAGCTGATTCTGCACTTCAGCTGTCTGGTTCCACTCGCCTGGATGCTTGGCATCACTTTCGACTTGGGACTCATGGGAATTTGGTCTGCGGCCGTCACCTATGTCGTCCTGCTCGCCAGTGTGATGACCTGGAAGTTTGCGCGCGGCGATTGGAAGCGCATTCGCATTTGAGGCACAGTTCATTGCCGCGCCTATTGGCAATGTCGATCGTTTCACCGATCCGTGCCAAGCACCGTGCACGCGGTTGCCAGACGCACCCGAGGCGAATCGTCCGTCAACGCTTTGGCCACGCCGTCCTGATCGTCGAGGCGCCAGAGGCCACGGGCGGCCGCCAGGCGCGTGGCCGCGTGGACAGAACGAAGCTGTCCTTCGAGGAGAGCGACTACCCGTGGGTCGTCCTTTTCCGCGAGCACCTCTCGAGCCTGAAGCGCGGCCGAGTCAGCGCCTTGAGCCGCTCGCCACAGCCCAGCGAGAGCAATGCCGGCCTGGTCGGGCCATTCGAGGCGTCGAGCGAGAGCTGCCACTCGAACCGTGCGAATGCCGCTGCGCGACCGCAGCAAGACGAGACGAGCATGGTCCGGATCAGTCAAAGACGCGGCGCCAATCGCCATGAGTTGCTCTTGCTCGGTCCCTTCGGCAAGGGCACGCGCCAACCTGGCGCGACCCAGGGGGGATCGATCGGACGCTCCGTTGGCAAGAGTTGCCGCTGCTGCCACTCCTGGCAGACCCGGCTCTTTTTGCGCGAGGTCGACCAAAATGTGGGCGCCACCGTGCTGGAATGCTGGCAATCTGGCCCAGGCATTCACTAGACCGAGGCGCAGCTGTACGTCGGCGCGTGGCCAAACGTCTTTCAGCGTCTGAACCGCCCGAGGCGTACCGATAATGCCTAGCGCGGTCGCGGCCAACTCCCGGCATGAACCGTCCGGATCGTGCCGAAGTACCTCCGCGAGCGACTCCAAGTCGGCGTCACACGGTGCTCTGACGGCGGCCGACAACGCAGCTTGTCGGACTTCCAAACTAGGGTTGCTCATCGCCCGACGACGCTGTAACAAAAGCTCGGGCACCACAGCTCCCCATAGCAAGGCGGCTAGACGTGACGGGCGCGGCAAGGCAGACCAGGCGTGGTCGGATACCAGGTCACCGGCCAGCTGATGCTCGACCAGCAGTCCGAGCGCAGTATCGCCAGCTCGGTCGCCGCGCCGAGCGCGCCGCTGGAGGGGTGCTGCCAAGGATTCGATGCAGGTCCCGTTCAGCTGCAGCCGCAGGGAAGGGTCGGAGTCTCCCATGGTATGGATTTCGCGCTCGGCCACGGCTCGGGCAAGAGCCTTGACGTCCGAGACATCGAAGTGGCCTGCGCTGGCGACGGCAGTCTGAAGCCGTTGAAGGCTACCCTGTCGCGCTGCCTGCACCGAGGGCGACTGCGCACAAGCCTGCAGGGCCATAGCGAGTAACATTGCACCTACTCGACCCTTGCCGGCTTGCGGCCTCACCATGGCTCCTTCGACTAGCACAGATTCCGAGCTCCCGGTTGTATTCGTCAACCCGGCAGCGGGAATCCGGCGCGGTAGGCGTCTCGACCTCGCGCCTCTCCGCCACCGCCTTTTGGGACACGCGCGTCTGGTGGTGACGGCCGACGTCGCCAGCCTAGAACGGGCGGTACGCGACCTCGGGACGGCGCCCCCTTCTCGCATCGTCATTTGCGGTGGCGACGGGACCGTCACGCAGGTGATGAGTGCTCTGTACCGTCAGCTGGACCAAGCTGAACTGCCAGAAGTCTCCTTGGTGGCAACGGGTACGGTCAATACTCTGGCGCGCTCGATTCAGACGCTTCACGATCCGACCCGGACTCTCCTTCGCTTGATCGAGCCGCGCCGTCGTACGTCCGTGGCTCTCCAATCGCTTCTGGTCGATATCGACGACCGCCCGTCGCGGATCGTCATTTCGGTGGGTGCGGGTCTGGTGTCGCGGTTCTTCGAGCGGTATGAATCGAGCGGTGCGAGAGGCCGATCGGCTGCAGCACGCCTTGCCCTGCAGGTGTTGCTCGGATCATGGATCGGAACCCAGCAAGCACGGCGCGTTTTGGAGCCGGTGCCCGGACGACTCGTGATTGACGGACGAACTGCCGAAGCGTCTCGCTGGAGCCTGGTCATCTGCTCTGCATTGCGAGATCCAGGGCTTGGTTTCCGTATTACCTACCGAGCTGGAACTCGCTCCGACCACCTTCATTTGGTGGCAAGCCCCCAGTCTGCTCGCCAATTGGGCCTGCAAGCACCGCGCGCCTATCTCGGATTGCCACTTCGAGGCAGCGGGGTCATCGACCAGCTGGTGCGGTGCTGGTCTCTTGAATTTCCCGACCGAGGATGGATTGTCGTCGATGGGGACTTGGTGCGAATCAGCAACCTGAAGGTCTCGGCGGGACCAATCTGGCGATTGATAGCGGCGTGCTGACCCGAGGTCGATTCAGCACGCTGCGGACGACGCTGAGGCAACGTCGGCGGTCTCGGCGGGTTGCTCGTGAGCCATCTTGTCCCGGTACCGCAGCGCCGCCCCCACGAAGCGCGAAAAAAGTGGGTGGGCGGCCATGGGACGGCTCCTGAACTCGGGGTGAAACTGGCAACCGATAAAATAAGGATGGTTCGGCAGTTCGACCATCTCCACCAGACGATCGTCCGGGCTGGTACCGCAGAAAACCAATCCGGCCGCTGCTAGCTGCTCACGGAATTGGTTGTTCACCTCGAATCGATGACGATGCCTTTCTCGGATATCGCTGCGGCCATAGACGGACGCGGCCAATGTCCCGGGCTTGATGCGGCAAGGATAGGCCCCAAGCCTCATGGTGCCGCCCTTGTCCTTGACGTTCCTCTGGTCGTCCATCAATCCGATTACCGGATGGCGAGCGTCCTTCTCGAATTCGGTAGAGCTAGCTTCCGTCAAACCGCAGACATCTCGGGCGAATTCCACCACCGCCAGCTGCATGCCCAGACAGATGCCAAAGAACGGCAAACCCGTTTCCCGCGCCTGCCGGATGGCCGCAATTTTCCCTTCGACCCCTCGATCGCCAAATCCGCCTGGAACCAAGATGGCGTCGAGGCCGGCCAAAAGTGCACTGGGACCCTGCCTCTCGATCTCTTCAGAGTCGATATACTTGAGTTCGACGCGAACGTCCGAATCGAGGCCCCCATGTACCAACGCCTCGTGAAGCGACTTGTAGCTGTCCTTGAGGTGCACGTACTTGCCGACGATTCCGATCTTGACCGCGCCCAATCCGGGCTTTTTGAATCGCTCGACGACTGCCTGCCAGGGCTCCAGATTCGGTTGACGCGACCAGATATTCAATCGGTCGCAGATTTCCTGATCGAGCCCCTCGGCGTGGAGCACCAAAGGTAACTCGTAGATGCAACTGACGTCGACGGCCGAAACCACGGCATTGACTGGCACGTTGGAAAATAACGCGATCTTCTCCTTGAGCCCGCGTCCGATGGGTCGGTCACATCGGCACAACAGGATATCGGGTTGAATACCGATTTCGCGCATCTCCCGTACCGAATGTTGGGTCGGCTTGGTCTTCAGCTCGCCAGCGGTAGCAATGTGCGGCACCAGCGTAACGTGAACGCTCACTGCATTTTGCGGTCCGACGTCGAGCTTTAGCTGCCGAATCGCCTCCAAGAATGGCAGCGACTCGATATCGCCGACCGTTCCCCCGATTTCGACGATTGCAATGTCCGCGTTGCTGGTACCCGCGACGATACGAGATTTGATCTCGTCCGTGATGTGCGGGATGACTTGGACCGTAGCTCCCAGGTACTCCCCGCGGCGTTCCTTGTTGATGACCGACTCGTAGATCCTCCCGGTCGTCACGTTCGAGGCGCGGGTCAGCTGTGCTGACGTGAACCGCTCGTAGTGCCCCAGGTCGAGATCCGTTTCAGCACCGTCTTCGGTGACGAACACTTCACCGTGCTGGTAGGGCGACATCGTCCCGGGGTCGACGTTGATGTACGGATCGAGCTTCATGTGCGTCACACGAAGGCCACGAGCTTCGAGCAACGCCCCCAGTGAGGCGGCGGCAAGACCTTTGCCTATGGACGAAACGACGCCTCCGGTGACGAGCACGAATTTGGTCCGCCGATTCACCGCATCACCTCCGCGATCGAGTTTGCATCAACTCTGGGGACAGAGACCGCCTTCGGCGCGCCTGGATGCCAGCCAGAACCACGACCAGACCCAACAACACCGAGCGTCGAGCTTACGATGAGCGATGAACGCTGCAACATGTCGTGCTCCTGGTCTGTCAGTGGAATTCAGGCGTTTCAGAATCGGCCGACCAATACGACTCCTCCGCCTCCAACGGGTTCGACCCAAGGGTACGCCCCCACTGCTACCGGGCGGCGCTGGATGGTTTTGGCCGATGGTGGCGCCGAGGACGACGCGACGGGCATAAATACTCCTTCGGTAGCGATGGCCACGCCACCGACCTGTCCCAACGCGTCCAGAGAAACCATGATGGTCCTCAGCACCAACTGGAAGGTGCTGCAATTGGGGTGCGAGTCGGGGCAACCGGTCTTGCTGAGGTCCATGAAGGGACCTGCGACCGGGATACGCAAATCATCAGCGCCTGGTGCCTGAGTCCACAGCGCCCGGATGCCGTAACCGCTCGCGTACCAAAGGCCCGCAGTGCCGAGACCCAGGCCAATCACTTTCCAACGCGTCGACGCTGGTGGCCGCTCCGACAACGATTCCTCTCGGGGAGACGGAAGTCCACGTTCGTCCAGGTCGCTCCCAGTCACCGTGGTAGCCGGAGCGGTCGGTTCCGCGCTGGCGATCCCGACACTCCCCATCACGATCGACAAGCCGGCCAAGAGCGCAGCCAAAACTGATCGATCCCAGTGAAGCACGACCCCTTTTGTTCAGTTCAGACCAGGAATGCAAGCCTTGCGACAATGGAATCGTAGCGAGCCGAGTCCTGCCGGCCGGCTCACCGCCGTCATTGCAGATTTGCCAGCGCCAGCCAGCGCCCGTCCGCGCTGGGAATGAAACCTCGCCCACGGCCCCGAACCACCGCAACTTGATCTTCGTGAAACAGAGGAACTACCGGCATGTCCATCAGCATGACGCGAGCTAGCTGCCGATAGTCGCGCGCGCGCAGCCGTCGGTCGCTTTCTCGCGACGCACGTTCCAGTAGCACGGCAGCCAACTGACTCCGGTAACGCGCTCGGTTTTTACCGGAGCTCGGTCCCCCGGCAATCCCCGCCGGGTCGAAGAACCATTTCAGGATATTTGGTTCCGTGAGCTCGGGAATTTGCAAGATTGCCAGGCTGAAGTTCCCGGCGTCCAGGCGCGCGAGCATCGCGCCAAGATCGAGAGGAACCACGCGTGTTGGTAGGCCCGCATCCCCCAACATCTGTGAAACCGCGCGGGCC
>Ga0055462_10000021_pt1 | contig 18844 bp, 12 predicted proteins | sample Joice_ThreeSqC_D_2_FD_57689 | JGI IMG/M metagenome (GOLD analysis project Ga0055462, IMG submission 57689) | Wetland microbial communities from San Francisco Bay, California, USA, that impact long-term carbon sequestration - Joice_ThreeSqC_D1 | ecosystem: Environmental > Aquatic > Marine >...
GAGCGCTACGTCGAGGGCATCGGCAACCTGACCGATGAGCAGTGGAAGGAGATCCACCGCCGCTCCGGCGCCGCCGCGAAGCGGATGGCCCCGCACTCCGCGTGGGTCGGGAGCTACGTCACGCAGGACTACCTGTACTGCATCTTCGACGCGGAGGACGAGGGCTGGGCGCGGGCGCACGCCGAAAGCGAGGGCTTCCCGTGCGGCCGCGTGCTCGAGGTCAAGGACGAGTTCCGGGCACGGGCCGAAGACGACGGGTGACGCGTAGATCCGAGGGAAGCCGCGCTTGACCGCGGCTTGACCGCCTCCCGCGAGAGTTGGGCACGGATCGAATCAGCGATCGAAGCAGTGGCAACCGACTTCGCGAGCCGCGCGAAGGGCATCGCCGACCAGGCCGCCCTCCACCTCCGACGCCAGCGGCTGCACGACGGACACGTACCCGGACCTGATCGCCGCGGGCTTCGTGGATGCCTGGAACCTGGGAGGCGGCGGCGGTGACGGCTTCACTTCGAGCCAGGCCGCCGACCTGCGGAACGGGACTTCCGAGCTGTTCCACCGGATCGACTGCGTCCTCTAGAGGGGCGGATCGACGGCCAGCCGGGGATCCTACCGAGGATCGGCTCACGCAGAGCTGGTGGGAGAGGAGCCGGCGGACCGCGTCGAGTCCTCGGCCACGGGCACGCCCGTGTTGCTCTGGCCCTCCGACCGCGCGGGGGTCGCAGCGAACCTGAGAGTCGCGCCGGGGCTGGGACTGTAGGCCGGGGTACGGCTCGGCCCCGGAACGTTTCAGCTGAAACGCGTAAGCGCCCGGTTTCGGCCGGGCGCTCCTGCGGTCTGCATCGCTGGAGGCGGGCTCAGCAGCTTAGGCTCGGGCGCCGGGCAGCAGCGCCTTCCACCCTTTCCGACTCTCTTCGCCGTAATACTTCCGGTAGTAGGCGTAGTACGGACCGTCCGGCTTCGCGTCGTTCACCACCACGCCTAGGATTCGTGATCCGACGTGGTGCAGCTGCTGGATGGCGAGATTGATGGCGTCCTTCTCGGTCCTCTCAGCCCGGACGACGAGAATCACGCCATCCGTCTTCTTTCCCAGTACAGAGGCGTCGGTGACCGCCAGCATGGGTGGTGAGTCGATGACGATCGAGTCGTACCGGTCCCTGAGCTCACCGAGCAGCTTCTCCATGCGAGGACCACCGACGAGCTCCGCCGGGTTCGGCGGGTGAACTCCCGCCGGGAGGATGTCGAGTCCTTCGACTTCCGTCGCCCGGATTACTCCGTCCGTTTCCTCGCCCGAGACGAGCAAGTCAGAAAGACCCGGGGTCGCCTCAACTCCGAACTGAAGGTGTTGGACCGACCTGCGCATGTCCGCATCGATGAGCAGTGTCTTCAGCCCCTGCTGGGCGAGAGCGATCGCCAGATTCGCCGCCGTGAGCGACTTCCCTTCCTGGGGGGCCGGGCTCGTCACCACCATCTCCGACGCACCTTCCCCCGCTCGGACGAAGCGAACGTTCGTTCGCAGGTTACGAAATGACTCCGCTCCCACCGAGTGCGCCTGGGACAGCGTGACTAGCGAAGCGCGGCGGCCACTCGACCCGTTACCGATCGACATTTCCGGCACGCGAGCGATCGTCGGCAGCCCGTAGAGTTGCTCGATCTGGTCGGACGAGTGCAGGCGGGTGTCCATGTACTCGCGAACAAAAGCGAGACCGACACCGAGCATCAGACCGAGGATTCCGGCGAGGGCCATGTTCCGCATAGGCCGCGGACTTACCGGCTGAATCGGGAGGATTGCGGTCTCCACCACCCTCACAGACGGATCCTCGACTGCCTCCGCCACCTCCGCTTCCTTGAGGCGCGTCTGAAGAAGAGTATACAGTTCGGCCAGCAAGGTAGTCTGACGCTCGAGGCGGGCGAACTGTACCTCTCGCTCGGGAATCTTCTCCAGTTCCGAGCCGAAGCGGGCTAGAACGGCATCCAACGACGCAACCTGGTCTTCCAGTGAGTTCAAGTAGTTGCGGCCGATGGCCCCCAGCTGGTTTTCGAGCTGAGTGATTCGGTTCTCCACCGCGATCATGTCGGGGTGGTTGGAGGTGACGCGCACCAGGAGCTCAGTCCGCGTACGATCGGCCGCGATCAGCTCCTGCATTATGTCGGCGATTGCATCGTTCTGCAGGAACGTCGGGAACGCCGCGAGACGCCGGTAGTCAGGCCTCCCGGTCTCAGCATCTATCTGGTCGAGTAGATTAGCGAGTGCGGTGCGCTCCGCGTCCAGCTGCGTGCGCTCCGTCTGAAGCTCGGCAAGACGCTGAATCTGGGCCTCTGCCTCCGCTCCCAGAGCCACTATTTGCTGGCCCTCGCGGAAGTTCTGTAGTTCCTTCTCGGCCGCCTCGAGCTGGGTCTGGATCTGGCGGGCCTGCTCCTGGAGGAACCCGACGGTGCTCCGTACCTCGGTCTTCTGCACCTCGTTTCGCTGATCTATGAACGCCTTGGCAATTGCGTTCGGTACCTCGAACACGAGCATGCGGTCCGTGCTCTCATAAGCCACATTGACCACGTTAGCTTCTCGATCAGGGCGGGTTACGGTGAGCGACGCGAACAGGTTCTCCACCGCATCCTGGAAGCCAAGTGTCGCGAACTCGATTTCGTCAGGAAGAGGATCGCCTGACGGTCCAGTCAGGTGCTCGAGGTCCGCCAGCTCTAACATCCCGCCAGGGATCTCAACGGAGTCGCCCGGAGCGAACTGAGCGCTGAAGGGGATACGGCCTTCCCCGGTCGCCTCGATCCGGTAGTACCCTGGCGCACTGCGGCGGATCACGTACTCGCCGCCTGGGGTCGCCCTGTCCAACGCAAGCCGCGGGAAGATTAACTCACGCGGAATGTCCCGCGGCGAGGTCACCACGAAGTTGAGATTCAGGTCATGTACTACCTCCTCGGCGATGGGGCGGGTCCGGAGGATCCGCATCTCCGTCTCGAGCTCGCTGCCCCGCTGAAGACTCGTGAGAACGTCGAGCACAGGAACGCCCCCACCGTCCGCTTCTTCCACCCGGATCAGCGTGGAGGCCTCCCACACTGGAGTCTGCTGCCACGTCCAGGCGGCGGCCACCAGCATCACCAGGACCAGGGTGGCGAGGACCGTGCGGCGGCGGCGGCGGAGGGTGGCCCACACGTCCCGAAGCTCGACCTCGTCCCCGTAGTAGGACTCGGGATGTGGGGCGTACACTTGCGGCCTCAAAGGCTCAGCCGGGAGATGATCGCCGGCTTCAGGACCTGGGGGTAGCTGGCTTCGCATCGTCAATTGTTGATGAAGGCAGCAGCGATGATGGCCCCGGCGGCGATTACGCTGCCGATAACCACGGCCAAGTTGCGGGAAACCCAACTCTTCTCGCCGACCACAATCTGATCGCCGGATCGAATGTCTGACGCGCCGATCATCGAGGCCTGATTGACACCTTTTGCAACCACTTCGTTGTCCCGAACCAACTCGATCTTGTTGAGGTCGCCGCTGGACGTGACGCCGCCCGCCAGGGCCAGGGCGTCGGCCATAGAAACCGTAGCATCCACCGGATACAATCCAGGGTTACGAACTTCACCAAGAATGTTGATTCGCCGCAGAATCGTGACTTCGATCGAGGGATTCTGTAGGTACGTCGTGTAGTCCGAGAGGAGTCTGTCTCGCAGAGTGGCGGGATTCAGGCCCTCCACCTCGCGTTCACCGAGCAGGGGGAGTGTAATGACGCCACGGTCGTCTACGGTAAAGGTCCCACTAAGATCTGCCTCGCGCCACACTTGAACGCGGACCGCATCGCCAGGGAGCAATTCGGGAGAAGCTTGGTCGGGCGCTGTTTCGGGTGGAGGCGAAGACGAGCAAGCGACCAAGACGCCTGAAGCACCGATCAGGACTGCCCTGCCCAAAGGATTCATTTCGTCCGCATATTCGAAACTACGATGTGTCCCTCCCTGCGCCTGGCCACCGGCCAGAAGTGGCATACGCGCAGAAGGTACCTTTGGCCAGGCAAGGCGACAATGTCGCGCTGTCGCGGTAACCTCATGACGGCAGCGGGCCGTTCCACCACCGCGTTATGACGTGCTCGAATTCGGCGCAGCAAGTCTGGCGGCTGTAGCGCTCGACGACCGCCACTCGGCCGCGCCTGCCCACCTCACTCCGCAAATCGGCGTTCAGGGCCCACCGTCGCAACAATGCCGCTATCGACTCGATACAGTCCGGATCGTGATCCGGATCCACGACGGCACCGCACCCTACCTCTCGGATCACGTCTGCAGTCTCGCAGTCCGTCGGTCCTATGAAGAGCACCGGACGACCGGCTGCCATGATCCCGTAGAGTTTCGCAGGCACCGCCACACCGGAAAACGCAGTGCGTAGCGTCACGATATGAATGTCCGGGAAGCCGAGCGAATACCGGAGCTGGCTTCGCGGGAAGTAGTCTAGGTACTCGAAGTTGCGAAGCCTGCGAGCACGTACGTAGTCCTCAATCTGCTTTCGCCGTGGACCGTCACCAACGAAGATGAATCGAACCGCCTGGTCCTCCGATAGCGCCTCGATGGCCCCACAGAGTTCCTCGAACCGGTGAGCTATGCCTGCATTGCCCGCGTAGGTAATGACCTTTTCTTCGCCGATTCCAAGCTGTGGCCGTAGCGGATTGTCAGCATGGGGCACAGGCTGCACCTCATCGGTGTCGATCCAGATGCTGATGCGGTGAAGTCTGGCAGCATCGACTCCTCGAGCCAGGATTCGCTCCCGCATGCAGCGACCCAGTTCGACTACGAACGTCGCGTTCACGTACCCGGCATCACTGAGGCGGTGGATCACAAGTGAAGGAGTGCTCCCGGCTTCGAGCATGCCCGAGGCGATCTCGGCCTCCGGGTGAAGGTCCATCGACCAGATTGCATACTTCTGCCGGCGGAACTCGCGGTACAGATACCCGAGGAAGGGCAGCAAGGGAGGCGTGGTCAGGAACACGACGTACGGGCGGCTGCGGCCTAGGAGCAGTCGACAGGCAACCTGAACGTAGAAGACGAAATAGGTCGTTAGCCGCCCCACCTTGGTCCTGCGCGAAAACACCGGCGTTCGAAAGCGCCGAACATGCACGCCGTTCCGAACCTCGCGCTCACTCGCATCCAACTGCCCCTCAACATAGCTGGACCGACTGCACCACACCTCCACGCCATATCCTGATCCTACCAGGTATTCGGCGAGGTCGGTTAGGTGCTGACCCGTCGCGGCGACATCCGGATGGTAGTGCTGGTTGACGAACAGAAGCTGGCGCGGATTCAAATCGCAGGGGTCTCTATCGACCGGTGGCTGAGCGAGTGGCCACGAAGCAGCAGGCTGTCGTTGACCACGATTGCGTCCATCTCGGTACGGAGGAAGCAGTCCATGGCCTGCTCCGGTGTATCAACGATTGGCTCGTTCTCGTTGAAGCTTGTGTTCAGCAGCATGGGTATACCAGTGATTCTCCTAAACTCGTCTATGAGGCGATAGTACTTCGGATTCGATTCGGCGCTGACCGACTGAAGGCGTGCGCTTCCGTCGACATGGGTAACCGCGGGTATTGCGGAGCGCCTGTCCGGACGAATCGGATAGACGTTCAGCATGAACGGATCGGGCGCACCTCCGACAAAGTAGTCGTCGATGTACTCCTCCAAGATCGACGGCGCGAACGGACGAAACTTCTCGCGGTGTTTGATCTTGGTATTGATAATGTCCCTCATGTCTGCGCGGCGAGGATCCGCCAGAATACTCCGATTCCCCAGTGCCCTGGCACCCCACTCCATCCTACCTTGAAACCACCCAACCACATTTCCATCCGCCAGAAGCTCGGCCACAGCGTGGCAGGTTTCACCGGCATTCGCGTATAGTCTAACTTCCATCCCAGCTGGCGTCTGCCCCATGGATGAAAGAGCGGTGACGACGTCTGCGTCCGGATACTCAGTGCCCCAGTAGGCGTGCTCCATGACGAACATCCGGGGCTTGTTCAGGACATGGTGCCAAACGTGCAGCGCAGCTCCGAGCGCGGTACCGTTATCTCCCGCCGCTGGCTGAATGAACACCTCTTCGAATGGCGTCTCGGCCCTGATCTTGCCGTTCGCAACGCTGTTCATCGCGCACCCGCCGGCAAGACACAGCCGCGGGTTCCTCGTTCGTTCCCACAGGCCGCGAAGTACATGAAAGGCGCACTTTTCGTAGACAAGCTGGAGCGAGCGGGCAACCGCTTCATGGCGCTCAGTGAGGGGTTCATCCGGTGACCGAGCTGGACCGAGTAGCCTCTCCAGTTCCTTGGAGTAGACGATGCCGACCGTGGGTTTACCATCCTCCCAGTCCAATTCTACTCCCTCGGACCAGTGCCGAAAGTACCGCAGGCTCAGTGCAAATTTCCCGTACCTCTCCAACTGAACGAGTCGACCAATTTCATCGACGAACTCAGGCTTCCCGTATGGAGCCAAACCCATGACCTTGAACTCGTCCCCATACGCCAAGAAGCCCAGGTACTGGGTGATGGCGGTGTAGAGCATCCCCAAGGAGTGGGGGAAGAAGACGCGGTCAAGCACGTCGATCCTGTTTCCACGGCCCACGGCCAGCGATGTACTCACGAAGTCCCCGAAGCCGTCAATCGCGCAGACCGCCGCGTCTTCGAACGGTGACATGAAGAAGGCGCTTGCAAGGTGCGAGGGATGGTGTTCGACATTGTGCACCTTCGGCAACTGCTGCTCACCCAGAACATCCTTCAACCGTCTGCTGACCCCGACGACGCCGGCAGTGTTTCGTAGCCTGTCGGCGAGGAGTCTCGCACTTGGGCGGCTCCGCAACGAGAAAGCGATCTTGCGAGACAAGTTGGCGCGTGGATCTCTGCTGATGGCGACTCGTTCAACCTCCAGCCCTTCCTTGGATAGTGCACGCGCGATGGCACCGGTTGGGAATCCTGCCGCGTGCTTCACCCGGCTGAAGCGCTCCTCTTCCAAGGCAGTGTCCAAGCAACCATCGATTAAGACCGCCGCAGCAACGTCTCCGTGGTACGCATTGATCCCCAAGATCTTCATTGGGTGGCCAGTCACTCTTGACCGAATGTTGTGCGAATGACTTGAAGTGACAGCATAAGCTCGGCTGCTACACGCTCGCCGGAGTAGTAGAGCCCCCTCCACCCATCCAAGAACAGGCCTTTGACAATCAGGCAGTAGAACGCAACCGCAGGTGGCCCCAATACCTTTGTCTTGCGAAGTCGATCTGCGAGCGAGAGCTCCGAGTATTTGCTGCACGTCAGTTTCTCTGACTCGGCCTGCGCGTACGAAACCTGATTCTGCATCCAGCAGCGCATGCTCTTTCTGTCGTCATGGCGCAGGCGGTTCGAGAGGAGGGCACTACTGTGCGGAGTTGCAAGCTTCTGGCGGTGCCCATCCATCACGAAGCGAGCACCAGAACGCTCAAAGAGAACTGGACGCCGAGGATACAGGGAGCTTCGGAGGGGTTTGCCAAAGACGCAGTAGTCAAAACCCGCCGAATAGCATCCGAGGCCCAACTCCGGCCGCAAGGCACGGAGTTCTTCGACAAAAGGAGGCGGTAGGATGTAGTCGGCATCCAGAGCAAGAACCCAGTCAGTCGCAACGAGGCTGATCCCGAAGTTCCATTGTCCCGCAAAACTATCGAATTCACGGGAATGCACTTCGGTATTGGTAAAGCTGGTCGCGACTTCTCGGGTTCGATCCGAGCTGCCACTGTCAATGATTATCACGCGCTCAGCCCACAGCAAAGAGGCGAGGCAGCGTCCGATGTTGGCCTCTTCGTTGAGCGTAAGTACCACAGGCGTCACCCTCACCAAGAAGGTGCCCTTCTCCTGTGAGGCGAGAGCCACGGACGTGACTTCAGGAAGGTCAGTCACCGGACCCTTGAGGACGAGGCCGCTGCCGTGCCGATGTTGAACTCGTTGTCCATTGAAGGCGGGACATGGCCTCCCGATACCGTCCAGTGGTAGACTTCGACCATCTGGCGGGCGACGGCAGCCCATGAGTACTTACGCCTAATCAGCTCCTGCCCTCGCCGGCCCATAGCGGCAAGCGCCTCACTGGGCATGGAAGTCGCGGCTCTCAGTGCCTCAGCGACCGGCTGGACCCCGATGGCAGTCCACCAGCCACATCGGTACTCTTCAAGCTCGTGCCACGGTGCTCCCCGTGTCGTAATCACAGGTATTCCCCACGACAGCGCCTCGGCGACTGCGAGTCCGAAGTTCTCACTCAGCGTAGGCAGCACGAATAGGTCGGCACCGGCGAAGAGCTTCTCCTTGGCTTTGCCAGCCACGTTGCCCTCGAACGAGACCAAGTCGAGTATCCCCGAGTCTTGGACAAGTCTCTTCAATCGACCGGTGTAGTCTGGAGACCCGGCTCCACATACAACAAGTCTCCAGCCATCGGGGCGGACTCGTGCCCACGCTTCGATAAGTAGTTCGAGCCCTTTGACCTTGTGCAACCTGGACAAGAACAAAGCAGTTCTTGGCATGCCGCTCCTTCGGCATGACTCGACGGCATCAGCAGGCATGTGCACCCCGTTTGGCACAATTGATATAGGCGTGTCTATCAGGGAGCGAATATCCGCAGCTTCGGATGTGCTCGTGGCATGAATCACGGAAGCGCGACACAAGTTTCGTCGCTGAAAGGCCAACCACGCGGCCTGTTTCAGCAACCGATTCTCGTCCAGTGCCCATTTGGAGAGCATGCCTCTCGGACTGACCACGGCCGGGACTTGCCTGCGTCTTGCTACAGAGATCGCCTGCTGGTTGGGTAGCAGCCAAAGGCCGTGATCGTGCAAGACTACATCTCTTGTGGCTGCCAATTGGGTTCTGAGCACCGAGGGAAAGCCGAGAGAAATCACCTGACGAAGTGCCGGGTATCGACGGCCCGGCACCAGGACGGTGCGGACGTTGAAAGGTGTACAGGTCAGGCCTTCTCCTCGGAGTTGCACGGATACGATTTGCGCGTCGACGCCGCATGACTTGAGCGCTCCACAGAGTCCCGGTACCGACCTGCTCGGCCCACCCAGGTGCTCGTGTAATCCGCAGACGGTGTGAACAGCCAGCAAGTTCATGTCAGCTCGGGTGCTAGCATTCCCCGGCTCCCCGCAGCAACCATGATGTGACTTAGCTAGGCTGTCGCGGTCATTGGGCTGGGGTTGTCCGCCAATTCCACGCGCAGCGCTGATCACGGGTAGGACTCCTCGTAGGCTGTCGCGACCTGACGTGCCCAACCGCGACTGCCTCCATTCGTTCTCGTTCTGGGTACCGAATCCTCTTGCCAGAATTGCACAGGCACGCTGAAGCCCGTCTTCTTTCGATTGATGACTTGCGGGAGGAGAGGAAGCGTCGGTGATCGAGCAAGGAGGGTCTTCCCCGAAAGTGCCGCGAGACTATGTAGCAAAGGCCTCAAATCCCTGAGCAACCAAGCGTCCACCAACGGTGTTCGCACTTCAACACCATGGGCCATACTCGCCCAGTCTGAGTCGCGCAACAACTGATTGCGCAGGTACGCCATTGACTCCATTTGACCCACAGCCGCGGCCTTCTCTCGCGGTACGGCGCCCACCATACTCGCCACGAGAGATTCAGGATTCGCTAGCTTCTGTACTGCGTCACTGTAGCGCTCACCCATAAGCGCCGGCAGTTCGTCAGGAGTGAACAAGCCCCGGCGCAGCCAGTACGCACCGTACAGACTTCCGGCTTGTCGCCTGACCCAGCGCCACCGAGGATTACCTGTTGCGCGTGCCAGCAGTCTTCCAACCATGTCTGCCGACGAGTAGGCCCCGCCAACAACTGACAACCGCGCCCACCAATTAACGAGGGACGGTATCTGACCAAAGCTGGGGTAGCCATAGAACAGTTCGTCGCCTCCGACGCCCGACAGTACGACCTTGAAGCCGAGCTCGGAGACTGCCTTGCTCGCGTACCACGTGTTGATCCCGTCTATGCTTGGCTGATCCATGGCACCGGCAATGCGTGGCAGGTCTGCTTCGAATTCTTTTGCAGAAACAAGGCGGACATGATGTGCGATCCCATACTGGCGGGCCACTTTCTCTGCTAGCTTCGTCTCGTCCATCTCGGTGCCCCGGAATTCCTCGAATCCGAGGGTGATTCCCACTGTTCCAGTGCAGCCCAAGTCCAGCATATGCCCAGCGAGACTACCAGAGTCAATTCCACCTGACAGCAGCAGGCTTACGGGAACGTCGGAGACGAGGTGGTGACGCACTGATGCCGATACCGCGGTCCTCACCAAGTCCTGCATATCGCGGTCTGAGAGGCCGTTCTCAGCGGCTTCACGCCAGCAGTCTCCAATGTCCCAATAGGTGTATGGACCAGAAACTCCACCGCTGATTGAGATCCGACACCAACTGCCGGCTGGGACAGCGCTGATATCACGAAACCACGTTCGTGGCTCCGGGATGCTGCCGAACAACCAGAAACCCATCTGTCCAAGCGGGTCCAGATCTCGGGAAATCAATCCGGAGGCTATCAAGGCTCTAACCTGAGAAGCGAAGAGCCAGCCCTGGGCCGTGCGGCCCACGTAGAGAGGTTTGATGCCGTAGGGATCCCGTGCAAGGAACACTGCCTGGGCTTGCCGATCCCAAATGGCTAAGGCAAACATGCCCCGGAGACAGGACAACATTGTGTGGCCTTCGCGACAGTACAGCTCTAGCAGTAGCTCCGTATCACCTTCGGTTCGGAAGGTCACTCCCTTGCTCTCGAGAGTTCGACGCAGTTCGCGAAAGTTGTAGATCTCACCGTTCAGCACTGCGACGTAACGTCCATCGGCAGAGACCATTGGTTGGTTGGAGCGCGAATTGAGGTCGAGGATGGCAAGGCGTCGATGGCCTAAGCAGACTGGCGTTTCGCTGTCTCCCCAGTAGCCAGCAGCATCCGGCCCTCGGGCATGCATCGCATCGCACATCCGCCGAACGGCCTCTGCATTGGAAGGGCCCGCTGATCTGTGTTCCGAAGGAACCGCGCCTGCCAGTCCGCACATAGTCAGCCCACGATCGGGCCTGACGGCGTTTGCGCGAGCGGCTCCAGATTCTGTGTTCGCTTGGAGGAGAGTCGCTGATAGCGGCTCATAGTGCACTCAAACACGCAAAGCCACCTAAAGTGCAACTCACGGCGCGCCCTGTGACGCAACCGGAGTCATCGGTTGCTGCTCCTGCGGACGTCGCCAGGTCTTGTTGTGGTCATGAGCTCCGCAAGGCCCCACTCAGGAGCCGACGATAGGTGTCGAGGTATACCTCACCTGTCTTATTGTGTGAGAATCTCTCTTCGACGCTCAATCTGGCGTTGATTCCCATCCGATCGTTCTCCAGTGGATCCTCCGCTAAGCGCCGCAGTCGACCGGCCAGTCCGTGGGCGTCGCCACGCCGCACGAGATATCCGTCAACGCCGTCTGTGATAATCCCCTCTGGTCCCCCGCACCGCGTGGCTACCACGGGCACGCCACACGCCATGGCTTCCAGAATCACCATTCCGAGGCCTTCCTCGTCTGATGAAAGCGCAAGACACAAGGCATTCTGATAGAGGTCAACCAGGGCATCGCGCGAGACCCCTATGTGATATTCCACAACGTCAGCGAGATTCAGCGCCTGCACACGGCGCCAGAAAGCGGGTCCTGGATCGGCTGGACCAGCTAACTCAAGATGTGGCGGATCAGCCATTTGCCGGCGCATTGTGGCGAATGACTCAAGTAACAGACCGACGTTCTTTCGCGGATCATCAAAACGTCCAACAGAAAGGACGTATCCCGCTGCCTTGGTCTCTCCCAGGCGACCCTGGAGGGGACAGAAAAGGTCCGTGTCCACACCAGGTGGACCATAGCGAACCCACACGGAGCGACCCTCGGCGAGGCTAGAGGCGTACTCCAGCATCGACTGGTTCTCGACGAGTACCGCATCGACTGAACGTAGTGCACGGTCGTCAAGCTTGTCTGTGATCCTGGTCATCAATCGGCGCCATTGGGAAGGCATTCCTCTCCCAACCATTTCTGCAAAGCGCCGCTCAAGGATCGTCCGGGTGGCCACTTGCAGGACAACGGGCTTGCCGAGATTCAGCACCGACAGCGCCCAGGAGGGCGCACCGCTTACAACTTGAATCAGATCGACGCAGCCAAGCTCACGCTCAAGAGCCTTACGCGGCCGAAAGCGTTGAAACTCCAATTCTCCCCCAACAGCTCCGACGTGCTTAATCCTAACGTCTTCCCAAACGAGATCGCGCACCAGAACTCCTCGGGACCAAGTCCGGGGAACTCGCAGACTGATATTGCATTCGTCGGTCGCCGACGTCGCAAGTGAGATCAACTTTAGGTCAAACTCACCAGAGCGCTGCACCGTGTCCCTGATGAAACGCGCTACGGCCGGGACACCACCCCCATCCCGCAGGGCAGGAACGACAATCGCGAGTTTCGGTCGCATGCCCGTCACCAAAGGCCATCTCCAACGCTTGGCAACCAGTCAAGCATTCAAGACCTCGGGCCGGTCAAACGGTCGGCCAGAATGTAGTCGGAGATCAGTACGCTCCGGCACTGGCTTCTACACAGGTATCATGAATTGACTCCCTCGCCTGCGGACGCGACTTCGGTCACCGCGTGGCTTCTCCAGCACGAATCCCAGAAGCCAAGTGACGACAGCGAGGATTAGAATGTTGCGAACATCAACAGCCAGCCCAACAATCGTCCGTTCGACCAGCGCCGCACCACGCACGGTGGCTAGCATGACGACGCACGCTAGGAACGCGGACCGATTCCTCCAGAGGGTAGCGATACGCTCTCCGAGAATGATCAAACCACCGAAGGCGAGTGAGTAGACCAGCACGCCGGCAGGTCCGAAGTCGGCGAGACCTGTCATGGCTATTGAGTCTGGAGAATCTCCACGATCGATGCCCATCTCTTCGTTGATGTAGGTGTCCCCGGAGCGCCAGCCTCTCTTTTCCGGGATGAGCGCTGACGGCACAGTAAACAGAATCCCTTTGACCAGCACAGATCCATTCAAGAAGCTGTGGGTTCGCTGCGCTTGCACCACCTCTGCTGCCCACACCACATAGGTGGCCGACCTGTCCGCCAAGCTCTCCCGAAGGGAAGAAGGACTATCGAGGCTCGGCCTGGCGGTGCCACTCAAGAACTCGATCAGGTCCTGCTGGCCGGGATCAACCGTCGCCGACGCTGCGTATCTCGCGGCCTCAAATCTCGGAAATGCGACCCAAATCAGAGCGATGCCCATTGCTACGAGTATCGCAGCTCTGATTCGCTTGCGGTGACTTCGCGACAATTCGATGAAGAGCAGCAAGAACAAGAGGAATACCAACTCGCGCCTGCCACTCATAAACGCGCTCACTAGCTCCCCGCACAACAGGAGCGCGCATAACGCTCTTAGGCGCGGTCCACGCCGAGATCGCAGCACGATGTACGCCCAGACAGGAACGAACAGTCCCACCGTGTTCGTCAGCGATTGCAGGATGCTCATTCCGTATGGCAAGTCCTCGATTCGGTCGGCGGTAGCTGAACCTGAGTAGTGAATCCCGTAGCGGACGGCGACTATCACCCTAACGCTCCATACGCCGATCGCGAGGGCGACGGCGGACCCGGCGGTCACCCTGGCGACGCACGTCTCCAAGAGAGGAACAACCGGCATACGGCGTTCCCGCCGTGAGAGAATCGCGATAACTGCTGCCACGGCAACAAACCCTGACAACCAAACGAGCCCGGAAGCCAGATACCGACTCCCGATTGCGGCCTGAGCAGAGCGAAGTGATGGGGAGCCCGCAAGAACGCTAACGAGAGTAGTCGCGCCGAAAAACACGGCAGTCGCCAGTGGCCAAACATCCAGCGCCCTTAGGCCCAGGGGACCCACCTTTCCCCAGCGGATCGCGATGGGCAGACTGCCGATGGCCAACATCAGTAGGGCACCGGCTGCGAGCCCTGTCAGTGCGTCAGAGTTCGGCAAACTCCGGTTCCTTGATCAGTCCAACATCAGGTGGCTGACTATGGTTGGCACCGTGTCTCCCAAGTGCACCAGCGTCGGGATTCATGCCGATGGGTTGCTGGGAGAGATTCCCTATTCCTGCATCTGCATCAGTCTACTCCGACGCACGCGAGGACGCCTCGCAGCCTCTCGCCGTTCGAGTATGCGCCAGCAACGCAACGATCGCGCCCTCTCCGGGCAATTGCAGTGCGCGTCGCGTCATCCTCGAGATACCGGCGGCACTTCTCCTCCAGTTCCTCCACTCCCTCGAAGTATTCCGCCTCAACGCCTTCCGTAAACAGCCGCTCGTGTTCGTCCGTGCGTTCTCCAAGCATGAACGCTCCACAAGCGGGGATCTCTACACTTCGTGAAGTTTGGAGGTCTCGGTTCAGCTTCCGCAGGAAGCAGAGATTGATCTTCGTTGCGTTGAGTGCCTTTGTGTAATCGAGCCCATAGATAGGTCGCCGCTTGACCAGCAGACCCGGATGGGAAGCACGAAACCACCCCCAACCAGGTCCCCAAACAGTGACGTTGAAGCCCGCGCGGGCGAGGTGAACAAGATGACGGGCCCGATCATGCTCGTAAGCCCCCACAAAACCTATATCCGCACGATAGAGGGCAACGTCCTCGGCTGAGAGCTTGAGGGGACGATGAGTCGCAGGATCATATGCGTTGTCCACGAACACGACACGCCGAGCACCCAGTGCCCGAAGTTCGTCTACGTTGTAGCTCTTGGTCGTGACCAGGACATCGTATAATGGTATGCTAGCTAAGTACTGAGGCGACTGATTGTGCCTACCTTTCATGTCATCCGGACTGTAAGAAATCAGGCTCACGCCGACGTTTGACTCCCTAACTTCTTTCAACGTAGCCGGTTTGACAATTAGTCCCTTGTCGATCCAAACGATGTCGTACTTGTCTTGCCTCCCCGACTCTTTCATCCTTCGATTAGTACTCGTCATGTCGAGCGCGTGTCCCGTGACCTTCCGGACGACCCTTCTGAACATGCCCCCCAGATCCCAGAACGACTGTGTGCTGTCGACTCGAGTCACATCATGGCCTAGATCAACTAACGCCTCAGCGCGCTGCCGAGCTGTGCTCCCCTCCCAAACATCACCGACGTACAGAATCCTCACGCTCTGGTTGCCCTTGCTCTGAACACTCGGGTCAGGACGCTCTGCCGCCCTCCTGTCTCCGCGAGGTTCCAGACTTGAAGCAGAGTCCGAATGCACCGCCAGAGCAGCCAACGTACCATACTTCTCGGCCCGTGGATCGTCGGCCCTGTCTCCCGAAAACGCACGTCGACGAATCCGCTCAGCCTCAGAACGTGAGCCAAGCTGGCCGGGTCAAACCCTATTTCATGTGTGAAATCGCCGTAGCGAAGGCCACAGCCGAAGGGGGAAGCTGCATTCGGAGTCTGGATTATGATCTGCCCGCCCGGCCGCAGGGAATCTCGCACGTGCCGAAGAAAGTCGAGGACTTCCCTCTTCGTGAAGTGTTCGATCAAGTCAAAGGCCATGACTGCATCGTAGACGCCCATCCTCTCAGACAGGAAGACCATCACGTCACTTGAATAGACCGGACCGACAACGTGCCGAGCCAGTGCGAGCTGTTCTTCGCTCACGTCGACACCTTCGACATGCCTGTAGCCGTTTGCCCTTAGCATGAACATCACGTTGCCGTGACCGCACGCCGCATCCAGAATCCTCGCTTCGAGATCCTGGGGAAGCCAACCCCTTAGTTGCCTGTAGGTGTTGCGAGCCCATCTCTCATAGTCCTTCACTCTGAAAGCACGTTCGTATGACATCTTGTCTGACACGTAAGTCCGGTAGACTTCTCTTCGGACGTCAGATGTCTCACCCCGATTCATGGTCCATTTTCCAGCGAGCAGTGTGGTCGCCAACATACGTGACGGTCGCGGTCACTTTACCTTCGCTGCCTGCGGCAGCCACATCAGGCCCGCGTATACTCCCAGCCCGACGAGCGTTGACCAGGCCGCACCATAAGCCGCGAACCGAGGGATTAGCGCGAACGCTGCCAGCATCGAAGCTATAGTGGACCACACTGAGGTCCGCAGTACACGCCGAGTCTCTTCCAGTGCGAACAGATGGTTCTCAGCAAGCTGGCCCAACGCGAGCAACAAGTGTGCAACGCCAATGACAACCAGCAGACCAGTGGCGCCTCGATATGCTGGCGCGAGAAACAGCAGCCCGATCTGATTTCGAAGAAGTGCTATAAGGGCAATTCCGGCGGCCCCGAGGATGGCCAGCCACTTCATCCATTCTCGGCGTACATAGAGGACCCGCTCGTCACCCCCATCGCCTTGCTCGACGGCCTCGAACAGATGTGGTCGCAGAAATAGTGTCAGTGCGCTGCTGAGCATCAAGAAGGGCTGGCTGGCCAGCGCGTACGAGGCCGAATAGACGCCGACGGTAGCACTGTCATGAAAGGCGTTGAGTACGAATCTGTCGGCGAGGTGAAGCGTCCAGCTCAGGACGGCGACGGGTACGAGCGGCCACCCATACGTTAGTAGTCTGGCACGCCACGCGGCTTCCGACTGGCTGGATGAAGACCTCGGCAGCAGCGGCATCGCTGAGCGCTTGGCATTGCGCAGCAACGCTGCGCCTACCGCGAGCAACAACACGGCCACTCCCAGGGCTTGACCAGCCACGTATACCAAGGCGCTCGACGACACTGCCACAACCAGAAGGATCGCGCCGGCCGGCCGCACAAAGCTGTCAGCCACTCGCAACACACATAGCCTGCCTTGGAGTCGTCTGGCATTGAGCACGTTGAAGCACAGCGAAACCAGTGCGTCCGTGAACAACCAGCATGCGAATGCCAGTACCAGCCAAGGGGCCACATTCCTCGATGGGTAGAGACGAAATACGAGGGCCAGACAGAAACTGACTAGGGCTGCAGCGATGAGAGCAACGACCCCGAGTCGGACAATCGCAGCGTACAGACCCCTGACCGTCTGCTGGGCCACTGCTCGGGGATCGTAACGGAGCTGACCAGCAAGAAGGGGTGCTACAAACAGGCCCCTTGCCAGGGACAGTGCGGCGAGAAGCAGGACCGCCAGCCCGAATACCTCTGGCGACAGGACCGCAGTAATGATCCTGATGGCGGCAAGGCTGATGACTGCTGCACCTAATTGGCCCGCCGCAACGAATCGGGCCTCTCGACCCAAGCTCAAGGGCGCACGCTCCTTGAGCGGCGTAACGGTTGCTCAGTGGCCCGAACAGCGGTGGTCAATGACCACTTCTGGCTGTTTCCGGGATGTTCATGCAACATCCACCGCCCTTCCGCCACCAGGTCTTCTGTCCGTCTCCCGAGCCCTACGCTCAGGTCCCAGCTCTAGCTGCTCCACGCCCTCTCTCTCCGCCATCACCCGCTGCGACACCGCAGGCAGGAGAGTTTTCGTAAGCACGTCGAGCTCAGCTGGCGTCTGCCCGTTCAGCGGTCGACGCACAGTAATCCAGCCGACCACTGCACCGGCGTCCGGTCCCACGAAAGGGATCCTCGCCTCCCAGAACTCGGCCGCCGCGCTCCCCTGCCAGAGGCGAGACTGGCTCATTCGCAAACGGGTGGTTTCAACCGGCTCATCTTGGCCTTCTTCCGTCGGCTCCGGCCGCTCCCAGTGCCATATGACTTCGTCGGTGTCTCTCTCACCTGGCTTTCGCATGAACCGGATCTCCGCCTCCATGAAGTCCGTCCGTTCGAAGGCTCGTCCCATCTCCGTGAGCACCGTCTCTACATCTGCGGCGCCTGAGACGCCTCCGGCCGCCTCCCGCAAGGCCACACTCCTCGCGATCACCCCGGGCTGCTGTAGCCCCCGCGTGATCAGTCTCCGCAGCTCAAGCAGCTCGGGGATCTTGAGGCGCTGCACGCCGATAAACGTGGCCGCCCCTATGACCAGGAACACCAGCCCTACAGCCGCCATGTCGGGGCTGAGCAGTATCAGGCTGGCGAGCGCGAGGATCGCGCAAGCGGCGTACAGCAGGAGCGCCACCTCACGCGGCGAATGCCCGAGCTTCTGCAAGCGGTGGTGGATGTGTCCGAGGTCACGGCGGTAGAAGCCTTCACCCCGCAACAGGCGCCGCACGACGGCCAGGCTCGTGTCCAGGATCGGCAGCCCGAGTGACACGACGGGAATGGCGATCGCCAGCGCCGTCGTCGCCTTCGAAGAGGAAACGAGGCCCACCCCGGCTAGCAGAAAGCCGAGCGACAGGCTGCCGGCGTCTCCCAGGTAGATGGAAGCGGGAGGGAAATTGAAGAAGAGGAAAGCCAGAACCGCGCCGGCGGTCACGATCAGGACCAGCGCGACCAGCGGCTGCTCCAGCAGAAGGGCCACCACGAACATGGCGGCCGTGGAAATGATCGCCGCTCCGCCCGCCACTCCGTCCGCTCCATCCACCAGGTTGAAGGCGTTGGTGATCGCCACGAACCAGAGCAGGGTCAGGCCGTAGCTGAGTACGAGGTTGAGCTCGACGTAGCCGCCCGGCGCTTGGAAGCCCCCGATTCTCACGTCGGCAAACCACACGGCCGATGCCCCGAGGATCTGGAACAGGAACTTGGTGCGCGGCCGCAGTTCCTTCAGGTCATCGAGCAGTCCTACCAGGCACATGGCGGTGGCGCCGAGGAACACGGGAGTCAGATAGATCGACTCATCGGCGTGCGCTTGGAACAGGCCTGAGGCGAGGGCCATGCCGATCCCCGCGATCGCAATGCCCGCCACGATCGCCAGTCCGCCTACCTTGGCCACGGGCTCGCCGGTACTGTCGTGTAGCGGGATCTCGAGCAGTCCCCACGCAGCGGCCCGCCCCCGCATCCAGCGGGCGAGGAACGCGGTCA